>Ga0172369_10001075_pt1 | contig 40146 bp, 29 predicted proteins | sample LakKiv25m_FD_114539 | JGI IMG/M metagenome (GOLD analysis project Ga0172369, IMG submission 114539) | Freshwater microbial communities from Kabuno Bay, South-Kivu, Congo - kab_022012_11.25m | ecosystem: Environmental > Aquatic > Freshwater > Lake | place: Democratic Republic of the Congo... | reverse complement strand
GATTTCACCATCGAAAAGGAGGAGTACCAGGGTTTGATCCTGAAAATGAGTCATGCACCTGCTTACGGCAGATATAAATTATTCATCGACGGTAAGCTTATTACCAGAGTGCCCATGACCATTGATTTTGACTTTAATGATCCCAAGGCAGAGCCCAGAATTTTGAATTTCTATTCCGAAAAGCTGGATGTGTACGACTATTATCTGGGCAGTTCAGCGCTGAAACCGGGCAAGCACACGATCCGGTTCGAGCAGGTGGGATCTGATTCCCGTTCAACCGGCAACTCGTTGGGCTTCGATTCATTCAGACTGATGAAGAGATGGGATAAAAAACGAGCGCTGCTTAAGTGACGATATAAGATGCTGGACTCAGGATTTGGGATTCGGGATATCCAACATCAAAATCTAGCATCCAACATCCAAAATCTAGCATCCAACATCCAACATCCGCCCCTATACCCCATTCATCGCCGGCTGGCCGGTAGCTTCCAGCACATTCCACCACAACTCGCCGTTGATATCTATTCGTTTGCGTTTTGAAACGGCAATGGGGATAGGAATAAGAGTAAACTCATTGTTCCAGTGGCCGACCACAAAATCGGTCTTGCCAGCCATCACGGCATGCACCGCATTCAGGGCCAGCAGGCTGCAGAATTTGCTGTCATTGGCGTTAGCCGGCGCACTCCGGATATAGTAGCTCGGGTCAATATAGCGCAGTGAAAACGGAAAACCGGTGGATTTATAGGCTTCAGTGATCCGGTTTTTCAGATAGAGACCGATATCTTTCATCTTGATATTCCCCGATGCATCTCTTTCCTGTGTTTCGCCGGCAAAGAACTCCTGCCCGGCGCCCTCGGCAACCACGATCAGGGCATGATGCCTCAGCTCCAGGCGTTGCCTGAGAACTTCAATAAAACCGGCAGGTCCCTCCAGGTTAAATTGCATCTCGGGAATCAGCACAAAGTTTACTTCCTGGATGGACAGGGCGGCGTGAGCCGCGATAAAACCGGAGTCCCGTCCCATCAGCTTGACCATCGCTATCCCGTTGTAAGCCCCGTAGGCTTCGTTGTGGGCATTGCTGATCACCTCATTGGCAATGGTAAAGGCTGTTTCAAACCCAAAAGATTTGTCGATCAGGTTAATGTCATTGTCGATGGTTTTCGGTATCCCGGCAACGGCAATCTTCAACCCCCTGTTCACTATCTCCTCATGGATCGCATGGACTCCGCGAAGAGTGCCGTCTCCCCCTATGCAGAAGAGGATGTTAATGTTCATCATCTCCAGCGTATCCACCATCTTGGGCACGCTCTGGTAACCCCGGGAGGATCCGAGTATGGTCCCGCCGATATGATTGATTTGGCTGACCACCTGGGGAGTCAGGTCGATGACGGGATGGTCGTGGTCAGGATTGAGTCCTTCAAAGCCATACTGGAACCCGACGATGTTTCTCACACCGTAGCGATAGTGGAGCCCCATCACGATGCTCCGTATCACATTATTCAATCCCGGGCAGAGCCCTCCGCAGGTCACGATCCCGGCTTTTGTCTTGGCCGGCGGGAAATAAAGCGATTCGCGCGGACCTGCTTTTTCAAAGGACAGGGGAACTTCACCCGTCAGGCGGGCTTTTTCGAATCCGGCCAGCGAAGTGTCATAGAGGACGCGGTCCTGGTCGGTGACAAACCCGAACGAGGGCTTGCATCTTGCCGAATCACTCAAAGGTGACCGGATCCCTGCCCGGCCGAGTTCCCTGACATCAAAATCTTCAGGTATCATTATTTTGATCTTTTTTTCTATTCAACAATCACTTCGTCAGCGAAAAGCCATGCCCTGCTCCCTGCACCGTGGTGCCAGATGGGGCAAAGTCCAATGCTCTGGGCTTTCACCTTTACGTACCTTGCCTGGTTGCCGTAGATCAACGAAGAAAAATACCGGACTCCATCGGTCATGGTACTGCGATCGGGATAGTTGTCGATGACCTCCATCATCCGGAAATCTTTCCCGTCATTTGAGATGTAAAAGCTCACCTGGACAGGATGGAAGATCCAGACGGCCAGGCTTTGCAGGAACCCGGCGGTGATCCTCCAGACCGGCATGTTACGGCCCAGGTCGATTACCACCTCCATATCCTTTCCTTCAAAACCCTGCCACCTTCCGTCGGTATAATCCGATGAACCTGTCTTTCCGTCGACCAGCGCCCGGTTCCCCCCGGCGGAATAACGCAGGGCATAGGATCCGTCGGTGGGTTCACCCATATAATCCCTACCGAACGGAGGGGCCAGGTACGTGACGAAGGTTACCGGCGATTGCGGGTTGATGGAGCTGTCGTACAGGTCCACTGCGGCTGTCTCGCTCGCGGCATATCCATCCTTGAATGCCTTGGCCCTGATCCTTGAGGTGCGGTCAATCTTAAAGGGCTTGTCAAAGCGCGGTGAAGTGATCCGGGGCTCAGTGCCGTTTAAAGTATAGTGTATATCAGCCCCATCCGACAGGCTGCTCATCTCGATAGTCGTCGACAAACGGAACGAGACGTTGTTATAATGGATATAAGGCATGAACAGGCGGTCGGTTCCGAGCGGAGCAAGCTGGTTTTCGGGTTCAACTGCAATTGCCTGAGGCCGGCGTTCGGGTGCAGTGCCCCAGTCCCGCTGTTTCGCTGTTCCATATGTCAACGTGAATTCTCCACCTTTGCTGATCTGGGAATAAGTAATAAAGGAATAGGGATGATCTTCTCCGTTCAGGGTCGCCGAAACGATTTCTTTTTCCTTTGTCCTTTCTCCTTTTGCCTTGATAATGAACTCCTTCCCGCCGGCCAGGTAAAGAGTCACCTTGTCGAATACCGGGCTTCCTAAAACATACTCGTCAGATCCGGGACAAACGGGATAAAAACCGATGGCGCTGAACACGTACCAGGCCGATAACTGCCCGCAATCGTCGTTACCGCAAAGTCCGTCGGGCTTTACCGTATAGAATTCCCCGAGCGCACGGCGGACCACTTCGCGGGTTTTCCAGGGAACTCCGGCATAGCTGTAGAGATAAGGAATGGAATGACTCGGTTCGTTACCGTGGGCGTACTGCCCGAAAATCCCTTCGAAATCCGAAATGGCGTGCCTTTCCGGCGATTGTACCGTAAAAAATGAATCCAGTTTCGCGATGAAAGCTTTGTCACCTCCGTACAGTCTGATCAGACCCGGAATATCGTGCGGAACATAAAAAGTATAATGCCAGGCGTTTGCTTCGGTGTAATCACCTTGATCCAGCAGGGAGACCTTGAACGGATCGAATGGCAAAAACCACCGGCCATCGGCATAGCGGGGCCTCATAAATCCGGTTTCCGCATCAAACTGGTTGCGATACGATTGCGAACGCAGGATATACTCGCGATAGAGGGAATCCTTTCCGGCCGATCTGGCTACCTGTGCTATACACCAGTCGTCATAGGCATATTCAAGGACCTTGGATACCGAATTGGTGGAATGGTCCTTGGGAATGAACCGGTATTTACCGTAGGAAGCAATCCCTTCGGTGCTCTGGGTGCCGCTGGCCACCATGGCTTCCAACGCCATGTTGATGTCGAAATTCCGGTTGCCCTTGAGCCAGGCATCAGCCAGGACCGAAACGGCATGGTAACCGATCATGCAGTTGTTTTCGCACCCGGCCAGTTCCCACACAGGAAGCAATCCCGACTGGCTGTACTGCTGCAACATCGTCCTGATGAAATCCGTGTTCTTGTCGGGACAGATCAGGTTAAACAAGGGATGAACAGCCCGGTAGGTGTCCCAGAGGGAAAAAACATGGTAATAATCGAATCCCTGTCCGCCGTGAACCTGGTGATCCATACCCCGGTACTGCCCGTCAACATCGGAAAAAAGATTGGGGGTCAAAAGCGCATGATACAGGGATGTGTAAAAAATCTCCTGCTGATCGGCCGATCCGCCTTCCACGCGTATTTTCCCGAGTACCCGGTTCCAGGCCTCTCCGGCATCCTTAACCGTGCCATCAAAATCCCAGCCCGGTAATTCTTCCAGCATATTTTTCCTGGCACCTTCCGCACTCACAGCCGAAATGGCCACTTTGACCAGAACCGGCCTGTTGTTTTTGGGATTGAAACTAAAAATCTTTTTTACGGATTTCCCACTGATCTCTTCCGGTCTTTGATCAAAGGGTTCTGAAAAACGTGCGACAAAATAAACATATTGGTCCGGGGCCCATCCTCGGGAATGGCGAAGACCTTCAATCTCGGTGTTGCTGATCACCTTCAGGTAACAGTCTTCCCTGGGCTTATCGCCCTCACCGGCAATGTCATGCTCCAGGTCCACCAGGATCCTTGCCTGCTGGTTATCCGGGAAGGTATACCGGTGGAATCCAACCCGATTGGTAACGGTCAGTTCGGCTTTAACCTGGTAATCATCCAGGACCACACGGTAGTATCCGGGTGTTGCCTTCTCATTTTCATGTTTAAAACCTGAAGACATTCCTTCCTGCCCTCCTGACTTCCTGCCCTCCTGCTCTGGCGCCTCTGTAAATGGCAGTAACAGGATGTCTCCAAAGTCCGCGCAACCCGTCCCGCTCAGGTGAGTGTGGGAGAATCCGAGGATCCGGTCATGAGAATAGTGGTATCCCGAACAGCATCCTTCACTGTACGTATCCGGGCTTAGCTGCACCATGCCGAACGGCATGGAGGGGCCTGGGTAAGTGTTCCCGGTCCCGGCTGTACCGATCATGGGATCCACGAAGGAAAGAATGTCACTTTTATTCTGATGTTTGCAGGCTGAAACCAGCAGCATCATCAGACCTAATATCAAGCATGATTTCTTCATGGAACCGGGTTGGGATCTTCCTGCAAAGTAACCGTTTTTTCCCCGAACCGTCAACCGTGAATCCTCAATCGTAAATTGTCAGCCGGAAATCGTCAGTTGCCTCCGTTTGTTTCAGTTCATCCACTCCGGCATCCGGATTTTCCACCCATTCCCGTACACGGGTGGTGCCGTTGATCCAATCGAAGGACAGTCCGCTAAATTGGTACTCATAAGGAACCGTGCTCCAGAATGGGCGGATACCGGTGTTATGGTACAGGTATTTAAGGACCAGGAGCATCAGTTTCCAGGGAGTGAAAACGGCAGGATCAGTGACATGCACCTGGAATCCTCCGCAGACCTGACCGGCAAATTTCTGGTACACCGGCTGAAACCAGACCGGCCGGAGCACAAACCCCGATTGCTTTTGCTTATCCAGGTATTCCAGCAGGCCCGGTCGGATTGCGTAGGGACCGATGACTGGATGTCCGAATTGCTCAAGGCTCCGCGTGGTGCCGCGTCCTTCGGACAATACGGTTCCTTCCAGGAGTACGGTGCCCGGATACACCAGTGCTCCTTCATGGGTAGGCAGGTTGGGGGAGGGATTGATCCAGTGACGGCCGGTATCTTTCCAGAGCATCTCGCGTCTCCATCCGTCCATCTGAATAATATGCAGATCGTTGTTCCAGCCGTTCAGGCGCTGAAACCAGAGTGCCATCTCTCCGATGGTCATGCCATGGCGCATGGGTAAAGGAGCCATGCATACGAACGAATACCAATCCGGATCGGGAAGGCTGCCTTCCACAAAAATGCCACCGATGGGATTGGGACGGTCAAGCACCAGGATCCGGATATTTTTACCCAGGCAGGCTTCCAGGGCCAAGTAAAGGGTCCAGATATAGGTATAGACCCTTGTGCCAACATCCTGGAGGTCAATGATCAATGTCTCAATCCCTTCCAGCATCTCCCCGGTTGGTTTCCGGGTTTCTCCGTATAGACTGTACACTGGGATCTGATAAGCCGGATGGATAAAGTGGTCTGTTTCGACCATGTTATCCTGGACTGCGCTTCCGAATCCGTGCTGCGGCCCGAACGCCCTGATCAACCGCTTCCCGAACAGTTTCACCAGCTCATCGAGGCCGTTTTCCAAATCGAATGATACGGATGCGGCATGACCGAGATAGGCGATACTGCCTTTTACTTTCCGCTGAACGTCAGCCGAGCAGAGGAGAATATCTAAGCCACAGAGAACCATGATGTTGGATGTTGGATATTGGATATTGGATATTGGATATTAGATATTGGATATTGGATATTGGATGTTAGATTTCGGGGTAATCAGGTAAAGGTTCTTCTAGAGAATTGGATTTTGATTGAATTAACCGGGCCAGCATTTTTGAGATGCTATTACATTCCTGTTTGATTCTTTCAAATTCTTCTTGTTTTAAATATCCGATTTCCAACGCTATGATTGATTGAGAAAGGATCTCAGCAACAGAACCTTTGGAAATGTAAAGATAACGTATGCATTGCTTGTTCGTAAAAGATTCTTCCCCTTCAGCTATGTTGCTGGGGATGCTTACAGCTGCTCTTCTGATCTGATCCCGCAATCCGTAATCCTTAACAAATCCTCCCTTGTCAGTTATCTGATAAATATAGACTGCTAAATCCTTTGCTTTTTGCCAAACCCTCAATTCCGTAAAATCTCCCATATAAACAAAATCATTGAAACCGAAATTATCCCGATATCCCATATCCCGATATCCCATATCCCGATATCCCATATCCCGATATCCCATATCCCGATATCCCATATCTAACTTTCTTTAAATATCGTATTTTTGCCCCAAATTCACTACTATGGTCACTCTCGAGCAAGTCAAGGAGATGACAGAGCGCGGATCGGCGCTCAGGAGGTACCTTTGACATCGATGCCAAGCGTATCGGGTTAAAGGAAGAAGAGGAGAAAACGCATTCGGCGGATTTCTGGAACAATCCCAAAGAAGCCGAACATCACATGAAGATGATCCGGAACCTGAAAAGCTGGATCACGGCGTATGATCATGTTGACAGCGGCATCGGGGACCTTCAGGTGATGTATGATTTCTACAGGGAAGGTGAAGCATCTGAAGAAGATGTTGACAGGCAATACGCCGAGACTTTGCGTTTAGTTGAAGAACTGGAAACCCGCAACATGCTCCGGAAAGAGGAGGACAGCATGGGTGCCATCATGCGCATCAACTCGGGTGCCGGGGGCACCGAGAGCCTCGACTGGACCGGTATGCTCATGCGTATGTACATCCGGTGGGGGGAGTTGAATGGCTATAAAGTCAGGGAAGTTGATTATCAGGCAGGTGATGAAGCCGGAGTAAAATCCGTCATGCTCGAATTTGAAGGTGAGTATGCCTACGGCTACCTGAAAGCAGAAAACGGCGTCCACCGGCTCGTCAGGCTGTCTCCCTTCGACTCCAACAATAAGCGCCACACCACCTTTGCCTCGGTATTTGTCTCCCCGGCCGTCGATGACTCGATCGAGATTGAGATCAATCCGGCTGATATTGAGTGGGATACATTCCGGTCCGGTGGTCACGGTGGACAAAATGTCAACAAGGTGGAAACAGCCGTCCGGCTGAAGCACCTGCCTACCGGGATAGCCATTGAGAACAGTGAGACCCGAAGCCAGCTCAAGAACAAGGAGAACGCCATGCGATTGCTCCGGTCGCAGTTATATGAACTGGAACTCCGCAAGCGGATGGAGGAACGGCAAAAGATCGAAGCCACCAAGAAAAAGATCGAGTGGGGTTCCCAGATACGCTCCTACGTGCTGCATCCCTATAAAATGGTCAAGGACCTCCGAACCGGTTATGAGACCGGCAACACCCAGGCGGTCCTCGACGGCGAGATCAACGGATTCATCAAGGCCTACCTGATGGAGTTCGGGAAAGAGCTATAACCAAGGCAAAAGGAAAAAGGAAAAAGGAAAAAGTGGGGGGTGTACGATTATGTATAACCCCAGACTTCAGTCTGGGGGAAGCGGGTGTGTGTGTCGGTGTGAGTGTGGGTGTGTCACGCATCACGATTCACGAGTCACGATTCACGAGTCACGGTTAATATATCCCCCGGATGATTATCCGGGGCTACTGATAAAATTGTACATTTAAGGATCAAATCAACCTATCATCCTCATGAAAAACCGTATTGAAAAAGACACGATGGGACTCGTGGAGGTCCCGGCCGACAAGTACTGGGGTGCGCAAACCCAGCGGTCGATCAATAATTTTAAAATCGGGCCTTCCGCATCCATGCCCCGCGAGATCATCATGGCCTTCGCCTACCTGAAAAAGGCAGCCGCCCTGACTAACCAGGACCTGGGAGTACTGACTCCGGAGAAAGCCAAACTGATTGCCCAGGTGTGCGATGAGATCCTTGCTGGCAAACTGGATGACCAGTTCCCGCTGGTGATCTGGCAGACCGGTTCAGGCACCCAGTCCAACATGAACCTGAATGAAGTGATCGCCAACCGGGCTCATGTGATACTGGGAAACAAACTGGGCGAGGGAGCGAAAATGATCCATCCCAATGATGACGTGAATAAATCGCAGTCATCCAACGATACATTCCCAACCGCGATGCATATCGCTGCATATAAAGTATTGATAGAAAACACTATACCGGGCATCGAGCTGCTCAGGAAAACACTCGCTGCCAAATCGGCTGAGTTCATGGAGATTGTCAAGATCGGACGGACGCATTTCATGGACGCCACTCCGCTGACGCTGGGGCAGGAATTCTCCGGATATGTTTCGCAGATCGATCATGGTCTCCGGGCGCTGAAGAACACCCTGGCCCACCTTAGTGAACTGGCGTTGGGTGGAACGGCTGTCGGGACCGGGATCAACGCTCCAAAAGGATATTCGGAAAAAGTGGCTGCAAAAATCGCGCAACTCACCGGTTATCCGTTCATTTCAGCGGAGAACAAATATGAATCACTGGCTTCACATGACGCCATAGTTGAGTCCCATGGTGCATTGAAAATGATGGCTGTCAGCTTCATGAAGATGGCAAATGATATGAGGGTGCTCTCTTCCGGACCGAGAAGCGGGATTGGGGAGATCCACATTCCTGAAAATGAGCCCGGCTCCTCCATCATGCCCGGAAAGGTCAATCCCACCCAGATCGAAGCCTTGACCCAGGTTTGCGCCCAGATTATCGGGAACGATACGGCTATCTCGGTGGGCGGCATGCTTGGCCACTTTGAGCTGAATGTATTCAAGCCGGTCATGATCGCCAACTTCCTGCAATCCGCACGATTGCTCGGCGATGTCTGCGTCTCATTCAACACTAACTGCGCCGTTGGCATCGAAGCCAACCTGCCGGTCATTAACCGTCATGTGGAAAACTCCCTGATGCTCGTGACCGCCCTCAATCCTCACATCGGTTACGAAAAATCTGCAGAGATCGCTAAAAAGGCCCATAAGGAAGGAACATCCCTTCGTCAGGCAGCACTGGCGCTCGGATATGTGACCGACGAGGAATTCACCGCGTGGGTGGATCCGAAGAAGATGGTATAGCTCGCTATCGCTCGCGAATAACTCGCTTCGCTCGTGAAGAATATGCTTCGCATATGAATAGTTCGGCTTCGCCTCACGAATAATCCTCGCGATGCTCGGATGAATTAATTCAGGCCGAAGGCCTTTTTCGCGACCGAAGGGAGCTATTCACGAGCGAAGCGAGTTATTCGCGAGCGATAGCGAGCTATTCACGAGGCGAAGCCGAGTCATTCATGACCAACGCGAATTATTTTGCCCACTCTACCTTCGGCGACCGGTAGTAGTTGATCCCCATCGCTTCGAACCGGGCTCCGTGTTTAGCCAGCCGCGTTTTGTATTCATCCCATGACCTGAGATGGGATGGAGTCCAGCCAATCTCTGCATAACCCGGAAGGCGAGGGAAAACCAGGTATTCGATCTCATCGAGGTTTGTCAGGGTCTCAGACCAGAGTGGCGCCTCGAGGCCCAGGATGCTGGTGCGTGAGATTCCCGGTACCAGGGTGGCTGGATCCCAGGCATAGGCCGAGTCCACTTCAATGTAGCCAGCCCAGTGTAGTCCCAGCGAAGTGGTTGAATCGTATTTCATGTCCAGATAGGCCAGGCGGGCCAGTGAAAATACCAGCTTCGAATCCTGACCCGCAGCTGCCAGGGCATTTGGCTTGCTGGCCCAAAACTGGGTAACGGTTCCCGGGCGAAGAGTGGCAGCGGCGATATCATCCCAGCCCATGACTTGTTTTCCATAGGAGTTGACGATCACCTGCACCCGGTTGACAAAAGGTATGTAATCCTCCAGCCGGGTGGAATGGGATTCATCACCGCCGATATGGATCCAGGGTCCGAGCGTCAGGCCGGCCAGCTCTCGAAATACATCAGAAATAAAGGTATAGGTGATCTCTTTGGAAGTGCACAGTGAGCTGAAACCCACATTGGTTCCGGTATAGAGCTTAGTTGCCCGGCCGTTGCAGTTAAGCTCCGGATACGAGGCGAGTGCCGCATTGGTGTGGCCCGGCATGTCGATCTCGGGAATGATCGTGATATATCGGGATGCTGCATAGCGGACTATATCAGAATATTGCTCCTGGGTGTAAAAACCACCCTCATCACCGCCAACCTGCGTGCTTCCCCCATGGATCGCCAGGTTGGGCCAGGATTTGATCTCGATGCGCCAGCCCTGGTCGTCGGCCAGGTGCAGATGAAGCCGGTTCAGTTTATACTGGGCCATTTGGTCGATCAGGGTTTTTACATCATCCGGCTTGAAAAAGTGACGCGAAACATCCAACATGATACCACGATAACTGTATTCCGGAATGTCCCGGATCATACCGGTCGGTATGATCCAGGGACCGGCCTGAACGGTTGACTTTTCAACTCCGGGTGGCAGGAGCTGAAGCAACGTCTGAACACCGTAAAAAATTCCGGCCGGCTGGCCGGCGGATATCTTAACCATCTTTTCCGAAATATTCATCTCATACCCTTCCTCCTTCAAATCCGTCAGTGTCGAATCCAGGATCAGGTAGATATTTCCCTTGCGCAAGGTTTTTGAAACCTGCCTGACCTCCGGGAAACCCAGACCGGTTGATTTACTCAGACGGTCGGCCAGATAAGCACCGATATACAATACATCATAAGAATCACTTTGATGACAGATTACTGACTGATCGGTCAGTACAAAAGATCTGCCTGTTGCAGTAACCGACACCGGCCTCGGGATAATACTTGTTCTGGTCAGATCTGTCGGTGTTTCCGGAGCTTTCGTGCATGACAATAAGCAAGAAACAAGCACAACCGGGATCAACTGTAATCCAAAACGGGAAATAATGGGTTTTTTCATGGCTGTCAAAAATCAATCTGAAAGTACACAATCGACACGAAATCCCATAAGCCCAAAAACGCTTGTACCCCTGTGCCCCGGGAGTCACTGATAAAAGTCATGCCCCTAAGTGTCCCTATCTTCGGTTTAAGATCGTAATTTTGCCCGCAAACCGAAATTATTGGCAGCATGGGAAATACCGGAAAGAAAGATATCCTGTTCGGGGAGTTTCCGCACATTTCCACCCATGAGTGGGAACAAGTGATCCTCAAGGACCTGAAGGGCGCGGATTACGCCAAAAAACTCATTTGGACAAGCCCGGAAGGCATCGCGGTCAGGCCCTATTACCGGTGGGAGGACCTGGACCGGCTGAAGCATCTGGATTACCTGCCGGGAGAGTTTCCTTATGTCCGGGGTAATGAACCGGCCGGAAATCCCTGGCTGATCCGCCAGGATGTGGTGGTCGAGGATTTCTCCCAAGCAAGGGAGGATGCTCTTTTCCGCCTGACTAAAGGAGTGGAATCGATTAATTTCCAGATCAATAATGAGCATACCCGTGAACAGGTGATCACCCTGTTGACAGGATTGTCCCTTGAAGCGGCCGAATACAATTTCGAGGGATTTGACCCGGAGATCGTCCTGGAAGTGATGGATGGCCTGGTTTCAGCAGGAAAAATGGATGCGGCGTCTTTCAGAGGCAGCCTTCAGGTTGATCCGGTAGGTGATTTTAACCTGACCGGCCGGTTTGACCGGGAGGAGGAATTATACGAAAAGTGCGCCGGATGGATCCGGCGGTCGGAAAAATATCCGGGGCTGAAGGTCTTGGCGGCCAATGGAAGGTTCTTTCACAATGCCGGATCGACAATCATTCAGGAGCTGGGATTTACGCTGGCCCAGGCCAACGAATACCTGGTTGAGATGACCGAACGGGATCTTCAGGCCGATCTGATTGCGGGCAAGATGACTTTCCACCTCTCCGTAGGATCGAACTATTTCTTTGAGATTGCCAAGTTCCGTGCAGCCCGGATGCTCTGGGCCCGGATACTGGAAGAATACGGCATAGAAAAAGATGAATCGGCGAGGATGTCCATCCACGCGGAAACCTCCTTCTGGAACAAGACCGTTTATGATCCGTATGTCAATATCCTTCGCACAGCAACGGAAGCCATGTCGGCGGTGCTGGGCGGCATTCATTCGCTTACGGTTCTGCCTTTTGACCTGACGTATGAAGATCCGGTTCCGTTTGCCGAAAGGATAGCCCGCAACCAGCAGGTCCTGCTGAAGGGCGAATCGAACCTTGACAAGGTGGCGGACCCGGCAGCCGGATCCTATTATATCGAGCATCTGACCCAATCCATCGCGGCCGAGTCCTGGAAACTATTCCAGAAGGTTGAGGAAAAGGGCGGCTATACCGAAGCCTTTTATTCCGGCTGGATCCAGGATGCCATCGTGACCGCCGCCCAACTTCGTGACCAGAATTATGCTCAGCGAAGGGAGATACAGGTGGGTACAAACCAGTATCCGGATGCTATGGAAGAGATGCTCGGCAAAGCGGATCCGGAAATCATCGCTTCTTCCTGTGCTGACGTGTCGGAAGCAGACGCACAACCCTTGAACCTCTACCGGGTGGCTGAGCCTTTCGAGCAGCTCAGGCTGGAAACGGAGAGGTCAGGCCGGAAGCCGGTCGCCTTTCTGCTGACCATAGGAAACCTGGCCATGCGCAGGGCGCGTGCCGGTTTTTCATTTAATTTTTTCGCCTGCGCCGGTTATCAGGTTCTGGACAATAACGGTTTCGGATCGGTGGAAGAAGGAGTGGAAGCTGCCTGCAAGTCCGGAGCGGACCTGATCATTCTTTGTTCTTCCGATGATGATTATGCTACTTTCGGTCCGCAGTTTGGCAGGCTGGCCAAAGGAAAAGCCATTCCCGTCATAGCCGGGTATCCTAAAGAAATCCTCGAAGAGCTGAAATCGGCCGGTATCACGCAGTTCATCCACATCCGGAGCAATGTTCTCCAAACCTTGCAGTCATTCAACAAGCTGATCTTCCAGAACTGACAGATTATGAAACCCGATTTTACCAGTATATCTTTTGAAACCGCCCGGAAGGCCGGTAAACAGGTGATTCAGAAATCCAGGAACTGGATGACCCCGGAACAGATCCTCGTGAAACCGTTATACAGCTCACAGGACCTGGCCGGGATGGAGCATCTCGAATATGCGGCCGGTTTGCCTCCGTACCTGAGGGGCCCATATGCGACCATGTACGTGATGAAACCCTGGACGATCAGGCAATATGCAGGATTTTCCACGGCCGAGGAATCGAACGCGTTCTACCGAAGGAACCTGGCTGCAGGGCAGATGGGCCTGTCGGTGGCATTCGATTTGGCCACTCACCGGGGTTATGACTCGGACCATGAACGGGTGGTAGGGGACGTCGGCATGGCGGGTGTCGCCATTGACTCGATCCTGGACATGAAAGTTCTTTTCGATGAGATCCCGCTGAACAAAATGTCGGTTTCCATGACCATGAACGGGGCCGTTCTGCCGGTCATGGCTTTCTATATCGTCGCTGCGCTTGAACAGGGTGTGAAGCTTGAGGAGCTGGCAGGAACCATCCAGAATGATATCCTGAAAGAGTTCATGGTCCGCAACACTTATATCTATCCGCCTGGTTTCAGCATGAGGATCATCGCTGATATTTTCAGGTATACATCGGAGAAGATGCCCAAGTTCAATTCGATCTCCATATCAGGTTATCATATGCAGGAAGCCGGCGCCACGGCTGACATTGAGCTTGCTTATACCCTGGCCGACGGGCTGGAATATCTCCGCACCGGGGTCAATGCGGGCCTGGATATCGATGCCTTTGCTCCCAGGCTCTCCTTTTTCTGGGGCATCGGGATGAATCATTTCATGGAGATCGCAAAGATGCGGGCCGCCCGGATGCTGTGGGCCAAGCTGGTCAGGCAGTTCAATCCGAAGAATCCCAAATCCCTGGCCTTAAGAACCCATTGCCAGACTTCGGGCTGGAGCCTTACCGAACAGGATCCTTACAACAACGTGACCCGCACCTGTGTGGAGGCCCTGGCTGCAGCCCTTGGGCATACCCAAAGCCTACATACCAATGCCCTCGACGAGGCTATTGCCCTTCCGACGGATTTTTCGGCCCGGATAGCCCGCAACACGCAAATCTATCTGCAGGAAGAGACCGGTATCTGCCGGTCAGTGGATCCCTGGGCCGGTTCCTATTATGTGGAAACTCTCACCGATGAGCTCGCCCGGAAGGCCTGGGCCCTGATCGAGGAGGTGGAGCAGCTCGGAGGGATGTCAAAGGCCGTGGAAACAGGCATTCCCAAAATGCGCATCGAGGAAGCTGCGGCTCGCAAGCAGGCCCGTATTGACAGCGGCCAGGAAATGATCCTGGGAGTCAATAAATTCAGGCTCGATAAGGAAGATCCTATCGATACGCTCGACGTGGACAATACCCAGGTCCGCCTGGCACAGATCAAGCGCCTGAAGAAACTTCGCACCGAAAGGAACGAGTCTGAATGCCAGGCCTCCCTCGATGCTATCACCCGCTGCGTGGAAACCGGTGAAGGCAATCTCCTCGAATTGGCCGTGGAAGCTGCAAAAAAACGTGCATCTTTGGGTGAAATTTCGTATGCTTGTGAAAAAATCGTAGGGAGATATAAAGCCGTGATCCGTTCAATATCAGGAGTTTATTCATCAGAATATGAAGGTGCTGATGACCTTGCCAATGCCCGGAAACTGGCTGACGCTTTCGCTGAGATGGAAGGCCGCCGCCCCCGGATCATGGTCGCTAAAATGGGGCAGGATGGCCACGACCGGGGGGCCAAGGTGGTCTCTTCGGGTTACGCCGATATAGGATTCGACGTGGATATAGGACCCCTGTTCCAGACTCCGGCGGAAGCAGCCCGCGATGCTGTTGAGAACGACGTTCACGTACTGGGGATCTCCAGCCTTGCGGCCGGGCATAAAACCCTCGTACCCCAGGTGATGGACGAACTGAAAAAACTCGGAAGGGAAGATATCATGGTCATAGTCGGGGGCGTCATCCCCCCGCAGGATTATCAATTCCTTTACGATCATGGCGTGGTGGGAATATTCGGCCCCGGCACATCAATACCGCAGGCGGCCATGCAGATTCTGGAGATCCTGATCGAAAGCCATAAACCATAGAGTTGTCAACTTTCAAAAAGTTGACAACTCTAAAAGCTAAGTACAATGAACTTTGACTTCTGGGGGATCCTGGTTGTCCCGGCCCTTATCTTCCTGGCCCGGATCTGCGATGTGTCCATCGGCACCATCCGGATCATTTTCGTATCGAAAGGATTCCGCTACCTGGCGCCGCTCCTGGGCTTTTTCGAGGTATTCATCTGGTTGATGGCCATGACCAGGATCATGCAGAACCTCGACCGCTGGTACTATTACCTGGCCTACTGCGCGGGATTTGCCACGGGAAACTATGTCGGGATCATGCTTGAGGAAAAAATTGCCATCGGCTATGCATCCATACGCCTGATCACAAAAAAACCGGCCGATGAACTGATCGCCGCTTTACAGGCACAGGGCCACGGGCTCACTTTCCACACGGCGGAAGGAAGCACCGGGCAAGTGTATGTTCTCTATACCATTGTCAAACGGTCGGAACTCACCTCGGTTATCTCCATTATCAACAGTTTCAATCCCAGGGCCTTTTATACCGTTGAAGAGGTAAAGGTGGTCAGGGAAGGGATCCACCGGATAACCCACTACCAGAAAAACGTCCTCTTCCGGAGGGGAAGGAAAGGGAAATAGCTCGCTATTCGCGAGCGATAGCGAGCTTTTCACGAGCGTCAGCGAGCCTTCCCTGTCACCAATCCTGCCTGTTCCAGTATCCCGATATAGTCAATAATCGCTTGCAATCCGGATTCCCGCCTCTCTTGGGTGTCAAGCATCTGCTTGATCTGCAGGGCATTGTGTTTTCCATTACAAAGGCGCATCAACTCATCGGTATCGGCGATATCCCGGTAGGAAGCCATCATCTGTTCCCGGGTCATCCGGGGCATCAGCTGCCGGTACCCCCCGTAACCGGCCTCCTTGACCTTGGGGGTCTCAACAGGAACAACCGACAGCGCTTTCTTCTCCAGTTCATCCGGTTTAAGGCTGACAGGGGGTACACCCAGGCGCGAGGAGAGCTGTTTCATTTGCTGATCCAGGATAGCCAATTGGGCTTCGGCCACCTTTTTCAGCTGGACTGATTTTAAGGCTACCGAAGCTGCCAGCTCCTGGTTTGCCGGATCGAGTTCCAGAACGGTCTCCAGTGTTTCGATCTCATTCAGGACCGTACCTTCCGTGTAGCCCCGGATTTTCTTGTAAAGGGATGCCAGGTTGTCGGCAGTTGCGCCTGACAGCTCATCGGCCGACCGGGCAAGCTGGTACCCCAGCCGCCGTATGCCGTTTGAAGCGGCCTCTGCGGTGATCTTCTCAGCCATCTGCGCGTTGGCGGCAGCGATGGTATAGGCTGAAGCGGCGCCGATCACGCAGCAGCGTTTCAGCTGGGTCGGATCGAGCTTGTCGGAAAGGTCCTGCGATGTGTGATAGTACAAGTCGGGCCAGGTGATCATCATCACTCCCGGAACCCCGACACCCCAGTCGTTGAACACTTCATGGTCCGACGCGCCGTAATGGTTTTCAATGGCATAGTAGAAGGGCTCGTCCGATCCCGACGGTGCCACGATCCGGTTGATATAACCTTCCCGGCCTGACAAGACCAGGCTAGTCCGGTTAGTTTCCCCGACATACCGGTAATAATTCTCCATGACATCATTGATGTAATGCGGATTTCCGAAAGTGGTCCTCTCCAGGTTAAAGAAGGACTGGCTTTCGCTTAAGAGTATGCCGACCATATCGAGATTGATGTTGCACAGGGTTTTTTTCATGATATCCTTATGGGCATTGACCCAGGGTATCGTCCCTGAGAATTCCGGAACCCAGATGAACCGGATATTCCTGGCCGGCCGGGGCAGGCTGCCATCATTAAACATTGTGTTAAGCATCCGGGCCATCTCCAGCAGGCAGGCTCCTCCACTCATGTCGTCATTCGCACCCTGCTTGACCAGCCCTTCGAAGATATGGGCCGAAAAGATCACCTCACCTGCATCCGGATTTGTACCGGGAATCATGCAGGTGGGAACCTGAAGATCAACATTTTCCATAGCAACCTCAACCTTGGCGTGAACCCGGATCACTTCTCCGCTGAGCAGACGGTCGCGGATAAAGTATCCTTCCCGCGGTGGCATCTGGAAAGCAAAGCCCTTGCTGTCCCTCGCTCCCCTTCCACCGAGGCCGGCATAGGGCATCTGGAGCGGATCCTTGAGCGGATTGGAAGAATAGAAGGAGAGTATGCCGGCTGCGCCGTAACGGGTGACCAGAGGCTGCACCTGACCGGGATAGGCATTGGTGACCACGATCTTTCCCGATACAGCAAGTGTGTCGTATTCCCCCTTCCTGCCGTTTCCCACCCAGATCAGCTCGGCTTCCACATCGGCATTCTGGCTTCCGGAGACCAGCATTGCCGCCTGGTCCTTGTAATCAGCCAGTTTTTTAAGCCCGGGTGATACCTCCCAGAGTTCGCCGCTGATGCCGTCCCAGGTCGGCTGAGCTTCACCGAAACGTTCGAGTTGAGCGTTGGGGATCGAGTACTCTTTCAGCTTGTCCATGATGTACCTTGTCTCCCACAGAAGGGATGAGTATTCAGCCGGTAGCCGGTTCCGGGTATACCCGGCCATCTCTATGTCGTGAGCGAGTGCCGTTTCGCCGGATGCTTCGCCGATGATCCGGTCCATTATGTTCTTATCCAGAAGTGTCCATTGATAAAACGGTGTGATCTGGGCAGGTGCGCAGTAGCTTGACAGGACAAGCAGGCTGCCGGTCCAAAAAAGGTAGCGGAGGATTTTCATGGTGTTTTCAGATTAAGGTCAAAAATCAGGTGAAGTTAGGTCATACCGGCATCACGAAGGTATGCTTTTAACTTTTTTTAAGAATTGGATCCGGGTAGGGTATGGGTTCCGTTTTTTTTATTTTTGAAGTTTTAAAGGTCCGTTATGAAACCGTTCCAGCTTTGTTTGATCAGTTCTGTGCTGATTATTGGGGGATGCGCGGAGAAAATCAGCCAGGAAGTCACTGCCAACTGGCCGGACGGAAGCCCCCAGAAAGTCGCCTATTATCAGGTGAAAGGCGAAAATCGCCTCAAGATCAAGGAGATACGATATTACCAGGGAGGAAAGAAGGAAATGGAAGGTGAATTCCGGGGCGACAAGAGGGAAGGCCACTGGATCACCTGGTTTGAAAACGGCCGTAAACAGAGCGAAGGTTTTTTCCGGAACGATGTCCGGGATGGTAAGTCAGTTGTCTGGCGCGACAACGGATTCAAGTTTTATGAAGGCAGTTATTCTTCCGGCAAACTTCATGGGACCTGGATCATGTATGATACCGACGGAAGCAGGCTGAAGGAGGTCTTGTACGAATATGGCAAGAAGATCAGGGAGATAGACTTCAGACAGGGTATTCCTAACGTGCAATAAACTGTTCCAGGGTAATTGGCAGGTCCATCCGGAAGGCGCCCTTTTCCGTTTTCTTGATCGTGCAGCACTCGTAAAACATATCGTGCTGAAACATCAGGACATAATTATTTGCCATGATCTCTTCCATGAATCCCTCTTTTTCTCTCATGGTTCTTACCACATCCAGGTCATAGGCCATGTTGTATTTTATCGGGATATGGCCATGGGTGGGAATCAGGTCTGCTCCGAAAACCAGCGTTTTTTCTCCGTACCGTATGACCGGCACGATCTGGCCCGGCGTATGGCCGTTGACGATGCGCAGCTCCACCCCTTCACAAAAGGTGCCCGGGCGGTGGATGAAATCGAGCAGCCCGAGGTCTTCCATGGGTAACAGGTTCTCGGCGAGATAGGAATCGGCTTCGCGGGGATTGGGATCGACGGCATTTTCCCACTGGCGTTCGGTGGTCCAATAGGTTGCCTCCGGGAAAACGGCAACAGGTTCGCGGTTCCAGTTGTAGGTAATCCCGCCGCCGCAATGATCGAAATGGAGATGGGTCAGGATCACATCAGTTACCTCCTCCGGCCGGATGCCGTGCTTCGCCAGGCCGGATACAAGGCCCTCGCGTTCCTCAACATAATAGAACTGAAGGTGATCTTCGTCCTGCTTGTCACCGATACCGTTGTCGATCACAATGATCCTGCCATCATCCGACTTGATGACCAGGGACCTCAGCATCATCGGGATCAGGTTGTGCTCATCAGCCGGGAAGAACTTCGTCCAGATGGCTTTGGGCACCACACCGAACATCGCTCCGCCATCCGATTTGAAAGAGGCAATATCTATTTTGAACAGTTCCATCAGACAGAGGGTTTCGCCAAATATAACAATAGAAATCAGATATCATGATGGTGTAACAAAAGGTAAGGGTCGCAGTCAAATAAACAGTATCTTTATAAAATAACCAAGTAACAAGTATTATACATTATGGAACTCTATTGGTATTTTGTCATCGGCGGAGCAGTCCTGATTTTCCTGTTGGCAGGTATCCGCATCGTCCGCCCGACCCACAGGGCCCTGACTGAAAGATTCGGTAAATACAACAGGTTTGCCAATCCCGGATTTCACTGGATCATCCCCATTATTGAAAAAATGTACCAGGTTAACACCACGGAACAGATGGTTGACGCAGAACCACAGGAGATCATCACGAATGATAACCTGAACGCGCGCGTGGATGCCCAGGTTTATTTCAAGGTGAAAGCCGATGAAGAAAGTGTAAAAAGCTCCCAATATCAGGTTTTCAACTATAGATGGCAGATCGTCAGCCTGGCCCGTACAACCCTGCGTAACATTATCGGTACCATGACCCTGAAATCCGCCAACAGCGAGAGGGGCAAGATCAATTCAGAACTGCATCAGACCTTGAAGGAGGAGACTGCCAACTGGGGACTCCAGATTGTTCGCACCGAGCTCAAGGAGATCGATCCTCCGAAAGATGTTCAGGAAACAATGAACAAGGTTGTCAAGGCTGAAAATGAAAAGATTGCTGCCATTGACTTTGCTACGGCAAGGGAAACTGTGGCCGATGGTGAGAAGAGGGCGAAAATCAAGGAAGCGGAAGGGGTCAAGCAAGCCAAGATCCTGCAGGCTGAAGGGGAAGCCGAAGCCATCCGGCTGGTGAACGAAGCTGCCAACAAGTACTTCATCGGCAATGCGCAGTTGCTGCGTAAGTTGGAAGCCATGGAATCATCCCTGAAAGAAAACGCAAAAATTGTCATTCCGGAAGGATCCGAACTGATCAACGTGATCGGTGACCTGGCCGGGGTGCTGCCGCTGATTCAGAAAAAAGAAGAAACCAAAAGCAGGTCCTAAGGGAATCAGATCGCGTTATTAATAATGGATTCGATCAGTTCCTGCTTGCCCGACTGAAGTTCGGACTCTCCCTTGTTTATGGCCATTTCCCTCAGGTCTTCAAGGGTGAGCAAACCGGTTTCAAAGGACTGGGCATCGGATTCATGAAAGGACAGGTAGCGGTTGTCGCGGAAATCGGTTATCCGGTTTTCATTCAGCAGTTTATCAGCGATCAGCAGGGCCCGGGCGAAGGTATCCATGCCGGCGATATGCCCTATAAAAAGGTCTTCCAGATCGGTTGAGTTTCTTCTGAGCTTGGCGTCAAAGTTAAATCCTCCGGATCCCAGCCCGCCGGTTTCCAGGACAACAAGCATGGCTTGGATCGCATCATAGAGGTTGCTCGGGAAATTGTCTGTATCCCATCCATTCTGCGCCTCCCCGTAGTTGGCATCAATCCCGCCAAGCATCCCCGCATCGGCGGCAAACCGGAGCTCATGGGCGAAACTATGGCCTGCCAGGGTGGCATGATTGGCCTCGATGTTCAGCTTGAAATCCTTTTCCAGTCCGTATTTGGTCAGGAAACCGATCACCGTCGCGGCATCGAAATCATATTGATGGGTTGAGGGCTCCATCGGCTTGGGCTCGATCAGGTAAGTGCCCCTGAACCCGATCTTCCGTCCGTAATCCCTGGCCATCTGCAGGAAACGGCCCATGTGCTCCAGTTCCTTTTTGGTGTTCGTATTGAGCAGGTAGGAATAGCCTTCACGGCCACCCCAGAACACATAGTTTTCGCCTCCCAGGGCAACGGTGGCATCCAGGGCGGCCTTGACCTGGGCGCCGGCATGGCACACCACGTTAAAATCCGGGTTGGTCGCAGCGCCATTCATGAACCTCGGGTGGCCAAACAGGTTGGCCGTTCCCCATAAAAGCCTGATCCCCGTTTCCTGCTGTTTTTTCAGTGCCAGGTCAACCATTTTTTTCAGGTTATACTCCGATTCCTCGATCGAATTGCCCTGAGGGGCCAGGTCACGGTCATGGAAACAATAATAGGCTAAACCCATCTTGGCCATGAACTCAAAGGCCGCATGAAGGCGGGCTTCCGCATTGACCATCGGATCGCTGGAGATGTTCCAGGGGAACTTCCGTGTTCCCGATCCGAAGGGATCATCGCCCGAATTGCACATGCTGTGCCAGTATGCCATGGCAAAACGGAAATGTTCTTTGATCGTCTTTCCGGCCACCACGAAGTTCTCGTCGTAATATTTGAAGGAAAGATGATTTTCACTGTCGGGCCCTTCATACCGGATGGGCTCGATGCCGGGGAAGAATTCTGATGCCATCATGGAAGGTTGAAATGGTTATTGATAATTCATTTTATGTCAGGATAGAGCTTTCAGCATTTCGGATTTCCAAAGTTGGTAAAACTGCCGGTATTTACCTTGCGTTTGAGGATCGGGTTTGATTTGCTCGACAACAGCCAGGGATTTAAAGGCTTCAGCCGGATTTGCGTAAAGCCCTGCACCGAGGCCGGCTCCGCGGGCGGCGCCGGTTGCACCGTCGGTGTTGAATAATTGGACCGAAGTGCCGGTAACGTCTGCAAATATCTGGCGGAAAACGGGACTGAGAAACAGGTTGGCATAGCCGGCCCTGACGGTTTCCGTCCTGACGCCCATCTCCTGCATGGCTTCAAATCCGTACATCAGTGCATAGACAATGCCTTCCTGGGCTGAGCGAACCAGGTGGGCCCTGCCGTGGCGGTTCAGGTCGAGGTTGATGATCCTGCCGCCAAAGGGCCGGTTCTGATGGATCCGTTCCACACCGTTTCCGAAAGGGAAAATCATCAGCCCGTCAGATCCCGGTTCCACGCCGGCTGCCATCTGGTTCAGTGAATCATACTCCAGCCCGGTGCCGGCCAGAAGTTTTTTGATCCATGAATAGAGTATGCCGGTTCCGTTAATGCAAAGCAGCACCCCAAGCCTTGTATCGGGCTGGCGGTGATTGACGTGGGCGAATACATTGACCCGGGACTGCGGATCATGGTTTACGTGGTCAAGAATCCCGTAAATGACCCCGGATGTACCTGCGGTGGCGGCTACCTCCCCGGGTTCGAGCACATTCAGGCTCAGTGCATTGTTGGGCTGATCGCCGGCACGGTAAGTGACCGGGATGCCTTCACGGAGTCCCGTGATGCGTGACGCTTGATGCGTGACGCGACCCTGGTGGCCGAAGACCGGAACTATGTCCGGGAAACAATCAGGATTGAATCCGAAGGCTGAGATCAATTCCTCTGATTGCCTCTCCTGTTGGAAGTCCCAGAGGATCCCTTCGGAATAACCGGTCAGCGTGGAGACCACTTCCCCGGTCAGTTTCATGCCGATATAATCACCGGGAAGCATCATTTTATGGATCCGCCCGTACACGTCAGGCTGGTTTTCCTTTACCCAGGCGAGCTTCGAAGCCGTGAAATTCCCGGGGCTGTTCAACAGGTGTTCCTGGCAGAATCCTGAACCCAGAATACCTAAGGCCCGTTCTCCGTATGAGGCCGCCCGGCTGTCACACCAGATGATGGAGGAGCGCAGCGGGTTCAGATCCCGGTCAACTACGACCAGGCCGTGCATCTGATAAGATATTCCTATGGCCTCGACGGCTCCGAGGCTGACTTTTTTCGCCTGCAGGGTTTTCAGGGCTTCAATGACATGATGCCACCAGGTCTCCGGATCCTGCTCCGCCCATCCGGGCCTGGGAGCCAGGATCTCCAGTTCATGGGCCGGGGATTGGGCTGTAACTATAATGTCACCGGTCGAAACTTCAACCAGGGAAGCCTTGACGGAAGAAGAGCCGATATCAAGTCCGAGCAGATACATGGTTTTGTCAGGATTAAAGTTTAAAGAATTATTATTGAAATGCGGTGCGGGTTGTCGGAATGTTGTCCCATTGTTCCTGGTTTTCAGGCAGGTAGGTAACCGTCGCAACTGAATTGATGGCGAAACCGCGAAGAATTTCGAGAGAGGTTATTCCAAAGTGGCAGGAGATCTGCACCAGGATGTTCCCCAGCGCTGTCGCCTCGGCTGGCCCTGCAATGACCGGCAGGCCGGTAGCATCGGCAGTCAGCTGGCATAGGAACGGATTCAGGCTTCCGCCGCCGATCATGTGGATCTTTTCGATCGGATGGGGACTTACCTGCTTCAACTGGCCGAGGACCACCCGGTATTTAAAAGCCAGGCTTTCAAAAATGCAACGGGTGATCTCCGGAATAGTCACCGGCTCGGGCTGGGCACTCTTCCTGCAGCACTCGCGTATGGCTTCCGGCATGTTCCCGGGATTCAGGAACGAAGGATCATCAGGATCAACCAGTGAACGGAACGGAACCGCATTTTGGCACCCCCTGATCAGATCATCATAAGACAGGACCTTTTCCGTATCCCATATTTTCTTGCACTCCTGTAAAAGCCAGAGGCCGGTAATGTTTTTGAGGAACCGGATCTTGCCTCCAACACCCCCTTCGTTTGTAAAGAGAAATTGAAAACTATCCTTGCTGATGACCGGCCGGTCAGTTTCAATGCCCATCAGGGACCAGGTCCCAGAGCTTATAAAAGCCCAGTTTTTACCTTCGGCGGGGATGGCGGCAATGGCTGAGGCGGTATCGTGTGCGCCGACCGCAACTACCGAAACCCGGGGTATTCCCAGTTCGCTGAGAATTTCGGGCCTGACAGTTCCCACTTGGGTGCCCGGTTCAATGATATCCTCCAGGATATGGACCGGCAAACCTAACCGGAGCATCAGCTCAGGCAGCCAATTCCTTTTGTGGGGATCCAGGATCTGTGACGTTGAGGCGATGGTATATTCAGAGTAACTGGTTCCGGTAAATAGATAATTCAACAGATCGGGCATGAAAAGAAGCTTGTCGGCCTGGATCAGCAGGGCGGGAAACTTTTTTTTCAATGCCCAGAGCTGGAAGATCGAATTGAAGCACAGGAACTGAATACCTGTCCGGGCATAAAGGTCTTTCGGGTCGATAAGGGTAAACACCTCATCCATAGCATTTTCAGTCAGGCTGTCCCGATAGGCGAAAGGCAATCCTATCAGTTCACCGTTCCCGTCAAGCAGTCCGAAATCAACACCCCAGGTATCCGTTCCGATGGAAAGCGGGACGGCATTGCGCCTCGATACGGAAAGGTTCAGGGCGGTTTTCAGTTCCTTGAACAGACGGTGGACATCCCAGTGGTAATGGCCGTTGAGATAAACCATTTCATTCGGGAACCGGTGGATCTCGGTCAGGTTGATCCTGCAACCGTCAAAAGTTCCCAGGATGGCCCTGCCACTGCCGGCACCGATATCAAAGGCCAGAAATAGTGTTTGATCCATTCAGGGCTGTGTTTCGGATTGCCCTAAAGTACAAGTTTTTCAGTTATGCTCAATCAGAGGTTTCTGGTCAGTGAACCTGACAAGGCCTTCCTGATCTCATCCATTTCCTGATTATATCCGGACATCCTGAGGGAGGTGACAAACTCCTCATGTTTCCGCCCGGCACGATAATCCGGTTCCCGGGAGGGATGTTTCAGGTACCGGCTGATCCGTTCGGGCGATTCAGCCACATTCAGGACAGCATGATAGAACACCAGCGTTTTTTTTCGGTAAATGGAGGAACCCAGGATTTTTTTATCCCGCAAGGCGATATCGGAAATGCCTTTTTCAGAAAGGCCTGTTATGCCCAAACCCTCCAATGCCGAAATGATCAGCCGGTTGATTTTCCGGAAATAGGTTCTGGGATTATCCTGAGTCCCGGAGAAGAAACGAATGGATATCACCAGTGTCGACGGAGTGAGAATAACGGATTGGCCTCCTGACGGCCTCTTGTAAACCGGCCATCCGTCGGCCCGGGCGCACTCCTCATGAATGGCGGTTTCCGCCCGGTTACTGGAACCCATCACAATGCAGGATTCCTCGGGCTGCCAGATCATGATAGCAGTGCCGGTAGCTTCCGGATCGATCAGGACCGAATCCGGCAGGGGGTATGTTAGCTCGTGACTCGTGACTAGTGACTCGTGACTGGTGACTGGTGACTGGTGACTGGTGACTGGTGACTGGTGACTGGTGACTCGTGACTGGTGACTCGTGACTGGTGATGGTGATGCGAAAGTCCCCAAACTGAAGTCTGGGGTTAGTCATAAACTTTTTCCTTTTTCCTTTTTCCTTTCCTTTTTCCTTTCCTTTTGCCTTCTGCCTTCTGCCTTCTGCCTTCACTTGTGTATCGGCTTGTCCGCCGCATCCATGCCTGCTTCCAGGAAGACTTCGGCAACCGTCGGATGGGCATGGACGGTACGGGCGACATCATATACAGTGGCTTCCACGGACATGAAGGCAGCCGCTTCGGCAATCAGGTCGGTGGCATTGGCTGCAATGATCTGGACACCCAGGACTTCCCCGGTTTTCTTGCCCGACAGGATCCGGATCATGCCTTCAGCGGCATCTTCCGCCAGGGCTTTGCCATTGGCCGACATTGGAAACTCGCCGATCCTGTACCCGATTTCCTTTTCCCGGATCTCAGCCTCCGTAAGGCCGATCTGCGCGATTTCCGGAACAGTGTAGATATTGATCGGGTACTGTTTGATGTTCATGCTTCCTTCCACACCCTGGATATGGTTGACTACAAAAACACCCTGTGCGGAAGCGGCATGTGCCAGGTAGGAGAGGCCGTTGACATCCCCTGCGGCAAAAATACCGGGAATCCCCGTATGCATGAACTCGTCTACGGGTATGAAATTCTGCCCGTCAGGCCTCAGATCCAAGTCGGAAGGAGGGACGATTCCCCTTCTCCAGGAACAATTGATGACCAGGTCATAACCCACTTCGGTGTCATTGATCCGGATATGATCTTCCGTGACATTCGTGATCCTGGCGTTCTCCAGGATCCGGATTCCCTGGCTCCGGGCTTTTTTCAGGATGTACTGCCTCAGGTATTCATCCACGCCGGGGATCACGTTATCCGCCGGACAGACAACGGTAAGCTCCTTGTCAATCAGGCTGAAAAACTGGGCCAGCTCCAGGGTTGCCGGGCCGTGCCCTACGAGGATGATCCGGGAAGGCAATTCTTTGATGTTCAGCAGGTGTTCCACCTGGGCCAGTTTTCCTTCGGGTACTTCGAAATCCAGCGGGGCGGGATAGGAACCGGTTGCGATCAGGATATTCCGGGTTTCCAGAAGCCGGTTGCCCACTGTGACGGTGCGGCCCGTGTTGATGCGGGCTTCCCCCCTGATCACCTCGACGCTGTTTTTCCTGAGCAGGTAGTTGATCCCGGCAGTCAGCTTCTGGACGATATGATCGGAACGTTTCTTGGCCTTGGTCCAGTTAAAGCTGATCTTTTCCGGGTCGATCCCGTCGATACCCAGGTTGCCGGCTGTCTGGATCCGCTTGTAGAATTTTGCGCTTTCAATGAGGGCCTTGGTTGGTATGCAACCCCAGTTCAGGCACATTCCACCGACCTCCTTCTTTTCGATCAGGGCTGTTTTCATTCCGAGCTGCCCGGCCCTTATAGCTGCGACATAGCCTGCAGGTCCGGCGCCGATGATGATCAAGTCATATAACATAGGTAACAGGTTTTCAGTGAGACAAAGTTAACCGATAATCAATGAAACAGGATTGCCGAGGTATTCCATCAGGTGGTTCAGGAAGCGGGTCACCTTCCCGCCGATATTGTTCATGTTCTTACCGGGCTGCCAATCTGAGGAGATTGACGATCATGCTGACGGCCTTTTCCATTGATTGCAGGGGGATGAATTCAAACCGTCCGTGATAGTTATGCCCGCCGGAGAAAAGATTGGGAGTGGGCAGGCCGGCAAAGGAAAGTTTAGCCCCGTCGGTTCCGCCTCTGATAGGGATGAAACGCGGTTCTATCCCGGTCATCCTGTAAGCTTCTGATGCCAGGTCGATAATATGCATGACCGGTTCGATTTTTTCCCGCATGTTAAAATACTGGTTCCGGACCGCCACCTCCACGGATCCTGAAGGATGTCCAAGGTTCAGGTCGGAGGCAATGGCGGCCATGAGCTTTTTTCGGCTCTCGAACCGTTCCCGGTCATGATCCCTGATGATATAATCCATCCGGGCTGATTCCACTGTGCCATCCAGCCGGGTCAGGTGAAAGAAACCTTCATACCCTTCAGTATGTTCAGGCCGTTCCGTTCCGGGAAGCCGCGAATGAAAATCGATGGCCAGTTGCAGGGCATTGACCATCTTGCCTTTGGCGGTTCCGGGATGTACGTTGCGGCCCTGGATCCTCACCTGGACCGCTGCCGCATTGAAGTTTTCATACTCCAGCTCTCCCAGGGGTCCGCCGTCCAGGGTGTAGGCAAAGTTGGCTCCGAAACCGGGCACATCAAACCGGTCAGCACCCCTTCCGATCTCCTCATCGGGGGTAAAAGCGATGCGGACCTTGCCGTGAACTATTTCAGGATGCTGCGTGAGGTGGTTTGCGGCTTCAATGATTTCAGCGATTCCCGCCTTGTCATCGGCACCCAGCAACGTGGCCCCGTCGGTCACGATAAGGTCCTGGCCCAGGTATTCGTTGAGTTCCGGAAAAAGGTCCGGATCCAGTACGAACCGTCCTTCAGGATCGAGCCTGATGGGTTGGCCATTGTATTTCGGGACCAGGCGGGGCCTGACATCATCGCCCGCAAAATCCGGACTGGTATCCATATGGGCCAGGAAACCGATCGTGGGAACGGCCTTATCGGTATTTGACGGAAGCGTGGCCGTCACATACCCGTTTGAATCCATCTTCACTTCCGTACATCCCGCTTCCAGGAGCTCTTTGACCAGGATTTTGGCCAGTGAAGCCTGCCCGGGAGTGCTGGGGCATAAAGCTGAAGCTGAATCCGAACGGGTATCGATTGCAGCGTACCGCAGGAATCTTGGGTATAGACCCGGATAGTTGTCCATATCATCAAGCCTCTTCTTCCACGGCCAGATCCGGTTCGGATATTTCAGGCAGATAGGCGGTGGTTTCACCGGCCGGCAGGGATTCGACGTTTTTAAGTTTCCTCTGGATGGCCTTGGTGCGCTTGCCAACCAATTCATCCAGCTGGGTACTGGCGGTATGCAGGTTTTTCTGGGCTTTGTCAAGCATTTCACCAAACTTCCCGAATTCGGTCTTGACCGCTCCGAGGATCTGCCAGACCTCGCTGCTTCTTTTCTCGATCGCCAGGGTCTTGAATCCCATCTGAAGGCTGTTCAGTATGGCTGCCAGTGTGGTCGGACCGGTGACAATGATCCGGTAATCCCTCTGCAGGGTTTCAACCAGGGCGGGACGCCTCACAACCTCGGCATAGATCCCTTCAAACGGAAGGAACAGGATTCCGAATTCAGTGGTATTGGGAGGGTCGAGGTACTTGTCCCGGATATCCCTGGCCATTTTCTTGATGGTGGTTTCCAGGTTCCTGACGGCCGCCTCTATCGGTTCAGGATCGCCCTTGTCGTAAGCATCCAGGAGCTGATGATAATATTCTTCCGGAAACTTGGCGTCAACAGGCAGGTAAACCACACTGTCATCGTCGTCTTTCCCCGGCAGCCGTATGGCAAACTCAACCTGATCGGCAGAGCCTTTCCTGGTCCTTACGTTCGCTTCGTATTGGCCCGGGGCCAGCATCTGTTCCAGGAGCATTTCGAGGCGAACTTCACCCATCCCCCCGCGCAACTTGACACTCCCGAGAACCTTCTTGAGGCCTCCGACATCCTGTGCAAGCGAATGCATTTCCCCAAGCCCTTTCTGAACATTTTCCAACTGCCGGCTGACCATCTCGAACGATTGCCCCAGTCGTTCGTTCAGTGTCTTCTGGAGCTTTTCATCTACGGTCACGCGGATCGTTTCGAGCTTCTTCTCGGTGTCCTGGTTCAGTTCCCTGAGTTTGTCCTCCACTTTCGTACTGATCTTGTCAAGCTGGAGGACCATATTGTCCGAAAACTCCTTCAGGCTGCGTGAAAGCTCTTCCCGGTTCGATTTCTGGGATTCCGAGAAATTCGCCTGGAAAGTGCTCAGGTACTGGTTGAGCTCTTGCCGGTTAACCCGTATTTCTTCCCTGACGGCCGCCTCCGTGCGGTTCAGGTTTTTTTCGAAAGTCTCAAGAGTCTTGGGAATGGATCCAGCTGCCGGATCGGGCTTTTTCCTGAACTGAAGGATAATCAGCACGATTGCCAACACAATGATGATGCCCAGAGAGATGTCCGTAAACATGATACACGGGATTAATGGAACAGGGATAAAGGTAATGAATAGAAATCGCCTGAGGGAATCCGGAAAGCTGATTTGTTTCGGTTAGCGCATGATCTTGGCCGTGAACCGCTCCTTGCCGCTCGTTACAGCTATCAGGTACAGTCCATTTCCTGCAGGAATATGCAATTCACCTGAAAAGCCTGCCGGGATGACTCTTGTGAGAATCCTTCGTCCGACGGCATCGGTCAGGGTCAGCAATCCCTGCCGGGGCAAGGATTGATCCACCCTGATCACGATATCGTCACCCCGGCTCCAGGCTCTGGTTTCCTGTGTCCAATCCCGTGCCTCTTCGCTGATCACGTCCAGCCCGATGTCTTTGACCAACAAGGGGAAGACCGCTATCCTTGACTTGGCTCCACATGAGAAGGTCTGTACGAACAAGGTATCGCGGCCCGGATTCCTGAACATGACCTCGATGCTGTTCTCGCCGGCAATGTTAATGCTGCTGACCCCTACCGAGGCGAGCATCCATCGTATCTGGTCAGCATCCTTGGGAACCGGGATGCTGTACTGATGAGGGTACATGACTTCAGGGAACCCGGGTCCGTCAACCGGTCCGGGAGTATTCAGAATAAAAGGTACGGGCGGCATTCCGGTATATTTAAACCACTGATAACCTTCTAGTTGAATATTTTTTTTGATGCTCGCGTCGGTTTCTGCCCAAAATCCCGCGTAATAATTCGTCCAGGGCTGGCAAACGGTGTGGCCGCTGATCAGCCAGGGATAAAGATCGGGATCCGAAGAGGTGCGGTCACCGTTAAATATCGGTACGACCTTGACAGGTCCTCCGGCAGCAATGTCCCTGAGGCGTTGCCGTTGTTCGGCAGGATTGTATAGATTGATGGTTCCGTCGGTTGCCGCTGCCAGGTACACTGCAGGCAGGATCCTGTCGACCAGCGCCGGCAGCTGGGCCGCATGCTCGGGCTTGATCCATCCGATATAAATCTCCGTTTCCAAACCGGGAAGATCCTGCTTCAGCGTTCTCAGGTCCAGGAGGGTCTGCCTGACGTAACTGAAGGCTCCTTCCTCGGTGCAGGGGAAACCGGCAGCCTGAAGATAATCCGCGCAGTAATATCGCGCAATGGACGTTTCCGACCAGAATTCAAATTCCAGGTCATAGATATCAAAACGCTCCTCGGGCTGGGTTTTCGAATCGAGGTTGTAAGGATGGATTTCCTTTTTAAAGAAATCATAGTTTTCACCGACCGCTCCAATCCTGATGACCCCGCACTCGTTGCGAAACCGGCGGAATAGCGACCTTAAGCGGGTCCGGGTTTTCTGGTTGCCCATGTTCAGATCGTTCAGCGAATAGATCAGCAAATGATTAAAGCTGCATTCTCTAATATAGGAGCAGAGGCTGTCTTCCTGGGTGGCCCTTCCCAATATCCGGTTAATATCATTAATATATAAGCCCCTGATTTCCTGTGCGTTGGAAATCAAGGAAACAGTCGAAAGAACCAGGAATAAAACCCATTTTTTCACGCGCCAAAGATAGTCTTACTTTTCTGAATATGTAGATATCTGCCTCAAATTGCGTATCCGAATATTTTGTATTTTTCCTTCCATGTAAGATATATGATTGCCAGCATTTTCAATAATCTTTTCGGGCAAGGACCCTTCTGGATCATCCTCGACCTGGTACTCCTGATCACGATCATCGTGATGGTCGTGGTGATCGTCATGGAGAACCAGGATCCTATCAAAACCATCTCCTGGATCCTTGTACTGTTCCTCCTGCCGGTTGTGGGGATTATCCTGTACATCTACCTGGGTGTCAATCCCAAGAAAAGGAAGATGATCCGGTTCAAGGAACTGTCGGACCGGATGTCCCTCGATCGCCTCATCCAGGATCAGCTGATCCGTTTAAAGAACAAGGTTTTTCTTACGGATGAGCGCCTGTTTCCGAAAAGGCAGCTGATGAAACTGCTGCTGAACAATTCCAAGGCAATCATCACGGAGTACAACCATGTCCGGGTTCTGAACAACGGCAGGCAAACTTTCGGGTCAATCATTTATGAGCTTGAGAGTGCCCGCGATCATATCCATTTCGAGTTTTATATCATTGAGGATGACCAGATCGGGAATAAGATAAAGGACATCCTCATCCGGAAAGCCCGTGAAGGAGTCGATGTAAAAGTCCTGTATGACGATCTCGGGAGCTGGTCCCTTTCGAGGAAGTTCATCCGCGAGCTGACCACAGCCGGGGTGGGGGTGATGAGCTTCCTGCCGGTCAGGACCTATGCGTTTGCCAACAAGGTCAATTACCGGCTGCACCGCAAGATCATCGTCGTTGACGGGAAGGTGGGTTTTGTGGGGGGCATCAATGTTGCAGACCGCTATCTGAGGGGGCTTGGCAGGAATACCCGCTGGCGCGACATCCATCTGCGGCTGGAGGGTGAATCAGTGAGAAGCCTGCAGACCATTTTCCTGCTCGACTGGAATTACGCAAACCGGACGGACGATTATGATCCCCGGTATTTTCCGGCCAACCGGGTGACGGAGAAGAAGCTGGTCCAGATTGTTGCCAGTGGGCCGGATTCCGACTGGCAAAGCATCATGCAGGCTTATTTTGCAGCGATGTCAACCGCTTTGCAGTATGTTTATATCTCCACACCCTATTTTCTGCCGAATGAAAGTATCATGACCGCGATGAAAACGGCTGCACTGGCGGGCGTGGATGTCAGGCTGCTGCTACCCGAAAAGAATGATTCATGGATCGTCGGCAAAAGCAGCCGGTCCTACCTGAGAGAGCTGCTTGAAGCCGGTGTCAGGGTCTATTTTTACCTGAAAGGCTTCACGCACAGCAAGCTCATGATCGTGGACGATGTATTTTCATCGGTGGGGACCGCCAATATGGATATCCGCAGTTTCAACCAGGACTTCGAGGCCAATGCCCTCATTTATGATGAGTCCACCACACTGGAGCTAAAGCAGGATTTCATGGATGACATCGGTAATTCAAAGGAGATCCTTGCTTCCGACTGGGACCAGAGACCCTGGTGGGAGAAAGGGCAGGAATCGCTGGCCCGCATTTTCAGTCCGCTCCTCTGAAATCAATACATTTTCTGTCTTTTGATCAGGAAGGGCAGGAGCACTTCGCGGAAATCCATCCTCACATCCGCTTCTACAAAATCGATGTCATACTGTCCGCAGCGCAACCGGATTTCGGCGTAATAATCCTCTGTTTTCTTCCGGTAGAGGCTTCGGATCTCAGAAGGATTGATCCGGATGGACCGCCCCGTTTCCATGTCCACAAACCGGTGAGGCCTGGATGGATAATCGAATTGCATCTCCAGGCGCGCGTCCCTGACATGAAAAAGGATCACCTCGTGCTTGTTGTACCTGAAATGCTGAAGGGCGGAAAAAAGGTCTTCCGGGTCCCCCTCGTCCAACATATCGGTAAAAAGCACCACCAGGCTTCGCTTGGGGTACAGGTCGGCAAGCTGATGCAACACTTCAGGTGAATGGCTGGGCCGGTTCAATCCTTTTTTAAGATTTGACGATTCACTGCGTTCCATCAGGCGGGTCAACTCATGGAAGAGGTTTTGGGAATGAACTTCATTCAGCCGGGAGGGCGTGGCCAGTTCAATGTCTGACGAGAAGAGGGTCAACCCTACGGCATCCCTTTGCCTTCTCAGAAGCTTGATAATGGCTGCCGCCGAGTAAATGGAAAAATAGAGTTTGGAAAGTGTTTTCCGTTCCGGATTGGGGAAAAGCATTGAAGAGGAAGTATCCAGGATCATTTGCGCCCTGAGGTTGGTCTCTTCCTCATACCGCTTAATGAAAAGCCTGTCGGTCCGGCCATAAAGCTTCCAGTCGATATGCCTCGTGGATTCACCCGGATTATAATGACGGTGTTCGGCAAATTCAACTGAAAACCCATGAAAAGGGCTGCGGTGGAGGCCGGTGATAAAGCCTTCCACCACCTGACGGGCAATAAAGTCGAGCTGGTACAGGCTGCCCCATTCTTCGATCTCAGCCAGGTTTTTCGTAAGGGAATGAAGCCCTATTTCAGGAGGGATTCGATTTTAACCACCAGGGAACCTTTGGGTACAACGCCCACCTGCTTATCCACAACCTTTCCGTCCTTGAAGAAGAGGAGCGTGGGAATATTCCGGATGCCGAACCGGCTGGATATCTCAGGGTTGCTGTCAACATCCACTTTACCGACAATCACCCGGCCTTCGTATTCCTGGGATAGCTCCTTGACCACCGGCGTGAGCATTCGGCAGGGGCCGCACCACTGAGCCCAGAAATCAATAACAGCGGGTTGCCCTGCATTAAGGACAACTTCCTGGAAGTTAGCATCGGTTATTTCGATCGTCATGACAATTAGTTTTAGAATAAGCCTGAATTCGGACAAAACAAATATAGAAAAACGAAAACTCTCTTGATAACTAATCTATCTTAAACTCAATTTCAGAATGATTGTTCAGGAATTGCAGCACTTCCCGGTTCAATTCAACCCGGAATCCCCTGCTGAACAGGTCAATGCTGACTTTTTCCGCAGGTTCATAGATTTTAAATCTTAATGCTGTCTGGCCTTTGTTCCGGTTGAGGATGCTGACGATTTCCGTCACCAGCGGCTTGCTGATGGAATGCAGGGAAATGGACAGGGTAACGGACCGGATCATCTTCTCCCTGACATCTGCCAGCAGGTTGATCTCCTTTACCTTGAACTCCAGTTCACCCTCATTGAACTGGTGTGATTCGATCTTGCCCGACAAGAGGATGGAGTATCCCGGTTGCATGAAATTCTTGAAATTCAGGTAATCCTGGCTGAAAAAGGTGAATGTGTGGTTGTCGCTGAAATCCTCCACCGTCATCCGGCCGAAAGGTTTTCCTTTTTTTGTGATCTTATGCTCGATTGAGGTCACGATCCCGGCAACCCGTAACTCCTTGCCTTTCAGTGTGTCAATGGTTTGCAGGTCAGCCAGGCTGGCCGAGCAAAAATGATCGATTTCAAACCTGAATTCATCCAGCGGATGGGCTGAGAGGTAGATGCCGACGTGTTCCTTCTCGAGGTTTAGCTGCTGCAGGGTGCTCCACGGTTCCGACGGGCGGGGTTCGGGCCTTACCGGTTTTACCTCTGAAGTTCCCCCGAAAAGGCTGATCTGGAACCCTCCCTGCTCATCCTGGACTTTCGCCCCATATCGCAGAAGCTGCTCGATGAAGTTCTGCCCTTTCTCATCCTCGGCGAAGAACTGGTATCGATGGAATTTCGTGACAGAATCGAGGGCCCCGCTGACAGCCAGGGATTCGATCACTTTTTTGTTGATGGTTTTCAGGCTCATTCTTTCCACCAGATCATAGATGTCAGTGAACAGCCCGTTTGATTCACGCTCTTTTACCAGGCCTTCCACAACTCCTTCTCCGATGCCTTTCACCGCCGCCAGGCCAAAACGGATATTCCCAACCTTGTTGACTGTGAATTTCAGATAGCTTTCATTTACGTCCGGCCCCAGGACCTGTAATCCCATCCGCCTGCATTCATCCATCATGAAAGTGATCTTCTTCAGGTCTGAGAGGTTCCGGCTCAGCACGGCTGCCATGTATTCAGCCGGGTAATGGGCCTTGAGGTAGGCGGTTTGGAACGCGACGACCGCATAACCCGCGGAATGTGAACGGTTGAAGCCGTATTTGGCGAATTCCTGCATGGTATCGAAGATCTCGATGGCCTTTTCCTTTGTTACGCCGTTCCTGGAAGCACCTTCGACAAAATGGGCCTGCTGTTCCTCCATCACATCCATCTGTTTTTTGCCCATGGCACGGCGCAGGAGATCCGCGTTTGCCAGGGAGAATCCCCCGATCACCTGGGCAGCCTGCATGATCTGCTCCTGGTAGACCATGATCCCGTAGGTGTCCCTCAGGATATCTTCAAGCCAGGGGTGAGGATAAACCACGGGCTCCAGTCCGAGTTTTCGCCGGATGAACACGGGGATATACTCCATCGGCCCCGGACGGTACAGGGCATTCATGGCAATCAGGTCTTCCAGTGAGGTGGGTTTCAGGTCCTTCAGATACTGCCTCATGCCCGGTGACTCAAACTGGAAGGTTCCGATGGTTTCGCCTTTCTGATAAAGTTCGAAAGTCCTGGCATCTTCGAAGGAGATGGTGTCCATATCCAGATCGATACCCCGTGAGAGCCGTATGTTTTCCAGGGCGTCCCGGATAATGGACAGGGTTTTCAGGCCCAGGAAGTCCATTTTCAGCATTCCGACATTCTCCAGAAAATGACCATCATATTGAGTGATCATCAGGTCGGTTTCCTTGGAGGTGGCCAGTGGAATATGCTCAATGAGCGGATCCCGGCCGATGATCACGCCGCAGGCATGAATCCCGGTTTGACGGATCGATCCTTCGAGAATCTCAGCCATTTCAAGGGTTTTCTTAACCTGATCATCACCTGATGCCCGTTCCTCCCGGAGTTCAGGGATATCCTCATAAGCTTTTGTCAGGCTGACCTGGGGTCCGTCAGGTACCAGCTTGGCCAGGCGGTTAGCCTCGGTCAGGGGCAGGTTGATGACACGGGCCACATCGCGTATAGCCATCTTGGCCCCCATGGATCCAAAAGTGATCACCTGTGCCACATGGTCCCTGCCGTATTTATCAACCACATATTTCATGACCTCTTCACGGCCATCGTCATCGAAATCAATATCGATGTCGGGCATGGAAATCCTTTCCTGGTTCAGGAACCGTTCAAAAAGGAGCTTGTATTTAATCGGGTCTATGTCGGTGATCCCGATGCAGTATGCCACGGCCGAGCCCGCTGCAGAGCCCCGGCCGGGTCCCACTGAAACTTTCCTTTCGCGGGCGGCCCGGATGAAATCCTGCACTATCAGGAAATACCCGGCGAATCCCATCCCGGCTATGACCGACAATTCGTTTTTCAACCGCTCCCGGATGCCGTCGCTCAGGTCCGTGTAGCGTCTCCTCGCCCCTTCAAAAGCAAGATGTTCCAGGTAGGCATCCTGGTTTGTGAAAGCTTCGGGAATAGTGAATTCGGGCAACAGGACAGGCCGGTCGAGTTCATAGCTTTCAACCGATTCAGCTACTTTCAGCGTGTTGCTGAGGGCTTCCGGGAGGTCGCTGAACAGGACCCTCATTTCCTGTTCGGTCTTGAAATATTCCTGCCCCGTAAATTTCATCCGGTTGGCATCATTGATGTCTTTTCCGTAACTCAGGCACAGCAGGATATTCTGGGCTTCGGCATCCTTCGCGTTGATGTAGTGCACGTCATTTGTCGCGATCAACCCGATCCCGTGCTTTCTGGCCAGCTTGATCAGCAGCGGATTGATCTGCCTCTGCTCGGGGTGTCCGTGATCCTGCAATTCGATATAATAATCCGCACCGAAAACCTGTTGATATTTCAGGAGTATCTCCTCTCCGGCTGCCTCCGAACCCAGGAGCGCCCGCGGAAGCTCACCGGCCAGGCAGGAGGAACAGGCGATCAACCCTTCATGGTATTTTTCGACCAATTCCCAGTCGATCCGGGGCTTGTAATAGAATCCTTCAATATAGGACAAAGAAGTCAACCTGAGTAGGTTGTGATACCCGGTCTTGTTTTTGGCCAGCAGGATCAAGTGAAAGCGGTGGCGGTCCTCAAAGTCCGATTTGTCTTTCCTGCCTTTGGGCGCGAGGTACATCTCGCACCCCAGGATCGGCTTGATCTTCGACGCCCGTGCGGCATTGTAGAAGTGCTTGGCCCCGTACATGTTCCCATGATCGGTGATGGCTACGGCAGGCATACCCAGGGATTCCGCACGATTAATGATTCCTTCAACCGGAGCCGCTCCGTCCAGAATTGAATATTGGGTATGAAGGTGCAGATGAACAAAGCCACTCATGGGGTCAAATTTAAACAGGATTGTTCCGCCCGATGGGTCTGTTTAAAACTCTTTTAAAAGTTTAAACACTTTTGGATAACCCGAATTTAATGGTATCTTTGCACCCACAAAATTTTCTACAGTATTAATTATCAGTAAGCATGCCAGCAAAAATCAGGTTAACCAGACACGGGAAAAAATCCCGTCCGTATTACTACATTGTAGTTGCGGATAGCAGGGCACCACGGGATGGTAAGTTCATTGAGCGGGTTGGCTCTTATAATCCGGTCACGAATCCTGCTACCATTGAATTGGACTTTGACAAAGCCTTATCATGGTTGCAAAAGGGTGCGCTGCCGACTGATACCGTACGTTCCCTGCTTCGTCAGAAGGGGGTCCTGTACAAGAACCATCTGCTCAAGGGAGTGGCCAAGGGTGCGCTCACCGCAGAGCAGGCGGAACAAAAACACCAGGAATGGATTGAACAGGCCGAAGCCAAAGTGAAAAACATGGCCAGCCGGCTTGAAACCGAAAAACATAACAAAGACCAGAAGCAACTGGCCGATGAAACCAAGGTCAGGGAAACCCGTGCTGCCGCCCTGGCGAAGAAAAACGCCAAAGAAGCTGCCGCTGCCCATGCGGCTGAAGAGGCACAGGTTGAAGCTCCTGCCGAAGTACCTGCCGAAGTACCTCCCGAAACACCCGAAGCCACCGGTGAGTAGGGACGCAATATTTTGCGTCCCTACATGCGTCCCTACGTGTTTTTCACCGTTTTGCCCTGATGTAGGGACGCAATATTTTGCGTCCCTGCGTGCGTCCCTACATGTTTATGACAGGTAATTGGTAATTTCATGCCATAATTCCAGTTTTTGATGTTCGGATGAAACCCATTTTCTTGTTCGGAATCACCCTTCTGATCTTTCCGGAGCAAGTTTGGCCTCAGGATTCCGTGTCAAAACCACCCCTGATCCATTCGGTTTGCATACAGCCCGGCTATCGTTTCGCAGGCAATAACAGATCATTGGCCGGTTTTCGCCCGGAGGCGGAAGTGTCCCACCATTACCGGATTACAGATTACGGTTACCTGTCGGCCTGCATAAACCTCGTGCCCGTCAGGAAAATGACAGTTACTCTTGCGGCCCAGGTATCCAGTTTCAAGGCAACCGAACAGTATCTTTTCAGTTTTATCGATCCGCTGAACTTCGAGGTTTCCTTTGATCAGCTGGCTTTTTATCTCTCGGCCGATTACCTCTTCAGCCATGGATGGAAGTTCTTGATGGCAGGACAGATCCTATCGGGTGTCCAGCCTCTCATGGTCTGGCAGGAGCAACCCTTGGGCGGTGAATTTGTAGCGGCCCCGAATCCCTACCGCGACTGGCTGTTTTACGGGGCTGCCTCGAAACGGGCCGGCCGGTTGAATTTGGAAGTTTCAGCAGGATACGCGAAATTCCAGGCTAAACCGGCCGGTCAGGCCGGTCTGCGACTCCAGGCTGACCTGTCACGGAAAGGGACTACGCTTGTGGAAGGCTCCGCCACCTGGGTGGCAGATACGCTGGATCCAAAAGGCAGGCTTGTCTTTATGGCCGGTGCTGAACAAAAACTGTTCGGACCCATACGGATGGGAATATATTTTTCCGAAGGCCTGATGCAGAATATGAGCGTTAACTCCGGACTGACCGTTTACAACCTTTTCGACCCGGTCAGGCGAAGGGCCGGTATCACATTGTCAACCAGTAAACTGACCCGGAACCTCGACCTTTCGCTGACCTACGAATGGTCGCAGCGTACGGCAAACTGGTATCTTTACCAATCAGGAGACTTCTCCGGGACGGCAAAGAAGGATTATTCCTTTCACAGCCTGACTGGAGGAATTTTCTGGAAGTTCTGATTTTTTAACCTTTCAAGAGCTTGGTTGATGGAACCTGTCATTGAGCGGATCAATAAGAAGACCTTCGAAGCCGGGCAACTGGTAAAGCTTCATGGCATCAGCGGCAGGCTGGTGCTCAGGCTCAGCATGCCTGCTGAAGAAATCAGGAATGTTCCCGGCTGGTTGTTCATTAGGATATGGGGACAGCCTGTCCCGTTCAAGGTCGTTGATGAATCAGTTTATCAGAAGGACAACCGGCATCTTGTCATCGGTCTTGAAGGGATCGACAGCCAGGAAAGCGCCCGCCGGCTCGTAGGCTATACTTGCTGTCTCGAGGGGCAATGGTCCGATTGGTTCTATGTGGAAGGCGGTTCTGCAAATCCCTGGATTGGTAAAGAAGTGACGGACGCGACCACCGGAAAAACAGGGACGGTCATCAGCTACAATGACATTCCCGGCAATCCCCTGATTGAAATCCAGATCTCGGGAAAAACCATCCTGCTCCCATTCAACGACGACTATATCCTGGAATCCGATAAAAATGCGAGAAAAATACGCGTCAGAATCCCTTTGGAAATGTGGAATCTCTAATTTCCTACGGTTGCACCGGCT
>Ga0172369_10001074_pt1 | contig 40152 bp, 29 predicted proteins | sample LakKiv25m_FD_114539 | JGI IMG/M metagenome (GOLD analysis project Ga0172369, IMG submission 114539) | Freshwater microbial communities from Kabuno Bay, South-Kivu, Congo - kab_022012_11.25m | ecosystem: Environmental > Aquatic > Freshwater > Lake | place: Democratic Republic of the Congo... | reverse complement strand
GTCGCGAACCAACGGTCGAACTCCTGCAGGGTTCGCGGGTAGTCAACGCCTCCGACCGGATGGGGCAAGTGCTCGCTCATGTCCGCGACATTACATCACGTGGAGCGAAGTGGATAGCCCGCTGAGGCGAAATTGGGCAAGCTGGTCGGCGTCGAGCCAGAGGTCGTCTATCCGGCGACGGTCGATCTCATCCACTGTGCGCTGGCGAATCGCGCGCCGAGTTGGTTCGTGGCGGGTCCGAATCCCTTTGGCGATGGTCGCGCCTCGGAGCGAATCGCGGCGCGTCTTCTGCGGGATGTCGCGAATATTTCCGATACCTACGAGATCTAGGAGCGGACACCGCCGGGCGCGCGATTTCAGTCAAATGCGATTTCGTCTACGAACGTCCATGAACCCGGCGTGACGAATGCGATGGCGACGAACTTCGCAGTGTGCATCGCGAATTTCAGGTCGATGTCGCCGCGTTTGCCGGGAGGAATCTGCGGCTGACTGCCGTCGGCGAGCGTGAATTTCTGCGACGCACCCCAGGTGACGCCATCCATGCTGAACTGCAGATCAATTTCAGGTGGTTGCGACACGCCGCCACTGTCGCGGTTGTTCAGGCCAAGGCGCACGAACGCCAGGTTGCGAGGCTGGGCAAATTGCACGAACACAATCGGTGTCGAAGACGACCATGCGACCCACTCGAATGCGACGCCAAACCCCAGATCAGCGCTCCAGTCGTCGATGCCTTTGGCGCCGTCGAGCAGTTGCCCCTTGGCGTACTTGCCGAATCCAGAGGGATCATTCGCCTTGTCCTCGCCGCTTGCGGCGACATTGTGCGGCTCGTCGTAGTAGCAAAAGGCGTCACTGCAATTGGGCTTGACATTGAACCGGTAGAGGGTCGCGCCGCACGTACCCGGCTCGTTGATGTTGCCGTCGCAGTTGTCGTCGTAGGGCGTGTCGCAGTTGTCCTTGTCCGGCAGGACCTGGCCCATCTCCAGCGCGCAGCCGCAGTTGACGATGCCCGCGCACACGTTGGCCGCGCAGACATCGCCGAGCGTGCAAGGGTTGCCGTCGTCGCAATCATGCGTGTTGGGGCTATGGGCACAGGTGCCGGATGCGGGCAAGCACGCGTCATTGGTGCAGGAATTCTGGTCGTCGCACGTCATGGTCGCGCCGCTGGGCAGGCAAGTTCCTCCGAAGCAGGCATCGCCAAACGTGCAGGGATTGCCGTCGTTGCACAATGCGGTGTTGGGCAGATGCACGCAGCCGCTGACCGCATCGCAGGAGTCTGCCGTGCAGCCATTGCCGTCCTCGCAGACCGTCACGAACGTCGGCAGATGCACGCAACCTTTTGATGTATCGCATGAATCTACGGTGCAAGGATATCCGTCGTTGCAGTCATACGCCACACCGGTGCAGGCGGTCCCGACGCAGTGATCGCTGGTGGTGCATGCATTGCCGTCCTGGCAGGTGCCGGTCAGGAGTTCATGCTTGCAGGTTCCAGTCTTGGAGCACGTGTCGCTGGTGCACGGACTGTTGTCGTCGCATTGGCCGGCCGTGCACGGGCCAAAAACCTGCGAGTCGGGAGAGGTGCCACAGGCAGCAAGCAGCCAAACCCCCAACATCGCTGGCAAGGCGGTACCGAGCAACATCCTGATATTCAGCAACATTCCTTTCCTTTGCGCCAGCGTCACGGCGCCCTTCGACGCGCGGCGAAAGTATGTCGGCTTCACCGGCGTCGGTCAACGTGAACAAATCCAGCGCGCGTCACCCCTGCGACCCTGCTGCCTCGACCACGTGTTTCAGTACGAAATCGTCGCGCGCAGCGCCGGACCCCGCGCCCTCTCCGCGTCGGCGAAGCGGTAGGTGGCATTGACCTCAGCCCAGCCTCGGGGAGCGCGGTAGCGGTCCTCCCCGAACCAGACCCGCACGGACAGGCCGGGTCCGACCGCGTCGATGAGTTCGTCGATCGCCTTGCTGTCATACTCGACCGCGACAAAAGCGTGAGGGAACAAAGTCATGCGCGAGTAGCTCGGCACCGGCCACGTCACGCCGCAGCGCGCTTCAGTGCCGATGAGCAGCTGACGGGCGTCCAAGTAGTACGCGCCCTCGCCGTAGACCTGCCAACTTGCCCAGTTCGTGCGATCCAGTCGCTGGTCCGTGCCCCCGCCGGTGGAGTAGCCGATGCGGAACAGCCAGTCGTTGACCGAGGTCTGACCCACGGCGAGCAACCGTTCCGCAGTCAGCACGATATTCTGGCTTTCCAGCGGCTTGAAGCGCACCCCGACCGTCTCCTGCAGCGTTTCCCAGCCGACCGGACCCTGGATGCCATTGCGGAAGTTGGCGTAGGTCCGCGCAAAGAATTGCAGTGTCTGACCATTTCGATAGCCGATCACCGGCGGCTGCCAATACAATTCCAGACCGCCCTGCCAGACATTGAGGGCCCCGGCATGGAAGGGAGAGCCGAGAATGGCGCCCCAACTTCTCTCCATTGTCTCGATTTCACGCCGAAATCCGTAGGTGCGCTGCGGACTGAAGGAATGTTCCAGGCTGTCCAGGTCGAGGCTGAAACGAAAGAGTTCAATCGCGGTCGCATTGTTGCCGAGACGCTTGGCTGCATACGCTGCGTCGGCATAATGAAAGGCCTTTCCAGATCCGAGTGCGAAGCCGCGCTGAAACGAAGCGAGTCCGTTTGCATCGTCCTTCTGGCGTAAGTATGCGTAACCGATGTTGAGTTGCTTGTCGCCGCGCGGGTCGGTGCCTGCCTGCAGCGCCTGTTTCTGGAGTTGTTCGCCGTCCTCGCGGTCGCCGACGGTCGTTGCGACCGCGATGATGCCGCGCGCGGTCACGAGCGCGGCGCGGCGATCCCGGGCGGCGAGTTGCGCCCGGCCGAGCTGCAAACGCGTTGCGACGTCGAGGTCCGGGCCGAGCGCCCCGAGGGCGGCGACCGCTACCGCGGGATGGCCGGCGGCCACACTGCTATTGGCCAATGCGCGCAGTAGGTTACGCCGTTGCTCCGCCGTCCAGGCATGGCTCTCCAGCGCCTTGGCGAAGAGTTCCTGGGCGCGTCCGAAGTTCTGCAGCCTGAACTGCAAGTACGCGCTCTGCGCCAGCACCTGTTCATCCCCCGGGTAGCTGGCCATCAGGCTATCGGCGAGTTGGCGCGCCTCGTCGACCTTGTCGCGTTGCAGCAGCCGCTCCAACAGGCCGAGACCGCTCCACGCCGACGGCGCGCGGTCATACGCATCGCGCGCGGCTTGTTCCAATCCATCGGCGGGTTCCGAGGCAGCAGGGGCCTGGCCGGCGTCGTTCCCGAGCGCCGTAGACGGCAGGGCAGCGGCGCACAGTGCCACGGCGGTCAGGAATCGCCCGCACACGACGCGCTGGAGCATGGCTCGGAGCCTCAACGATCGTTGGATTCGGGGTCTTGTGCCTCTGCGAGGTCCGCAGCCCACGCCGCGACTTCATGATCGCAGGCAACAACATAAGTGACTCGGAATGCGCAGGAATCGCGAATCGCCTTGGCAACCGCAGCGGCAGGCGTCGCAGCGACAGCCACTTGGAGCGTGTCATCCGCTTGCATGGCAAAGGGCACGACGTGGTGTTGGCGAATCAGATCAGGTGCAATCGATTTGGCCACCGACAGTTGCGGAGCAGCATCGGCGGGAATGCGCGGAAAACCAGCCTGTTGTGCCACAACATCCGCCAGCACTTGCGGTGTCAGCAAGCCGTCCTCGACCAGGACTTGACCGAGACGCACGCCGCTCGCACGGTGGCGGTCGAGCGCGACGCCCAGACGCTCGGGCGTGATGAGTCCGCGCTCGATCAGCAGGTCGCCCAGCAGCCGCCGGTTCTGCGCCAGCTCCGCCGAGGATGGAAACGTGTGCTGGGTCTTGTCCCACGCGATCGGCACACCCGTCGCCAGATGCTTGATATAGAGATGCCATGCACGAAAAACAGCTGCGAAATTGATGACGTTTGTAAACACGATCCGCGGCGCAGACATCAAGCCCTGTTGCAGTCCATTGAGACGCGTCACGAAGTAGATGCGCTGGCACAGGCGGTTGAGCAAGAGGCCGAAGTTGATGAAGAGAACCGGTTGCAGCCAAGAGCTGAACACGACAAGACGATCCGTGGCGTGATCCAGCGGTGGCGAGCCATCCAGACTGACGACTGCCAGCGTGTTCGCGAGCACGAAGTAGGCGAGCACGGAGAAGGGCGCGGTGAAAATGCCTTTGCGATCGCGAAAGAGCATGTAGCGGGTCCAGAAATCGCCGCGCCAGCCGAGCTGCTTCCAGCCGAGAAAGGAGATGCCGAGGACCCAGCGCGCGCGTTGTCGGTAGGCGGCCACGAACTCTGAAGGGAAGTACTCGCAAGTCGCCAGCAGGCCGGAAGCCGTCGCGGGTCGCCGCCACCACAGACCCATACCGGTGCCCGGCGTGCGCTGCAGGGGATAGCGGGCAAACGTCTGCTTCATGCCCAGCTTGCCCAGGCGGAAGCTGAAGTCATAATCCTCGGTAAGCGAACTGGTGTTGAACGGCTGGCCGTCCAGCGCATCCATCATCTGACGGATGGCGCGGCGGCTGTAGCACAGCGCGACGCCCGCGCCCGGGACGAGGCCCGTCAACTGCTCGCGCACGATGATGTCTTTCTGATGCACCTCGCTGAAATCGTCCATGTACGCGCCAGCCACCCAGGCGGGCCACTTGAGTTCCAGCGACATGACAGGCAGTTGGATGAGGTCCGCGTCATCAATGTGCGCGTTGAAGTACTTGAGTTCCAGCGGGTGGATCACGTCTTCGCAGTCGTGCATGAGCACGCCGGCAAAGTGCATGCCCCGTTCGCTCTCGTACTGGGTGATGGAGCGCAGAATCCAGTTGAGGCAATCGGCCTTGCAGGTTGGTCCGTCGCGTAGGACGGCGGCACGGCGCACGTGCTCGGGGTCGAAGGCCACCATGCGCTCGGCTTGCGCAGTGGTCTTGGCATCGTTCTGGTAGGTGCCCAGAAATACGACGTACTTGTCGTACTCCAGCGTCTGCAGGGTGTTCTCGATCATGTGTGCGATGACGTCGGCTTCCTGCCAAGCCGGGACCATGATCGCGAAAAAGCGTTCGTCTTTCGCGCGCAGGTCCTGCGCCGACACCGACTGGGCCGGCTCGCGACGAATCAGGATGCGAACCAGTTCCTTGGACCAGAAGCAGACGTCGATGAACAGGTCGTCGATGCCGCTGACGAGCACGACAAACGCAGTCACGACGATCAGTGCATTGAGCAGGAGGAAATAGACTTCCGCCAGATTGGCCATGGAAATTCCAGACTCCAGGAACCCGGCCGGGCCGTGGCATACCTTGGGTCAAGTCCGCGCCGGCGCCAGTCGGGCTTGCCGGACAATCAGAGCGCGTTCGCGGCCACGAACGTGTAGCCCGCGGCTCGGACACCTTGGACGATGGTTTTCAACTCAGAGATCGGGTTGTACGGATGGAAGAAAAAGCTTGCCACACCATCGCGCACCACCCGGTTGTTCTGCGCGGTCTTGATGAGGTCAGCCGCCAGGCGCGGCGGATGATTATTGTACGCTTCGGGTTCGTAGTTGCCCAGATTTTCCGGCTTGAGCTTCCAGCCGAACACATCCGTGACGCTGTAGGGAAAGAACTGTCCGATCATGTGTGTGAGGTTCTGCGGCGTCAGGCCGAGGGCGCCACCGAAGTACAGGCCGCGGTGGTAGGCGGTGCCGATCTTGGCCCGGATGGCCTTCGAATCAACTGGCGATCCAGCGTAATGTGGGTACTCGAAGATGGTCGGTGTGGGCAGTCCAGCCGTTTTCAAGGCACTCAACCCCGAGTTGACGCGCGCGGTCGCCCAGGTGGCGGAATCGCCGGAAACGGCGCCGTCGTAGATGACGTTGTTGGTGGCCGCGTCGACATGGGCGCGGAAGAACTCGAAGTCATCGCCGCTGACGCCCGAATACGGGTTGTAGATCTTGCCGAATTGGTGCGTGAAGCCGTGCAAGACGAGCGTGCCGCCTTTGGTGGTCGCATACTTGAGCGAAGCGAGCATGGCGGCGGCACTCTTGGCGGTCCACTTGACGGTGAGCGGCTTACCGGAGTTGTAATAGCCAAGCGGATCGGTGTATTGCGGAATAACGGCGACGCTGAATGGCACACTCTGACTGTAGAGGTAGTCGACAACGGCGCGGAATTCGGCGGCGTCGTCCGTCGGGCTGACGTCTTCGAGGCGGACAAGCGCCCGGTAATTGGTCGCAGTCGTGGGGGCGAGGACGTCGAAGAGCAGGTCGCAGAAAGCGAGGTAGCGGTCATCGTGGCTGATGTAGGCGTAAGGAATTTCTCCGACATACGTCAGGTTGGCGGATCGCACGGCCCAGGGCAGTGTCGTGCCGTCGGCGCGTGTCGCCGTGGCGAGTGTGGTGACCGCGGCGGCATTGAAGGGACTGAATTGCATGATGCCGCCCGTCGCGAGCGGGTCGCGGCCGAGCACGACGCCCTTGTACGTGACGGACGTGATGCTGGTCGTGTCGTACATCCACGGGTTGTAGCCGTACTTGGTGTAGAAGTCTGGAGAACGATTGGCAAGTTGCCAGATGTTGTTGTACAGCCAAAGGACCTGCGTGGTCGTGGCGTTGAGGACGTCGTCGAGAAAGGCAACCGGTAGCGGTTCGTCATAGGTCGAGCCGACATAGATCACGGCCTGATACGCGTTCATATCGCCTGCCTGGTACTGCGCAACGGGCTTGCTGGCAGTCGCGCCGAAATGGCTGGCGAGGTTCAGGCTGGCGATGGCGTACAACTCGCCCAACCATCCCCATGTGGCTCCCGTGTCGTAGAGGACGAGCGTGCCGGCGGGTGCAGCGGTCGCGTAGCCGAGTTTGTGGCCGTACTTACCCTGGCCGGTCGTACCCTGAACGGGCACGTTGGGCCGCTTGTCCTGGCCGCGCAACTGCGGGACAGGCCCGAAATGGCTTGGGAATCGATTGATGCTGTCGCTCGGGCGCACACCAGTCTCCGGCGTGGGCACCGCGGTTTGGCCAGAGCGCGCAACTGCAGCGTGGAAGGTGGCAGGTGCGGCGGAAGCGGCGGCCGTGGGCGCGGGCGGCGGCGCGTCGTGGGCGGCGCAACCGCCTAGTGCGATGAGGAGGACGATGGACCAGGACACGGATGCCATACGGATCATGCGGTTCCTCCCGTTGTAGTCGAACGATTCGGTGCTTTCTTGCGCTGCCTTTCGGAGTCACACGAGCTCAGACAAACGCAGCCGTAACCCTAGACGCTAACCGAAGCCATACCGAGGGGCAAGCAGTTTCTGCCGAGCTGCGGCCTGCTGGCGGCGTTTGCTGCAGAGATCCAGGCAGGTCCGCCGTCGTGCGCGACAACCGTGGTGCAGTCACCGCCGTCGCTGTCGAGCCGGACGCTGTCGCGCACGGCCAGGCTAATCCTGTGCAGCAGTGTCGGAATCAAACATCGAATCAGAGGCTTGTGAGTCGCTTGGCTCCACTGCACTGTCCGCCGTGGCGTCGACCGGTGCATCCACCGCCGCGTCGGTCTGGGTAGCGGCGTCCGGGCCGGCGGCCGCGTCCGCTCCGCTGTCGAAAACCGCAGCGTCCGTCGCGTCGGACACGTCGATCATCGTTGCCGAATCGACGGTCTCCGCTGCCGTCGTGTCGGGCAGATCCGGGGCGTGCTTGGCGGCCATGCGCCGATCAGCTGTGGCGAATTCGAACTGATCGTCCGCCGGCATCTCCGTGCAAGCCGTGGCGAACAGGACAATCGCCAGTGAATACATGTACATCACTGGCATCGTCGCGAGCATTGCCGACCGGGCCGTGGACTCGTGCATCAGAACCGCCAACTCAAGCTAAGGCCTCCAGGAACAGGGCCGGGCAGCACAGCGACGCGCTTGGCAGGCCGCCACAGCAGGTAGGCGCCGACACCGGCGGCAACCAGGCCCGTGCCGCTCAGGGCCAGCGCCGTTCCGACGCGGCCATTGACGGCGGCAACTTGTGCGCTGGCTTCGTCGCGAGAGATACCGCGGATCCTGCCCCCAGACGCCGGGTGCAATTTGTCTTCCAATTGAGACTGGTCGCTGCGCGTCCACAAGTAGGTTCCGAGACCCACGAGGGTGAGGGCGCCGCCGACGCTGACGAGCGGCAAGCCCAGGTACGTCGATTCCGGACGGTCCTGTGCAGCTTCGTCGACTTCGGGACGCAGCAGCAGGTACGCTCCGACGCCGGCGGCGGCCAGGCCAGCCCCGCCCAGCGCGATCGCGTTCACCATGTGACGGTTGATGGTGTCGATCCGCGAGCGCGCCTCCGCCGCGGAAATCGCATGGATCCTGCCGTCGTTGCCCGGCGTCAGCAAGCCGTCGATCTGGGTCTGCTGGCCGCGGGTCCAGACAAAGGAGCCCACCCCCAGCAGCGCGACTGCGCCACCCAGACTCGCAAGTGTTCGCCCCGCCGTTGCTCTTTGTTCGCGCGCCGCGCTGGTCAGGATCTCAGGGGATGGTGTCACGGGCTCGCCGCGCGCCTGCCGCCTCAAAGCCTCCAGTCGCGAAACGGCGTTGAGGCGTTCCTTCGACGCCGCCGGAGCGTGCTTCACGTACTCCTCGAAATGGCTGATAGCCGCTTGAAACTGCTGGGATTCCTGCTCGGCAACGGCAGCCTTGTACAGCAACATGTCCCAGCGATCCCGGGCCATCTGGTAGGCGGCGAGGTAGAGCTGCGCTGCCTGCTTGTGTTGACCCGCGGCGGCCGCCGTGTCGGCCACGTGGATGTGCGCCCGCAGACTAGAGGGTTCGATGAGATCGATGTACTCGCGTGCCTGTGCGAGACGTTCGCCCGCTGCGCCCGGCGTCGCCGCGTACGCCCGGTAGTGTTCCAGCGCCAGGTCTTTTTGTTCGCTGTACATCTCTGAGCGGGCAAGGAACCAGAGGTAGTCGGGCTTCGGATCGGTGCGCCACGCTTTGAGGTAGAACTCAGCGGCCACGCGGAATTTTGCGTTATCGTATGCTTTTCCACCTTCGGTTGCGTACCTGGCAGCCACGACCGACTTGTCGGCGGCGCAGGCGGTTCGCGCGGGCCAGACGGCGCACAACGACAGTGTGAGAGCGAGCGCCAGGCAACACGGCCACGCATTCCGTGTGACGGAACGCGGCATTCCCGTCCTCATCGTGGCACTCCGCGCCAGCCTTCCTGCGCACTGGGAGGCAGTCAGACCATCGTTGGCCAGCGCTCCGTCGCTGCAGGCTCCTGGCGCCGACTGTGCCCGCCTTCCCGGGCGAACGCAAGTCAAGCTACTGCGCCACTGGCGTTTGACCGACCAGGCGCAACCGCGTAGCGTTCGGGCATGGCATCGGCGAGACGGATGATCTCCACAGGGGCGGCACGGATGGCCTTGGCGCTTTGTGCAGGCTTGGTTGCGCACAGTGCTTGCAGCAGGGCGGCAACCCCCGCGGCCGCCGCCGCGGCCGGCGAGCTGGATGCGGGCGAGGCCGATGGTCCTGCGCCGGAAGCAACTGCCGCCGCCGACGCCACGCTGGCGCAGCCCGAACTGCCTCCACTGCCCGACAAACTCTGGGGCGTGACGACAGACAGCATCGACAAGTTGCCGGACATCCTGAAGTCGCTTGCGTACCTTGGCCAGAAGCACAAGCCCATCACACGCATCGTATTCGACGAGAATCAGCCGCCGGCCGAGTACGCGCAGGCCGTGTCTGCCATCCATGAAAAGAGCTGGATTCTGGGTGAGATTCTTGATTCGCAGCACGTCAAGGAGATCAGTGTCGACGGCTACGTCGCACGCGCCAAGGCCTACCTCGCCGCGTTCCCGGATACGGTCGACATCTGGGAAATTGGCAACGAAATCAACGGAGAATGGCTCATCGCCAAAGACGGTTCAGCCGCCGACGTCGTCGCCAAGATGGTCGGTGCCTTCGACGTCATCCATGCGGCTGGCAAACGGACGGCGCTGACCCTGTACTACAACCAGGACTGCTGGTCCGACCCGAAACACGAGATGTTTGCCTGGACTGCAGCGCATGTACCCGGGCGAATGCGCACGGCCCTCGACTACGTGCTGGTGAGCTACTACGAGGACGACTGCAACGGCCTGCAGCCGGACTGGAACGCGATCTTCTTGGAATTGCGCAAGATGTTTCCGGGCGCCAAGCTGGGCATCGGCGAGTGCGGCACCGTGCACGGCGCGGACAAGATTTCGTACATCCAGCGCTACTACGGGATGAAGGTGAACGATCCCGGCTTTGTCGGCGGATACTTCTGGTGGTACTTTCACCAGGACATGGTGCCGGACACGGCGCCGCTGTTGACCGTCCTGCATGGCGCGATTCCGTAGCGCGCGGTCAAGGATCGGGCGGGCGCCGATCGATGGCAAAGCCTGAAAATGCTTGAGCAACTGGCATCACTTCCAGGCGATTGATATTGATGTGCGGCGGCAGGGTGGCGCTCCAGAAAATGCACTCGGCGATGTCGTCGGCGCTGAGCGGCGTCGTGTGTTCGTACACCTTTGCGGCGCGTTCGGCATCGCCGCCGAAACGGACCAGCGAGAATTCGGTTTCGCACAGGCCCGGTTCGATGTTGGTGACGCGCACCTTCGTGCCGAACAGATCGGCGCGCAGGTCCAGTGAAAACTGCTTGACGAAGGCCTTGGTACCGCCATAGGCGTTGGCGCCGGGGTAGGGATAGTTGCCCGCGACCGAGCCCAGGTTGATCACATGGCCACGGTCTCGCGCGACCATGCCAGGCAGGACGGCGCGGGTGACGTACAGCAGGCCTTTGACGTTCGTGTCGACCATGCGGTCCCAGTCATCAAGGCTGGCGCGCTGCGCGGGATCGAGGCCCGCGGCGAGGCCGGCATTGTTGATGAGAATATCGATACCGGCGAATTCAGGCGGCAATCCGGCGACGGCGGCGAGGACGGCTTCGCGGTCGCGCACGTCCAGCGTCAGCGCTTGGACTGGAACGGTCAGTTCCGCCTGCAGTTGTTCGAGGCGCTCCGTGCGGCGGCCGCAGAGCACGAGGCGCGCCCCGGCGCCGGCAAAGCGGCGTGCCGAGGCGGCGCCGAAGCCCGACGTGGCACCCGTAATCAGTACAGTAACATCACCAAGTTGAGTCATGATTCGGCTCGGCTGCGTCAGGCAGCGCGCGTGCGTCTGGGAGCGTGCCGGCGCATCGCCCGCCAGCGCTCCACCAGACGCCTAGGCTCGGGCATCTGCCGGCGTGGCGCAAGGATGCGGCGTTGCGGGGGCGCAGCGTGACGGCTACAGTCCAGTCACTTGTGCGGAGGCTTCAATGACCAGGCGTGTGTGTTCCCTGATCTGGTTGGTCGCACTGGTGGCATGCAGAGCACCGGTCCAGGGCCCTGGATTCCTGGCAGATATCAACCAATTCAAAGATTCCAACTCCGCCGTCGATGCGGACAAGCAGGACCTGGACCAAGCGGTCGGGCCGGACATGGGCGCCAAACCGGATGGGACGTTGGACAGCGCGGGATTGCCGGACGCGGTGTCCGAGATCACGACGGCAGTTGACGCGCAAGATATTGATTCTGTGACAGATCCTGGCGGCGTTGGCGATGATGCCCCGGACCAGACCGGCGGCGATCTGGCAGACGTCACGGGCGCGGACGTGAGCGGCGACGGCGCGCCATCGGACTGCGACGACAGCGAAAAGAGGTGCACTCACACGTTTTCCTTTGTCGGCAACGGCTCCGAGTCCGCAGTCGAACTGCGCGGTTCTTTCAATGGTTGGAAGAAGGGGATTCCGATGGCGGCGGACGTCGGCGGCTGGTCGGTTGTGGCGAAGATGCCCTATAACACCGCGGTCCAATACAAGTTTCGCACGGTGGGGCCAGATGGCGCGGAGGCATGGTTCGCCGACGCCGGCAACCCCGACACGGCCGACGATGGGTTCGGAGGCAAGAATTCCGTTTTGCAGGCAGAGGCTTGCGACCCGTGGATCTGCGTTGGCCCGCAGACGGTGTGCGGCGTGCCAGCCAAGGCGGGTGCCTTCGACTGGCGCGACGGCGTGATGTACTTCGTGTTCGTCGATCGCTTCCACAACGGCAACCCAGCAAATGATAGCAAGAACAAGGCAGTGGGCTTGCCCGACATCGCCAACTGGCACGGCGGCGACTGGCAGGGCGTGACGCAGAAGATTGAAAGCGGCTGGTTTTCGGATCTTGGTGTCAACATCTTGTGGCTGACGGTGCCGATGGACAACACCGACAACGCAGAGATTGGCGAGGACGGCAAACTCTACACGGCCTACCACGGCTACTGGCCACGCGATGTATCGAAAACTGAAGCACATTTCGGCACGATGGCGGATCTCCAGGCCCTGGTGAATGCGGCGCATGCCAAGGGAATTCAGATCGTCTTGGATTACGCGATGAACCACGTGCACAAGTCATCGCCGATCTACCAGGCGCACGCGGGCGACGGCTGGTTTCATCCGGCGCTCAAGGACGGTCAGGAGTGCGTGTGCGGCAGTGGCGTGTGTCCTTGGAATGGCCCGACGGGCGTGACCTGCTGGTTCCGCAACTACCTGCCGGACTTCGACTTCGACAACGCCGATGCGCGCAAGGCATCGCTCGACAATGTGATCTGGTGGATGCAGCAGTCGGGCGCGGACGGCCTGCGCTTGGACGCCATCAAGCACGTCGAAGGTGCCTGGTTGACAGGTGTGCGCCAGCGCCTGCTGGACGAGATCGAGCCAGGCAAACAACAACATGTCTGGCTGGTCGGCGAAACATTTGATGGCGACAAGGGTTTCATCAAGTCCTTCGTGGATCCGTGCGCGAAGCTGGATGGCCAGTTCGACTTTCCGTTGCGGGCGCAGGTGGTTGCGACACTCTTGCTGGGTCAGGGAAACATGGGGGATCTGAAGGGTTTTCTCGATGCAAACGACGGCTACTACGGGCCGGACGCGATCATGTCGACGTTTGTCGGCAACCATGATTTGCCGCGCACCATCCATCTGGCACAGGAAGCGCCGCTGTGGACCGATGTCTGGAGCAGTGGCAAGGACAAGTCCTGGACCAATCAACCCAGCGTCGTGGCGGAGAAATCTGCCTATGAGCGCCTCGGATTGGCGATGGCCTTGCTGCTGACGACGCGCGGCGTGCCGTTGCTCTACTACGGCGACGAGGTGGGCATGCCGGGCGGTGGCGATCCGGACAACCGCCGGCCGATGCAGTGGGAAGGCTACAATACCGGACAATCGTGGCTGCTGGCGCGGATGCAGGCCTTGGGCAAGGCGCGCGCCAAGTACCCGGCGTTGCGGCACGGTGTGCGCAGTACCTTGAGCATCTCAGCGGACACGTGGGTCTATCAAATGGCGACGGATGCGCAGACGGTGTTCGTCGTCCTGAACCGCGGCAGTGGTCAGGCGCAAGTGACGGGTCTGCCGGATGTGGCGCTGACTGACGCGCTGACTGGCGAAGTGCTGCAAGGCCCGACAGCGACGGTGCCGGCGCGCGGTGTCCGGGTGCTGCCGCTGCCGTAGCGAGACCGGCGAGTATGACTCGCCAACGCTCCGTTTGCTTGTTCTCTGGTCGCCAAGCTCGCCGATGCGGATTCGCGGCGACGACCACACACCTGCTCGATCGAGTTGATTGTGTTGGTGTTCTAAGAATGCCAGCGAGAATCAGGCTTCGTGTTCGATCGGCAGCCCGATGCGCGGCAATGGACCAATGCGTCCTGAACGGGTGGCGGCGGCCGCGCGGTGCGCAGCTGCGTCCGGGTGTTCCGCCACAGGTCGGGAGAAGTAATAGCCCTGGCCCAGCGCGCAGTCGATGTCGCGCAGCAAGGCCATCTGCTCGCGTGTCTCGATGCCTTCGGCGATGACGCCCTTGCCCAAGCTGGCGCCCAAGGCCACGATGGCACGGACGATCTCCCAGTCAGCGCCTTGTGTTGCGATGCCCTGGACAAAGGAGCGATCGATCTTGATCCGGTCGATGGGCAGCCGCTGCAGGTACGCCAGCGACGAGAACCCGGTACCGAAGTCGTCGAGGTAGATGCCGACGCCCAGCGCTTTGAGCTGGCTCAGCACGGCGGCCGCGGCGACTTGATCCTTGATGAATGCGTTTTCCGTGACTTCGATGATAAGCCGCCGTGGATCGAAACCGCTGCGATTCAGGGCTTCGCGCACTTGCTGGACCAGGCCGTCGCCCTGCATCTGGCGCGGCGACACGTTGACGCTGACGGTCAACGGCGGCGAGCGTGGGCCAAACTCACGGTCCCAACGCGTCATTTGCTGCACGGCTTCCACCAGCACCCACTCGCCGATCTGGACAATCAGCCCCGTCTCCTCGGCCAGCGGAATGAAGACGTCGGGCGCCATCGGGCCGCGCCCCGGCGAGAGCCAGCGCACCAGCGCCTCGACGCCGGTCGTTTGCCCCGAATCCAATGCAACGATGGGCTGATAGCAGAGGCAGAGTTCGTGTCGATCGACCGCACGGCGCAGGTCGGTTTCCAGTTCCATGCGCTCGACCGCGGCAGCGTGCAGCCCGCTGTCCGAGACCCGGTGCCGGCCCTTGCCGCTCGCCTTCGCGCGGTACATGGCCAGATCTGCGTCGCGCAGCATGTCTGCCGGCGTCTGGTGCTCGGAGGAATGCACCGCGATGCCGATGCTGACCGTCGTGAACACCTCATGACCCTCGACCATGAACGGCAGGGTCAGCGCCTGATGAACCCGCTCGGCCACGCGAACGGCGTCGACCTGGCTGCGCATGTCTTCGCAGATGATGCAGAATTCGTCGCCTCCCATGCGGGCCACGGTGTCGGTCGGCCGTGTCGCCTCGCGCAAACGTCCTGCGACCGCCATCAGCAACGCGTCGCCGGCAACGTGCCCCAAGCTGTCATTGAGGGTCTTGAAGCGATCAACATCCAGAAACAGCAAAGCAAACCGGTACTGCCACGATCTCGAGGCGCGCTGAATCGCATGGCCCAAACGATCCAGGCACAGCGCACGGTTGGCCAGTCCGGTCAGGGTGTCGTGAAATGCATCGTGGCGCAGCCGGGCCTCCTGCACCTTCTGGGCACTGATGTCCGACAGCGATCCTGCCATGCGTGTTGGATGGCCAGCCGCGTCGCGCACGCACAGACCGCGGCTTCGCACCCACAGCAACTGCCCGTCGCGGTGGCGGATGCGGTGCTCATGCTCGAAGTGCGGTGCCAGTCCCGCCGTATGATGGGCGATGGCCGCAGCCAGTTCCTCGACGTCTTCGGTCGCGACGCGATCGAACCACGCCTGCGGTGTCGGCGTGATGTCGCCGCGCTCGAGCCCGAGCATGGCCAACCAGCGGGGCGAGAAGTACATTTCGCCGGTCTGCAGGTCCCAGTCCCAGATGCCATCGTGGGCGCCATCCAACGCGAGCGCGTAGCGTTGCTCGCTCTTGCGCAGGGCCAGGTCGGAGCCCCACCGCTCCAAGGCGTAACGCAACGCGCGCACCAGTTGCGCACCATCGAAGCGACCCTTGACGAGGTAGTCCTGGGCGCCGCCACGCATCGCGGTCAACGCGACACCGTCCGCCTCCAGGCCACTCTGCACCACGATCGGCAGATCGGGCAGCGCCGCGCGCGCGCGCAGGAACGTCGCGATTCCCTTGCTGTCTCCCACGCACAGATCCATCAGGACGATGTCCGGGGGCGACAACTGGGCGCGTGCCAGAAGCGCTTGCAGTTGTTCAACGTGCTCCAGCGCGAAGCCGTGGTGGCGTTCGTGGCGCAGCCCCTCTTCGATGACAAGCAGGTCGGCTTCGTTGTCTTCGAGCAACAGGACATTGATCATGTGGGAATTCATATGGCTCTGCACCGGAAGTGCGCCGATCCCCCGCGCACCTCCACCGTGACACCGGTGGCCTCCTTGTCAAGAAATGTGTCGAACGGCGTCGGCGGGCACGGTGAACCGAAACGTCGCGCCGCGACCGGGTTCGGATTCGACCCAGATGCTGCCGCCCATCCGTCGCACAATACTGGCGCACAGGCCAAGACCGATGCCGCTGCCGGGCTGCCCGGTCGTCTGGCTGCCGCGCTCGAACATGCGAAAGATGCGCACATGGTCCTCGGCGCCGATGCCGATACCGTTGTCGCTGACCTGGAATTCCCAGCCACTGCGAGTTTGTTGCGCGCCGATCGTGACGTGCGGCGCATCGGTGCCGCGGTACTTCAGAGCATTGCTGACGAGGTTCTGGAACACGATTCCCAAAGCGCCGGCGTCGCACTGCAACTGCGGCAGCGACCCGACCTCGATCTGCGCTGCCGCCTGTTCGATCGCGGCGCTCAGGTCGGTCAGCGTCGCTTGGATCACGGCTTCGCAATCGCAGGACTTTGCCTCGGTGACCCGTGACGTCGTCTGATCGAGATGGCTGGCCACCTTGTCCTGCATGCGCACGGCGGCCAGACGCGCCTTGTCGATGAGCGCCGCAGCATCGGCAGGCAGCGTTTCGCCGTGACGCGACTGCAGCACCTGCAGGTAGCTGGCGACCGATCGCAACGGTTCCTGGAGATCATGGGCGATGGTGGCCCGCGGGTCAGCCGGCGGCTCTGGTTCAGCCGCTTGCGGCGTGGCGCGGCCGGCCTCCTCCGCTTGTGAGCCAAGGTGCTCGCCCGGCACGCGAGCCAATTCCTCCAGATGGATCAAGCGTTGCGCGTCCGTTGCTGCCTCGGCAGCTTGCTCGCGCAGCAACTCCGCGTAGGCAGGCCAACGTTTGAGGCGCACCAGGGCGTCGCGCAAGGTCCTGGTCAGTTCGTTGTTGTTGGGATCACGCCGTCGCCAGGCAGTCCACGCGACCAGCGCAGCCTCTGGATCCGCCAGCTTCTCGACAAGTGTTTCGACCAGTGATTTGTAGCGATTGCGCAAGTCCGCGGGATTCTGCGCGAGCTCCACCCAGCGGCGCTGTAGGCGTGCCACATCTTGCCAGCGCTGCGCGGCGCCGTAGAGCGCGGCCAGCCGTTCCAATCCTTGCGGATGGTGGGGTTCGAACAGCAGCAACTGCTCCCAAGCCTGTTGCTCGGCGGCGGATTGGCCGTTGGCGGCAGCGGTCAACGCATGGCGCAGCGCTCGCTCGGCGGGTTCTTCGGGCGCGGCGTGGGTCGGCGGCGCGCCAAGGATGGGATCGAGCGCGGCTGCCAGCACAAGCACGCCCTGCACCGACTTCTCGATGCAGTCCATGGCCCCGGCTCGCAGTGCCTCGACGGCTGACCGCGCCGTCGGCGCGCGCGCGAACACGACGCAGGGGCGGTGCGGGCAGCGGCGCAGCAAGGCGCCCACGACAGCAATCCCCTGGGACCACGGAAGATCCGCCTCGACCAGCGCCACCGTCCAAGCGGCCGCGCTCAGCGCTTCGGCAAAGGCGACAGCATCGGCCGCGTGGGTAACGGCGGCGTTCGGCCAGCGCCCGCGCGCGACCAGGCGCACCAGTTCGGCCGCCTCGGGGTCGGCGTCGACGACCAGGATGTGACCGGTATCGCCCATGGCCGCCCGAGCTTAGTCTGCGCGCCGCATTCCGTCACGGGGCGTTCCGTTCCCCCGATGCGCCGCCCTCGGCACACTTCGCTGACGCAGCGGCAAAGCGCCGCGCTGTGACGGGCTACGCCTGCTGACGGTCGAGCCAGCAGAACTCTTCGGGCTGCACCAGCCGCTCGTGCAGGCCGCCGCCAGCGCAAACGTCGAACCACGAACAATCCGTGCAGGGTCCGGACTTGCGCCAGGTCACGTCGCGGTGCCTCTTGAACTCCTTGCGCCAGATGTCGGAGAAGCGCCGTTCGAGTGCCGATCCTTGCGCCCACTCGCGCGGCAAGGACGGGCACGCCGACACCTGGCCATCGCACAGAATCGAAGCCACGCACAACCCGGCGAAACATTGACCATCTCCTGGCCGCACTGCCAACTCGCGTCGCACGCCAAGGAAGCCACCGCAGGAGAACCGGACGTCGAACTTGTCGCCATCTCTCGCGATCTCTCTGCGACGATTCTCTATGAAATCCAGAAGTTGACTGACTTGCGGCGCCTCCAGCCACAGCTCCGCGTCCTTCTGAGCGCGCCCCATGCGGTCGATCGTGATGAGGCGCCACATCTGCGCCCCGGCGGTGCGCACGGCTTGTTCTATCGCAGGCAGATGGCCTAGTTGCGCAGGCCGCACACAGGTGATCGCCTCGACCCGCTTGAAGCCGGCACGCCGCGCCGCACGGATCCCGTTGAGCGCCTTTGCCCACGCATCCACGCCGCGCACCTGATCGTGCTCCTCCTCCAGGCCATCAATGCTGACGCAGATCGTTCGCATTCCCGCGTCCCACAAGCGTTTTGCCTTCTCCTCATCGAGCAGTGTGCCGTTGCTCACGATGCAGCTGCGCATGCCGAGCTGCGACATGTGCGCGACGACCTCAAAGAGATCTTTGCGCAAAAGCGGTTCGCCGCCGGTGATCGACACGAATATGCGTTTCGCGTTGAAGTCCTGGGCGATGGAGTCGAGGATGCCTTTAACTTCAGCGGTTTCCAGCTCGCGAACGGGCGATTTGCCTTCGCAACTGGAGCCGCAGTGGCGGCACCGGAGGTTGCAGCGCAGCGTCGCCTCCCAGAACAGGTAGGTCATGTCGGGCTTGGCGAACAAGCGCGCGCGTCGTGCAGCGTCCTTGCGCACGGCGATGAGGCGGGGCAGATCGAAAATCCCAACGTCGCCGGGCTGTTTGCGTAGCAGGGACATGCCTAGCCAGCATCCCATTGCGGCGGGCCGCCATACTTGACCACAGGGCCGATGTCCTCGGCGGCGTCCGGGGTCGATTGCACGTCCTTCTGCGGTGGACCACCATACTTGACGACGGGGCCGATGTCTTCATGGATATCAGGCTCTTCTGTCACGTCCTGAGGTGGGCCGCCGTACTTGACGACCGGGCCGACGTCGTTCTCCGCGTCGGGCGACGGTGCGACGTCTTGAGGCGGCCCGCCATACTTGACGACCGGGCCGATATCGTCTGGTGCATCGGGCAGTTGTGCGGCATCGACGTCGGGAGGTCCGCCGTACTTGACGACCGGTCCCTGGTCGGCCGGCGCGAGATCGCCACTGCCGACGTCGTTGCTCTGCGGTCCTTGGCCCGCGCCGCCAGTGTTGTTCGAGCAGCCAGGCATGAGCACGGCCGCGCCGCCGGTCGCGATGACCCATAAGCCAGCGCTCTTGTTCAGAAGTTCAACGACAAATGAACGTCGTGAGATGCCGGACGAGGCCATGTCTTTCCTCCCGAATGGGCCGCTGGTCCGTGGGCAGCGGACAGTGGTATCCACTGTAGCGCCGGCCAAGCGCGTCGGCAAGTCCGAATGCCGCGCCTGAATCCGGCGCGTGCACGAAGCGCGGCTGTGCGCGATCGCACCGCGGCACGTCGCCAGGAACAGGCGCCTCGCGGCGCGGCGTCAGCGCGAGCGACGCAGCAGCTTGGAGAGTTCGAGTACCGAAACCGGTAGGAAGCCGAGGCCCAGAGCCAACAGGAAGTCGGCCGCAGCAAGCGGCGCGACGTCGAAGAACGCACGTGTCCACGCGAACTGATGAATGGCGATCTGGATGGCGACCGAGCCGACGACGACTGCCACGAGCCGCAGGTTGCTGAGGGTGCCGACTTCCCATAAGGCGCGAACCGGGCTGCGGGCAGCGAAGGCGCGCAGGACCTCGCTGAAAACCAGGGTGGAGAAGGCCAGGCTTTGTGCCACCGGGACGCTGCGCTGTTGCAGCGCCCAACCGAACACGCCTAGCGTGACGCTGGCATCCAACAGACCGGTGGCACTGATGAAACGCCATTCACGGACGCCGAGCATGGGTTCGTCCGGGCGCCTGGGCGGCCTGCACAGCGTATCCGCGTCCGGCGGATCCACGACGAGCGCCAGCGCCGGAAACCCATCGGTCACGAGGTTGATCCACAGCAACTGCAGCGGCAGCAGCGGCACCGGGAGGGCCAGTAGCGAGGCGCCCAGCATGACGAGGAGTTCTCCGAGGTTTCCAGACAAGAGATAGACAAGTGATTTTCGAATGTTGTCGTAGATGCCGCGACCTTCCTGCACGGCGGCGAGGATGCTGGCGTAGTTGTCATCCGTCAGGATCATGTCCGCCGCCTCGCGCGTGACTTCCGTGCCCGTCAAGCCCATGGCGATTCCGATGTGGGCTTCCTTCAGTGCCGGAGCGTCGTTGACGCCGTCGCCGGTCATCGCCACGATGGCGCCCCGCTGTTTGAGTGCTCGAACGATGTTCAGCTTTTCCTCCGCCGTCACACGCGCGCGCACGACTTCGTCGGCGTCATCGCCCGATCGCAGCAAGCCTAATTCGCGTGCGATGGCCTGCGCGGTTGCTGGATGATCGCCCGTGATCAGCATCGTCTGGATGCCTGCGGCGTGCGCCTGCGCCAATGCCTGCGCGACTTCGCGGCGAGGCGGATCGGCGATGCCAATCAGGCCAAGCAACTCCAGATTCTCCTCCGCGGGCGTGGACCCACGTGCCACCGCCAGCACGCGCAAGCCGCGCGCGGCCATTTCCGCTTGCGCCTGGGCCGCGCCTTGCTGGACCACGACGCAACGGGGCAACAGGGCTTCGAGCGCACCCTTGACGTACAGACGCCCGTCCGAGCGCCAGACCGACATGCGCTTGCGCTCGGAATCAAACGGCATCTCGCTTCGTCGTGGCCGCTCCCGCTCCAGCACTTCGCGGTTCACGCCACGGGCGGCTGCCGCGAGAAGAATCGCGACCTCGGTCGGATCGCCGGTGCCGGAACGCTCGGACCCGTCCAAGTCGGCATTGCAGCAACCCGCCGCAACATCGAGTAACGCATCATGATCCGCGCCCCACAGCTCGCGCACGGCCATGACGCCGGTCGTCAATGTGCCCGTCTTGTCCGTGCAGATGACGGTCGTCGCGCCGAGCGTCTCCACCGCAGGCAGATGGCGCACCAGCACGTGACGCGCCGCCATGCGTTTGACACCCACAGCCAGGGCCACGGTGACCATCGCCGCCAGTCCCTCCGGTACGGCTGCCACTGCCAGAGACACCGACACCATCAGCACTTGCAGCCACGGCTGGCCGCGCCACAGCCCCAGCACCGCCACGAGGGCGACGATGCCGAGGCACAGCCAGAGCAGCACCCTGCCGACCGTCTCCAGCCGCGTTTGCAGGGGCGTTGCCTGCTCGTTCGTGGCGGCAAGAAGATGCGCAATTTTACCGAGTTCGGTCTGCATGCCCGTGTCTTGCACCTCCGCCACTGCCGAGCCGGTTGCCACAAAAGTGCCCAAGAACACGCAATCTCTTCTTTCGGCCAGGGGCGTGTCGTCCGGCAGGCGCTCGGCCAGCTTGGCGACGGGCAGGCTTTCCCCTGTCAGCGCAGCCTCTTGCGTTGTCAGGGAGTGTGCCTCCAGCAGCCGGGCGTCCGCAGCCACGATGTCGCCCGGCTCCAGCAGCAGCACATCGCCTGGGACGATCTCCGTGGCCGGCAGCAGGACCGAATGCCCGTCGCGGAGCACGCGGGCCCGCGGTGCTGTCAGGGCGCGCAGCGCCAGCACGGCGCGCTCCGCGCTGAACTCCTGACGAAAGCCGACAAGCGCGTTGAGCAGGAGGATAGCGGCAATAGCCACGGCGTCACCGATCTCTCCCATCAGCGCGGATACGAAGCAGGCGGCGAGCAAGAGCCGGACCAGCGCTCCGCGAAATTGTCCGAGCAAGATTCGCCACCACGGCGTGGCGTCGGCGCGTCGCAGTTCATTCGGCCCGTGTTGTCGGAGGCGCCGCTCGGCTTGCGCATGACTGAGGCCTGTCTCCACACTGCACCTCGCAGTCAAGTGCATTCGCAGCGATTTGCGCCGGCCTGCGTCGTGCCTCGGGCTGCAAAGCGCACCTTTGAATGCAGCATACGGGACGCGCCGGTCGCGCGCCCCACGCCCGGCGCCAACCGGTGGCATTGGCAACGTGGCTACGGCTTGCGCGCCACCTGGCCGCCAAGATTCACAAGTGGAGATCGCAAGCCAATAGCATTGCGCGCAGAATTCTCGACGTGCTGCGCGGGACCGGCGCCGTGCCAGCCCGATAGCCCAGCCCCCAGCGCTGGCCGCGGACCAGGCAATCCAAACCCGGGTACAGCTCCATCAACCACACGGACAACGGCTGGCTGTTGATCGCCAGATCGATTTCAACTGCGCGCCGCTCCTGGTTCATCGCCATCCAACGGACGCGCTGCACGGTTCGAGGTACCCCATCAACTTGCGCGCGCGCCAGGACCGCCTCGGCGAGAAACCGCACGCGGTCGAGCGTTTCCTGTGGACCGGCCGCGACGTCCTCACCACGCCGCGCGGGCTGGACGGTCAGCGCCGTCGCCGGCGGCGCCGCGAGCGTGGCGCAAAATGTCTCTGCTTCTTCGCGATCCAAGCCCACGGCGACGAGCAACTGGACAGGATCGATACGGCTCGGGATGGGATCGAGGCCGCCACAGGCGGTGTGCATCAACCCGCGCGAGGCAATCTGGCACAGAGAGGCGACCGAGCAGGCGCGGCATGGGGGCGCCCATGGCAGGGCAGGGTATTGTTCGCGATCGTACATGTTGCGAAAAGTCGGCAGCCGGCCAAAGTTTTCCATGACGACGCCGTTCTTGCGGCACACATAGAGCAGATCAGCGTGCAAGTGCTCGTATCCAGGGGCAATGCACAGCGGGAAGTCGCGCAGTATCGCGGTCGTGGCCGGCGCGGGCCACGCATCGAGCACCTCGGTCAAGGCGCGCCGAATGGCGTTGCCCGGCGCAGCCAGGCCGTCGTCGATGTCCGTCCCATTCAATTGGCGTTGCATCAAACGCTTGAACGCGATCAGCTCGAGCGTGGGGCCGAGATGTGTCGTCAGGTGCTGGAGCACGGCAGGCATCGCATCGACGTTGAGCAACGAGACGATCACGTTTGCGCTCGCAGCCCGATGCGGACCTTGCGGCCGTTGTTCGTTGATGCGCCGGCATGCCGCTGCCACATGATCCATGGCCAGCAGCAGCCGCGCGAAATTGCGCCGCGGTGTGCGCGTCAGGGCCGCGAATGCGTCGGCATGGGGGTAGTGGAATGAGAACTCGATCAGGCTCAGGCCGGCCTCCAAGCAGCGCGACAGGAACCTCTCATCGGCAAAGCGCAGGAGATTCGTCGAAGTCGCTGTCTGCAGTCCGATGGATCGGGCCAACTCCAGCAGTTCGATGAAATCTGGATGCAGCGTGGTCTCCGCCCCCATGAAGGTCACGACAGGCACAAGTGCTTTTGCTTCAATGAGTTGCGCGCGCGCTTGCGCGACCGGCGTGTCCTCGTGTTGACCGTGATCGCCTTCGAAGCACCACTGACAGTGCTGCTGGCACCGCGTTGTGACCGTCAGCGCGTAGTGGGACTGTTGGAGTCCGGCGAGAAGCGCCGGGTTGTCGCGCAATTGGGGCGCACGGCTCACGCAGCTGCCTCTTGCTGGCCTTGGATGCGGGCGACGAACTGGGCCAGAAACGGCCGACGTTCCGGCGCAATCCACTCGAAATCGACTTGACGATCCGTCACTTCCCAGTACGACCGCTCCTCTCGCGCCAACAGTTCGCACGCTGCGGCGTCGATGCTTGCCACCGGAACGCCTGCCAGGTTCTGCGCGACGCGCGCCGCCTCCTGCGGTAGATTCTGCTCCAAGAGACCCGCACCGAGCACGAGCTTGGCCTTGATCAGCAGGCCGAGCAACGGCTTGCCGGCACCGCCATGTTCCAGCGCCAGCGCCTCGCCGAGTATTTCCGCCTTGACCGGGCTCTGCGCCGCATGGGCGCGCCGCACCAGCCAGCCGAGATCGAAGCCTGCCAATTGCGGCACGAATGGCATGCCGGCGGCCGCGGCCGTCTCGCTGTAGAAGCGAAAACACTTGGCAATGCGCAACTGTAACTCAGGAAATGCGTGCAAGTCCGCGCCCAGACGGCGGTATTGGTAGAAGAGGTCGTAGATGGCGTGGATGTCCTTGCGCTTGATCGCCTCGCGCAAGTAGTTGTTGAAGAACTTCACCACGAGATCCAATCCCTTGACATCGCCTCGCGCCGCGATCTCGTCCGCAGCCACGCGCGTCGCGTCGCTGATCGCCATGACGGCGTCGGTGGTCTTGGACAGCGCCTGTTGATAGCCCAGGAACATCTGCGACATCACCATCAATTCAAACCAGTTGCGCTCTTCGTTCAGCAGCTCGATGGCTTCGGCCGAGCGGCCGACGAAATCCTTGCGCTCGACCTTGAACCAAGCGTCCGGCATCTGGCCCTTCTGTGCGCCGTAGTGGCCGAGGATGCGCTTCATCGCCCACACGCCCTCCAACGCCACGCCGCGATCCGCGCGGTCGATGGACTTGAGCACGATGGTGCCCAATTGGTGCAGCCGCTCGTGGATGGCATCTTGGGCTGCCTCGCAGTCGGCGCCGGGTCGGGTGCATGTGCGGACATGGCGCTCGATGTCGTCGCGCAGACGCGTGATGATGCTAGACGGGTCCAGAAATCGAACCACATAGAAGAAATACGGAATCAGCGCGGCCCAGCTGATCAGCGCGCCAAATACCGACAGCCGCACCGCCCACATCGGCGCAAAATTCGGCCCGATGATGTAGTCGACCCACAGCACATGCGCCGCGCCGAAGGCACCGATGGCGAGCATGACTTGATTGGTGCGATCGCGCAGGAACATGTCGATCAACTTGGGCGTATGCATGTTCGCGGTCAGCGGAATCGCGAGACCGATCGTGGCAATCAACATGGCAAGCACGTTGTTGTAGGCGCGGGCCATCGGCGAGAGCAAGTCGACGAGCTTGGTGTTGTTGGCGTCTGCCCAAGTCAGCGCGGCGAGGCTGGGGGTGCCGAGGCGGTGCCACTCGAAGACAAACTCGGCGGCGAAGAACCCGCAGAAGACCACCGATAGGGCCAGCGATGTCCAGAGAAAGCGACTGCGCATGGGCATTTCCGTGAGGCGCCGGCAATGGGGGGCGCAAGCGGTGCAAGCTACGCTGACCCGCGCAATGCGGCAAGCTTTGCCGTCCACGCCGGCTTCGCGCGGGGTGAGCAGTCACGAACGCGAGGGCATGGCGCCATCGGCTACCGCTTGTCCAAAACCTCAATCGGCGGCATGGCTTTGCCTTCCAAGTACTCCAGGCTCGCACCGCCACCCGTCGACACGTGCGTCATGCGTTCGCCCAATCCCATGTCCTCGACTGCCGTTGCGGAGTCACCGCCGCCGATCACGCTGACTGCGCCGCCATCGGTTGCGCGGGCCACCGCTTCGGCCACAGCGCGTGTTCCCGCCGCGTACGCTGGATTCTCGAAGACACCCATGGGCCCGTTCCATACGATTGTGCCTGCAGATTCCAGAACTTCAGAAAAAGCGAGCACCGTCTGCGGCCCGATGTCCATGCCGAGCAGGTCCTCGCCAATCTCGATGCCGCTCGTCACAACCGGCTTGCCCGACTTGAAGTCCTCTGTCGCCACATGGTCGATCGGCAACAGGATCTTGTCTCCCGCCGAGGACAGCAGCTTGCGCATGTCTGCCAATTGCTCGTGCTCGCACAAACTCTTGCCGATGCGCACGCCGCCGGCCGCGAGCAGGGTGTACGCCATGGCGCCGCCGATCAGGATGCGATCGACCTTGTCCAGCAGGCTCGCAATCAGCTTGAGTTTGTCCGAAACCTTCGCGCCGCCCAGCACCGCGACGAACGGCCGCTTCGGATAGGCAATCGCTTCAGACAGGTACTTGATTTCCTTTTCCACGAGGTAGCCCGCCACGGCCGGCCCGCCCCTGTTCTGAACCGCCTTGGCGACGCCATACATGCTGACGTGCTTGCGGTGGCAGGTGCCGAATGCGTCGTTGACGTAGACTTCGCCCAGCCGCGCCAGCTTGTCGGTAAACGCTGCAATCGTCGCATGTTGTTCAGGTGTCGGGGTCTTGTCCGGGTTCTTCTTGGCCTTGTCGATGAGGTCTTCGCCCGCGTCGAAGCGGACGTTTTCCAGCAGCAGCACCTCCCCCGGATGCATGGCCTGGACCGTCGCCAGATCCGCTTGCCCGCCAACCTCTTGCGCGCCCAGCTGAACCGGCTTGCCCAGCAGTTCGGCCAGCCGTTGCGCCGCCGCTGCATTGGAGAATTCCGCCTCGTAGCCCTTGCCACTCGGTCGCCCGAGGTGGCTCATCAGCACCAGTTTCGCCCCTTGATTCAGCACGCGCCGAATGCTCGGCAGCGCCAGGACGATGCGACGATCGTTGGTGATCCGTCCATCCTGCAAGGGCACATTGAAATCGACGCGCATGAGCACGGCCAGGCCGGAAACGTCGATGTCCGCGAGGGTCTTGGTGGTCATGGCGAGGCTCCTGTCGGGTGGCTGCACGGGTTGTAGCACCGTTGGCCGACGGCCATCAACGGGCAGCACCTGGCGTTGCGGGAGTCGGGGTTGGTGCGGGGGCGGGAGCAGGCGCCGGGGCCGGAGCCTCCTGCTTTTCCTTCAACTCTTCTCTGGCCTTGCGTGACTCCGAGCCCAGCGTCCACGTGTGCTGCAAGGCTCTGAGGACAATCACCGCCTCGCGCATCGTGTTCTGCAAGTCCTTGGTAATCGCTGGAATTTCCGGTCCCACCCGCGCCATCTGCTCGGCCAGCACGGCCAGGTGATCGACCATCGCGCCCGTGCGCTTGTCATCCGCAAGCCGCTCCAGCGAAGCAACCAGCCGATCCGCGCGACCATCGCCCATGACCTTGTCTGCGCTGTCCAGAATGCGCAGCAGGTGGCCGTCTTGCGCGGTCAGCCGGTCGAGCCGCTCGAAGGCCGAATCGGCGCGGCCGAGCAGTCGATCCATGCGTCCCCGTTCCAGCATCGATGCGCCGCCGCGCAAGAGGCCCCGCAGCGCCGGATCGCTCAGCAGCGTCGCCGCGCCTTGCAGCGTGACACCCAAGGCGGGATCCTGCAGCAGGGCAGTCATCGGCGGCGCGGCCTCGTCGAGCAGCTTGTCCAGCCGGGCCAGCAGCGGCCCCACGCGGTCCATGGTGGCGAACAGACGGTCGAGGCGGCCGTCTTGCTCCAGCAGCGCAAGGATCTTCTCGAAGGACGCGACCGTGCGATCCAAGGTGCGCAAGTACTGCCCGAAATCAATCGTTTCCAAGAGATCGAGAATTTCGAGCGGCTCCTGCGCGGCGATCAGGGCGCCACCTTGCAGTGGCTTGCCCGCCCCTGGCTGTGGCACGAGGTGTACCCGCTTGTCGCCGATGCCGAGCATGCGCCGCGGTACGGCGCGCACCCCGGTGCGAATGCGCCGCGCGTGTTCCGCCCAGACGATGAGCTGAACGTCGACCTGATTGCTCTCGGTGATGGTGATCTCGCCGATTTCGCCCACTTCCACGCCAGCAAGGAGCACGGCCGAGCCCGCATGCAAGCCATCGCCGCGTGCCAGAACGGTGTGAAAAGCGACACGCGGTGCGAACCAGCGGTTGCGGACGGCGGCCGCCGCGAAGAAAACGGCGATGAGCGTCAGGGAACCGGCAAGGAAGAGGCCGGCTGCGCGTTCGCGGCTCGACAAGGAAAACTTCATTTTTCCTCAACGGTTGAACGAGATGTCGTCCGATGGTAGCGCAACACGAGTCCGCCTTGAGCCGACAACCAGGCTTCAAATGCCGCGTCGGGGGCGCGCAGGCACACGGCCAGTGCGGACGGTACTTTAGCCCGGTGGGCGGCAAGTTGGGCCCAAGATTGACCACCGGCATGGGAGAAATCACCTCGACCTTCGATGACGATCCAGGCGGGCTCCAGTGCCAGGGCGCGTGCGACACAGGCGCGAAAGCGCGTCGCGCCATCCACATCGTCGGGCCGTCGTCCCGCCACGTCCGCCAGACCGTGTGCCGCAAGGAGTTGCTCCACACGCTCCGCTTCTTGCTGTGCCGACAGGTTTGCATGCACCGACAGGGGTAGTGCGACATTTTCGCCCAACGTGCGGTTCGACAGCAGGCCACCACGGCACGGCACGAAGCCGATGCGAGGCCGCAGCCGCTGCAATTCGAAGTAGCTGAGCTTATGGAGATTCTGACCGAGAATCTCGACGCTTCCAGCCAGAGGCTGCGCCAATGTCGCCAGCAAACGGGCCAAGGGCGGTGCCGGCGCGTCGACTACGGTTCGTTCATCGGGCGTGATGGCGACCCACTGGCCCGCCGCTATGGCGAGCTGGGCCAGGTGCACGATCTGGCCTCCTGCTTGAAATTGCAGGCCTTCTGGGAGGCTGAGAACGGTCTGAGGACTCATCGCAAGAGCCCTCCCACCAAGCCCACCGATCCGTGCGAGGCCAACAGCAATGCGCCGATCGAGACCGCCGCGTGCAGCAGGACGAGGAAGACCAGCGCATGCAGCGCCGCCCTGGACACGGCCACCGGGATTTCTGTTGACGATGAACCTACATCGAGGCCGTGGTAACAAGCGATGAGAAAGACGCCAATGCCGCCCGGCACGACCTTGATCCAGAACGCCGCGAGATCGGCAGGTGTCGTTGCGGACAGCGCGGACCCGAAAAAGACGCTCGCGGGCAGGGGCGTGAAGAGCTGCGCGACCGCGTAACCGCCGACCAGGGCAACGGCATCGAACAGGACATTGAGGCCGAAGAAGGACAGCAGACCGCCGAAGATGCGCGGTGCGATGAGTTGGCGCAGGGGCGGTATACCCATGACTTCCAAAGCTTCAATCTCACGCTGCACGCGCATCACGCCCAGTTCGGCGGCGATGGCGGTCACCGAGCGCACGATGACGATGCCACCCGTCAGCAAGGGCGCCACCTCGCGCAGAACGACGACCGTCACGGTGCGGCCCAGGTTGCCTTTGCCTGAAAGCGCGCCCAGATCTCCCGCGGCCGTGACGACGGCAAGCACACCCACTGCCATCGCAAGAACGACTACCGTATCCATAGCTTGCACGGCGGTGAAGTAGACCTGCATCAAAACCTGACGCAAGAAATCGCGCCTGCCGAGGTGGCGGTGCTCCCACACCGATTTCAGAGAAAGGTACAGAAAAATCAGCAGTTGGCCGGCGGTGTAGAGTCCCTTCAAGGCCGTCAGCTCTTCGGCAAGTCTGTGCCGGTCGCAGCGGCGCCCTCCCGGTTTCGGCAGGCGCAGCTTGCGTGGCCGCTACCGTAGCTGGCTACGGGCATGACGGTCAAGGTCGCACACTCAAAGGATCATCGTTCTGGTTGGCGGCGGATTCCGCAGACGCTCGACACATGCCCCCAGCGACACGCGTCGAGCGCCTGCGGCTCCAGTTGCCCCCTATTCTGGCGCTGGTCCTGCCTCACCCGGGTCGAAAGCAAGGAGGACCAGACACCAGAAGTCGGGTCGGCCCGTGGGCCGCGGACTGTCGCGGCGGGCGTCCCCAAGACGGCCCCGGCAGCGACAGCGTCTGGCGACGTCACTGCGGGATGGCGGCCATCGCGCACTGAATCGACGAGATCGTTCCTCCCATCTTGGCGGATTTGCTGGTGTCGCGTGGTGTCTGTGTCCAGCCGGCGGGATCCGGCTCGGTGACGCTGTCGGCCATGTAGACGTAGATGGAGCCGCGCTGCGACTCGTACGACGAGAAGTATGGAATGAACACAGTGGCATCGATGTCGAATGTCGTGCCCAGAGGGCCAATCGTCCAGGCGCGGCTCACTTCGGTCAAAGTCGAGACATTCGTCGCAGTGACGGGTGCGGCGATGGTGATCGTCGTATCGCGACTGAGCGCATCCTCTGGAATGACGAATTCGAAGCCGTCGGTCGCAACGATGGTCGCGCCGGCCGAGCCGACGACGACGCTGATGGGGTAACTGTATGGCATAAAGCGCTCCTCCACCTTGGGTGCACGCACCCTCACGTGCACGTGCATCAGCTGCCCTTGAGCTGATCCACCTGCAACATCATCTGGTACGCCCGTTCAAAGTCGCCACGCGCCGACGCGATCGACGCCAGCGTCGCCAAACACGCTGCCCGCGTGCGGCGCCAGCGCGGCGGCTCTCCGTGAAGTCTCAGTGCTTCGAGGGCCGCTGACTGAGCCGCATCGAGGTCCTGGATCGCGAGCTGGGCTTGCGCCATCGTCGACCAGGCAACTGCCTCGGAATGGAGCGCCCCGAGCCGCCGGGCCTCGTGCATGGCGCGCATCGCTACCGGAATCGCGTCCTTTGGTCTGCCCATCACGATGTACAGATCGGCGATGTTGTTGCAGCTGCTGGCGATGCCTCGGTGGTCGCCGATCTCCTCGCGGACGCGCAGCGCATCGAGGTGCATCCGCTCGGCCGCCTGGAAATCCTTGAGGTAGTGGTGCGCGACGGCGAGGTTTGCCATGACCGCGCATTCACCGCGCCGGTGGCCGATGGTACGCAGCGGTCCCAGCGCGGCCGTGTAGTGTCGCACGCTTTCTCCGTAGTTCCGGCGTGCATCCGACACGGTGCCCGAGACGTACTCGAACCTGGCATGCAGAAATGGATCGCCTTCGCGCGCCAGACCCGGCTCAAGTGCCTGCAACAACATTTCGCTGCGGTCGAGATCGGAGGTGAGTGCTGCGGTCATCGCCTGTTCGATGCGTGTCTCGAGCGCGCCACCCCGGTCGCCTGCTGCGGCCAGGCAGCGCTGCGCCGCCTCCAACTCGACACCAGCCTCCGCGTAGCGGGTCAGTGCGCGAAGGCTCGTCGCGCGCAAGGCATGGATGCGCCCGCGAAGCGCGGCAGAGTCCGCGGCAGCACCGAGCGCGCGGTCCAAGTAACCGAGTGCGTCAGACAGGTCCGCCCGGGCTTCGCACACGGCCGCCAGGCCAATGTCGGCCAGCACGCCGGAGTCTTGCGCCAGGTCGCCACCGGACACGATGGCCGACTCGGCGAGTGCGGACAGTTCCTGAAAACGTGCTTGGGCCTCATCGTACTGGGCAAGGGCCAGCAATGCTTCGCCGCGGTGGCGGAGCAGCCAGGCAAGGTCGGCCATGGTCAGCAGTCCCGCTGGTTCGCCGAAGCGCTCTGCCTCATCCAGCAACCGATTTGTACCGTGATTATCAAGCAGTTGCGCGCTCTCAGCCACGCCACGGCGCGTCGCTTGCCAGGCCTCCGCCCATTCGCCGCAGCGCCACAAGTGCGGGACGTAGACAGGCGCCGCCACGCCTCGCTCGCGCAACACGCTGGCGACTGCACGGTGGGCGGCCGCAGCGGAATCGGCAAAGCGCGCCAGCACGACCTCGCCGACTGTGCCATGGCGCAACCGAATCTCTTCACGGCCCGCGTCGGTCGCGCGCGCCAGGAGGCCAGCCGCCGCTGCCAACGCGACACTTTGGGCGAAAGCAGCCCCAGAGTCATCCTGACCGACCAGGGCCAGGAACATGTCGCGCGCATGGTCCAACGGTTGCGGCGCGCCCGCGACCGCCAGGACGTGCAGCAACGCTTGAAGATGCTTGCGATGACGCTGTTGGCGCCGCAGGAAGGCGCCCAACTCCTCAGCGACCGTCGTGCGCAACCGGTCGACCAGCGTGCCGTCGCAGCGCAAAGGTACGACCGCGCGCCAGCAGCCGTCGCGCACCTGCACACGGCCGTCGGCGACGTAACCCGTCAGCGCCGTCTCGAGAAGAAGTGGATTGCCGTCGGCGACTTGTGTGAGGTGCTGGACGAGCGCCGGGTCGAATCGCCCCGATTGATCCAGCCACGCCGCGCAGGCGTCCATCGGCAGCGGCGCCAACGTGAGCTGACGCATCACGCTTTCGTCATGTGTACCAATGTGTTGTAGCGTGATGTCGACCGGCGACACTGTGTCTGCGGGCGTGTCGCGCTGCGTGGTGCACAGCAGGATGGGGGCAGTGTCGCGGCGAATCATGGCCATCAACGTCGCCAGCCACTCCACCGTCATCGGATCGGCGGCGTGCACGTCGTCGAACAGCAGCATCAGCGGCTGGCGTTTCGCTTCCCGCAGGAAAGGTCTCAAGATTGCGGCGAACAGTGCTGCACGGCGGACTTGGGCGTCGCCAGCCACGGTCACCGGCATGTGCGCATCCGGGCGAAGGAAGCGGAGCAGCGCTTGCGCCTGATAGCGCTCGGCGGCGCTCGCGCGATCGATCGCAGCCCACACGACCGCTTCGCATCTGCGAACATCGGCGTCGCGCAAACCCAGCAAGTCTTCGACAAGATCTCGGATCGCGGGCATCGCCGTCCCGTGCGTCTGCGCAAGGGATCGGTGCAACACGCGCGCCCCGGCCCGGGTGCGCGCCTGGTCGGCCAGCCACAAGCCGAGGTGCGTCTTGCCGATGCCCTCTGGACCTCTGAGCACAGCGATGCCGCCGCGCCGTGTTCGCTGCAGGTGTTGCACGAGTTCATCCAGTCGCGATCGCTCGTGCTCCCGGCCGAAAATGTTCCGCGACAACTCCATGTCGGCAGGACCAGCCGGTGCCAACTCATTCAAGGGCGCAAACTGCAGACCTGTGATGCCGCCAAGCTCGCGCGCGGACGCATGTCCTGCCAGGCGCGCGAGTGTCGCAGCAATCTGGACTTCCGACTGCGGCCGCATGCCGGGCTGCTTCTCCAGCAGAGCCGCCACGAGATCACGGAACGCGGGCGGGACCTGCTCGCCGTCTATTTGTTCCGGAATTTCTGTGGCTTGTGTGAACTGGTGTTGGTGCGAAATGGCATCGACCGTTCCAGAAAAGAGCTGCTTTCCCACTACGAGGTGATAGAGCAAGCAGCCCACGCCATAACGATCACTCGCTGCGGTTGCGGGCCTGCCGGCACAGACTTCCGGGCTCATGTAGGCCGGCGTTCCCAAGACCGGGCCAGAGCCGGGCGCGCCGCCGCTCTCCATGGCTGACACCCACGCCAGGCCGAAATCGATGAGCTTGGCCGCGCAGATGCGCGCATCGCTGCGCACGAGAATGATATTGGACGGCTTGATGTCGCGGTGCACGATGCCGCGCAAGTGTGCTGCCGCGAGGCCTTGCACGACTTGGATGCCAATCCAGGCGGCCGCCGCCACCGGCAACCGCCCGACCTGCTCGAGCGTAACGGCCAGATCTTCGCCGTCCAGCAGCTCGAATGCGATGTAGAGGCGGCCGTCGGCGGTGCGTCCGTGATCGACGACCGATACGACGTTGGGATGGCGGCTGGCACCTGTCGTCAACACTTCGCGCAAGAAGGCTGTCTCAGCCCGTGCCCGGCTAGGTCCCGTAAATAGCGGGAATTTTACTGCGGTCAGACGCCCGGATGCTTCATCGTGCGCACGCCACACCACGCCCATGCCGCCGCGCCCGGCAATCGCCAGGAGGCGGTGGCGGCCGCCGATCAACTCTCCGGGCTCGGTTCGTGTGGGCTGGCCGCGTGCCGTCGCGACGTGGCGCGCAGCCCCCGCGGCCGTTGAACCCGGCCCAGCGTCGCCACCGCGCGAGCGACCTCGGGAACGCCTGCTCGCGGAGGCTTTGGAACGTGATGCGTCGCGCATCGGCAGGGCCTTGCGTTGGAATCGTCTGAGTCAAACGGCCGGACAGCGAAGGCCGGTCCTTGATCAGCCAAGCAGGAACCATGCCACTTCGGGAACAGTCTGAGTCACTTCAGAGTTGCTCTTACGGATCAGTACTTTGCGCGAGTCGGCGCACATGGGCCGGCGTCGCAGATGCGTCCCACAAGGGGAGTTTCGGGACAGTCGCAGGACACAGTGCCACACTTGTGGGACGCAGCCCTTCTCAGGATTTTCCCCGGCGAGCCAGGTGGCGGTACAGCGTCGAGCGCGAGATTCCCAGCCGTTCGGCCGCCGCTGCCCGGTTGCCGCCCGTCCAAGCCATGGCGCGCTGGATGTCAGAATCCTTTATCTTTGCTGGCCTTCCCGTGTCGCGCCCGCCTTGCTTGCGCAGCGAGAGCGCCGGTGCGGCGGCGCCCTTCGGGCCAAGCGGCGCGACGAAGATGTCATCGCCGCTCGACTGCACGGCGGATCGCTGCACGACATTGATGAGTTCACGGACATTGCCCGGCCAATCGTAGTCAAGGAAGTGCGTCACTGCCTCCATGGACAAGCCATTGAAATACCGGCCAGTATCTCGGCTGATTCCCTGGAGCACGTGGTTTGCCAGGGCTGGAATGTCTTCGCGGCGATCGCGCAGCGGTGGAACGTGAATGGGTAACACATTCAGCCGGTAGAACAAGTCGCTGCGAAACCAGCCGCTGCGCACGCCATGCTCCAAGTCGCGGTTCGTCGCGCTCAGGATGCGCACGTCGACTTGCTGCGTCTTTTCGCCGCCAACGCGTTCGAAGCAGCGTTCCTGCAACACCCGCAGCAGCTTGACCTGGATGTGTGGTGCAAGATCGCCGATCTCATCGAGAAAAATGGTCCCGCCATCCGCGAGTTCGAAGCGACCACGGCGCGCCTGGTTCGCGCCCGTGAACGCGCCACCGACATGACCGAACAACTCGCTCTCCACAAGATTCTCTGGCAATGCTGCGCAGTTGACCGCGATGAACGGTTTGTCGCGCCGTTCACTCTCCAGATGCACCGCGTGCGCCACCGGTTCCTTGCCGACACCGGTCTCGCCCAGGATCAGCACAGGCAGATCGCTTTGCGCAGTCTTGCGAATAGTCTTGAATAGTTTGCGCATCACCGGCGACACGCCGACCATGCCGTGGAACACCTCGATCGCAGCATCCTGGGTCGGCGCAACCGGCGGTGACGGCTGACGCGGCGTCGCGCCGGTGAGGGACGACCGGCGTTGACGACGCGCGGTCAGGGTCTGGACGATTCGGCCCGCCAGAAGGTCCGAAATGTGCAATTCCATTGCATTGATTGCGTGAGCCTCATCGACCGGGTCGATGTCGGACAGGTGCCAGACCATCACACCTTCGGCGCCGAGTGCGAGCGCCCCGGGCGCCACCAGGACGGCCGTCTGACCGGCCGCGGCGCGACGTACGGTCTCGTCGAGCGTCACGACGAGATCGACCTGCGCCAAGTGGACTTGAGCCAAGCTGAGACAGGGCGCGGTGCCTGGCGCCTGGATGCTCGCGGCTGCGGGACTCGCACACAAGACCATCAAAGGTTCTGGCCACAAGCGACGCACGACGGTCGTGCACCATGTCAAGCGCGACGACACGGTGTCGTCGATGAACAGAATCACCAGGGGTTGGGGCACCGATCCTCCTTCGCCAGCCCCCCAGCGACTGAGAACACAACAGACCCAGCGGTACCATAACAGGGTGCAGCGCGAGTACAAACAACGGTCGCGCAGTGATCGCTCAACCCAGCTCGACGCGCACCGTGGCCACGAGGTGACGCAGCGCATTTTGCACGACCGACGTCTCGCGGTGGCGCAGCACGGCAAACCCCTCGCCTTCATAGCTGGAAGAGGCCGGCTGGCCGATCTGCGGCAGGCGCGCTTCGACCACGAGGTGGCCCAGGTCCTTGTGTGCGCGGTCCAGGCCGTGGATGCGCTGCACGCGCCCGCGGCCCTGCCCGCGAAAGAATGCAGCGCCTGTCGCGTATTGACGTTCGGGTGCGGCAAACTCACCATCGACGATCAAACGCGCCCAGGCGCGATAGAGATCGTGATCGTGGGCATACGTGTTCAGCGTCATGATCTGTGCGCCAGGCGGCCGCGCTGCGATTTCCGAGATAGCCAGGCTGCCGTCACGTCTGCGAAACCACTCCATGTGCGTCAGCCCCGTGCCCATGCCCAGCGCCCGCAACGCGGCAAAACCCGCCTCGCGCACGTCGTCCCAGTGCGGAGCCTGGATCTCGCGCGGCAGAAGGACGGTCCATTGAATCCACGGGTTGCGCACGACATCCAAGGGGTTCGGCGCGTACCTCGTGATCGAGTGCCACACTGGCTGACCGCCCACGCACGCGACCTCGAAGGAATGCTCTTCGCCGGTGATGAATTCTTCTGCAATCGCTTCGCGTTCCTGGCTCGGGCGCACACACGCCAGCGCGTGTCGCAACTCGTCGTCACCGTCCGCGCGGAACGTGATCGCCGCGCCGACACCTTCCTTGGGCTTGATGACGATGGGGTAGCCGACATGCCGCGCAAACTCCCAAGCATCTTGCTCGCGTTGCAGCACCCGGTGGCGGGCGCATGGCAGGCCGGCCGCGCGCAACCGATCCTTCATGCGACCCTTGTCGCGAAACAAGTGCGCCGTCTCCGCTGTCATTCCGGGAATGCCAAGGTGATCACGCACTTCCGCCAGCTGCACCTGAATATGCTCCAACGTGCCGAGCAGACGCCACGGCTTGCCGAGCCGCTGGCCGAGCATTCCGACACCGTGAGCGATTTGCCCAGCGTTCATCGCGTCATCCAGCTGGGCATAGCCGGCCACGCGGGCGCGCAGGTCCGGCGGCAGCCGATCGCGCGATTCCTGGCTGATGAGACCCAGCGCGACATCTGGCAATTCCGCCACCGCACGGACAAAACGCAGCGTAGTATCCATGAAGTAGGGAGCGACGAAGACAACGTGGCGGCTCATGGCAATCCTTGGCAGCTACGCCTGACGCGTCAATTCGTCCAGGTACTTGGGCAACATCTCGCGCCAGGTCGGCCAGTCGTGGTCATGGTCCTGGCCCCACAGATCGACCCGGTTGGGAATACCCTTTGAACCCAACATATTGGCGACGCGCCAAGACTCGCCCGGGTTCTCCCAGCGGCCTTCGCCGGTGGCCAGGATGACCATGCGTTGCCGCAGCCGGTTGAGTTGCTCGCCCTCGCCCAGGTATGGCACGAAGTTCAGCGGAGAAGCGAAGTGGAAATCGCCACTTGACGCACCGTTCATGCGCTTGGACATGTCGAATGTTCCGCTCATGCAGTAGGCGTGCGAAAAGACGTCTGGATGCGCGGTAATGGCATGCAGGGCGTTGTAGGCGCCGATGGATGCCCCGGCGGTGACGATGTCGATGTCGGGCGTGCGGCAATCGGCGCGGATGGCCGGCACCATCTCATGGCGCACGAAGTCCATGAAACGACGCTGGGTCCACGCCCGCTGCGGCCCACTGGTCGCGCTGTCGATCCAGCAGCGGCCGGCGACGCTGTCGCAGGTGTAGACCTTGATGCGACCCGCGACCAGCAACGGCTCGAGGGCGCGAATCATCAGGAATCGTTCACATTCCTCTGCATCACCGCCAGCCGTCGGGAACAGCAGCAGCGGCACGCCGTGCACGCCCCAACGCACCACGTGCATCTCCTGCTCGAGGCGCGGCGAGTACCAGCGGGCATTGGTCTTCATGGACTCTCCTTGACCCTACACTTTTGCTTTGCGTGTCTTGGGCTTGGCTGGCGCGGCTGGCGTCGCCGCGAGCCGATCCGTCTCCGTCTTGCGCCAGAAACCGACCAGGCCCCAGAAGTGCTCGGTGAAACGCTCGACCTCATGGGCCGGATACAACGCTGCGACTTTTTGACGGAAAATATCCTTGGCGCGATCTGTTGCAAAGAACTCGAGCGCCACCTGGTCGAGGTGACCGAGGTGCTTGTCGCAGAACTCGCCGAAGCGATCGGCCTCCATGCGCTCTTTCGCGATCGCGGCATAGGCGTGCAAGCGGTCATGCAAAGGCAGGTCTTTCTTGGCGATCGCGAAGAACGGCGCCCAGTCGAGGTTCTGCCGCATCGGGCGCCGCGTCGCCGCACAGAACAGCGACCAGCGCACCATGTTCTTGACCAACTGCGGGAAGTGCCAGTGCAGCGACGTCACCTGAAAGTCTGGGCATGCGTTGGCGAAATCGATGGGATGAAAGATGCCATCTTTGCGCAGCGACTCGCAGGAATTGAACTCCCATCCAAAAAAGGCATTGATGGTCAAAGTCATGTCCGTGATGGTCTGCCACTCCTGCGCATCTAGGAAGTGAAAGGCCACCTCGTAGCGTGCGTGCAGCGGCGCGGCCGGATCGTATTTGGCGATGTGCACTTGCGGGCCGATGCCGATACCGCGCACGAACAGGTCAAAGGGCTCCACGGCGCGCTGCAGGTGCATGACGCGCGTACCGGATGCCTCGTAAGCAGCCCGCAATTGCTCGACATTGTCGACGCGCGACACGCCCACCCAGGCGCCGCCATCGTAGGGCTTCATGTAGAGAGGATAGCCGACCTTTTCGCCAACCGTCCCCAATTCAAAGAGTTGCGCATAGCGCTGCAAGGTCGGATCCAGGTCCGGCGTGGCGTTGTACTCCTTGGGCGGAATCATCCACGTTTCCGGCACCGGCAGGCCCAGGCGCATCATCGCCGCGTAGGTCGTGTGCTTTTCCATTGACTGCAAAGCCCAAGGATTGTTCAGGACATAGAGACCATCCATCACGACGGCTTTCTTGATCCACTCGCGGCTGGTGTGAAACCAGTGTGTCAACCGATCGATGACCATGTCGTACGCGACCGGTTGACGCAGGTCGTACGGTTCGACGGTGACTCGCTCGACTTCGAAGCCGACCCGGTCGCGGCCGATAGCCAGGTTGAGGTCGAGGCGTTTGACGATCTCTTCGTAGCAGGCCGGCCAACAGATGTCGGCGCCGAGAGAAAGACCGATCTTTCGAGTGGTTTGTGGCATGGCCAAGCCTTTGTCGCGGTGACGCGACGCGCACCTCTGCACTTGTCAAAGGGGCGGTAGTCTAAGGGCAATGGCCTGTGCGGTCCAGGAGATTCTTCGAGGCCATCGCGCGCCTCGTTGTAGCGGACATCCATGCCCGTCGTCAGTCGCCTACAGGCCAATGCCAACGTCGCCGCCTCACTCCTGGTGAAACCGCGGGCGCAACCAGCCTTCGGGAACGAACTGGCAGGCTTGGCGGTAGATCGCTTGAAGCGTGCCGATGTCCAATTCGGCATGCCGCGGAACAACGAGGGTTTGTGCTGTGCCGCCGCTCACCCGACGGAGCTTGACGTGACTGCCCTTTTGCCCGACGACGACGAAGCCTGCCGCCTTCAGGATCGCGACCACGTCGTCGCCAGACATCCGTTTCAGGCGGCCCATCGTCCGGCCTCGATCTGGACGAGCAGGACGGCCCCCGGTGCCATCCCGAGTTGTTCCGGGTCCTCGCCCTGTACGCGAAGCTCGAAGGCTTCCCGCAGGTTGGCGAGCGTCTCGTCCAGTGTCGCGCCCTGGGTCACAATGCCTAGCAGAGGGCAGTCGGCGATGTAGCACGCTGAGCCGCGGAAGATCGCCGCCGGAATCGTGCTGCGCAGGTGCACGTCGCCCAGGTGCACGGGCCTGGACGGCGGACAGCGCCAGCCCCTGGGCGCGTAGAACCGCGCAGCGGCATTGATGGACTTGCCAAATCCGCGGAGCAGATCAGCTACACGGCTGCGCACGAACGCGTGCTCTGGTGAGTAGCGGTCCAGCTCGTCGAACCACGTATCCAGCGCCCGGCCTGCTTCGCGGCCGTCAAGCGCGTCCTGGTTGGCGTCGGCCAGGTAGGATGCCGCGTCCATTCCCGCATACGCCAGGAACATGCAGTTGGCCACAACATCCAGATCGGGAATGTAGTACCAGGCGCGGTTGTAGGTCGCCAGCCGCTGAAGTTGCGGCGTGATACGCACGTCGCGGTCGAAGTTCTTGGCCGCTTCAAGCAACTCGGCGTAGTTCTGGACGATCACTGGCTGCATCTGGACACCTCCTTGCAGACAAGGTGCAGCAGTTTGATCTAGGTGTCAATAGGAAGAATCAAGGTGAGTCGCGCCGTCAAGGCGCATGGCGCACGATGAGTCGCGCAGGGCGGCGACACCGCGGGCTGCGCCCCGGTGCAGCCGCCCTGCGGGTCATGATCCGTTCCGCGCGCGTGTACAAGATATCCACTTCAGATCGATGGTTTATGGCGGGCAAGGGATGGGAACCCGAAGGGCGGCATCCGATGCCGTCGCCGCAGGCGATTCCAGCCCGGTCGCCGAAGGCGATGCCCCCAAAGGCGATTGGATGTTCAGGAAAACCATTGAAGTTCTGCGACTCTGCCGGCTACAGCCGCCTGGGCAACCGCTACTCATAAACCATCCAAAGCGGCCCCGGATACAGCCAACTCAGCCCCGCCTGCAACCGATCGCGCCAGTTCTCCCAGTTGTGGCCGTCGCGCGCCTCGTTGTAGCGCACATCGATGCCCGTGCCCTGCATGAACGGAACCATGCTGCGGTTTTCGTAGATCAGCGACTCGTAGGTGCCACAGGACAGGAACACGCGGTCGGCTGGCTTGCCGGGAT
>Ga0172369_10001073_pt1 | contig 40156 bp, 32 predicted proteins | sample LakKiv25m_FD_114539 | JGI IMG/M metagenome (GOLD analysis project Ga0172369, IMG submission 114539) | Freshwater microbial communities from Kabuno Bay, South-Kivu, Congo - kab_022012_11.25m | ecosystem: Environmental > Aquatic > Freshwater > Lake | place: Democratic Republic of the Congo... | reverse complement strand
TCGGTTTCTCCGGGACGGTCATTTCCAACAACCCTTTCTTCAATAGGGGGTTGAGCACTTGGTTCCTGAACTTGGTGCAGTCCGTCCTTCCCGTCATATTCATTAGTTCGGTCATTCTATTCGCAATCAGGCACTTACGCAATATGGCCACTTGGTGCCGCTTTGAAATGCGGCCTGAGGGATCTTGGCGCGTCCTCCTTCATTCAAAAGAAACGAAGGCCTGTCGAAGCTGGCAATGTCCCCTTTGGCCCCTTTGTGGCCCCTTTCACCGGCGGGCGAAGCACGGCATTATTTTGGCCCCTTTGGCCCCTTTATGGCCCCTTTGGCTAAGCGATACCGTACACCTTTACCGGTTGTCCCCACTTTCTCAACAATGCCTTTTGTAATCATCTCCTCCATGTCTCGGGAGGCGGTCCGTTTCGCGGCCTGAAATTCTGTTTGATAGATTGTATTCGTAATTTCTTGGTGTGTCTTCAGATATGCAACAGCGCGCGTTTGCCTATCATTGAGTCCAAGTCTGGCCAGGAACTCCGCTGTCAACCAATCCCGCCAGAGGGTCACGACGAAGAAGCCGCCCCGCTGTTCGAATTGCGGCTCCGGCAGCCCCGCTTCCCTGCACAGGCCGATCATGGCCTGAGTCCCGGAACCGACCCTTTCGATATACCGGGTCAGGTAAAGGGATTCCGCAATGAGCGGGTTGTGGGGCACGGAAGGGTGGTCGCCTCTCAGGCTCTCCAGCGTCAGCGTGTCCGGCAATCTTCCGGGGTTCCAGACTTCGAGACGGTCCGCAAAGAGGCGCACTTCGACGGAGGCGTTGCTGAAGTAGTCGCGATGGGCGATGGCGTTGACGATGGCCTCACCGATGGCGTCAGGGGGAAGTTCGTAGGTGGCCGGTGCAGTGATGCCGGCAGCCCGGGTGCCGATGGCCCGGTTGATCTTGCCCTGCACGAATTCAAGGGCCTGATCGGCCTGGCCGAAGAGGTCGCCGCCATAGACCTGAAGCGACGCAAAGGGGCGGCGGTACTCCGTTCCAAAACAGTGGATGCACTTGGTCTCGGCCGCGCGGTGGAACCGCTGCGGATCGGTGCCAAAAAGCAGGACGGCCGCATGGGTCGGTTTTCCCTGTTCCAGCAGATTCAGGTGGGTCAGCAGAGCCTGTGTCGATGTGTTGGGCTTGAGCGGGAAGGCGCGCTCGCGGCGGGCGGTATCCAGAAACCACTTCACCCGTTTACGGGACAGATGCTGCAGCGTGGCGTTCTCGCAGGGCGATGTGTCGAACGGCGGAACCCGGAGCGCTCCCTTTCCGTCGAGGTAGTCCACCAAGCTTGCGTACACCTCCGCGGTCAGCGCGCTGATGTTTTCCACGCGGCGGCGGATCAGTTCGCTACCGGCTTTGCGGATCAGGTTTTTCATCCTATCCGCTCGCTGCTTCTCATCGGCGCCCCAGACGTAGATGAGCCGGGTCTTTCCGAGTTTGCCCGCGTAGTCGTACTCCCGTTCGGTGGGAGAGACCCCGTCCTGGTCCTCATAGCCGTATTCGTAACCGAAAATTCCCAGATAGATGTCGCACCGCTTCACCTGTTCCAAGTAGACCTCGTCGGCCCGGCGGTCCCGCGCGGGAAGTTCTTCAAAAAGGAAGACTTCAGAGATGAAACGATGGAGGACGGCATCGCCCAAAAGGAAGGCCTTCAGGTCCTTGCGGGCCTGCTGAAACTCCTTCTGGACGCTACTGATGAATATCTTGAGTTTCATGATCCTTCCTCTCCAAAGTACCCGCGACTCGGGCCGCGTTACTTCTCCTCGATCCACTGCTTCGGGGTCAAGGTAAAACTGTTGAGGCCGGGCTGCATTTTAATTCCCTCGAATTCGATGGAATTAAAAGTGAGATCATCGGTCATTCCTTCGCTTCCCATCGCCCCGCCTTTTTGCCGCCTATTCGCTGCAAAATGCCTTTTGTCTTCAGCTTATTGACGCTGTAGCGTATGCCTATTTCGGACAGGCCCAATTGCCGTGCCATCTCTTTTTGTGTCATCGACGGATTGGCCGTTATCAGCTCAATAATGGCTTTTTCCGTAACGGAGAGAGGCTTATCGATAGTCTTATCGATAGTCTTATCGATAGTCTTTTCCGACCTGTCATAAGATGGCCTGTGAAAGGCAGCGATGAAAAGCTGGGCTACTTCCTCGAATTGAACGGTCGGTTCCTCGGCAAGGATGAGGCGCATCCCGCGCCCCCAGGTCTCGACCATCTGAATGCGGCGCATCAATTCGGCAATGAGGGGATTCCGCCGTCTGGAAACATTGCCCTTGCGGATCCGGTCGATCGTCAACCCGCCATAAAGCTCGCCAGGATTGCGGATTTCGACGCGGTCTTTGAAAATGGCCACCTGCACATAGTCCGGGTCGCGATAGTCGCGATGGCAGAAGGCGTTGATGATGGCTTCACGCGTGGCGGCTACCGATATTTCAGGCACATCCACGCGGTAGAGGCCTTCGAGTTTCATACCGATGTGAATGTTTTTGAGAATGTATTTTTGCGCTTCCTCGATGAGTTCCAGGATGTCGCCGGCAAAATCGTGGCGGTCAATAATGGTGGCGCTATCCGTTGTGGCAAAGACGGCGCAACGCAGTTGCAGCTCAGGCTCTTTCGCAAAAAAGAGAGGAGCCGCATTGAGCAGTTGACCATTCTGGAGCAGCCCCAGTTTTTCGAGTACATTGGAAGCATTGTCCCATGCGAGACCGGCGCGCTTCACAAAGGCCCTCATTTTTCTTTCGCTGAGGTCTTTCACAGAGGATTTGCAGGGCTGGTTATCCCACCGGAGCGCCTCGCGGTTTCTGGCAAGGATCAGGTTCTCAAGCTCCTTGGCGGTGAGATGCCTGTCCTCATCGGCCACACGCATATAGGCCCGGCCATAGGCAAAATAGGGAGTTTCCTTTCCCGAAAATGCCACTTTCATGCAGGTCTTTCCTGATACGATTTCCGTTGTGATGTGCGGGAAAATCTTCGGTTCGATATGCGCGGCGATGGCCTGCGAAAGATCGCGTAGCGTTTTTTCAGTCACCTCCAGACCAACCGCAACACTGTCGTTCCTCACGCCGAACCACAGTTCGCCGGCGCCATGCTTGTTAAGAATGGCGGCGATGGAGTTCAGGCCATTCTTAAGTTCGGCAAGACTCCTCTTGAGTTCAATGGATTCGCTTTCTTTCATGGCCGATCTTCCCCCAGATACCCCAGGGATTTCAGATAACCATTCAGCGTCTTGAGTGTTTCGGTACGCTCCTGCTCCAGTTCACGGCTGGAGACGGCGTATTTTTCCCAGAGGTTATTCACGGCGGCGATGAGGCTGCGCTTTTCGGCGTTCAGGTAGCGGTTCAGTTCGTTGCTCGCCAAGTCGTAGAGCTTCTTGAGGATGAGGCGGCGGGCTTCCTCTTCCATGAGCCGGCCGCCGATGGCGGCGAGGAGGGCGTCGGTTCTGGCGATACGGGCAACGAGCGCGGCCTTGTCCTTGTTCAGGGCGGCGATCTTCTTTTTGTCGTCCCTGTTCGCAGGATCGAGGTTTGCGAGCGCGGCATCCGCCTGCCGGATCAGGTCCCGGCTTTCGGCCTTGAACTCGTCGCCGCCCAGGCGCTTGAGCTGGAGTTTCAGGGCCAGCTCGTCAGTCTTGGCCTTCAGGGCGGCCTTGGCCTCCTTGATGCGCTTTTCGATGGCGGCGATGGCTTCTTCGCAGGCCTGGAGAGTGGCAAGTTCCTTTCGGGCAGAGGCGCCCGCACTCCCCTTGAGGTCGTCGATCAGCTCCTTGAGAACCTTCTTAATGACGGCGGCGGTGACGGTCTCGTCCTCCTCCGGTTCGTAGGAGGCCGTCTCCTGGGCCGCTTCCACCGCCTCGGCCAGTTCACCCTGGGCCTCGCCGATTTCTGCCTCCAGCGCTTCGATCTCGTCGGCCTCCGCCTGGAAGTATTCGGCGATCAGGTATTCGTCAGGAATCAGCGCATGGTGCCAGCCGGTGGAGACGATGGTTTTCAGGTCATAGCGGATCTGCTGCCACCAGTTTACGAAGACCCCGGCGCTCTTGAATTCATCGAGGACAGCCAGGGGGATGAGCCTGTCTTTGAGGGTGGTCAAAAGCTCGTGGCGGACCTCGGGCAGCTTCCTGCCGTTGTGGAGTCCGGAAAAGTCCTCCCGGGCCACGGCCCACCAGGCTTCGAGGACATCGCAGTGGCGGACGAGGGTGTCCCGGAGGGCGGGGTCGGCTTCGATGGCCGCCTTGATGGCCGGTTTGGCGGCGGTGGTGTCGCAAAAGGCCAGGTAGCCGGGCCGCTCGGGCCGGAAGAGGGTGGCGGGCGCCATGCCGAACCGGGCGAAGTCGGCGGCCCGGGCCTGAACCTCCGCCTCGGGGATGCCGCCGACCAGGTGGGCCTGCACGTCCTCAGGCTCCGGGTCGGGCGTGTTGTCCACGTAACGGCGAATGTTGAGGTTGTAGTCGTGGGTCTCCACGATCTCGGCCTTGTCCACCAACCGGCTGTATTTGGAGATCTCCCGTTTGTGGGTGAAGACGAAGTCGATCTTCTCGATGTCTTCCGGTCGGAGCCTGTTCTGGGCTTTTCCCTCGGCGTATTCGCGGTCGGCGTTGATGAAGAGGACCTTGTCCTTCAGGGTCTCGGGCTTGCTCTTGCTCATCACGAGCACGCAGGCAGGGATGCCCGTGCCGTAGAAGAGGCCCGGCGGCAGGCTGATGATCGCTTCGATCACGTCGTCGTTGACGAAGAACTCGCGGATCAGCTTTTCCTTGCCGCCGCGGAAGAGGACGCCGTGGGGCATGATGGTGGCCATGCGGCCGTGGGCTTTCAGGCTCGCCAGCATATGCTGCACGAACATCAGGTCCGCCTTCTTGCCCGTCTCGGGGCACCACTCCCGGAAGCGGCTCGGGAACTTCAGGGTGGCGCGGCTGTAGTTTTGCGAAAAGGGCGGATTGGCCAGGACCCGGTCGAACTTGCGCACCTGGCCGTTTTCCAGGATCAGCGGATCCTCGATGGTATCGCCGTTTTCGATGGTGAAGCGGGTGATGTTGTGGAGGATCATGTTCATATTGCAGATCGACCAGACGGTGCCGTTGGAATCCTGGCCGTAGAGGGCCAGGTCGTTCGGGTCCTGGCCCTGTTCCTCGACGTATTGATGCGACTGGATCAGGAAGCCGCCGGAGCCGACCGCCGGGTCGTAGACCGTGTTTCCCGCCTCGGGTTTGACGATCTGAACGAGCAGCCGGACCACTTCGGCAGGGGTGTAGAACTCGCCGCCCTTCTTGCCGGCGCTGTCGGCGAAGAACTTGATCAGGTATTCGTAGGCCGCGCACAGCAGGTCCGGGAACTCAAAGTTGTCGTTGACCAGGACGAACCGGGGCTGGCTGAAGTGGTCCAGGAGGTCCTTCCACTTCTGGTCGGGGATCTTGGTCTTGCCCTTTACGGCGTTGAAATCGATGTTGTTCTTGAGGACCCCGGCCAGGGCGTTGTTCTCCTCCTCGACGGCGGCGATCGCCTTGTTGAGCATGTTGCCGATGTCGTGCTTGAGGTCCTTGAGGGCCGGGACAAAAGAGCCTTTCTTGTATTCGTCGGTCTGATCCTCGTTTTCCTTGATCCAGGACTCGTGCCAGCGGGCGCGGACGGGCACGAAGAACGTTTCGCCGTAGGAGGTCTTGTCCTCCAGGAGTTCCTTGACGAGGTCGGGCTGGTCCTTCAGGTGGGCAAAGTCTTTCTGACGGAGCTGCTCACGCTTGCGGTCGAATTCGTCGGAGAGACGCTTGAGGAAGAGCAGGCCGAAGATGAATTCCTTGAATTCCGAGGCGTCCATCTTGCCCCGGAGGATATCGACGGCTTTGAAAAGAAATGATTCGAGTTGGGAGAGGGTTATTTTTTCCGTAGCCAACACCCAGCCTCCTTAGTCTTACAAGGGGATGATGAGTCTGATTGATTTCCCCATCAGACCCATTTCCATTGATGTCGTCGAAGAAGGGTTCCGACCTCCTTAAAGTGACAGATTCCTCGTCAAGAGTGACGCATGTATCGCACAATCACAGACTTTTGGCAATGACTTTAGACTGTGCATCTTCCAAACAGTACTTGGTGAGTTTGCCATGCAGTGCATGCATGGACTTGTATTTGCTATAGGTAAGACAAATCTTTCCAATTGCTGAACTCTTGTGCACCTACGAGTCGAGCGTCCAGAACTATAATGATATGTTGTGAATGGCGGAAAGGGATTATCTTTTCAGCGGACGAATGGCTCCAGATTCCTCAATTAGCACCGGATAACCTTCGATAGATTTCGGAATTATCCTCTTGAGATCTTCAGTTTCCTTAATCACCATCACCTTCAAGCAGGGTGTTTTGTCATCCGGGAGCAAGCCTATATAAACACCGACAACACCCGGTATGGCAAGCAGTTCTTTATCGTGGTCTTCAAGGACGGCGTTGATATCCTTTCGAGTCATCGATTCCTGTTGACCGGTGAGATTGACCGGGCTCTGTATGGCGTCAGAACATGCTATCGAAAGCAAAATAACGGTAAAGACAGAGCAGAGCCCGATCTTGTGCAATTGATCGAATTTCATCTGCCTAAAATCAGATTGCCTTTATTGGCCCACCATAGTGGCGCCCAAAAAGTTCAGGACTTCAACAATCGGATTTGCCACGGCGAGGGTGCTGCTTCCAGCAAATAAAAGGCCCACCGCCTTGGGATTGGTTGTAACATCCTCCACCATCAAGGAGCCGGAGTCGCCACCTGCAAGGAATTTGCTGGCGCGGTTGCTGATAATGATCTGGCCCTTGAAAGTCTTGGTAAAGGCCGTGCCGCCGGCACATTCATTGTCGTAGGCAACTGATACTGTACCGTTCAGACCCGATATGGTGCTTCGGGTAAGTCCGGTTGTTCGGCCGCTCTTCTTGACAGCTTGCTTTAGTTCTGCAGCAACTGTTTCTGATGAAATCGTCCCGATCTCCAGGATAGCGCCAACATCCGACACCATCCCTGATACGACCTGCGCTATGGAAGCATCGACATTTGAGTTTGGTAACGATGGATTCGCCGGAAAGCTTTTGGACAGCATCGCAACGTTTTGAGCGTCGTTCGCATTGCAGCCTACGTCAATCAGCCCAGGCTGAATAATCGGATCTCCCGTTGCTGCAACTCTGTTATTTCCTCCGGCGACGATATCCGACTCGAACACATGATAGTTGCTCAATATATATTGAACCCCACCAATCTCGACCAGCGAACCGAGTGTGCCTCCGCAGCAGTAGCCGTTGGCAAGATCGTATCTCCAGCCGCCAGACGTTCCAAGCTGAATCGGAGGAATCTGCTTTTCCTTATGAGACACCTTAGGAGGGGGCGCGGGTTTGGCCAAGGCGCGAAATGGGTCCGTGAATTCGACGGTGATACTCTTGCCCCGTAGACTTCGAGGTATGTTTCTGGCACTTGCTGCCGGATTTTTCCCTTCCAGATTAACGTAAACCAGTATTGTCAGTTCACCGTCATCATCCTGTCCCACTGCAGTTCCCAGCACATCCTGCATAGACATCAAATCCGGCGTCGCCGCTCCCTGGACTGCCATTATCTCTTGAACGCGCGGATTGGCATGACTCAACGCCTGCTCCGGGAGTTCCGCTCCAAAGGCGAACACACTAAGAAAAGATAAAGCCAATGCTATGTTCACAATGACCAAGACTTTCTTCCTTAATTGAGGTGTTTTCATGGTTTCCCTCCTTTCTGTGACCTATTAGGCGTCACAAAATAAACGATGTTGCGATATTGTTCCTCATTAATTGAGAACCTTTTATGTCACAATATCCCGCTTGGTTATTTTTGTGCGCCTTGTGTTTTAAAAAGTCAAGAAACAAATTTCATTGATACCTATATAGGAAGGCATATCTTCAAAATTACAGGCTTTCTACTTCAGGAAGGATGATGACTGTCCCAAGAAAGAAAAATTGCCCGAGATGGCGCTTCATGTTTTTTATGCGGATTCAATAATCAGAGCTGATCACCTCGCCTCTCGCTTTGTATTTGCAGACATTCAAGTTACGTGTTCCCATCGCATAAATGCGCCACCCACACATCTGTGCTAATTTCTCTTTTTCAGCAGATGGACGCTCCGGGGGATCTCGATCTCGACCCGGGCCGCGCGGAGGAACTGCTGGGCATCGCGCGGGTTGTACTGGTCGATGATCATCTTCTTGTCGCCGATCACCACCGTGCATTTTGCGATCGACCCCGCATACATGTATGACTTCAGGATCCCGCGGATCACGTTTGGCCTCTCCACGCCGCTATCGAGCGAAAGAGAGACGCTCTCCGGGCGGACGACCATCAGGACTTCATCGCCGTTGCGGACATTGTCCTGTTCCAGCCGGATGTCGATGTCCCCGTACTCGGTGGCGACGACGGCGTTGCGGGTCTTCCCGTCGATCGATTCGACCCGGCCGTCCATGAAATTTACATATCCCACGAAGGACGCGATGAACTCGTTCGCCGGCTTTTCATAGATCTCGATCGGGCTCCCCACCTGCTCGATCAGGCCGTCCCTCATCACCACCAGCCGGTCGGAAATGGCCATCGCCTCGAACTGGTCGTGGGTCACGAAAACGGTCGTAATATGCAGCCGCTCCTGGAGCTTGCGGATCTCCTCGCGCATGACGAGCCTCAGGTTCGCGTCGAGATTGGAGAGGGGCTCGTCAAGAAGAAGCACCTTCGGCTCGAGGCTGAGCGCCCGGGCAAAGGCGACGCGCTGCTGCTGGCCGCCGCTCAGGTTGTCGATCATCCGGTCCCCGAACGCCTCCAGTTCGACCATCTCGAGGAGTTCTGCTACCCGCACCTTGATCCTGTCTTTGGGCCACTTGTTGATCTTCAGGCCGTAGCCGACGTTTTCCGCGACGGTCATGTGGGGGAAGAGGGCGTAGTTCTGAAAGCAGATCCTCGTATCCCGGAGGTTGGGGGGGAGGTCGTTTATCCGCTGGCCGTCGAGGATGATCTCACCCGAACTGATCTCGGTGAAGCCGCCGATCAGCCGCAGGAGGGTCGTCTTTCCGCAGCCGCTGGGCCCGACGAAGGTGACCAGCTCCCCCCTTTTCACTTCCAGCGAAACACCCTTGAGGACTTCGTTCGTCCCGTAAAACTTGTGGATGTCCCTGAGAATCAACATCGGTTTTTCATTCGCGCTCATTTCCGTCAGGCGACTCCCTTCTTCTCCAGACTGCTGCCTATCTTGGTTTTCTTGGTGATGTAATTGAGGATCATCATGCAGATCATGACGATCAGGACCAGCTTTATCGTCGTGGCCGAGGCGATGCCGATCTCGCCGTACACGGCGGCGTCAAAGATCTTCACGGCCGCCAGTTGGAATCCCGGACTGACCAGGAAGACGACGGCGCTCAGGGAAACGATCGCCGTCATGAAGGTATAGATGAACCCGGCGATGAAGGCCGGAAACATGATCGGGAGGACGATCCTGCGGAAAGTGGTCAGAAAACTCGCGCCAAGATCGGCAGACGCCTCCTCGATCTCGATATGGATCTGGTGGAGCTTGCTGATCCCCGCCTCCACGCCGACGGCCAGAAAGCGGAAGACGCAGTTGAGGGCCAGGATCATGATCCCGCCGGTCAGCTTCAGCGGCGGGGCGCTGAAGGCCAGCAGATAGCCGATGCCGAGGACCGTCCCCGGAAGGGCAAATCCGGAGAGGGAGACCATCTCGATGAAGGAGCGGCCGAAGAATTTGCCCCGGACGATCACATAGGCCAAAAGGACGCCGACGGTGGCGCCGATAACAGCGGCCACCAGGCTCACCCGGATGCTGTTGTAAATGGCCTGATTGGAAGTGAAATCGAGATAGTTTGAAAAAACGAACCTGTCGGTCACGCCGAGGATTTTATAGAAGGAAGCGGCAAGAACCACGGCAAAACAGATCAATATGGCCCCCGCGGCAACAGTGGTGATTATCGTGAAGGGGACCTTGATCAGAGGGGTGATCTTCCGCGGCTCCGAGGCAACCGGCTTCCCCCCGATTGTGGTGAATTTCTTCCCTTCCAACAGATAGTTGTGGACAATAAAAATGACGATGCAAGGGGCGATCAGGACGACCGACAGGACGCTCCCCATGTTGAAATCGGATTCCCCGGTGATCATCGTGTAGGTGTCCGGCGCCAGGAAAGGGGTCCGGCCGCCGAGAATGGCGGCGTTCCCGAACTCGGCGATCGTCATCACGAAGATCAGCAGCGCCGCCTTGAGAAGTCCCGGGGCCAGAAGCGGGATGGTTATCGTCCGCAGGATGGTCGCTTCCGACGCCCCCATGTCGTAGGCGCTCTCCTCGAGATTGGGATTGAGCGACATCAGTGTGCTTTCGATCATCATGAAGGCCAGGGGGATGAAGGCCAGGGTCTGGGAAATGACGACGCCGATGAAGCCGTAAAGCTCCCATTGCAGGCCGAGCGCCCGGGTGATAAGGCCGTTGCGCCCGAAGAGGATGATAAGCGACAGGGCGAACAGGTACGGCGGCGCGATCAGGGGGATCAGGGAGATGATCTTGAGCGGCTTGCGCAGCAGCCACGGACCGCGCGTGGTCATATAGGCGAGGCAGAACCCTACGACGAGACAGATCACGGTATTGACGGCCCCTAAAAGGAGCGTATTGTAGAGGGACTGATAATAGTAATTCTTGCTGAAGAATGCCCGGTAATATTCCAGGGTGAATCCCGACGGTCCTCGCAAACTTTTGATGAGGACCGCGACAATGGGGTACAGGAGAAAGAAGGCGAGCAGCAGGAACAGAAAAGCGGCCAGGATGTTGATCATGTTTGCGTTGAGGAAATCCTTTACCCTGCTCCCGCTGCCCGCTTGCAGTTTGACTGATAATTCGGCAGTCGCCATCTCTCTCCTCTTGGGACACGAATGGTAGAACATTTCTATTTAAACTCGGTCCTGAACTTCTGTTTCCAGATGTCGTTGTTCTTCGGGCGATCTTCGGCCGCCTTGCCCTGATCGATCTTGATGAATTTGGGCAGGGTCTTCCCGTAGAGTTTGTTCGGAGCGGGCCGGGGGGTGACATAGCCGATGTCCGCCATGATCTCGCTGAACTCGGTGGTGCCCAGGACATCGATCACCTTCTTGGCCGTGTCGAGTTTCTTTGTGCCCTTGAGGATCAGGGCAAAGGTACCGTCATAGCCGGTCCCTTCCTCGGGGATCGTCCAGAGCAGCGGATACCCGTCGTCGAGGCGCTTCTTGACGTTCTCATCCGAGGTGAGGCCCAGCATGAATTCCCCCCTGCCGACGAGGTCGGTCGGGGCGTTGCCGCTCCGGGTGTAGTGGTGAATGTTCTTGTCGAGATCGGCGATGTATTTCCATCCCGCATCATCCCCGTAGAGGGCGAGGAAGGAGTACCTCATCATGTTTGCAGTGCCCGAGCTCAGCGGAGAGGGCATGACGATCTCGTTCTTCCACTTGGGATCCAGCAGTTCTTTCCAGCTTTTGGGCATGCTGTAACCGGCCTTGGCGAGCCGGTCCTTGTTCCCTACCAGAACGAAGGAGAAGTTGGCGATATTATACCAGTCCCCCTGCTTATCCATGAAAACTTCCGTTGTCCCTTTCCAGCCCGGAGATACATAAGGGACGGCCCAGCCGTTTTTCTTGGCCATGAAGGCCAGGGGGGAACCGCAGCCGACGATCATGTCCGCATTGAAGTTCGGGGCCTCGGCCTTCACCCTGGCCTCGATCTCCCCGAAGGACTGGAAGGTCTGATTGACGGTGATGCCGGTCTTTGCCTTGATGAAATTGACGATCTTGACGTTGTTTTCCGGCGAGGTGCCCATGTAGGCGTTGATCTCCTGCGCCGGGGAACTCCCGGCAAAAATCACCGAGAAAACGGCCGCTACTATCACTGCGATGCATTTTCTTTTCATGATGTTCCTCCAATTAAATTTAAAGGATTAAAGTTAATTTCCGAGAAACAACGATCTTCGCTGTGTCACCCCCTTTCACGTCCGACCTGAATATCCTCTTCCTCCTTGCGGATTAATATATAAATGATTAGCAGAATAACCGCTCGCTGTCAAAAATAGAAAGCGATTTCCCCACCGGCCTTCGAGATGAGTTTATTGCAGCATTGGCGCTTCTTATCCACCCCTTTCCCGCGAGCAGTCAATTTAATAATAATCATGCAATAAATGATTTATTGTCATGATTAGCCCGTATTCTTTCGTTTTTACTTATGATAACAATAATCCACAATTTTCTTTGATCTTCCGCAAAGGGGAAGGACATCCCCGGCGGGCAAGCGGATTTCAGTCAGGGAGACCGTTCCGCCGGTTCGGAAGGAGGGACGATTCCCGCTCAACCTCCCCGATCGCCTCGTCGAGAACGGCGAGGGCCCAATCGAGCTCTTCGCGGGTGACGACGAGCGCCGGCCGGAGAGTGATGATGTTTCCTTCGATAGTCTTGAAGGCCAGTCCCCGCGCCAGGCACTTGAACATGACCGACTCCGCCTCGCGCACGGCCCGTTCCTTGGTTCTCCGATCCCGGACGAGATCGATGCCGATATGGAGGCCGATCCCGCTGACGGAGCCGATCAGCGGATGACGTTCGCCCATCTCCCGGAGCCGCTCCAGGGCGTATCCGCCCAAACGGGCGGCGTTGCCGCACAGATCGTTTTTCTCGATCGCCTCGATCTCCGCCAGCGCCGCCGCGGCTGACAGGGCGTTTTTCTCATGGGTGTAGTGGCCGACGGAGCGGTCTGGACAGACGTTGTACTTCTCGCGGGCGACGATCCCGGCCAGGGGAACGATCCCGCCGCCGAGCGACTTGCCGAGGATCAGGATGTCCGGCGTCAGAAAGTGTTCGCTTGCGAACATTTTCCCCGTCCTCCCGAATCCCTCGATTATCTCGTCGAAGATCAGAAGCGCCCCGTACCGCTCGCACAGCTCCCTGACCCCTTCCCAGTACCGTTTGCTCGGCACTACAGGATTGGCGGAGACCGGCTCCCCGATCAGCGCCGCCACATCCGGCTCCCTCCGCAGGATCAGTTCGATCTGCCTCAGACACTCGGCATCGACGTCCTCCTCCTTCACAAACCCCCAGGGATTCCGATAATAGTTCGGAAATTCGACATGAAAGACGCCCGGAAGGAGGGGACCCAGGCCGCCCCGGAAATGCTCTTCTCCCCCCACGCTCGCCGCGCCGAAACCGGCCCCGTGGAAGGAATCCCAGAAGGATATCGTCTTGAAGCGGCCGGTCGCAAGCATCGCGAGCTTCAGCGCCATCTCGACCGCGTCCGTCCCGCCGGGGCAGAAAAGCGAACGGCAGAGGTCGCCGGGCGTTATTTTCGCCAGTTTTTTTGCCAGGCGGATGGCGGGAATGTTGGTAAAACGGCGGGGACAGAAGGTAAGCGCTTCGTCTAATTGCTTCCGGACGGCGCGGACGACTTCCGGATGGTTGAAGCCGGCGTTGTGGACCCCGTTGCCGTGCATGTCCAGGTAGCGTTTTCCGCTTAAATCCTCGATCCATGCCCCTTGTGCCCTTGCCATCACATTGAGGACCGGGGTGGAAAGGCTCTGGTGGAGGAAGTACCGCCGGTCCTCCTCGAACCACCGTTTCGACTCCCCGGAGAGGTTCCTTTCCCAGTATGCCTGCCGGGCCGGCGTGGTGTTGACGTCCCCCTGTTCGGCCTCGGGACGCAGGAACTGAGTCTCGCTCTTCGGTTTCCTCATGCCATGCCTCCCCTACAGGCCTCCTTTTCGGAGGGCTAAGAAACAAGTCCCCTCTTCGGAGGGGTCAGAAGCAAAAAACTACCCGGGAAGCGGCGCTGCCGCCCGCGTCCCACCCGCACCGCCGCTTCCCGCGACGATTATTCTCCCTAAACCCCGCCAGAGCAAGGGAAAAAAAGTGATTCAAACCATAACAAAAGAAAATTTGACTTGCCTGGGCGGGGATGTTATCGAAACCCCGCAGGAAATTTCAATATGAGATTCTGGCGCCATTTGAAAATCATGCTTAGAGGGCACGTTCAATAACGTTCCCCCAGCGCGTATTGTAGATTTTTTATTTTGGAGGAGTGCCATGGAGGATGTCCTTAAATCGGAAGGCGATATAAACATTTCCCCGCGGCGGCTTAGGTGGCAGGAGGAGAATCTCGATGACGAGACGCGAAAACTGCTGGCCGAGGACGAGAAATACTTTCTCAGGCAGTCGCTGTCGACCCCTTGCCTCAACGCCATGCGCGCCTGCGAGGGGATCTGGATCGAAGACCTTCAGGGGCGGCGCTACATGGATTTCCACGGGAACAACTGCCATCAGGTCGGCTTCGCCAATCCGGCCGTGATCGATGCTGTCAAGTTACAGCTCGATGAGCTCTCCTTCTGCACCCGGCGCTATACCAACCGGGTTGCCGTCGATCTGGCCAAGAAATTAGCCGAGATCGCCCCGGGCAATCTGAACAAGGTCCTGCTGTGTCCCGGCGGGGCTGAGGCCATCGGCATGGCCCTCAAACTCGCCCGGATCGCCACCGGCCGCCACAAGACGATCTCCATGTGGGACTCCTTTCACGGGGCGTCGCTGGATGCGATCTCCATCGGCGGCGAGGCGATATTCCGCCGGGACATGGGCCCGCTCCTGCCCGGCACGGAGCATGTCCCGCCTCCCGACGAATACCGCTGCATCTACAAATGCCGGAGCCGCGGGGGATGCGACATGATGTGCGCCCGCTATGTCGAATACGTCCTGGAGAAGGAAGGGGACGTCGCCGCGGTCATCGCCGAGCCGATCCGGAGTACGCCCTACATACCGAAGCCCGAATACTGGCAGATCATCCGCAAGGCCTGCGACCGCCACGGCGCCCTGCTGATCTTCGACGAGATCCCCCACGCCCTCGGCCGGACCGGCCGGATGTTCACCTGTGAAAACTTCGCCGTTGTCCCCGATATGCTGGTCATCGGCAAAGGACTGGGCGGAGGCGTATTCCCCCTGGCCGCCCTCGTCGCCCGCGGCGACCTCGATGTGGCCGCAAACCGCGCCCTCGGCCACTACACCCACGAGAAAAGTCCCGTGGCCTGCGCCGCGGCCCTGGCAACGATACGCTATGTGGAGGAAAAAGGACTGGCCGAGCACGCCCGTGAACTCGGGCAGTACGCGCTCGCACGGATCACCGACATGATGGAACGGCACCCGCTGATCGGCGATGTCCGCGGTCTCGGATTGTTCCTGGGCATCGAGCTGGTCAAAGACCGCTCGACCGGCGAGCGGGCCGTGGAGGAGGCGGAGGCCGTCATGTACGCCGCCCTCAGCCGCGGGCTCAGCTTCAAGCTCACGATGGGGAACATCCTCACCCTGACGCCGGCCCTGACCATCAGCCGGGAAGAAATGGACCGGGCGCTGGACATCATCGAGGAGTGCATCGGCAATATCGAAAAGGGAAACTGAAGCACTCGTAATAAGTCATAAAAGCCTTGCTTTCAGGACGGCTTCGTAAAAAGGCCGCAGGCAAGGCGCGCGAACCCCGAGGAGTGAGGCGTACTTTGCCGTACGCTGCAACGACGGGGGGTGAAGCGCAACGCAGCATCCGGGCTTTTAACGAAGCCGTTAAACTGAAACCGGCGCCTATTCGATTATCATCATGACCTGTTCCGTTTCGACGCTGTCGTTGGCTTTAACCTTGATCTCCTTGACGGTCCCGCCGGCGGGGGCATAGATGGGATTTTCCATCTTCATGGCCTCAAGCAGGATGAGCTCGTCGTCTTCGTTGACCGCATCGCCCACATTGACTAGAATCTCCAGTATCTTGCCCGGCATCGGGGCTTTTACTTCCACACTCATTGCTTCGACCTCCGTGATCTGATGAATTATTATGCTGTGAATCGCTTCCGTCCAGCAGTCAAACGCCGAATTAATCGTAATCAAACAAGGTTGAATAACCCTCTCCCCCGCCTGAATGCACGCGGTCTTTCTATACGCACCGGGCAATCAAGTCAAGTTAAAATCGACGGCCCTGCATCAATCCGGATAATTACCAAACATCTCAATGCATGACGAACTCGTAAAAAGTCATAAAAGCCTTGCTTACAGGACGGCTTCGTAAAAAAGCTCCGCAGGCAGGGCGCGCGAAGCCTGAGGAGCGAGGCGTACAATAGGCGTACGCTGCAACAAGCCTGCCCCGGCGAAAGCCGGGGCAGGCTGAAGCGAAACGCGGCATCCGGACTTTTTACGAAGCCGTCAATGCATGTTTGCGCGGATCAGGCGGTAGATGTAGTCCAGCTCCCTGCGCAACTCCGCGCTGTGTTCCTTGTCGCCCGGCCTTATCCGCCATTCCGGCGACAGATCGGCCAGAGCCTTCTCCAACTGCCAGCGGTGCGTGAAGTGTTTTCCCCAGAGCTTCTGGACGGCCCTCTTCTGCCCCTCCGTGATCACCGGGTCGTTGATCCGGTTGACCGCCTGAAGCGTCACCACCATCTGATCGATCTCGGCCGCCGCCATTACCAGGCTCATATCCTTGGAATCCAGGGTCAGCCTTTCGGCAAGTGCTTTCCGGAACTCGGCCGCCGAGAGATAGGTCTGCTCCATCATGTCTCCCATGGGGACCGTTCTAATACCCGCCGCCTGTATCCTCTGCTGTGCTTCCTCGGTAATCTGATATTTGACGGGGATGTAGGTCTTCTGCTGAAACACATTCTGGAGAAAGAAAAGAGAGATAAAGCTGATCAGGATGGCGGCCAGCGGCGTCACCACCCAGGCCCCGGCGATCTCCCCCAGCACCCGCCAGCGTATTCCCCTGCCACCCTTGACCAGCCCGATGCCGATAACCGAACCCACGATCGCCTGCGAGCTTGACACGGGAACCAGTGGGAAGGCAGGCAGACCGCTGCTCAGGAGAAATCTCTCCAGGTCCTGCGAGGCGAAAAGAAACAGCACCAGCGCATTGGCCAGCACGGCCACCAGCGCCGCGACCGGCGACATCTCCGTGATCCCCTGCCCCACGGTCAGCATTACCCGTTTGCCGTAGGTAAACGTCCCCAGGGCGATAGCCGCCGCGCCGATGAAAAAGAGCTGTTGCGCCCCGCTGAATCTGAAAACGCCCATAATGGACAGGTCCGCAAAAGGCGAGATGGGGATGAAAATTCCGACCACGTTGGCGATGTTGTTGGCCCCCAGCGCATAGGCGCCGGCGATGCCCGCGATCAGCAAACCAGTCCTGGTAAGGGAGTCCATGTTGAACATGTTGATCTTCACTCGTCTGGTCGCTGAGGCAATCGCCTTGTAGAGGAGCGCCGAGAAGAACCCTGCCAGCACCGGGCTGATAATCCAGCTCAGGACGATCTTTTCGAGGGCGGCATAATCAATGAGGGTCCCTGCAAACAGGTTCCAGCCGACGATCGCCCCGACGATCGCCTGGGTCGTGGAGATGGGATAGCCGAGAATGGTCAGCCCGTAGACGGTGACGGCGGCCGCCAGCGCCACGACGAAGGCGCCGGCGATGGCATTTACGGCGCCAAGTTCGCCCAGGGTCCTCGCGGCGCCGGCGCCGCTTATGACCGCCCCGAGAATGACGAAGATGCCGCAGTAGACGGCCGCCTTCCTGAAACTGATCATCCGGGTGCCGACGGCGGTCCCAAAGACATTCGCCGCGTCATTGGCCCCCAGCGACCAGCCGAGGAAAAGCCCGCTGCTCAGAAAAAATGCAAACATCTTCGACTCCTACAGCATGCGCTTGATGACGTAAATATTGAGCCGGTCGGCGGCATCCTCGGCCTCGTCGGCAATCCGGTCGATCTGTTTGGCGAAGAAACGCAGATGCATCTTATGGCTCAGATGGAGGTTCCCGTGACCGAAGATCGCCCTTTGGAGCCTTGTGGTCACCTTGTCCGACTCCTTCTCCCAAAAAGAGACCTTGTGGATATGGTCGGCCACCGTATTGATGTCCTTGAAGAAGGCGCGGCAGGAACGGACATTCGCTTCCACGGCCTCGACCGAATACTGCAGCAGTTCCTTGAAAGATTCATGAAATTCGGCGCAGATGTCGGGGCGTTCGATCTCGAACTGCCAGATCAGCCCCGTAAAGCGGTCCAACAGGGCGTCCATGTCCTCGAGCAGTTCCATCACGTCCCCCCGGGATTCCGGGATCAGGGTCTTGGTGTAGATATCCTGTTCGATGGAGCGCCGCAGGTCGTCGCCGCGATGCTCGGTATTGCGGATGCCCGTCATCGTGGTGGCAAAGGCTTCCATGTTTCCTTTCAGGTAGGCGTCGAGCCCGTTTTTGCACAGCAGTCCCGCCTCGCTGACGCGGTCCAGAAATTCATCCACCTGCTTTTCGATCCCGATCTTTCTCTTCAGTATGCCGTTGCCCATCTGCCGCTAACCTCCTGCTATGATCACACCGGTCCGCTTATCCTTATCCCCTTCCCTTCCTCCTCTGCGTTTTGCCGCCCGTAAGAACGGAATGCGAGAAATATCTTATCAAGAACTCTTGACAAGTGAATACAGAGAAGCGTAGATTCTGTCAAATTAATAAATATTACTCCTTCAATAAGAAATTGTAATGAATCTCAATCAACTGAAGATATTCTACCTCGCCGCGAAACACGGCAGCCTCAGCGCCGCCGCCGACGTCCTGTGCATAACCCAGCCGGCCGTCACCAAGGGAATCCAGCGTCTCCAGGAGCATTACGATATCCGACTGTTCAACCGTTTCGGCAAGAAGATGGTCCTCACGGACGCGGGAGAGGCCCTGTACGGGATTGCCGAGGCCATCTTCGAGATGGAACATCAGGCGGAAGAAAGCCTCCGCGATTTTCAACAGCGGAAAAAAGGGTTCATCCGGATCCTCTCCAGCGAGAGTTTCGGCTCCTACTACCTCCCTTTCATCATCAACCGCTTCAGCAAAGCGAACCCTCGGATCAGGGTCGCCGTGGACCTCCTGCCGACGGAGCTGATCGTCGAGAAGACCGCGGCGCTCGGCAATGATCTCGGATTCATCTCCTACCCCGTTCCCCACAATAAGCTCTTCATACGGGAAATCCTGGAGGACAGCTACCAGATCATCGTCCCGCCGGGACACCCCTTCGCGCTGAAATCGGTCGTCAAACCCGAAGATCTGGCCGGACAGCCGGTCATTGTCCATGAAAAGGGCTCGGCGCCGCGGAAGAGCACCGAAGAGTTTGCCAAAAAGCACGGTGTGAGCCTCTCCATCGTTCTGGAGCTTTCCAACAACGAGGCGATGAAGACCGCCGTGGAGGAGGGGGTGGGAATCGCCGTCATAACCCGGCTCGTCGTCAGCAAGGAGCTCGGGATGGGGACCCTCAAGGCCGTCCCCCTATCCGATCCCGCCATGACACGAAAATTCTATCTCATTCACCACAAGGACAAGTACATCTCCCGCCCCCTTCAGAACCTCATCGACATGGTGGACCAGTGGACTGCCGAATACCGGCGTGGGATACTCTAAAAAATGACGACACACCGCGAAGACTCCGTGAATCTCTCGGTTGCAAGGTTTTTTTTCGACACGAAAGACCACGAACTTCTCGGGATGGTCCGGGAGGTCCTGAACAGACCGGCATTCCGGAAGAACTTCAAGGATCTCCTCAATCCTTACCTGAATCCCCACGGGATCAAGGAAATGGCCGCCTCCCAGGAATTCCGAATCGCCTACGCCATGACCAATCTCTTCCACTCCCTGGAAACCGGCAAGGCGGCGGACCGCCTCAGCGCCCTGCGCTCCCTTCACGACGAGGCCATGAACATCACCCACAGCTCGTTACGCCGCAACACGGCAAGGGTCCTGCTCCAGATCATGAAGGAACTGGTCCGGGTGCAGGGGAACCGTCACCGACAGCTTGAGCTGGCGCACGACTTCCGCACGGCGGTATCGGGAAAACCGCGCCTCATCCGGCGGGAGTTGCGGCGTTACCATCTCCTGGAGATGCCGGAAGAGTGGAATCAGATCGCCTTCGACGATCATGTCCACGACGCCCACACAAAGGGGCGCAAGACCCCCACCCACTTGATCATGGACGCCTGGATCAAGGGGATCCGCCGGTTGACGGTGATCTACTACAACTTCGTGCCGCCGGAGGCCGCATCGGAACTGCTCGAGGCCGGGGAAATCATGGGGATCGCCATTCGGATCGGGGTCTCGGTCGGCGCGCAATTCCGGGGGCGGAACATCCGGTTTATCTGGATTCCCCGCGGATTTTACGATGCCCGGGATTTTCTCTCCTTCCTGGCCGATCCCCCCGTTCAAGCCTTCATGGACGAGGGGCGCCGGGTATCCGCATACCAGCGGCGTTACGTCCTGGCCGTCCTGGAAGAGTTCAACAGTAAACACCGCCTGGCCATAAACGAAGACCTCGGCATCTCTCTCGAACCTCTGGAATCCCCGGATTTCGAGACCTTTGTTGCCGGCGGTCAGGCGTCGATCCTGCATCTTTCGGAATTTATCCACACACGGCTCATGCCGTTGATGGAAACGCGCATGGAGGAAATCCGGAGCCGCTATGAAGGGGCCACGCCGGAAGAACGGCGGCAGATGGAGGAACTCGCCGAAAAGATGCACGCACTCGGTTCGGAGGTCATCGCCGAACGATATCTGAAACCGGACCGCAATCCATCACTGCCCGATCCCAATTTCCCGAAGCCGGGACCGGATGTTCCGGGACTTCTGATGCTCGCTCCCCATGAACTCCTTCAGAAGCTGGACCAACTCCACCGGGGATACCGTATCTGCCTCAATCTAAGCGATCTGCGTGCGGAAGACGTCCTGGAGATGCTTTATGACTGCAAGGGGATGATCACCCATCTGGAGATCTTCAACCTCAAGGACCACGTCGCCGGCAAGACCTCGCACTATTTCGAGATCAGCAAGCTGCAGACGGCCATCAACGAGGGAAACGTGATCACGCTCAAACGGCTGATCCGCAACATCCGCCAGCGCCTCGAACAGTCCGATGTTCCGGACCGCGAAGACCGGATCGCAAAACTTACCGAGGCGCTCCGTAATATTCCGGCGCTTCAGTCCCCCTATCGGGACGTCCCGCTCGGCTCCTACATCGGCAGCGACTCCACCGGCCGGTCGCTCCACCAATACGGCATGGGGCTGATCATCCGCGAAACACTGAGCCGGCGGGCCCAGAAGACCCTCCCGCACACCCTTGGTCCATCTGTGTTCATCCCCCCCGTCCGGATGACGGCCTATCTTAGGACCACTGCTGTTCCATGTCCCGGCGACGGGGCGATTAAACGATCGCTGCAATGCGTTGCCAGGCTCCTGCCCGGCCTGAAGCATCTGGGAAACGAGCGCCGTCAGGATTGGGAGGTCCAGGACAAGGCCACCCATCTGGAAACTCCGGGAAACATCATTCCCCTCGGTGGGCTGCATGAAGAGGGGGGAAACAGGTTCGAATTGGCGGAAACGAGGACCAGGGGGGATACCGGGATACCCTGGCGACATCTCAACAGCAACGTCAAGAACGCCATGAAGGTTATAATCGGTTTTATCCCCGCATTTGCCACCTTTGCCCTGACGAAAGACTGGTGGTTTCTGGCCTACTGCGGGGCCTTCATCTGGTTCGGCATCACCGGACTGCGCAACATCCTTCAGTCGGTCCTCGGCGGCGGGGGCGTCCGCCGTTCCCCGCTGCTGCGCTGGAACGACTACGTCAGTTGGGGAAGGCTGACCGACTCGCTCCTGTTCACGGGATTTTCCGTCCCTTTGCTCGATTATATCGTCAAGACGGTCATCCTCGACCGGATGTTCGAAATCACAACCGCCACAGATCCGTCGCTCCTCTATACCCTCATGGCCCTGGCGAACGGTCTATACCTCTCCGGCCACAACGCCTTCCGCGGTCTTCCCAAAGGGGCGACCCTGGGAAACTTCTTCCGGAGCATCCTTTCCATCCCTTTGGCGATCCTCCTCAACACGGTATTCGGCGGCCTCCTCGCTGGAGCGGGCGTAGCGGGGGTTAATGACATCCTCCAGAAATGGGCTGCCATCATTTCCAAGACGGCGTCTGACTGCGTCGCCGGCGTCATTGAAGGTCTTGCCGACCGCTACGAAAACATCCGCATGCGCACCATCGACTATGCGGCAAAGCTGGACCAGATCTTCGACGCCTATGCCCGCCTCGAACTCCTGTTTCCCGAAACGGACGTTCTGAAAATGCTCGAATCCCCGAAAAAATTCATGCAGACGCTCAGCGCCGAAGCCCAGGACCTCGAAAGGATCATCCTCATCAATGCGCTGGATCTCCTCTATTTCTGGATGTACCAGCCCCGCGCCCGGAGCGTTTTGAAGGTCCGATTCTCGGTCCTGTCGGAGGAAGAACGGCAGATCTTCGTTCGTTCACAATGCATCCTGCAAAGGGAAAGGGAGATCAGCCAGCTCTTTCTGGACGGGATCATCGGCAGGAATTTCTCGCGCGGACTGGCCTTCTACCTGAACCGTTACCAGGAATATCTTGAGAGCCTCAGGAGGATGGCGTTCTCGTATTCTGTAATCCAGGCAGCGGTTATCCCGCAAAATTGACGCTTGAACGGCAGAGAAAACCTTCCCGCCCCACGCCTCAGGCGTATTGCCGCCTGAGGGCGTTCTTCTGGATCTTGCCCATGCTGTTGCGCGGCAGTTCGTCGACGAAATGCACCCGCTTGGGAACCTTGAAGTTGGCCAGCGCTCCCTTCAGGGCGCCGATGATGCCGGCCTCGGTCAACGCGGCGCCGGCTTCATCTCCCCGGCGCACGACCGCCGCGATCACCGCCTCGCCGAAGTCCGGATGGGGCACGCCCACCACGGCGGATTCGAAAACGCCGGGCAGGGCGTCGATCATCTCCTCGATCTCCTTGGGATAGACATTGAGGCCCCCGGAAATGATCAGATCCTTGGAACGGCCCACAATCGAAATATAGCCGTCCTGGTCCATCTTCCCCATGTCGCCGGTCTTGAAAAAACCGTCGGCGGTGAATTCCTCCCTGGTCTTTTCCGGCATCCGCCAGTAGCCGCGAAAAATGTTCGGTCCCCTGACCTGGATCTGGCCGATCTCGCCGACCTCCACCGGCCGGTTCAAATCGTCGACGATGCGGACAGTCACTCCCGGCAGGGGAAACCCGACCGTTCCCCCGCGGCGCTCCCCCTCATAGGGGTTGGAGGTAAACATGTTGCCTTCCGTCATCCCGTAGCGCTCGAGAATCGTGTGGCCGGTCCGCGCTTTGAACTCGTCGAAGGTCTCGGTCAGCAGCGGCGCCGACCCTGAGATAAACAGACGCATCCCGGCGCACAGCTCCGGCAAAAATCCGGGTTCGGCAAGCAGGCGCACATAGTAGGTCGGCACCCCCATGAAGACGGTGGAGCGGGGAAGGAGGGCCAACGCCCGCTTCGCGTCGAACCTCGGTTCGAAAAACATCGGCGAGCCGTTCATCAGCGCGCAGTGCACCGCGACAAACAGGCCGTGCACGTGGAAGATCGGCAGCATGTGCAGCAGGACGTCGCCGGGCCGGAACCCCCAGTAGCGATGGAGGACCTCCGCATTGGAGGAGAGGTTCCGATGGGTCAGAATGGCGCCCTTGGAGCGACCCGTCGTCCCAGACGTATAGAGAAGCGCGGCGAGATCGTCTCCGGTACGCGCCACGGTCGTGAAACGATCCGGCTGGCTTGCCGCCGCCTCCGCCAGACTGCCGTCCCCGTCGTCGGCAAGTTTGAGCACATGGCCCACGCCGGCCTTCGCAGCCAGTTCATCTGCCAGTCCCCTGATCTGGGGACGGCAGACAAAGACGCGGGGTTCCGCATCGCCGAGGAAGTACTCGATCTCGTGGCGCTGGTAGGCGTCGTTCATCGGCAGATAAACCGCGCCGGCCCGCAGGCATCCCAGATACAGAAAAAGCGCCTGGGGCGATTTCCTCACCTGCGCCGCGACCCGGTCGCCCGGCCGCACCCCGAGCGAGACAAGCAGACCGGCGTATCGCGCGGACTCCCTGTGCAGGTCTCCGTAGCTCACCTGAGAGCCGTCGGGCAGGATCAGGCAGGGCGCCTCCGGTTCTTCCGGAAAGCGGGATTGGAGTATTTCATAAAGGTTCTCGTTCATGTTGCTCCTTCAGACTCCCTTTTTGTTTGATTGAATCATTTTTTCTATTTTCACCTCTACTTGATCGCAAGTGTTCGTTTCTTTTTTTCATAATTTTCCACGGCGCTCCGTCTTCTCTTCCCTTCCGCTGCACAAACGGTGACACACCTCCCGCATCGCCATTCAGGAAACAGGGTGGCCATTTTTTTCCGATCACTGCGGCAGCGTTCATAATCAAATTGCAGCTGGTCCTTCCAAAAGCGTTTCCGCTCATGAAGATCCTCGGAATAGCGACCGGCCATATCCGGCACGGAACGAATCAATGCCTCCGGCGGGCAGGAAGGGATGCACTTCCCGCACCCCTTGTCCATCAGGGGGATATAGGAGCAGAACCTATGCCGATTGATCTCCCTATCCGTTATAGTAAAGTCCGACAGGGAAAACAGGAAATCCCGCCAGCGTTGGTGGGGGTAGATAATCCCCAAACTGCCGTTTACCACCGGGACCTCTCCGTCAAAGATGACCAGAGATCGGATCGGTCCAAGGAAGCGCCTGACCCTCCCTGCCCGCAATTCATCGCGGAAAACAAACCGTGATACGCCGAACTGCGCAAGGCCGGTAAGGACCGCAATGCTCTTCTGGGGGAAATGAACCTCCTTCTGCGGTCCGTGGGCGTCTCTCTGACGGACCTTGGGAATGGCCTCTCGGGAAAGTTCATCCATCGTCTTGCGGTCCATCGCCAGGACCACGTTCTCCGCGCTGCTGAGCGCCATGCCGGTACGCAGAATTGCTTTGTCGAGGCAGCCGTTCACCTGCTCATAGAATCGCGAAAATTGCCAGGATGCCCCGCGCTTGTGCTCACGAATGAAACTATCATGTGCCTTTAAAAGCTTTCCCTCGAAGGGAAGCATGACAGAAACGATCAAAACCCGCTTAAACCGACCGCGTGCATAGTCAAAAGAGCGGGGAACTTCAAAAATCGTCTCCTGGCCAGATCCGTCCAGGTATCTGGAGGCGGTCCTCCAGGCATAGAATTCCCAGATGTCCTGAAGGCCGGCGGGGTGAAGACCTACACCCGCCGGATTTCGCAATCCATCCCAAAGGTCATAATCGAGGGGGACATTGGCGGCAGCCACTTTCACGTCCGGTTCTCCCGAATCATCCACGGCATACTTCACTTCCCCACCGCAGAAAGGAGACTCATTCCACAGCGCCTTGATGTTCGCGATTAAGATTTCAGCTATCGTCGAGCTCGACAGATTAGCCATCTTGGATGCCCCCCCTCGCCTACCATATCTGTTTACTCGGAAAATCTATTCCTCGCAATAGAGAATAGTTTTTCGGACAGTCATGTGATTATCGCTACTTTCCTACGGGGCATTCGATGATACAACGGCCGCAGTATGGCCCCTGCCTTTCCATTTTCTGCCAGGGATTTTCCACCCTCGCCTGTTCGAGATATGATTCGCCGCTCGCGTCACCGCACAAAGAATCTTCCGTTCATTCTTCTCGTCACACTTTTTTCGAATACAGCCCCTGCGGATCGACCTTTTCCCGCAGGGTTGTCAATTCAAAATCCGTCGGCGCCTCCACCTCTTCAATCTTCTCGGCAAGGTCCGGCCGGAAACCTGTCGCCTCCAGAATCGCCTCGACGGACGATCCCGGCATGAGTTTTCGAATCTGGAATCTTCCCGTGGCCGGATTGATCTCCATGACGCCCAGTCTGGTGACCACAATGATCTGCGGTTTTTTACTGGTCAGCCCCACACGGGCTCTTTCGTCGGGGCCGTTGATATATCCGGGAGAGGTGATGTAGTTGCACCGCTTCGGAAAACGCTGCTTCTCATGACGGGTGATGAGGAGGATCCGTTTGGCATGAGACAGGATGTCGTTGCCGCCGCCGCTGCCGGGAAAGCGCACTTTCGGCCGCTCATAATCGCCGATGACCGTGGTATTGATGTTTCCGAACTCATCGATTTCGGCGCCGCCGACAAAACCGACATCCATCATGCCGTGCTGCAACATGCAGCCCAGGACTTCCCGCAAGGAACCCAGGCGCACCGCCTTGAACTGCAGCCTCGGATCGGAGACCGACAAGGGAGTCGGCAGGACGACCGGCGCAATGGGCCCTGTCTCCGCCACGAAACAGAGATGCGGGGCATGGGTTTTCTGGGCGAGCATCGTCGCCATCAGCGGCAGGCCTGTCCCCGCGAAGACGGTTTCTCCGTCGTTGATATAACGGGAAGCTTCGATAACCGTCAATTCTTCAATGCTGCAATTCACCATCTCCATTCACCTCCCTATACCATACGCCTCATGCTTTTCATGAGGGCAATCATCTTCTTGATCCCGCCCACCTTTTCCAGATAGTCATCGAAGTTCTCGCTGTCGAGGATATAGCGCTTCAGATAGTCCTCCAGGGCCTTGCCGCCCTCGCGGGCGCATTTCTGGTAATGCTTCACGTGATCGGCGTCGTAGTCGTAGTAGCGATACGCCCCTGCCGGGTGCGCTCCGAAAGGCTGCTCGACGACCGCGCTGACATAGAGATAGGGAATGCTGGTCCTCTCCGCGTCATTTCGGATCCGATCCTCGGGAACGAGCTCTTCGCAGATGACGATAGTATGCTTGGACGCCCGGGCCAGCTCGACATCAAGGGCAAGGAAACCGTCAATCACCACGTTCCCCGTGGCATCTGCCCGCTGTGCATGGATGAGGGCCACATCGGGCCTCAGCGCCGGCAACAGCAGAATATCATCGTCCGGATTCCACGGATCCCGGACGATTTCGTATTTCTTCGCCGTTGATTTCGCCTGGTAATTGAGCATATCCGAACCCAGCATACTCTTGGTGGGCATGAAGGGAAGCCCCATCTCTCCAGCCAAAAATCGGCTGATCATCCCCAGGTGACTGTAATCCTCCATCTCCATTACCCCCTGCTCGATGGCGCGGCGAAAGCAGAAGGTGGTCCCGAAATATTCCAGGTTCCCCGTCCCCGCTTCGCACCGCTTCACGAGTCCCGCGCCCACCAGGATATCCATATTTATGGAGAGGTTGCAACCGTAAATGGTCAGATCTTTCTTGCCCTGCCGGACAATCTCATGAACAGCGGCCATGGCGCAGCGACCTACGTTCTGGCCGCCCAAACCGAGCGTCGCCCCGTCGAAAACAAATTTCTCCACAGCTTCTCGTGCCGTCATCACCTTGTTGTCGTTCCTGGTCATATCCACACTAATTCCTCCTGTCGAAAAAATCGCTCCGGCCTTATCCACACATGCTGAGATCGCTCTTGGAACCACCCCCCCCCGCAGCGAACCGTCCGGTTCAAACCCTGATTGTTCGGCAGTTTATATCTGCTCTCCGGCGGTTTTCTTCATTTTCTCGAAGAGATTCCGAATGAGCGGAAAAAACATCGAGAGAACAGCCAAGAAAAGCAGTGTCCCTCCGATCGGTCTCGTAATGAATGGCCAAAAAGACCCGTAAACCATCATTCCCTTGATCAGGGCCGCTTCGGCAATGGGACCCAGGATGATCGCGAGCACCAAAGGCACCAGAGGATAGCCGTATTTGTCCAGAAAATAACCGATCAGTCCGAATCCGAACATAATCCACACATCCTGAAGGTTGTTGTTGATCCCATAGGCTCCAACCACACAGAGAATAAATATGATCCAGTTGAGCACCGAGCGGGGCACATTAAGCACCTTTGAGAACATCCAGATTCCCCAGATGCCTGCTCCGATCATCAGGATGTTGGCCACCAGATATCCGCCGAAAACCCCCCAGACCAGATCGTGGTTATAGATGAAGAGGTTCGGTCCCGGGGTCAAGCCATGGCTCATCATTGCCGCAAGGATTACCGCCGTGGTCGAACTGCCGGGGATTCCCAAAGTGAGCGTGGGGACAAGAGCGCCGCCGCAGGCCGCATTGTTGGCAAACTCGGGGGCTGCGACACCCTCGTCGATACCCGTCCCGAATTTCGTCGGGTCCTTCGACCATCGAACCGCCTCGTTATATGCGATCACCGATGCGGTCGTGCCGCCCGTTCCCGGAAGGCAACCGATGAACACACCGATGAGCACGGACCGGATCGCGAGGACCTTCATGCGGAGAAATACCCTGATCACGCCGAATTGGGTCTTGACCGCGCTGTCCTTGGCTATTTCGTGCTTCCTGACGACGATCGTCCCCGCGTTCCTCAGGAACTCCGACATTCCGAACAGGCCGACGATGACGGGAACATAACTGATCCCGTAGCGAAGATGTTCATTGCCGAAGGTAAACCGCTCCACGCCGAAAACATCGCTCAGACCGATCGTTACGAGGAAAAGACCGATCATGGTGGAGATAATCCCCTTGACGACGCTTTTTGCCGCCAGGCTGGTCACGGTGCTCATGCCGAAGAGGGCCAAGGCAAAATACTCGGCCTGTCCAAAGCGCAGAGCCCATTTGGCCAGGATCGGGGCAAGGAGCATCAGGGCGATGGCGCTGAAAACTCCTCCGATGGCGGACGCCGTCATGGCCAGACCGAGAGCCCGCCCTGCATCTCCCCGCTTCGTCATGGGAAATCCGTCGAGCATCGTCATGGCCGACTGGGCTTCCCCGGGGATCCGGAACAGGATCGATGTGATGGACCCACCGGCCGTTCCCGCCGCATAAATCGCGCCGAGCATGACGATCGCCTGCGCCGGCTCCAGAAACAGGGTGATGGGCAGCATGATGGCCACTCCGGCCGCCGTTCCCAATCCCGGAAGGGCGCCGATGATGACCCCCAGAACGACGCCCACACAGATGATAAAAAAATTGTAGGGATCAACGACAAAGCTGGCTGCTATGAGCAGGTTATCGAACATGACAACATCTCCTTAATAGATTAAGACGCTGATCTCTTTGAAGATCCCTATGCCCCTGGGAAGGGGGATATACGTGAACACAACGAATAACAGGAGAAAAACCGCTATCGTCGCGATCGGAATCGCCGCCAGCCCGATTCTCTTACGGTAACCCGTGGCCCACATGTAAATGGCCATCAGTACGGGCGTAACGATCGTAAAGCCGATGTAGTACAGCAGGATAATATAGAAAAAAGAGATAAAACCGCCGAAGATCAGCAGTCGCTTGTCAAATCTCTCCCCGGTTGCTTCCTGCTCGAGCGCGATCTTCTTCTCTTCCGCCCGGTCCTTTGCCTCTCTCTCTTCCTTCGACTCCCGCAAGAGCCGGATCATCTCAATCGATGAACAGACGAACAGGATCAATAGCGCGATGGCCGGCCAGAAGGCTCCGACCAGCGGCGTATCCACGTGCGGGTCGGGAATCCGCATGGCCATCGCGAAAAAAACCGCCGCAAAGAGCATGAAGCAGCCGGTCAGTACCCTCTCACCCATCTTTTTGCCTCCTATGCAATCCCAGGATCTATTTCCCCTCTCATCCTGAACAACCCATGCGGAACCGGCCGGGGTAGCCCGGAGCGTTCCCCTTGCCCCCGCCGTTGAGTTTCCCGTTTCGCCGGGGGAAAGGGGTGCTGAAATGGTTTCCTGCCGGAAGGTCCTCCAACCTCGCCTTCCGGATCCACTTTTTTATGAGAAGTTTACTTTTCGATCCAACCAAGACCCTTGGCAATCTCGCCGAAGATCTTCCTCTCGTTTATAACAAAGTTCTTGAAGTCCTCTCCGGCCAGGAAGCCGGGACGGTCATGTCCGACATCGTCTTTCAAGAATTTCTGATATTCGGGTGTTTCAAAGGATTTCTTGAGCACAGCAATCAGATAATTGACGATGGGCTTAGGTGTTCCCTTTTTCATGGCAAATCCGCGCCAGCGACCGATCGTGTTGTCGATTCCGAGCTCCGTAGTCGTCGGCGTATCGGGATACTTGGGAAGCCTTTTTTCATAACCGATTACGAGGGGACGGGAAACTTTGGCCTCATAGAGGCCCTCCATGTCGATGGTCTCATCCGACTGGAAGGTCGTGTGACCTCCCTGGAAGCTGGCCTTGCGCTCGCCACTGTTGTCGAAGGGGATGAACTTGAGGCAGAGATTGCCGCGTTTGTTGAGCAGCTCGATCCAGACATGGTCGATGCCGAGGGCGCCTGCGCCGGCTACCGTCAGCTTGGTCTTGGGATTCTTCTTGCAGTAATCCTGGATTTCCGGAATGCTCTGAAAGGCCTTGTTGTCCACCCTGGTATGCAGGGCGGAGACGTCATGAATCCCGCGGGCCAGCCATTCGAATTTTTCCACGTCCGCCTTCCCCCGACCCAGGGCCATATTGATCACGATGTCCGTGGAAACAAGCAAAAGCGTATAACCATCCGCCGGCTGTGCCGCCGCATAGGAGGTTCCGACCGCCCCGGCCGACCCCGACATGAAGCTGAACTTAAAAGGCACACCCAATTCCTTCTCTGCATCCTTCAGGAAGGCGCGGGCGTAATGGTCAGCGCCAGAACCGGGTCCGTGAGGAACGACCACTTCGATGGCCCGCTTTGGATATCCCTTGGGTTTGTCAATGGCAAAGGTTTTTTCCGCCGTTAGACAAAAAACGGAAACGACGAACGACACAAGGATGATAATTGATAATTTTCTCATTTGTCTCCCCCTCCTTTGTTCGTTTTGGGTGCATTACCACGCCTCATTTCCATAATCCGCTCGAAGCACCCTGCATTTATTTTTCAAAGTACCCCACGTCGTTACGCATCATGATTCATCCTAAACCGCCGTACTCCATTCCCTCCTTCCTCGCCGATATCGGCGCACCGCTTGTTTCTCACAGATGACCTGCGGAATCCTCTTGCCCACTTAAATACGACTTGCCATGACTATCATTGCAATTCGCAATGACACTGGATCTCTGATTGAGCGGATGGCGATCTACATCAACTTGAACGTACCTGACGATATATTCAGGCTAAGTCCGACCATGGATTTTCGATAGCGAATAAAAAAAGCGGCAGTGGATTTTATAATAATGAAATGGTGTGAGATGTCAAAATGAAATGCTTTATGAGTAATATAAACGCAGGTAATGGTTTGGCTGACAGAAACTCACCTCAATTGAAAATTCCTGTCTCTCTGCCGGATCAGGTATTCTTTCCATCTCATCGCTTGAACGCTCAGGTCTTCTTCCGATCGATAGACGATATCGAATTTCCGCTTCATCTCCAAGCCTTTCATATCGATTTCCCGCAGGAGCCCCTGTTCCGTCTCCAAGCGGCAGGCGAGGCGGGAAACGATGGAGATTCCCATTTTCCCCATGACCCCTCTCATGATTGCTTCGGTGCTCCCCAAGACCATGGCAACCTTGAGTTTTCTGTTCGGAAAGCGCTGCTTGAGAATTCTCGTATAAACCGCTCTCGTTCCCGAACCCTGTTCGCGCAGAATGAAATCCTCCTCAAAGATCCGCTCCGCATCCACCGCCTTCTCGCGACACCAAGGATGATCCGGCGGAACGATCAACGTCAGGTCATCCTGATAGAAAGGGAGGACGATAAAACGATTTTTCGGTACCGGCTCGCTGACGATCGCGAATTCGACAATCCCGTCTCGCAGGCACTTCAGGACCTCTCTGCTGTTTCCCACGTGCATGGAGATGTTGACTTCAGGATGGCGCTGCTTGAATCCGCCCAGGATCAATGGCAGCAGATAGATACCTAAAAGGGAGGTGGCGCCGAAGAGGACGTTTCCATAGATGTGTCCCGCCAGACCGGTGATCTCGTCCTTGGCTTGGCAGTAGAGACGATCAATTTGATCTGCATACCGGCAGAGAATTTCCCCGGCTTTCGTCAGGCAAATCCGGTTCCGTTGGCGGACAAAGAGCTTGACTTTGAAGGTCTCTTCAAGCTTCCGGATCTGATGAGTGACCGCCGGCTGTGTGATGTTCAGCAGTTCGGCCGCCTTGGTGAAGCTGCCGGTCTTCGCCGAAGTGAGAAACACCTTCAGGTAAAAGTCGATCATCGCTCCCTCCCCGGTCCCCCGTTTCCCGGGGCGAAAATCACTCGCCGTCTGCAATAGGGAGGATCTCGATCAACAAAGCCTGCCGTTTTTCCCTCCCCGCCTTCCGGGATCAAAGATTCCTCAATGATTGCAACGTTTCCTTACGGATCACAACGGGATGTTGTTGTGCTTTTTGGGAAGTCTCGTCTGTACCTTGTCTTTAAAGGCCTCAAGCAAGGCAACCACCCTTTTTCTCGTTTCCCGCGGCAGAATGATTTCATCGATGATCCCCAGACTGGCAGCGAAGTAGGGGTTGTTGAACTGCTCCTCATAGGCCGAGGCCAGTTCCATGCGCTTCGACGCCGGATCGGCCGCACTCGATATCTCGCGCCGATAGATGATGTTACAGGCCCCTTCGGCGCCCATGACGGCGATCTCCGCGGAGGGCCATGCCATCACATAATCAGCGCCTATTTCCCTGGAGCACATGCCATTGTATCCGCCCCCATAAGCCTTGCGCGTGACAATAGTGAGCTTTGTCACCGTCGCCTCCGAGTACGCATGGAGCAGCTTGGCGCCATGCCTGATGATACCGGCCCATTCCTGTTGGGTCCCCGGAATGTAGCCAGGCACGTCGGTAAAGGTCAGGATGGGGATGTTGAAGGCGTCGCAGAATCGGATGAACCTTGCGGCCTTGTCCGAGGCATTCACATCAAGGACGCCCGCAAAAAACCGCGGATTATTGGCGATGACGCCCACCGGCCTCCCCATGATCCGGATGAAGGCCACGACGATATTCTTGGCCCAGAATTCATGGGGTTCGAAGATTTCCCGGTTGTCGGCCACCGCAGCGATGACCTTTTTCATATCGTAACCGCGATTGGCCTTGTCGGGGATGATCGTATCCAATTCGTGCAATTCCCGATCCGCGCTGTCCGTGCATGGGATGACGGGCAGGGGGCTGTGGCAGCTGTCGGGCAGATAGGAGAGGAGGATCTTCACCCTGCTCAAACAATCCTCATCGTTTTCCGTCACGAAATGGCAGACCCCGCTCTTGGCGGCATGCGCCATGGGACCGCCGAGTTCTTCATGGCTCACCTCTTCAGCGATGACCGCCTTTACGACGTCGGGACCGGTAATGTACATGTAGCTGTTGTTCTTCACCATGAAGACCCAGTCCGTCAGGGCCGGCGAGTAGACGGCGCCTCCGGCCGTTGGTCCCATGATCGCAGAAATCTGGGGGATGTAACCGGACGCGATGCTGTTGCGGTAGAAGATCCCCGAATATCCTTTCAGGGCGGTAATGCCCTCCTGGATGCGCGCCCCTCCGGAATCGTTCAGCGCCACGAAGGGCTTTCTCGCATCGACGGCCATGTCCATCGCCTTCCAGATCTTCTGCGCGTGCATCTCCCCGAGGCTGCCCCCGGAACTGGTGAAATCCTGCGCGGCGGCGAAGACAACCCGGCCGTTAATCTGGCCGAAGCCCGTGATGACCCCGTCGGCGTGGATCTCTTTTTCGGCAAGGCCGAAGAGGGCGGAGCGGTGTTTGACGAAGAGCCGGATCTCCTGAAACGTCCCCGGATCGAAGAGCAGGTCGAGTCTCTCCCTGGCGGTCAATTTGCCCTGTTCATGCTGCTTCCGGATCATCTTTTCCCCGCCCATGGAGAGAAGCAGGTCCTTCCGCTCGATGAATACGCCGATCTTTTCCGCCGTCGTTTTTTGCGTCCGATCATTATCCATATGCGTTGCGCTCCTCTCCGCGTTTGATTATGCTATCAAATATAAAGAGGCCCCCCTGCCATGTCAATCAAAATCACCTTCCGAACCTCTGCGAAATGACAACTACGATTTGTAGGAACCTCTGCTCAATTTGGAAATCATGTCCCGGAAGCGCGCATTGTAGATTTTTCGGGGTACCCTTGCCCCCGCAGCGGAGCGGCCGCCGGGCGGTTCGACAGGCTCACCGTGGCAGTTGGCTCGCCCTGAGCCTGCCGAAGGGTGCAGGGTCGAAAAATGTGCAACGCGCGGAGGGAGCATGATTTCCAAAGGCATGCACACTGTTTTTACCGCGTCCGGGTCATGGCCCGCCGGCACTTTACCAGGATGGAGAGGGCCTCGAAGGGCTGTTCGATCTCCGGGAAAGTAGGCACACCCCGCGGTTCAAGGAAAGCCTTGTATTCGTCCATGCACTCCTTGGCGCCGCTGAAGGTGACCAGGATCGGTTTCGCGGGATATTTTTTCGCCAGCTCCACGATAAAGGCGGGATCGGGAACGCCGGTCTCCCTGGTCAACATCATCACCGGCACCACGGCGTCCACGGCCGGGTCCTTCAGGACGATCTCCATCCCCTCCCGGTAGGCGGCTTCCACCCCCGACGAGAGGGCCGCCGGCCAGATGTCCACGGGATTGCGCATCCGGATGTAGGAGGGGCTGATGTCTTGCAACCGCTTGACGTTCTCCTCCTCCATCGGCGGGATATCAAGCCCCAGTCGGACGCAGAGATCGGAGAGGGTTGCCAGCATCGCACCGGAAGGGGCGAGAAAGCTGACGCCGTTTCCCGCCGGGAGCGGCAGCATGGAAAAGACCTTCCCCGCCAGAATCAGGTCGGTGTAGTTGGAGACCCGGACCACGCCCGCCTGGCGGAGCATCCCGTCCACGATGCGGTCCGGCGAGGCCAGGGCGGCGGTATGGGCCATCGCCGCCTGCCTGCCCTCCTCCGTCGCCCCGCTCTTGAGGAGGACGATCGGTTTTGTGCGGGTGACTTCCCGCGCCGCCTTCAGAAACTCAAGCGGCCGCTTGAAACTCTCGATGTAGATGAGGACGGCGACCGTCTCCGGATCTGCGCCCAGATATTCCAGGGCGTCCGTCTCGTCGATGCCGATCTTGTTCCCCAGCCCCACGACGCGGGCCACGCCGAAATGCTCGCCGGTGAGGATGTACTTGAGGGTGTGGGTGCCGAAATTCCCCGTCTGGGCGATGTAGGAAACCCGGCCGCGCCGGATCTTTCCCTGGGGAAAGAACGTGGAAGTGAAGGACCGCGGGGTCGAGGTGTGGCCGGAGGTGTTCGGACCCAGGACGTAAAGATTCTTTTCCCGGATGATGCGGACGAGTTCTTCCTGGATTTGGGCGCCGGCCTCGTCCACCTCGGCATAACCGCCGGAGGCAAGGACAAAATGGCAGATTCCCCGCCCGGCGCAGGCCAGAAGGGCCTGGGCCGTCGCCGCCGCCGGGAGGATGATCACGGCCACATCCACGTCCGGGGGAAGGCCTTCGATGGAGGTCAGGACATCGATTTCCATGATCCTGCCTCCTTTGGGATTGACCGGATAGATCATGCCTTCATAGCCGTTGGCGAGGATGTTGCGGATCACCTCGCAGCCGGGTTTCCCCGGAACGGCGGAGGCGCCGATGATCGCCACGCTGCGCGGTTCAAAGAAGGGAACCAATGTCTCTTTCATCGTTTTTCTCCAGATGATAATCGCATTTCGCTCGGGAATGACCACATCATGGACTGACACCGGCGGACTTCGCCTGAATCGTCACGAGGGCGTCGACCGCCACAAGGGAGCCGTCTCTGCGGACCTTGATGGGGTTAATATCGATTTCCCGGACATTTTCATATTGACAGCCGATCTCCCCCACGGCCACAATGATCCGTGCCAGGGCCTCCCGATCTACGGGCGCCTGGCCGCGAAAGGCCTGAAGGATCTTGGCCGTTCTGATGTCTTCCATCATTCTCAGGGCTTCCGCCGTTGTAATCGGGGCAACACGGAAGACCGCATCATCGGTAAGTTCTGTGAAGATTCCGCCGAGTCCAAACATGACGCAGGGACCGAATTGGGCGTCACGGGTGAGGCCGCAGACCAGTTCCCGGTCTCCCTTGACCATTTCCTGAACGAGCAGGCCTTCGCAACCCGCGATGGCGAGCAGGCGCCGGGCTTCCTCACGGATTTCCCCTTCCGACTTAAGATTCAGGGCAACCGCCCCCAGCTCTGTCTTATGTTGAAGACGTTCACCGGTTGCCTTCAAAACCACCGGATAACCGAGATCACCCGCCGCTTTGACCGCTTTTCCCCCATCCGGGACAAGCATCTCCCGGCTTACCGGAATTCCGAAACCCTCCAGAAAACGCTTGGCTTCGTACTCATTCAGCGCTGTTTTTCCCGCTTTGACAGCATCAGCAATCCAATTCATCAGGGCCATGCCCCCTTTCTTCAATTCTTCGATTCTTCAAGATTTCATGAAAACCCATGCCCCCATGTCTCCAAGGGGCAAAAAACACCCGGCAACCCCGCAATTCTGACGGACCACAAAAGCGCCTGCAAGCGATAGAATGCCCATAAAAAAATCCAAAACCGTTACGGGAGAACCGCAACGCGAATGGCCTTTCCCGAACAGGCAACACTCATCGCCTGATTGATTTCATCCAGTGAGGTAAGTAAACAGGAGACCAGGATTTCCACGGAACGCGCCACCTCCGCGGGACTTGAGGCCGGTATCGCCCCAAGTTCCGCGAGCCGCTCTACCGGACCTCGGCTGCGGTTGTGGGCAACAACGGTATGCCCGGCCTTGATGAGATTATGGGCCATGGGAAAACCCATACGCCCCAGACCGATGAATCCGACATGCATGTTTCATATCCTCCTGTGACTTGACGTCATCCTGTCATGGATTTGGTTTATCCCGCCAGCGTTAAATCTGATTGAGGGCATTGAGAGGAACCTTCCCCTGGGATACCCGGAGAATATTTTCCAGGAAATAGGCATACCGCTTTTGATGAAATCTCAATCCTTCCGGCATTCCGGCGGTATGCGGGGTCAGAATCACGTTCTCCATTTTGCGAAGCGGGCTCTCCTTCGGCAAAGGTTCCTTCTCGAAGACGTCCAGTCCCGCCCCCGCGATCTTCTTCGCCTGCAGGGCCTCGATCAGCGCCGCTTCATCCACAATGGGCCCACGCGAAGTATTGACCAGGAAGGCGCTTGGTTTCATGGCATCAAGCTCCCGGCGTCCGATCATATGGCGGGTCTGTTCATTAAAGAAACAGTGCAGCGTAAGCACATCGGAGAGCCGGAGCAGCGTCTCCATATCCGTCATCTGAACGCCCCCGTCCACCTCCACGGGGCGAATGTCATATCCCAGAACCTTCATCTCGAAGGCCAGGGCCCTGCGTGCAACCGCTTTACCGATACTCCCCATCCCGATGATCCCGAGGGTCTTCCCCGCAACCTCGGAGCCAGTGTAATCAAAGCCGTACTCTCCCCGCTTCAGCATTCCGTCCATGTGGATCATGTTCTTGTACCAGCAGAGGATGAACGTCAGCACGTGCTCGGCTACCGCAGTTGTGTTGACGCCCACAGCGTTGGCGACGTAGATGCCCCTTTGGGTGCATTCGGCAATTACCACATTGTCGAAACCGGCCCCCGTCTGAACCAGCCTGAGTTTATGAGCCCGATCCAGAAAAGGTCCGTCGACCCTCACGTGTTCGGGAATGATCACCTCCGCCTCAGCCAATTCGGATTCCGTCTCTTTCACCGTCCCGATGACCACCCTCCAGTCGGAAGGAAATTGCCCGACGATCATTTTTTTTGATCTTTCTGAAATATCACCGATAATGACAACGTTCATTTTTCACTCCTGCAGATAGGTGGGGGACTCCATATAGACCTCTTCGCCGCTTGGGGGGTCGATGAAACAGTTGTACATGATTCCGTTGATCTACGGAAGGCCTGCCCCGATGATGGAGCTGTTGCTGATATGGGTCGCGGTGGGGACGACGGCCGCCCCGATCGTATGGAATCCCTCTCGGGCGATGGCGTCGAGGTTCGGCGTCTCGCTTCCCGCCCGATAATCCGGAGCGCAGCCATCCAGGCAGATGATCGCGCGAGTCGTCATTACGTTGCCTCCTTGACAATCCTCTCGATATCGACAAGACTTTCCAGAGAGTCGATGACCGGCGCCGACGTCTCGACCGAGGGCCAGTTTCTCTTTACCAAGCGGTGCCGGAGCCAGACGGCGCGCATTCCTACGGCCTGAGCGCCGCGGACGTCGATCCGCCAGTCGTCTCCGACATAGACCGTCTCCGGCGGGGCGATCCCCAGCCTCTCCAGGCACAGGAGAAAAGGCGCCGGATCGGGTTTGGCGGGGATGCCGCCCTCCCCGGCCACGATGATCGTCTCGAAGAACCGCTCCAGCTCCGGATAGTCGCCGAGGCGGTGTCTACCTTCCGTTTTCTGCCCCTGCGCGTTGGTGATCAGGGCCAGGCGAACCCCCCTGGCGAGCAACTCCGCCAGGACAGCCTCCGTTTCGGGAAACACCCGGGTCATCGCCTTGATCCGTTTCCAGTAATCGGTTTCCCATTGTTCGAGAACCGCCGGCTCGGGAGTCAGGCCATACTGTCTAAACAGCTCTCGGATGATCTCCCGGCGAGAAAAGATGGACCGGAAGTGAAACGCGGACCGGGTTTGACGGTAGAGATACAGGAATTCCCCCCGCGGGACGCCGGCGAGCGCGGCATGGGCCTTCTGCTGAAGCTCCTTTTCCGCCGCCCGAAAACCGTCCGCCGAATCGACCAGCGTCTGGCCGAAGTCGAAAACAATTGCTTTGATCATATAGGGACCTGAGACCTTTTGACAACCCGCAAATCGATCTTTCAGTCGTTGAGCGCTTCGATGCGCTCGATCTCCGCCGGGACCTTCCCGCAGTTCTCCAGGATCCGCCAGGCGCCGGCGAAATCCCCGTCCCGCGTCAGGTCGTTCGGAACGACGAGGCAGCGGATGCCCGCCGCGAGCGCCGACTGAAGCCCGCGCTCCGAATCCTCGATCGCAACACATTCCCCGGCGGCGAATCCGCTTCTCCGGACCGCCAGCAGGTAGGGTTCCGGATTCGGTTTGGAAAGGCCGTAATCCTCCCGCGTGAGGACAAAATCGAACCAGGGGAGAAGCCCCGTTTCCGAATGAATCGCAGCGAAGTGGACCTTCCGGGAACTGGTCACGATCCCCATAAGCGCCCTTCCCCACAGGGCGCCGAGCGCCTCTTTTACGCCGTCCATGATCCGGACGCCGGCGCTGAGCAGCTCCGTATAGCGGGCGTTCCGCTCTTCATGGAGAAGATCGATCTCTGCCTGGGCCAGTCCTTTTCCCCTGGCCAGGTCAAAGGCGCTCCGCCCCTCCAAGAGCGAGATTTGCTTGAAGAGCGGTTCGGTCAGTTCCACCCCCGCCCTGAGCAGGAGCTCCCTGGTCGCCTGGAAGTAGAGTTTCTCGGTGTCCACCAGGACGCCGTCATTGTCCCAGAATACGGCGCGGATCATTCAATTGCCCCTTGCCTTCATAAACAAAGGACGGTCGCCCTTTTTCGGCGGCCGTCCACCCTTTCCGGCGGCCCCCCAAACTGGTTTCGGCCGATCAGTCCCCGCCCCATTGCTTCAGGTAGCTGCCGAAGAGCTCCTCGTCGGACGGCTGGTAGTTTGCAACCGGTACGGCCACCCGCGTGTACATCAAAAACTGTTTCCAGTTGATGTTCTCGCAACTGATGTTCCCCGCCCAGGTCCCGCACCCCAGCGTATCCGTGAACCCCAGGTAGCTTGTCCAGCCGCCGCTGTTGGCCTCCGTATGCCCCATATTGCAGACAATGCGGCTAACGTTGGCGCGAAGACCAATTTTATCGATCCGCTCGTCGAGCCGGGTCTGGATGTTCACCGAATGGCCCTCACCAGAAAATTTCAGAATTTTTTCCATCCGATCGAGCATCTCATCGAAATCGGTCCACTTCCACACAGTCAGGACCGGAGAGAGCTTTTCGCCAGAGAAACGATCTTCGGGACCGATCTTCTCGCCCATCACCATCAGGATCTTGGTATCCAGCGGAACCTTCAGGCCAGCCAAGTCAGCAATGAACATCGCCGACTTCGCCACAATGTCCCGATTGAGGGTATGGCCGTCGGGCCACATCGTCTTCCGCAGAATCTCTCGCTCCTCCGTACTGCACAGATAGCCGCCCTCGGCCTTGAGGGCTGCAATCATCTTGTCGAAGATGCACTCCTCGATCGCGATCGCGTTTTCCGAGGAACAGGAGGCCGCGTTGTTGGCCGTCTTCGACTTTTTAAGCCTCGCGGCTACCCCGGGGATGTCGTCCTCGACCGTTGCATCCACGATGGAGATGACGT
>Ga0172369_10001072_pt1 | contig 40201 bp, 36 predicted proteins | sample LakKiv25m_FD_114539 | JGI IMG/M metagenome (GOLD analysis project Ga0172369, IMG submission 114539) | Freshwater microbial communities from Kabuno Bay, South-Kivu, Congo - kab_022012_11.25m | ecosystem: Environmental > Aquatic > Freshwater > Lake | place: Democratic Republic of the Congo... | reverse complement strand
CATAAAACCATCAACCGATGAGGGCCTGAAGGGATTATTGAAACCGATCATTGCAGGGCTGGCACCTCCGTTAAGCATCACCGACCGCTGAAAAACATAGATATCGTTGGATGAACTGTTGTTATCACCCATATAATACCCGTCCTGCCAGATTCCAAATTTTTCATAATCGGGCATATCGTTCACATCAAATGAATACTTGTACCAGGTACCTGTCGGGTCGCTGGTCGTCGAAACAGCAACGAGCATGTAATCGTTCGAACCGCTAATCGAAAATTCGACTGCCAGCCATCGTTGTGCCTGTTCATCGTAAAGTACCAATGGATCCCCGTCGTTATAGTTTGAACCGGTAACACCACTGAATAACGTATTCATGTTTGTAGGGCCGGCCAGGAGCGCACCTGTTTTGCTGTAAATAGCATAAACGCAGTTGATAGTCTGCATAAAATGATTGGGCCCCGCCGTTCCATTGCAATCCGAAGGAAAGTAAGGCGATGTCTGCCCGGAAAAGTTAACAACCGGCGCTTTTGGAATATCCGCATTTCCCATAGTTTTCTGCCACGCTTCATCATGCCCTTTAGGCAATGCCTTATCGGCATACGGGTAGGATCTGAACTGGAGTTTAGGATTTAAAAACCGCTTGTGTGCCTTAGCAACCATAACCTGGTATTCTTCGTAAGTAATCGCAGGAATATCACGCAAAGGCGGTGTTTCGCCATGAAAAATGCCGGCACCGATGTAGGAGGGATGTATCGGAATATCCTGGGAAAGAACTGCTTTACTCTGAAATAGCAAAAACACAAATACGATTGGCAATAATAAAAGTCTTTTCATCTTAAAAGTGAATTAAATTTGAATTTACTAATAGCTGATTAAGATAAGTCTGGCAGATAACCAAACCAAAAGAAATGGCGGAAACTGCTGATAGTGAAATCCGTCTGAGAAATCGTATTACGCAAATTATAAATAGTCGGTTTGAAAAATTATAAAAGTGCATTCCAAAAATAATTGTCAGTTGATCTGATTTACAATACTGATGTTTAATAAGATGCAAGAACTACAGTTTGGTTGCATCATTCTAAATTAAATGCTTTGCATTATTTTAAAGGAATTTACCAAAATTTAAATTAAGCCCGTGCTAAATTCCTAAAATATCGAAGCAAAAATACTTTTTTAAAATTACGAAATATGTTCTTTAACTATTCGAAATATCATTTGATCAAATTTCATCAGCTAATGCTTCCAAACCGAAAATTTTAATGGCTGCTAATACATCCTGATCTTTTTTAAAACAATCGGCCGGGATGATTGTTGCCAAACTTCGAAATTAATGTTTTTGGAAATACCGCATTAAAACTTTAATGTCTGCCGGCGCCCAAATTATCGAAGAAATCTCTTTTTTTGCCAGCCATCGGTATTCCGAATGATCGGTAAGATCAATCTGACCTCCGGTAATCCTGCAGACAAACGGAATGAGTAGTATGGATTTTTCAGGGTAATGATGTTCAACAGGCTGCAACTGATGTATAATCGAAATATCCAGATTCAGTTCTTCACGGATCTCACGGATAATGCATTCTTCGGCTGTTTCGCCGGTTTCGGTCTTTCCTCCCGGAAATTCCCAGAATCCGGCAAGGTGCATCCCAGGAGAACGGCGCGTAGCAAGGATTTTATCTTCCTTAACGATTATTGCACAGCAAACCTCTATCATTTTCTTCCTAATGCGATTATCGACCTTGCCGCAATATTTTCGGCAACCAGGCCATATTTCTTCATCAACTCATCAGGTTTTCCTGATTCGCCAAAACTATCAGCTATGCCAATGCATTCCATCAGTACCGGAAAATTTCTTACCACCACCTCCCCTACCGCACTCCCAAAACCTGCCATAACCTGGTGTTCTTCCACCGTCACAATCAAACCGGTTTCCATGGCTGCTTTTATGATTATATCTTTATCGATGGGCTTAATTGTGTGAATATTTATTACCCTCGCCGAAATCCCTTTCTTTTCAAGTAAGCCGGCGGCCTCCAGGGCCTCCCAAACCATATGGCCAGTAGCAATGATCGAAAGGTCAGTGCCATCTTGCAGTAATTGGGCTTTCCCAATGTCAAAATCCTGATCAATACTGGTAAAGTCCGGAACGGGTTCTCTTCCAAAGCGGATATAAACCGGACCGTCGGTTTCAAGTATGGCTTTTTGTGTGGCAATCTTTGCCTGAGTGGCATCGCAAGGGGAAATGACTGTTATATTGGGTAAAACCCGCATGATGGCAATGTCTTCGAGAGCCTGGTGTGTTGCACCATCCGGCCCAACTGAAATTCCTGCATGGGCACCCCCGATGATAACGTGAACATTGTTATAACAAACCGAAATCCTGATTTGATCGGTGGTTCGCAGTGCTGCAAAAGCAGCATAGGTCGAAAAAACCGGAATCTTTCCTGAAAGAGCCAGGCCTGCTGCCACACCCATACAATTTTGTTCGGCAATTCCCATTGAAAAAAACCTTTCAGGAAACACCTCTGCAAATAAATTCATGCTCACCGAATTGGTAATATCAGCGCCAATGCCAACAACATTCGAATCGATTATTGCTGCTTCCAGAACGCCTTCACCAAAACCAATCCGGGTAGCTTTATCACCCCTGTTTTTAAACATATTACGAATCTTTATTACATTAAAACCTGTCAAAATCCCATTGCCATACAAATCAGATCCGGTTAAACCAGAAGTACCGGGTTCTTCATTCCAGATCAAGGTGATATATCTCAGCAACTAAGCTTCCGATCTTACAAACCTTATCCAGGATAAATCCGGATTTTATGAGTATCCTTTTTGAAGCGCTATTTTCGGGATCGATAATTGCAGTCAGCTGCTTTATAAAAGGAACCTTTCTGGAATGACTCACCAATTTTTCTGAAATCGCACTCCCATAGCCTTTTCCCCAGAATTCGGGAAGCAACGAATAGCCGATTTCGGCCTCATTACCATTTGTTAATACAATTTTGCCCAGTCCGATAAACTGTTTCGTACGACGAAGAGAAACCGCGTAATAGCCAATTTCGAAGTATCTTTTGTTTATAAGGATAATTTCTCTGAATCTCCTCAACGCCTGGTTTTTGGTTAGTGTTTTACCTGTAATCTGTTTCATAACTTCGTAACTACCTACGAGATCCAAATACCGGATAAAATCCTCACGGTCGAACTTTCTAAAAATCAGTTCCGGTCTTTGCACTGTTGGTTCATTCGAATTCATAACTATCAATTTTCCTCATCAATTTGCTTCAAAAAATCATTGACCTGATCTTTCGAAGGAACCTTTCCATGCCAGTGGTAATCACCTTCGATGCTTCTGATTCCTTTTCCCATCACAGTTTTAGCAATAATTACCGAAGGCTTTCCGGTCACTTTTCCAGCCATTTCAAAGGTTTTGATCAGCTGTTCGATATTATTTCCATCACATTCGAAAACCTGCCAGCCAAATGCGCTCCACTTGCCAGACAATGGTTCAATTTCCATCACGTCGCTTACTTTTCCTTCGATCTGCACATTATTCCTGTCGATTACCGCAACCAGATTGTCGAGTTTGTGGTGAGCAGCACTCATGGCGGCTTCCCAAACCGATCCTTCCTGCAATTCACCATCACCATGAATGCTGTAAACCTTCCAGTCCGCATGATCCAGCTTTGCTGCCAGGGCCATTCCAACTGCTACCGACAGACCCTGACCAAGCGAACCTGCAGATAGTTCGATTCCCGGTAAACCATGGTCACGGCCCGGATGCCCCTGAAGACGTGAACCCAATTTGCGAAGTGTTAAAAGCTCAGATTTCGGGAAGTAACCGGCTTGCGCCAGGGTTGCATACAATACCGGTGCCACATGACCGATTGATAAAATTAAGCGGTCGCGATGAGGCCAGCCGGGATTTTCAGGGTCATTCCACAAACGGTTAAAATAACAAACCGTAAAAATATCGGTCAAACCGAGTGAACCTCCCAGATGACCAGAGCCCGCTCCAGCTAGGGAAACAACAATATCTTTCCGGATGCTTTTTGCCAGCTCATGCAGTCTGGCGATTTCCTCTATTTTTTTGATTGGCATTTTATCTAAATTCGTTGGGGCTAAATTATTAAAATATTGCTTCTGCCATCCGGCTGATGAAAATTTGAAGCACGACAGACAACCGGAATTGAAACACCGCTAATGTAAACAGCTTCCATTCCAATACTTTTTACTATATCAACTGAGCCATTTGTCGGCTTCTACCTTGTTTTCTGAATTTACCACACACCAGGTGATATCATTTTTGTTAAATTTTAAGGAAAACAATAATTAATGTTTAACCAAAGCAAAAATTTTCTAACATTTGTAGTCTAAAAATAAGTCATATCAAAAAAATAATTGCCCAAATGAGAATGAAATTACCCGGTTATAGCATTATAACCTTCCTGTTGGCCGGATTATTTACAGGTACCTTAATTGCCCAGTCCACCCAGTTAAATTACAAGGAAAAGGGACGGAGTTTTCTTACAGGCAGAATTTACTTTTCTAATCAGAATGGTTCTGAAAACGTTAGTCCGGCAGAGTTTTTAGATTACGAAGACATTTTTTTTACAATTGTGCCCTCAACACCCGACGGGAAAAATTATTTTAAGGAAAGCGAAGTCCAGGACGACCTGAGTTTAATAAAAATGAAACAGGGATTTTCCGAAATCCAGCGCCAGGCGCCCTTGAAAACGGTATTAAATGCCGATGGCAAGATAGATAAAGTTATTTTCTCGTTCCCGAAAAGGATGGTGCAGTTGTTCGTGCCTTTTATTTTTATCAGTCCCGTCGATACAGCTTTTATCAGCGACCTCAGCGATGAGTATTTCAATTATTACAACAAATACAAAGAAAAATATGTAAGCGGCCTGAATCTTTCTGACAAAAAAAAGTTCATCGATGCCTTTAATACAATGATGCTCGTTGTAAACGACACGAAGCTATATGAAGAAATAACCCACTACGACTTTTATCAGCACGCCTCCGAAACAATTATCGAAAACTGCATCGAACAACAAACCGACAGTCTTACCAAAACTTTTAACAATTACAGCCGGCAGTTCAGCAAAGATTTGTGCCTCCTGACATTAAAAAAATGCGATTCGGTTATCCATGTACTCCACCAAACTTCTGATGTTTTTACCCCATATATGCAGCTCGAATTTAAAAATAGCAGCCTTTACAAGCAAAAATTCGCCAAATTATTTGAAGATATAAATGCTGAGATGATCAAAAATTACGATACATATTACAAAAGTAAAATGCAGTTTCTCGAAACCCGGACCTATAATCTTTATCAGTTCAGCCTTTTCGTTGATGTGCTGGTGCAGATGATCACCCATCTCGATACCCTTCGATTGTTAAAGGGAATACATCCGTTCGACATGGCTGTTCTCGATAAAATACCCGATAAAAAAGAAGAATTAAATAAAACGGGGTGGTCTAAGGAGTTTGAATTACTCGTTGGTGTAATCAATCAGAATATCAAAAATACAGGACGGGTTTTCGGAGATTCCGTTATGAATAATCTTCAGCGTCAGTCGGGCGAACAAAGACAACCTTATTTTGAAATTTTCCTCGCCTTCAATAATCTCGAACAAAAGGAAGTACTTTTTAAGGACTATCTAAAGAATGCCATTGGGAAGTGTTCGGATGTTGTCTTATTAAGCAATATGGAAATGTGGATATTGAGTTATAAACTAACAACCGAAAACATTGATCCACAGACGGTAACAAGGATAAACTCCGGTATCAGGCTTATTGAAGCCAAAGAATGGCTTGAGGCAGGAAGTATATTTGATATCATAACCAGACAGGCCAATACGGTTGCACCACCCTGGTTTTATGCCGGTGAAATTAAATTTGAAACCCAGGAAACCTTTTCTGCTGAAACCATGTTCGACATGGCACTGAAACTATATCCGCAGTATATCGCTCCACGGATTTATACCTTAAATAGTCTTTATAACCAGGGAATGTATGAGATTTTATTAAAAAAGGCCGATGAAGCCATAGCTGCCAATAATATCTGGTATTTTCATTTCTGGAAAGCAAGATCATTGTTTGCCAACAAAAATTATAAACAGACCATTAGCGAGGTAAACGAGTTTTGCCTGCCAGACAATCCCTGGGATGTTGGCCAATATTTTATTTTGGGAGATGCCTACCTCGAATTGAAGGACTATGCCAATGCCGAAATCGCTTATCGTAAAACACAGGAAATAAATCCTTTTATGGATTCTCAACTTTTTAACGAAAAAATGACTTTCCTGCAAAGTAAGCGTAAACCCTGAAATCAGACAGTTTTCAGGTATGAAATTTCTACTTTTCGTAAGTCTTTGAAGCGTTTTACAACTTGATCGGCATTTTGTTTTCTTACCGAAAATTGTAAACTGCATCGAAGCTGGAAATCCTGGCTAATCTGATCAAGCTTATCTTCTTTCAAAATCCGCATCACATCGTTCATGTCGATATAATCGAATTTTACTTCATAAATTTCATTAATGATTTTTGTAACGATGGTGTTGTTGGCAATGGCATCCTGTGCAGCAAATTTATAGGCATTAATGAGGCCCCTTACCCCGAGTTTGATTCCACCAAAATAGCGGATTACCACGATAAGCGTGTTGGTAAGATCGTGCGACTGCAACTGCCCGTGAATCGGTTTGCCGGCGGTACCCGAGGGCTCACCGTCATCGTAGGTTCTCCAGGCCGATTTATCAAAGCCCAAAATGTAGGCGTAGCAATGGTGGCGGGCATCGTAATATTCCTTTCTGAGCAATTCCAGCTCGGTTTTCACCAATTCATCAGTATTGCAGGGTATCGCCCAGGCAATGAATTTACTTCCTTTGTCCTTAAAAAGTCCCTGCGACTTCCGTTCGATGGTTTTATATGTATCTTCAAAAAGCATCAGCCAATAATTTATCAACAAAATTAGACATTTCAAACCTTTCGGGGGCGATTTTTCTTACTTTTGCCAACTTTTAAAAAACTAACAAATTATGGATCAGTTCGCGATAATCAGAACACTTGCAGAGAAATACGCCGATTATACGGCCAGGAACCTGGGTGAATTGGTTAAGATCAAATCGACAAGCGGTGCCGAAAACATTGTACAACACGAAGTAATGCGCCAGATGATTGAAGCCGCCTTTGATGAAGTAAAATTTGACGGATTAGGCAATGCGATCGGACGTATCGGTAAAGGGAAAACCATCCTGGCTATCGATGGGCACATCGATACCGTGGATACCGGTAACCTGGCAAACTGGCAATCCAATCCTTTTTCGGGTGAAGTAGTTGACGGCTTTGTATGCGGACGTGGCACAGTTGATCAAAAAGGTGGTGTTGCTGCCTTTATAACTGCCGGCAGGATATTAAAGGAAATGGCCTTAACAGGCGACCTCACCGTTTATTTTGTTGCCAGTGTGATGGAGGAAGATTGCGACGGATTATGCTGGAAATTTATTGTCGAAGAAGAAGGGATCAGGCCGCATTTTGCCATTAGCACCGAACCTACAAACCTGAATATTTATCGCGGACATCGCGGAAGGATGGAAATTGAAATCGAATTTACGGGTCTCTCTTCACATGGTTCAGCACCCGAACGTGGTAAAAACGCCATTTATATGGCCTCAACAACCTGTCTTGAGATTGAAAAACTAAATGAAAAGTTGAAATTTGACGAATTCTTAGGCCGGGGCAGTGTTACGGTAACCGAATTTATTTCGGGCTCTCCATCGCTATGTGCGGTTGCCGATTATGCGAAAATTCATCTCGATCGCCGGTTAACCTGGGGCGAAACCAAAGAATCGGCTGTAGCTGAAATTGAGAAGATTGTCGCCGGATACGATGCAAAAGTGATTGTGCTGGATTACAAAGAAACCGCCTGGACCGGCCTGGAATACGGAATGGAAAAGTATTACCCTACCTGGAAAATGCCCGAAGACAGTGAGGTTGTGCAGGTCGGGGTAAATGCCTTCTCGAAAGTCTTTAACCGTAAACCACTTGTCGATAAATGGACATTCTCTACAAATGGCGTTACCATTAATGGCTTATACGGAATACCCATGATTGGTTTTGGCCCGGGAAATGAGGTGCTGGCACATGCTCCCAACGAAAAAGTGCCGGTATCTGATCTGGTCACTGCTTCGGCCTTCTATGCCGCCTTTGCATTGGAACTCTGTAAAACCATCTGAAGCGTTTATGGAAATCAGGAAGGTACAAATAAACTGGATACTTCTTTTCCTTGCCGGACTGATGAGCCTTTATTTCATCGTTTTGTTCTATGCTTCATTAAACGATGCCTATCTTGATCAGGTGTTCAACACCGATTCACTTTATCTTCCTTCGTTATACAACGATTTTTTTATCGAGCACGGAATGGTGAGTTCATGGCATTTTAACCCCTCGCCAAACTTTGTTCCTGATATGCTGCTGTATTTCCCAATTAATTTCCTTACCGGGAATTTCAGGCTGACAGCATTAATTTTTAGCCTTATACAGCAAACCATCCTCCTTGTGTTATTATACGCATTATTCCGCAAGTTTTTTGGAAAAGGGAGTAATCCTTATACCCCGATGATTTTTCTGCTTTCGATTGCATTTATCGTGCAATATCTTATCGCCAACGAATACTATCTTAATTTCTTGTTTGTAAGCAATACCTTTCATTTCGGTATTTATTTAATGGCCCTGCTTTGTTTAATTCTTGCATTCCGTTTTATCGAAAAGAAAAATTTCTATGTATTGATTTTGATAATCGTTTTGCAGATTATCGCCTTTTTGTCCGACAGGCTCTTCCTGGTACTTTTTACCGGACCTGCATTTATAACATTTGCTCTAAACTGGAAAAACCGCCGATCGCTGATTTTAGCAATTGCAGTGATTATTGCCGCACTGATTGGTTTTATACTGTTCAATAATCTAAACACATATTTCCATATTCGTATTGGCACACCTCACCGGATTAATAAAATACCCTATTTTTACGAATCATTACATACATTTATCGAACAGGTTACCATAATATTGGCACACCATAGCTTGGTATCACTCCTATATATTTTGTCGTTTGTGAGCTTTATCTTCAGTGGAATTATTGTGATCGGGCATTACCGGGCCATCTATACTCCCGAAAAACCTCAGCTGCCACTGTTATATTTATGTTTCTCCTTTTTCTTTTATCCCATGGTTATTCTTGCACCAATTTTCAACGGTAATTTTACGGGTTTTGATACACTCAGATATGTTGTTTTTGCCCCATATCTTGCCATCTTCAATATCCCGCTAATTTTGTGGTTTTACCGTTCATATATCAGCCGGCGCATCATCCAGGCAATAAGTGTACTCGTGTTTGCCGGATTTTTGGTATTCGGCATTGTGTTAACCTTGAAAATCAACCCGGTAAAGCAAATCGGTCATATTGCAAATTATTACCCGGCTTATATCGAAAGGGTTGATAAAATCGCAACGGAGGAAAATTTAAAATTTGGCCTGGCCAACTATTGGGATGCCAAATTTATCACGATGTTTTCGAAATCGGGGATTAAAGTATATTCGGCAAAGGACGACCTTAATGCTTATTACCACGTTTCGAATGAAGACTGGTATTACGGATGCAGCAAATGCGAGACGGGTGAAAAAGAATTTAATTTTGTCATTTTTGACCGCTTTCAAAACAGGGATGTAATTAACAGTTTAATAAACAACGGAGCCAGACTTATACAAAAAGATGGCCTGGAATTATTGATAACAAAACCTTTTGTAATGAGCCGGAAAACGTATAAACCGGTGATGAATGATTAGTAAAATTTAAATGCGCATTAATATGAAAAACGGAATCGAAAAAATAATGTACGAAATCGAAAACAGGGACTTTGAGCTTTATAAAAAGGATTTCCTGTTAACGTGGGATAAGACCCAGGAGGAGCTCGAAACCATTTTATTGGTGGCTTCGGGGATCAAAATGCTTCGCGAGAAAAACATCTCTTCAAAGGTTTTCGATTCCGGACTGGCAGTTTCCTTGTTCAGGGATAATTCAACCCGGACGAGGTTTTCGTTTGCTTCGGCCTGTAATTTACTTGGTCTCGAAGTGCAGGACCTCGACGAAGGCAAGTCGCAGATATCGCATGGCGAGACAGTTCGCGAAACAGCCAATATGATTTCATTTTTAACCGAAATCATCGGTATCCGCGACGATATGTACCTTGGCGAAGGCAACCGCTATATGCGCGAAGTTGGTGAGGCCCTGGACGATGGTTTCAAAAACGGCGTCCTTCCACACCGTCCCGGAATCGTTAACCTGCAATGCGACCTCGATCACCCTACCCAAAGCCTGGCCGACCTGATGCATCTCGAAAATGAATTTGGCTCACTCGAAAATCTTAAAGGAAAAAAAATTGCAATGACCTGGGCGTATTCGCCGAGTTATGGTAAGCCACTCTCGGTGCCACAAGGCATTATCGGTTTGATGACCCGCTTTGGGATGCATGTTGAACTGGCCCATCCCGAAGGCTACGAATTGCTTCCCGAAATTGTCGCTCTTGCCAGCGAAAATGCATCAAAAAGCGGAGGTTCGTTCAGGATGTCGAATTCGATGGAAGCCGCCTTTAGCGGTGCCGATATTGTATATCCCAAAAGCTGGGCACCATTCGAGGTAATGATGCAGCGGACTCCCCTGCTCAAAAACCGCGATCAGCAAGGACTGAAAGATCTCGAAAAGGCATGCCTTGCCAATAATGCCAGGTATAAAAGCTGGGAATGTGATGAAAAAAAGATGGCATTAACCAGGAATGCTTCGGCACTTTATATGCATTGCCTGCCGGCAGATATTTCCGGTGTTTCCTGCGAAGCCGGCGAAGTACAAAAAGAAGTCTTCGAAAAGTATCGCATCAAAACTTACAAGCAGGCGGGGTTCAAACCGTATGTCATAGCCGCCATGATGTTTACCAACCGTTTCGAACATCCCGAAGAAGTGCTCGAAAAACTCATTTACATCAAGAAACCAAGGATCATATCATAAAGTAGTCCTTTATCAGTACAAGGTTCGTACGAATTGTTGCTCCGGATAAAACGGACACATTATCCGTTTGAACTATATTAAAGTAAATTTTGACATATGTTAAAGTTATTTTTGACATATGTTAAAATAATTTTTAATATATATTAAACTTTCATTCCCACCGTATTTTTTGTTCAACAGCTTTTGGATAAATAATGATTTTGTAAGTAGAAATGTCTTTAATAAAAATGAATCCTGAAACCAGCAATTTAAATTAATCGCTTTCATGCATTTAGGTTTAGGTCAGAAACTATTGCCTTTAAACCTGAAACTTAAATATAAATCCTTTAAGGTTTTGATAAATGCCGGCATAACGAATAATTCTATCCTGCTGAATTCAAAATTGCTGATCAAAACACAAAAAAAAAAAGCCACACAGATCTGCATGGCTCCTTTTAAAACAGTATTGGTGACAGAAATTATTCGATCACGATTTTTTTCACAACATTTCCGTTTTCGGAACGGATACTCAGGAAATAGATTCCTCTCGCAATATTCGATACATCAATGGCCTGCCTGTAGTTTCCTCCGCTACCCGGAAGCATTTCGTTGTAAACTTTCATTCCGGCCATATTTGAAACCGAAACGTTAACCGGCGAGGTTCCGGGTGCCGTAAAGGCCACATTGACCAGTTTACTTGCCGGATTGGGGTATATACTCAGGCTCGTTAACGTATTTCTTTCGTTTTCACCGATGCCAACATTCGACGATTCCCAACTGATCTGCCAGCCTTGTCCGCGAATATTTCCGTTCGAATTGAAGGTGATAAAGAATTTGCCGCTTGGTGAAGTGATGGGATCAGGAATCTGGTTTCCCGAAACCTGTGCCAATAATTGCTGTGTGGCAAGATCGTAAACTTTTACCACATCAGCGCCAGCTTCTGTATCCAGATAATCGAAATTCAGGGTGGTCGAATAGGCAAACTGAGGCTGAATACGCCACATGCAGAGCGAATTATTATTGTACAGGAAGCTGCCGCTTCCGTCGTCAAACGAACCTACCGGCTCGGTATAATCCTGCATACCGCTGCACCAGCCTGGCATATAAGCCTTGTAAGTAGCCATAAATCCATTTGCGGTCACGCTGCTGTTGGTCGTAAACACCACAAGCATGTTATTTCCTGATGAAGTTACAACCGGGGGAAGATTGGCACCCGAAAACTCACCCAGCAAAGGGGCATCGGTTGTTCCGCCATCATAAACTTTTACAACGTCAGCTTCTGATTCGGTTTCAAACCTTTCGAAAGTAAGCTTGATATAGGATACGGAATCAATGTCGGTTTGTGGAGAAATTAACCACTGGCAGTTCAGGTCGTTCTGGTAATCGGCTTTGGGGCCGCTGCAATCTTCGATGGTTCCGTTAAACCAGGTAAGAACCGATTGCTGGGGTGGTGTATAGGGATAATTGGCGGGATCGGGAATAAAATTCCTGATCATTGCATTACCCTGATTGTAACCACCTGCATCGGTCACCAGGAAAAAGCCATTACCCGAACCGCTCCAGCCAAAGTTAAAATGATAATAGGTATCGTCGGTTTGTTGCTGATATCCGTCAACAACAAAAGCATGGCCAACTGTGCCATCATCGCCGGAATAATAAACCGGTTGTTCCAAATCCATTTGCTGGGTAAGATAGGCTTTCCAGGTCGTAATATTTCCTTTGTATAAAATCTGGGCATTGCTTGCATAACCGAAGTAATTTTTTATTGCAGGTACCACATCAGGGCTATAAGCACCTGAACCATTTGGGCTATACGTCATATCCACAGCAACGCCACAATGGTATTGCAACAATGCAATCATTTCGTTGTAGGTGTTATCCGACGAATTCACCATTCCATCATGATCGTAAGTTGTTGCGCCGAAATTGGCGGTTTGTGTACCATAACCCGATGCATAATACGAATGGCTTCCGGTTCCATGCTGGGGGTAACGCCAGTGATACATGATCATCGACATAGCCGTGGCTACACAGCCTGCATAAACATGTCCGCCAGGTCCGCTGGGATCAGCCGGACACATGGCATTGTATGGATCATCCTGGTTCCACATTACAAGCACCATTGGCGTCATGTCGCGTTGGTTTTCGATAAACGAAAGGTCATCGGTTCCGGATGATCTCAGTTTATCCCATGCATTTTCGACTTCGGGTGTGGCAGTGTAATCTTTCGACCTGACATAAGTTACCTGTTTCCCAAACTGGCCGATCACATATTGTGCACCATCCGGCGCAGTTTTTTCGACATATCTGCTTTCGAACGAAAATCCCACTACCGGGTAAATGCGGTCATCGGCAGGAACGATGGCATAGCCGCCATTGTTAAAATTAAAAATATAGATTACTGGTTCGTTATTGTCATTTCTAACGAAAGTTTCATCAATGTTAAATCCGGCAGTTGAGCCGGGAAAATTCACAACATACTTCTGATTGTAAAATTTGGCAGCAATTTGTTTTGCATCATTCAGTTCGACCTTTTTAGCGAAGGCTGAATGAAAGCCGGTTACAAGTGCAAGCAGCAAGAGCAGATTTTTAAATTTCATAGGTAAAATATTTAAGTTCATGAAAGATTAAAAAAAAACCAGGCAGAAATCCGGAATATCATCCAAAATCATCCTGCCCGGCAAAATTACTTTATTATGTTTTAGATAATCAGCTTTTTGGCTGATCAACCAAATTTATAATCATTCTTAATTAATGATTAGTTTCTTTGTGGTTGTTCCAATTTCGCTGCAAATTGTCAGGAAATAAACACCCGGAACAAATTTTCCGGTTAGAATCGCTTTATTAAAACTACCCTGGGGAACAAGGCAGCTTTCGTTATACACAACTTGTCCTGTTGTGTTGATCAACGAAATCCGGATGTTTCCATTTCTGCTGCTCATATAATTTACAGTTAATACATCGCGAACAGGGTTTGGATATGTCGAAACCATTTCAAACGGTATTTCAACCCATTCGTCAACACCAACCGGGCTACCATAAACACCAATGTTATCGATAAAAACGTTGTCGCCCTGGGCATAGAAATAATCAACGAGGCGGCAACTCGATTGCAGGCTAAGTGTAAAAGTGGAATTTGCAAAGGGCTCCAGGTTGAATTGTCGTCTTACGAACGGATCGGTGTTGGTTTCAGGATTAAAATTGAGGTTTCCTTCAACGTCGGGAATCTGAACTCCGTTTGCCAGTACCCTGAACCACGAAAGTTTATTCCCGAGGCTATAGGTTTGCCTCAGATCAACAAAAAGATACACTCCGGCAAATTGGGTGGCGTCAACATTACAAACCGAAGCGCTGGCCTGGAAATTAATATTCTGATCCCACGCCTGTTCGGGAGTAGTTGCGGTTGGGCTTCCCACCCATCCCGACAATGATCCGCCTCCGGTAAAATGAAGACCATAAGTTCCCTGATAAGCCGATCGTTTATCAACTTTTACCATTGCATTGGAATTGGCAGTAAGTTCGAATGTTGCTGAAGTGGCCGATTCGAAATCGTCCTCAAAAGATAATGCCATACCCGATATTGTTATAAAATCTTCGAATGTATTACTGAACGATCCATTTGAATTGGTTGCCGTAAGAATTACATCATATGTTCCCGGGGCTGTAAACTGTACCTGCGGGTTTTGCGAATATTGATTCGTTTCATTTACAAACATAAAAGTTGACGGGCTAAAATCCCAGTTCCATGAAGTTGGGTTGTACAACGAAAGGTCGGTAAACGTAACCGGTGTAAAAATACAGGTTGCGGTATCGGATACCGAAAACTGTACATAAGGAACAGGATTTGCCGAAACTACAATGTATCCGGCTTTAGTTATGGTATTTGAACCAAAAGCATTAGCCACCGTAAAAATTACCGAGTAAACCCCTTCGGTGTTGTAGGTTATTCCGGTTGGATTTGGCTGACCGGATGACGAAGGCGATCCTCCGTCAAAAGTCCAGGTCCAGGAATTGGGAATACCGGTTGATAAATCGGTAAAATCGATGGAAGTGCCTGGTGTGATGATGGTAACCGGTGTCGTAAAAGCAGCCGTCGGTTGAAAAGGAACCAGTCTGACCGAATTATAAGCATTAACTCTGCCGGCACCCAGCATCCCGATGTAATCCGGGTTTTGTAAATCGATATTGTCGCAACCTTCTTTAAGTATCTGTTCAACATTGTCGGGCGAAAGCAGCGGGTTGATCGATAACAGAAGACTTGATAAACCTGCAACAACAGGGCAGGCCATCGATGTTCCTGAAATAAAATTATAATAACCCATGGTGCCATTGGCAAAATAGGTACTCAACAAACCAGTGGGCCCTGGTACACCATAACCACCAGGAGCCGATACATCAACAGTGGTACCATAGTTCGAAAAATCGGATTTTACATCGTTTTCGTTGGTAGAGGCAACTGAAATAACATGGTTATAAGCTGAAGGGTAATGGGGACTGGTTACATTGTCGTTCCCAGCAGCAGCAACACAAACGATACCCATGTTATAAGCAGTATTCATCAAGTTTTGTTCGGTGGCAGAATAGCTTGCACCTCCAAATGACATACTGATAATATCTGCACCATTATTCATCGCCCAGGTTACACCCTGTACCATATAAATCCCATTGGCGGTATTGTTGTTGGACGATTTCACAGCAATGATGCTTGTGTTAAATCCTATGCCAGCAACACCAATACCATTGTTGGTAATGGCGGTTGCCAATCCGGCGCAATGCGTTCCGTGGGACCAGTCAGCGGCACTTCCGCTATTGGGTGGATCTGAACTGTTGGTATTGTAATAAGCATCGTGCTGTAAAACAATTTTATCGGCAAGGTCGGGATGTTCGGACCAGATTGCATTATCGACAATGGCAACTTTAATTTCGGGCGAACCCTGGGTGATGTCCCAGGCATGCTCGGCATCGATAACATCTAAGTGCCAGTTCCAATTGCTCGGGCCATTAACCAGATTGTAGAGGCTGTCGTCGGGTGTATATTCGACATAATGTAAAGGAACTTTTTCGGCATATTCGATTTCCGGTTTTTGCTGAAGGTCGGCAATGGCGCTTTCCAGCACAAAATGATCTTTAAATGAGAACTGGAAGGTACGCAGTAATTTTGGGTCGTTGATATCAATCGGACGCGAAATGCCAACAACTTCGTATTTATCGAAAATGTCCTGGAAGTAGGTCGCATCCTGCTTTCTTACCGATTTGTCGGCCTGAACTGCAATTTGTGGATTGTAGTTATCCCGGAATTTTACATAGAGTTGTCCGTCCTGGTAGTACTTTTCGTAAGTTTGAGCAAAGGAGCCAAAATTCAGGAAAAGCATGGCAATCACTGCCAGTAACATTGCTTTTGGAAAAAATTTTGTAGAGGTCTTCATGCTGTAATTGTTTGATTTAATTTATTTTATGTTTTTAGAATGCAAATAAATATTATTGTTTTAACTGTTAATGATCCGCAAATTTATAACAAATTTGTTTAAACCGAATATTTCCCGGATCGTCTTATCCTGAACTTTTAAACATTTTATGTAAAGTAATCATTGGTTCTCAAGACGAAGGTGACGACTAAAACCTCCCAACTATAATACACAAAAGGCTTTGGAGAATTCGATCCGGCAGCATTACAAATTTGTAAAGCTTCAGAAAATCGGGTTACTTTTGCACGAAAAATAACACCAATGAACATTTTAATTAAGAATATAAAAGAACTGGTTCAGGTTGAAAACAAACCTAAGTTAAAGGTTTCAGGTCGTGAAATGTCATCAATAGAAACAATCAGTGATGCTTATTTGTTGATTTCGGATGGAATGATTGTCGAATTCGGGAAAATGGAATTGCTTTCAGAATCGACTAAAGCCAATGGATTAAAGGAATATAAATTAATTGATGCCTCCGGAAAAATGGTATTTCCTTCCTTCTGCGATTCGCATACCCACCTTGTTTATCCAGCCAGCAGGGAAATCGAGTACATCGATAAAATTAAAGGTCTTTCTTACGAAGAAATTGCCAGACGAGGTGGTGGTATCTTAAATTCTGCAAAAAAGATGCAGGAAATATCTGAAGACGAACTGGTGGAATCAGCACTTGGCCGGCTCAACGAAATACAAAAGATGGGTACAGGTGCCGTAGAAATCAAAAGCGGCTACGGCCTTACCACCGCCAGCGAACTGAAAATGCTGCAGGTGATCAGGAGGCTAAAAAACCTTTCACCACTCACGATTAAATCGACTTTCTTAGGAGCACATGCCATCCCGGCCGAATATAAATCAAACCCTTCCGATTATGTCGATCTCATCATCAACGAAATGATTCCGCAGGTAGCCTCCGAAGAACTTGCCGATTACATTGATGTATTTTGCGACCGTGGATTTTTTACTGTTAATGATACCGACAGGATTTTAAATGCCGGGATGAAATATGGCCTCCGGCCTAAAATTCATGCCAACGAACTCGACTATTCCGGAGGTGTGCAGGTTGGAGTAAAATACCATGCACTTTCCGTCGATCATCTCGAATTTACAGCTGATGCAGAGATTGAAGCATTGCTCAACTCCGACACAATGGCGACTATTTTACCCGGTGCTGCCTTTTTCCTGAACATGATTTATGCACCGGCTCGTAAAATGATTGATTCCGGATTACCTTTGGCCATGGCCAGCGATTTTAATCCCGGTTCATCACCTTCCGGAAATATGCAACTAATCCTCTCAATGGCAAGCATTCTTTACAAACTCACACCCGAAGAAGCCATCAATGCAACGACAATCAACACCGCCTACGCCATGGATTTGAGCGAAGAGTTGGGAAGCATTTGTGAGGGAAAGAAAGCCAATATCTTTATTACAACCGAAATCCCATCATACCAGTTTATGCCTTATTATTACGGCAGCAACAAGGTTGAAACCGTGATTTTGAATGGGGAGATTCAATAATGTATTTTAGTCCCGGAATTGGGGTTACTTATTCATATCAAACTAAGGATTTTTCCTGAACTGGTTAATTCTTTGTAATTCCTCTACATCCGCTTTGTCCTTTAACCTGTCAGAAAGCATTTTCATAGTGATTAGGTCATAATAATTGACAACAGGTATATTCAGGTTTCTTACGGGTAAAAAGTTCACTTTGATAATTGCATCATCCCAATTAACCCCGATTACATGGGTCAGGAAGTCAACCTTAAAGGGTGCTTCTCCAATAAAAAACATATTCGTCAGGTTAAAATCAACCATTTCAAGTTTTTTGAGATCACCCTCATTAATGCCGTAATTTCTTAATGCATGTAAAAGCTTCTTTTTATTCGCATTATCAGGCTTAACCCATAAATCCAGATCGTTTGTTCCGCGGCTATATCCATAAAAAATAACCGAATAGCCTCCAATAAGAATAAAATCAACTTTTGCTTTAACAAGCAGGTCTAAAATTTCGATATGTTCTTTAACAAGGAATTCCATCTTTAATAACAAATGTAATATGGTAATAAGGTCGCTCCAAATGCTGAAGTTCTTTTTCGTATAGTGCAATAATTAGTTCATGTGCTTTTTTCAGGTGTTCCTCAGGTTTAAGTTGGGCATTTATCCTGGCGGTGGCTTCATTTTCATCTGTAAAAGAAGAGAAAAAATGTAAGGTTTTTGGTTTTGAATATGCTTCTGCCGGGTCATTTATTAAAACACCTTCATTTTGAACTTTTTCAAGGTTCTCCGGAATCTTAATTTCCTTCGACTTCTTTTTCATCATTTTGGGATATTTGTCGTCATTTTTTAATGTAAGAACAAGAATCTCCCTTTTTCCGTCGGACAAAAATAAGAAACAATTAAATTTCATCCCTCAAAATTTTCTATATCAAAAGGCTTGGTTACTTTTGCCAGCTAATATAAAATAGCTCAGCTAAAAACTAAAAGTTTGCCTGAATGAATAAAATTATCGAATGCGTTCCCAATTTCAGCGAAGGAAAAGACATGGGAATCATAAAACAGATTACCGACCAGATCGAAACAGTTGAAGGTGTAAAGCTGCTTGATGTTGACCCTGGCGCTGCAACCAACCGTACGGTGGTTACATTTGTGGGCTCACCCGAAGTAGTTATCGAAGCCGCTTTCAGGGCAGTAAAAAAGGCTTCCGAAATTATCGACATGCGCAAACACAAAGGAGAACATCCGCGCTTTGGAGCAACCGATGTTTGTCCGCTGGTTCCGGTATCAAATATTACCATGGAGGAAACGGTGGAGTATGCCCATAAACTGGCAAAACGAATTGGGGAAGAACTTGAAATACCGGTGTATTGTTACGAAAGCGCCGCCTTTACTCCCGAACGCCGCAACCTGGCCAATTGCCGTTCCGGTGAATATGAAGGGTTACCTGAAAAGCTTCAAAAACCGGAATGGAAACCAGATTTCGGTCCGGCAAGGTTCAACGAAAAATCGGGTGCAACAGCAGTTGGAGCAAGAGATTTCCTGGTTGCCTACAATGTGAACCTCAATACTACTTCTACACGCCGCGCCAATGCAATTGCTTACGACATTCGCGAAAAAGGTCGCGTTAAACGCGAAGGGAATCCCATAACCGGTAAAGTGGTGAAAGATGAAAACGGAAACCAGGTTTTTATTCCTGGAACCTTAAAGTCGGTAAAAGGAATTGGCTGGTACATCGAAGAATATGGCATAGCACAGATTTCGCTTAATCTAACAAATATCAGCATTACGCCGGTACATGTTGCTTTTGAAGAAGCATCCAAAAAGGCAGCTGAGCGTGGAATCCGTGTAACCGGTTCCGAACTGGTTGGATTGATTCCCTTAAAAGCGATGATTGATGCCGGGAAATATTTTCTTAAAAAACAGGAAAGATCTGTGGGCATTTCGGATGAAGAAATCATCAAAATTGCCATAAAATCGCTTGGTCTCGACGATTTGAAACCATTTAATCCGAAAGAAAAAATTATCGAATACCTCATCGCCGACCAAAATAAGGGCAAACTTGTAAAAATGGATTTGCGGGCTTTTGCCAACGAAACAGCTTCCGAGTCGCCCGCTCCGGGGGGCGGTTCCATTTCGGCTTATGTAGGCTCGCTGGGCGTTTCTTTGGCAACGATGGTTGCCAATCTTTCGTCGCATAAAGCAGGTTGGGATGCCCGCTGGGAAGAGTTTTCGGATTGGGCTGAAAAAGGCCAGGCTATAAAAGATGAATTATTGAGGTTGGTTGATGAAGATACCAGCGCTTTTAATAAAATCATGGAAGCTTTTGGTCTTCCAAAAGGCACCGAAGAAGAGAAAAAGGCAAGGCATCAGGCCGTTCAGGAGGCATCGCAATATGCCATCGAAGTTCCTTTTAAGGTAATGATGAAATCCTTTGAATCGATGGAAATTTTAAAAGCCATGGCCGAAACCGGTAACCCAAATTCGGTTTCCGATGCAGGAGTTGGTGCACTTTGTGCCAGGACTGCCGTGAGAGGTGCTTATTTGAATGTTAAAATTAATGCCTCCGGCGTTGACGATAAGGAATTCACAAACCGGTTTATATCAGAAGGTGCCGAAATTGAGCAAAAAGCTGAAGCGCTCGAAAAAGAAATTATAGGGATTGTTGACCGGAAAATTGCCGGGCTTGTTTAGCCATGGCCTGAAATATTGCTGTTTCCTCTTAAATCTCGGTGAGCAAAGGAAGACATTAGCGGTAGGAACAAAGTGCTGCATCGCTTCTGTTTTCATTCCTGAATTTTTTTCCTTCCAGACGAAAATTAAAATCTCTTTCGTGTTTTTCGTTTAAAAGCCTGATAATAATCGTGCAAATCAATAATGTGTACATATGCACAAGCAAACAGTTGTTTGATTTTCCGATCTTCATAGGTTTCGGATTTCAATCCTGCCAGTTCAGCATTTGAAAATGAAACCGTAGTTTGTGTAAAATTATCACGAATGGTATTGTTTTTTTCTTCTGCATACAACCTACTTTGGCTCATCACGGTTATACTGAAGCTCTCAACCAGTTCAGTTCGAGCAAAATCAGTCAGTATCCGAAACTGCTGCTCAAGTGGTTTTGAGCCATCTCTTTTTGCCGATTAAAAACCAATAAGATAGATTTAGGATGGAAAGTTTTGCTTTCGGGTATCAAAATCGACCAAGGATGGGATATGCGCAAAAATTTGCAGAAAACCAACCCACAAAATGAACATCAAATATATTGTTATTGCGACAAGGTTCTTCATAAAAATCAATATTTTCATGCATACTTGATAATGAATTAAATCTTAGCTAAATTTTTTTTTCAAATCTAAAATACAATTTTCACATGCCATCATTTCAGAGAATAAACAGGATGTTGAAGATAATCAGATCAAGTATATTGAAATTTGTAAGCCCTTAGTATAATTGGGTTGGAACCTGAAAATGTAAAAGATAAATACCTATTTCTCTTTTAAGACCTTTTTCCCGTATAACCCGGCAAAAGCTGCAACCCAGATGCTTACCTCATAAAGTAGAAGTAGCGGGACAGCTACCATCATCTGGCTTACCACATCGGGTGGAGTGATGATGGCTGCAAGAACAAAGATCACCACAATCATGTATTTACGTTTCTTCCGGAGAAATCCAGGTCCCACCAAACCAAATCTGGAAAGGATGAAAACCAGCAGGGGAAGCTCGAAAACCAGACCTACGGCAAGAACAAGCGAAGTAATTGTATTGATGTATGAACTTAGGGTTACTGTGTTTTGAACATCGTTGCTTACAAAATATGTCCCCAGGAAATTAACTGTTAAAGGTACGATAAGGTAATAACTAAAAAGAACGCCGATTATAAAAAGCGTAGTACCGGTAAGGATGGCGAGTGTGCCTGTACTTTTGTTTTTAATTTTGAAAAGGAATGAAACATAGCTCCAGATTTCGAAGATAATGTAAGGAAAAGCCATGATGACGCCCGCTACAAAAGAAATCGACAGGTGAGTGAGAAACTGCCCTGACATACTCACATTGATTATTTTTAACGACGAAGTGTCGATACAAAGTGAAGCGATTGAAAGCATTTTTCCAATGTTACAAAGGAAAAGATTTGTAGGAAAATCGGATTTTAATGGTGCGAGGATAATTTTATCAAAAATGATTTCACGGTTGAAAAATGCGAGTACGGCAAGACCGGCAATAGCAAGGAAAATACGGATGATGTGCCACCTGAGTTTTTCGAGGTGCTGCCAAAATTTAAGTGGCTTCGACTCATCCGGAGTTTCCTGTTTTATTGGATCTTTTTTATTTGATAAAACTTCTGGCATGTGTTGCAAACTGATTTTTTAACAGCTGCCAAAGTTACTAATCTAATCAGGCAAAAGCCAAATACAAAAAACAAAAGAAAAAATACGAAATTCAATGAATAAAATTCAAGCACTTGTTTTCTGAGAAGAAACGGTTTTAGGGCAGAACAATATCGAAAGTACCTGTTGTAACCTCCCTGAAATAATGATTCACTTAAAGGGAAAAGTAATACCCTGCACGATTCCAAATCAGAAATTTAAATTGTTGTGATGGGTAAAACTAAACCGCGAAGTTAGAAATTAACAACCCCCTTCTACTTTTTTAGTCTTTGCTTTACGTTGTGGCAAAACAACTTCTTTTGATTCAGGTGCTGTTTCAACTACTGTATTGTTTCCCATTGATGCTTTGATACCGGCATAGTCGTATTTTGGATTTTCAACAAGCCAGTCCGGTTTATCCGGATTATTCCGTGTGTCCGGTGCCGCAAAACAATCCCATCCACCCTGCATCACCTTTACATTGTCAAAGCCCAGTTGAAGCAAAAGCATCCAGGGTCCATTGGCAAGCGACTGATCCTCATCATAGAGTATTGCTGTTGTAGCCCCGGCAGCACATTTATTAAAAAAAGAAAGACTTTCTTTTTCCAGTATCCTGTTTGCCTGAATATTTACTGAGCCCGGGATGTTTCCTTTAATAAAATCGTAAGGGCTTCTTAAATCTACAAAAACATAACTTTTATCATTTGCTTTCAGGTAGCCGGTTACATCCAAAGGTGATACAGCATCACTGCTTTGTTGAACGGCTTCCAGGGTTTGCCGGGGGGTAAGTTTATACTCAATCTCCGGCCGTCTGATGGTAAGTAATCCAATGATGATGATCGCAACAAATATTACTGATGCAATCGAAAGCCTTTTGGTTTTATATGTTTCTCTCATTGTGAACTTTTTCTATGGTTTTCAAATGATTAACAGCCGCCTTCAACTTTTTTCTTTTTTGTTTTCCGCGTAAGGTCGATATTTCCCAGTGGCTCGGGTGTTTTTACTTCGATAGTGGTTCCTGTAAAAAACTGGCTTGCACCAAGTCTGGCCTGGTACAGGTCGATTGCTTCCTGAGGCTCGGTGGCAGCAGGTGGTTTTGGTTGTAAGATGGTTTCAACCCAATAATTCAATCCGCCTTTCAAAATGTACAACCTGTTCAAACCAAGCCGGCGTGAAAGAATCCATGCCTGATTGGCAAGAATATCTCCATTGGAATAAAAAATAAAATCTTTCCCGTCACGGGTAAAAACAGCCTGCGACTCATCCTTCAGTAAATCTTTTAACGGAATGTTGATGGCCCCTGGCAACATGAAAGCCAATGCATCTTTTGCATCTCTTACATCGATGAGTTGTACCGAGGGGTCGCTTTCGATAATACGTTTGGCTAATTCGTCGGTTGAAACATAACGGGTATTTTCGTTGAGTTCGTTTAAAAGAACTTCAGGGGGAATTTCATTGGTGTTGCGGTTGGCTTTCAGAAAAATCAAACCAATTCCCAGGATAACCAAAACAGAAGCTAAAATGACATATGATTTTTTCATCTCAAAATATTTTAATAATCAACCTCTTTAACCTTATCCTGTATCAAAGAAGTCACAAAGAATGCCCCCAGTGCAACTACAATCAGGATGATCATGAACCAACCTACCGGCAAACCCAGAACTTCATAAACAGTGACATTACCAAGAAAACCTGAATTATAAAATCCTTCCAACAAAGGATAAAACTCTGAGAATATCAGAATACCAAAGAGCATGGCCACCGAAAAAACAATGGCATCAATTTTTCCAATTCCGGCGGCACAGTAACTTGTTCCCGGACAATAACCTCCCATAATAAATCCAAGTCCCATAATCACACCACCAACGATGGTTGATGCAACGTAAGTAGGGTTGATGTAAACCAGACTCATATTTATCCAGCCCAGATATTGGAAATAATAAAGTCCAAGGGCTGCAGTAATGGCAGCCGTAAAAAAAACCTTGAGTACAACGAAATCGTAACCGTAAAAAACACCTGCCAGCTTGCGACTCGACGAAAACCCTGACGATTCGAGGATAAATCCGAATGCACCGCCAACCAGTAAAGCAATGACGTTATTCCAACTCGGATCGATAATATTTGAAGGAATTAATGGTCCCATTTGATTAATGCTTTAAGTTAAATCCAGAATTTTCTAAAAAAATATGCAAAAACATACGCAGTGCCGAATATCGCCATCATTGATATAAAACCGGCCAATGATAACGTTGCCATTCCACTGAGGGCAGCACCACTTGTACAGCCACGTGCAAACTGAGAGCCAAGTCCAAAGGCAAGTCCTCCCAGGGCAGCCATCACAAGACGACTTTTTGTGGTGATCTTTGGGGAGTGTTCGACCATGAATTTTAATCTTCCCGACAGGGCCCCCGAAAGAAAGGCACCGGCAAGAATTCCGATTACTTCAAAGACAAGCCATTCATTCATCGGATTTTTATCGTCACTGATAAATTTGCTGTAATAAGCAGAGTTCTCAGCATGATTCGGTGCCACCGCATCAACAACGGTTACCACCGTGCTTTTGGCAGCCCCGCTTGCTCCAAGGCCACGCCCGGTAACATAAAATGTTGCCAGGAGCAGTAACCCAAGCATGACGCCCCCAAAATAAGGATTCCAGTATTTTTTTGATTTGTCCATATCGCAAATGATCTTTTAAAAGTTTAAAATCTCAATATTTTCAATATAAATAGCGGGTCAATTGCCCGGCTTCTACCATAATAAATCTGAAAATCAAACCTCCCAACAGGATCAAAAATGAAGTAACCGCAATGGGAATATGATAGCCGTTCAGTTCGAGAATTTCGAGTATTGCAGGGAAGATAAGTCCTAAAATAATGACGAAAGCCCAGAAGGATACTGTAAAATCACCACCCAGGAATAATTGTGCTGCATGTATCATCACCTGTGATCCGGCAAGGGCCCCCATAATCATGTGGGTTATGAAAAAAAGCTCGATAGCGATAAGCAGGAGATCGATTTTCCCAAGTATCTTCTTTTCGACAGGACTTTTCGACATCCACATAACTGTAGCAACACCGGTCGACATACCCGAAACGAGGAACAATGGTCCAAGTATCGCTGTATTCCAAAGTGGTCTGGCATTAAAGGCACTAAGTAAAATTCCGGTATAGATCCCCAGGATTATGGCATAGATGGCCATCGGCCAGGCAATGAGCTTCCGGTTTTTGATTACCCAGGCCTCAAAATTTTTCAGAATTGTAAACTTCCAGTCCCAATTTGGATATACTTCGCGCAAATAACTGGCACACCAAACCAGTGATATCGGGGTAATAATCATCAGGACCCAGGCTCCCCATCCCATGGGCGATTGAAGCCGGATGGTTGAATAAAGCTGCCAGAAAAAAAGCTTATGTTTCAGGTCAAGGAAAAGCATGAACAAACCAAGAATGAGTGCGAAAGGAACAATAAATGGCGCCCATTTAACGGTTGTGGGCATTTCCTTTTCCTTACCGAGTATGGTGTAAAGACCGGCAAAAAACAGGATTCCGGCTGCCAAACCACCCAGGAACAGGTAGATCGGGATTTGCCAGTGCCAGATGTGCAGGTAAGGATCGATATTTGGAATATCACGTCCGCTTATAAATAATTCTTCTCTCATAATTCGATCATTTTAATGTTATACCAGGTAAAATATTTGAGGATTTGTCCCTGCTTCAGGAGCTAAAACCTTATGCTTCCTGTTTTTCAAAGCATTGGAAATGTCGCTGTTGGGATCATCAAGATCACCAAAATACATACATTTTGTCGGACAAACGGCAACGCAGGCTGGCTTTTCGCCCTTGGTGATCCTATGGTTACAAAAAGTACATTTATCAACATAGCCATCAGGGTGCGAATACCTTGCTTCGTAAGGGCAGGATTCGATGCAGGCACCACAGCCGATACATTTATTGTGAGTTACCAGCACAACACCGCCTTCAACAATATGACTCGCGCCAGTCGGGCAGCATCGAACACAGGGCGAATTGTCGCAATGGTTGCAACGCTCCGAACGAAGTTCGATTTCAACATTTGGATAACTTCCGTCAACCGTTTCAGTTACCCAATCGCGGCAGTAGCCGATGGGGACATTGTTTTCAGTCTGGCAGGCGACGACACAATCGCTGCATCCCACGCATTTTCTAGTATCTATTGCCATAGCGTATCTCATGACTTAATCTCCTTTCGTGGGTTCTCAGTTAAAAATGTTACAAAGTTACCTCTCATGCCTGTACCTCCCATAATAGGATCGATATGTACTGTGGTGATCATTTCGGAATCACTTGCACCTTTACCATAAGCACGGCTTAATTTATGGTCGCTGTGGCCAAAACCATGAACCATATAAACCGAATCCCATCGGATCCTTTCGGTAACTCTTACTTTGACAGGGAAATCGGATATCTTACCATCCTGGTTCTGAATCCAGATGTATTGATTGGCCTTTATACCCCACAATTTCGCGACTTTTGGGTTTATCCAGATGTCGTTTTCCTTTTTCAGGTCGTGGAGGTTTGGATTATTGGAAGTCCGGCTGAATGTATGCATCGGAGCCCGCCCATAAATCAGGCGGTAAAAACCTTCAGGGGGTTCCGGATGTGGGGTATAAACGGGCATCGGATCAAAACCGGCTCCAGCTAATTCGGTCGAATAAAACTCGATCTTCCCACTATTTGTATGAAAAACATAATCTTCTCCATCACCCAGATAAAGCGGTCCGCTTTTTCGTTCAAACTTTTTAACACCTATTTTTTGCATTTCCTCAAGCGAGGATCCGATTTGTTTAAGCTGCCAATCGAGTACTTCAGAGAAATCATCATAATCGAAATAAGCTCCAAGTCCAAGCCGTTCACCAATTTGTTTCGATATCCACCATGCTGGTTTAGTGTCACCAACAGGTTCTGCAGCCGGCATACGCAATGCTACAAATGGTTCCCGGTTAGGGGAAACCCTGAGTTCATCGTACCTTTCGAGATAAGTACACTCGGGAAGAATAACATCGGCATAGCCGGTTATTTCCATCGGCATGGTATCGACGACAGCAATAAATTCCAAAGCTTGTATGGCTTTCATCAAAGTATCTTTCTGAGGCATTGTTAACGGAAGGTTCGTTCCGGCAACAATCCAGGCCCGTATCTGATGGGTGTTATCCGGTGAGGGTATTGAAGCATCGATGAGTCCATTCGACACTGCAAGACCTGCCAGCGGGTATTTTCCGTTAAGAGCATCTTTCCAGGACCATTTTGGTTGTGGGAATGGAGGATGTGGGTGGTGAGGCACCGACATTGATTCTTTAAAATAAAAACCTCCACGCCTGCCCCATGAGCCCAACAAACCATTTAGGATGGCAATTGCACGCGAACGCTGTGTATCATCACCATACCAGGTAACGTGCCGGCCGGGATGAATAATCACCGAAGGTGCTGCATCGGCCATAGCCCGGGCAGTTTTCCGGATAATGTCGGGTTTGATCGTAGTGATACCGTAGGCCCACTCCGGAGTCATATTCTCGACATGCTTAGCGATTAAATCGAAACCGGAAGTATATTTTTCGACATAATCCCTGTCGTAAAGCTTTTCGTTGATAATTACATTGATCCAGGCCATCAGCAAAGCAATATCGGTGGCAGGTTTAATGGGCAGCCAGAATTTTGACTTGCTGGCTGCCGTCGAAAGCCGTGGATCAACAGTGATGATTGTCGCACCTTTATCGATGGCATCCGACATTTCCTGTACCTGGCTGTTGTGCATATTTTCGCCGATATGCGAGCCAATCAGTACCAGGCACCGCGTGTCGCGGATATCAGTTGGCTCAGGAGAACCTACGCCGCTGCCAAAAGTTGTTTCAAATCCTACTTCACGAGGCCCGCGGCACTGGGCATAAGATGGAGCCACTGAGTTTGTGCTTCCATAAGCCTGCATCAGGTAACTCAGATGGTGTCCGGCAGATCCATGATTAAACAGGGCGATACTTTCGGCACCATACTTTTCTTTAATTTCTTTCATTTTACCGGCAACAAGGTCAAGTGCTTCTTCCCAACTTGCTTCCCTGAAAGTTTGCTTGTCTCCGCTGTTCACCCTGATCAATGGCTTTGTGAGCCTGTCGGAATCATTGTACATTCCAACACCTCCGGTGCCACGCGGACAAAGTCTACCATTGCAATGGGGATCGTTTTCGTTGCCGGTTATCTTGGTAATCCTGCCGTTTTCGTCAGTATAGGTCCAGCCGGCACACATCCAAAAGCAAACTTCACAATAGGTAGGATAACGATTGAATTTCTTAAAACCTTCCTGCGAAATTTTAAGATCAGCCGGTAGCGGGCTGCCTTTGGCCATCGAAAGAATGCTTCCGGCAAACGCTGCTCCAACGGTTCCCATAGCCGAAATCTTAATAAAATCTCTCCTGGTTTTCATACTTATTATTCTCTGATAATACTAATTTCCAATATCGAGCAAAAGTATATAACTATTTGTTTTGTTTTCCAATTAACAATTATTGTAACTCATAAAAAAATAAGGATTTGATCATCTTTTTTGTTGATTTGCGGCAAATTCGGGTTAAAAGCGACCCAACAAAGTAGAATCGTCTCTGTACCTTTAAATACTTTTAACTTCATGCAAAACAAGCATGGGTGAAGTTTAACCTTTGTAAGGGTTGTGCAGGTAAAAAACAAATTACTTAACTTATCCACAGCGCTAAATTGATTGGATTTTGTAATTTTGCAATAATTTGAAAATTGAATAATGTATGGACCCAAGCAGCTTTAAGAAACAGATTTCACAAGGTATACCCGACATCCTTCCATCTCCAAAAACAAGAGACGAAAATGTTTCGCATGCCCCAACGAGAAAGGCTATCTTATCGATAAATGAGAAAAAATTGGCGCTGCGCAACGCATTACGGTACTTTGATCCGAAATTTCATCAGTCTTTGGTTGCCGAATTTGCTCATGAACTCGAAATGCACGGCAGGATTTACATGTATCGTTTCATGCCGGAATACAGGATGTTTGCCCGTTCAATCGACCAATACCCGCATAAATCAACACAGGCTGCAGCTATCATGCTGATGATTCAGAATAACCTCGATCCGGCTGTTGCACAACATCCGCAGGAGTTAATCACTTATGGCGGTAATGGAGCAGTGTTTCAAAACTGGGCACAGTACCTCCTTACCATGAAATATTTATCCGAAATCACCGACGAACAAACCCTTGCCATTTACTCAGGTCACCCCATGGGGCTTTTTCCATCGCACAAGGAAGCGCCGCGTGTAGTGGTAACCAATGGCATGGTTATTCCAAATTACTCAAAACCCGACGATTGGGAACGTTTTAATGCGCTTGGAGTTTCCCAATATGGTCAGATGACGGCGGGTTCATATATGTACATCGGACCGCAAGGTATTGTTCACGGGACCACCATTACAGTTTTAAATGCTGGTAGAAAGATAGGGGGTGATGCAGTTGAAGGACTTGGTGGAAAATTATTCGTGACTTCGGGTTTAGGAGGGATGTCGGGTGCTCAGGCAAAAGCTGCTGTAATTGCCGGCGCAATTGGTGTAATTGCCGAGGTAAACGAAAAGGCAGCCATCAAGCGTCATTCTCAGGGTTGGGTGGATGAGTTGTTTTATGATCCTGATGAACTAATGAGCCGTATCCGACAAGCCAAAAAAGGCAAAGAAGCGGTTTCGCTGGCATTTGTTGGAAATGTGGTTGACCTTTGGGAAAAGCTGGTCAGTGAAAACATTTATGTCGAACTGGGTTCAGACCAGACTTCGCTGCATAATCCATGGGCTGGAGGCTATTATCCTGCGGGTTTAAGTTTTGAGGAATCAAATAAAATGATGGCAGCAGAACCTGAAAAATTCAGGGAAAAGGTGAAAGTCTCATTATGCCGGCAGGTAGAAGCCATTAATAAGCTTACGGCAAAAGGCATGTATTTTTTCGACTATGGCAATGCATTTCTTCTGGAGGCAAGCAGGGCCGGTGCAGAAATTCTTAATAAAAACGGCGATTTCAGATATCCTTCATACGTCCAGGATATTATGGGTCCGATGTGTTTCGACTTTGGTTTTGGCCCTTTCAGATGGGTGTGTACATCAGGAAAACCTGAAGATTTAGATATTTCCGACAGCATTGCCATGGATGTTCTGGAGAAAATTGCAGCAACGGCTCCACCTGAAATTACAAGGCAAATGAAAGACAACATTCGCTGGATCCGTGAAGCAAAAACCAACAACCTTGTGGTAGGATCACAGGCCCGCATTCTATATGCCGATGCCGAAGGCCGCATAAAAATCGCAGATGCGTTCAATGAGGCCATAAAGGAAGGCAGGATTTCGGCACCCATCGTTCTGGGTCGCGATCACCATGATGTTTCGGGTACCGATTCTCCTTATCGCGAAACTTCAAATATTTACGATGGCTCACGGTTTACAGCAGATATGGCCATACAGAATGTGATTGGAGATTCTTTCCGTGGTGCAAGCTGGGTTTCAATTCATAACGGTGGTGGTGTAGGCTGGGGTGAAGTAATTAACGGTGGGTTTGGGATGTTGCTTGACGGTTCTGAAGAAGCCGGCCGCCGGTTGAAAATGATGCTCCATTGGGATGTTAACAACGGGATTGCACGCCGGAGCTGGGCCAGAAATGATGGTGCGGTTTTCGCCATTAAGCGCGCTATGCAACAGGAACCACGGTTAAAAGTGACCTTGCCAAACTTTGCCGATGACGAATTGATTGAAGGGCTCTTCTGAAAAATATTAGCAATCACTCTGTGATTAAGTAACTATTGAGAGTTACCCATTTGGGGAAGCTAAATTTTCAGATTCAGCAATACCCGATCAGGAAAGATCGGCTTACTCCTCCTCGTAAAATTCCTTGTGTTCGGGATAATAGAGCTTTTCCCTGGCAAGTTTTTCTGAAAAAATAAAATATTGGGCAATGCCTGTGGCGCAAACCTGGCCATCACTGTCGAAGAGTTCCACTTCGATATCAGCAAGGTTTCGCCGCTGTTGTTGAAGTTTTGCACGAAGCTTAATCATACCTTTATCCGTAAAAACCGGCTTTTTATACCTCACCTCTAATTTTGAAGTAACCCCGGCAGTCTTCATTTTCACATAAACAAACCAACTTGCAATTTCATCGATCAGAGTCGCCTGAATGCCACCATGCAAAACATTTTTGTAACCCTGGAAATGAACGGTAGGAACCCAGTTGGCGTGGAGGTATTCTCCTTCATCAATAAATTTAAGGTGAAGACCTATCTGGTTGTCAGGGGAGCAACCAAAGCAGTTATAACCGGGCGAGCCGGCAAAAGGATTCCTGACTTTTTTTATAACCGGTGACATATTACCTGGCTATGCCATTTCTAAATTTTGTCTGACCAATAAGCTTACCGTTTTCGTCGTACTCTTTCCAAATCCCATCTTTCAGGCTATTGATAAACAATCCTTCCGTTTTGATTTTCCCATCCTGGTAAAATTCTTTATATTCCCCATTGCGGGCATTATCGCTATATGTTTCAGAGGTTTTGATGCTTCCGTCTTCATAAAATGTTTTTTGAATCCCTTCAAATTTCCCATCCTTATAAATGTACTCAGCTACAGGCTTTCCTTCCTGTGTAAACCATTTCGATACGCCCTCCTTAAGCCCGTTCACATAAAATGATTCTTCCTGAGCGCTGCCATCCTCATAATAAGCGTGATGAGGACCGTCAAGTTTTCCGGCCTTGTAGTTTTCTTCAAGGACAAGACGGGAGCCTCTTTCGTACGCTTTTACCGTACCATCCAACCGATCATCTTTATAAAAGCTTTCCTTGAGCAGATAACCCTTCTTATCGATTTCCACAACGACCCCTTCCATTTTACCATTCCTGTAACCTTCGATCAGACTGATAATTCCGTTTGGATAGTAAGTCACCCACACTCCGTTTTTAATCCCGTCAACATATGCTCCCAGGGATTTGCTAAGATTTTTAATTTCTTCCCAATAACCCTGCTTCTTCCCATTTCCGTCCGTTTTATTCATGTCGGTCCGGGCAATTGTGTCGTTTTGGGCAAAATTTGTCCCCGTTAATCCCAAAACAAAAATTAAGACAACATACATTTTTCTAATCATGAGCTCTTTCAGTTTTATTAAAAAATGAATCTGATGAATTCAGATTCTTTATCTTCTTCCCGAATTTACAATTTCCTTGCCAAATGGTGTCAGTGCCAATCCGGCCAGTTTAAAATGCTGCATGGCAAAAGGTAAACCAATAATGGTGATGGCAAGCAGGGCACCAAAAATTAAATGGCTCAGCGAAATCCAGATTCCTCCCACAAAAATCCAGATGATATTCATCAGGGTTGAGATGCATCCGCTTGAAGTGGGCCGGCTGACGGCAGTCTGACCAAAAGGCCATAAAGCCAGCACACCTAATTTTAAAGTCTGGAGTCCAAAAGGAATGCCGATAATCGTAATCATCAGCAAGAGGCTGGCAATAAAATATTCGATTGCGATGATTATTCCTCCAAAAATCAGCCAGATCAGATTTCCTAAAATACTCATATTTAAACAGGTTTAAGATAACATTAACCAATAACCGGAAAACGGAGCTTCCATTTTCAAATTTTCCACCTGCAAATGTAAAATGATTATCCAATAAATGGCTGTGGTTCACCAAAAAGATCAAAAGCTTCTGAACCTGATATTTTAATCTGATAAAATTCGCCGGGAATTAACCCGTATTTTTCCGGGACAAGAATCTCATTGTCAACCTCGGGTGAATCGTACTCACTCCGGCCTACCCAAAATCCACCTTCCAACCTATCAATGATCACTTTATGTGTCTCCCCTGCTTTCTTTTGGTTCAGTTCCAGCGAAATTCGCTCCTGAATTTTCATGATTTCACCAGCCCTTTGTTCTTTGATTTCATCAGGAACATCATCGGGCAAAAGAAATGCACCGGTATTTTCCTCAGGTGAATACATAAAAACACCAAGCCTGTCAAATCTGGCTTCAGTTATAAAATTTTTGAGTTCGTTAAAATCACTCTCTGTTTCACCGGGATAACCAACAATTATTGTTGTGCGAAGAGCAACTCCGGGAACCTGTTCCCTGATTTTCCGGATTAACTGTCGGGTTTGCGTAGCATCATGATTACGATGCATCGATTTTAAAATCTTGTCGCTGATATGCTGGAGCGGGATATCGAGATATTTGCATATTTTGGGTTCGGAAGCCATTACTTCCAGGACATTATCAGGAAACCCTGCCGGGTAGGCATAATGTAGCCTGATCCATTCAATTCCTTCGACCATAACAAGTTCTTTAAGCAAACCTGCCAACCTACGGCTTTTGTAAATATCCAATCCATAATAGGTGATATCCTGAGCAATCAGTAACAACTCCTTTACACCTTTGGAAGCCAGATATTTCGCCTCATCAATTATTGTTTCTATGGGTTTCGAAATGTGTTTACCTCGGATGAGCGGGATGGCACAAAAAGAACAGGTCCGGTCGCAACCCTCCGAGATTTTAAGATAGGCATAATGTGAGGGTGTTGTGATGTGTCGCTCTCCCAGCAGTTCTTTTTTATAATCGGCACCTATTGCTTTTAAAATTTCAGGTAGCTCAGAAACGCCGAAAAAACCATCCACTTCGTGAATTTCGGCAGCCAGCTCTTTTTTATAGCGTTGCGAAAGACAACCCATCACGTATACACGCTCAATCTTATTTCTTTTGCGGGCCCTGGCATAGCTGAGAATTGTTTCGATCGATTCTTCCCTGGCATCGTTGATAAATCCGCAGGTATTGATAACCACGATATTAGCATCGTTTTTTGAAGTATCATGGGTCACCAGAAATCCGTTACTTTCGAGCTGCCGCATTAAAACTTCCGAATCGACAAGGTTTTTGGAGCAACCTAGGGTTACAACCTGTATGCTTTTGAGTTGTTTTTTTACTTTCAAGGGTGGGCATTATATTATTCGTTAAACAACGAATCCACAAATTCAATCTTGTTGAAGAGCTGAAGATCTTCTTTCCCTTCACCAATTCCGATATATTTTACAGGAATTTTAAATTGTTCCGAAATTCCAATTGCAACGCCACCCTTGGCAGTTCCGTCCAGTTTAGTAAGGGCCAGTGCATTGACCTCGGTAGAAGCTGTAAATTGTTTTGCCTGTTCGATGGCATTTTGCCCTGTTGAAGCATCCAGGATGAGCAGGATTTCGTGCGGAGCATCCGGAATTACTTTTTTCATTACCTCTTTAATCTTGGTAAGTTCCTTCATCAGGTTTATCTTGTTGTGAAGGCGGCCGGCCGTGTCGATGATAACCACATCACTTTTTGCAGCCACAGCAGATTTGAGTGTATCAAAAGCCACAGAAGCTGGGTCAGCACCCATACCCTGGGTTATCACCGGCACTCCTACCCTTTCGCCCCAGATTTTCAACTGATCAACAGCAGCGGCCCTGAACGTATCTGCCGCTCCCAGTACGACCGTTTTACCGGCCTCTTTGTACTGGTAGGCTAATTTACCAATGGTGGTCGTCTTGCCGACACCATTAACACCCACAACCATGATTACGTAGGGAACTTCGCGTTTCTGAAAATCAAAACCCAGCAATTCTCCTTTATCGTTTTCAGCTAATAGCGCAGCGATTTCTTCCTTCAATATCTGGTTAAGCTCGGATGTGCCGAGGTATTTGTCGCGGGCAACCCGTGCTTCGATGCGCCCAATAATTTTCAGGGTGGTACTTACGCCAACATCGGATGAAACGAGGATTTCTTCAAGATTATCAAGGACTTCGTCGTCAACTTTTGCTTTCCCAACGATGGCTTTGGAAATTTTTGAAAACACATTTTGTTTGGTTTTCTGAAGACCTTCGTCGAGTTTTTCCTTTTTATTTTTCGAAAAAATGGAGAATATTCCCATAATGACCGGATTTTTTTATGATGATTAAACCGATGACAAGAAGTAAAGCTTGTCACTTGTTGGCAAGCCATTTAAAACTTTGCGAGCACCAATACAAAAAAAGCCTCTCCCATTGGCGGAAAAGGCCTTTTCAAAGGAAGAAATCATTTTTGATAAATTATTTCTTTCCTACGAATTCCTCGATCTTGTCGTTTGGGACAATCGTTTCCTTAAAAGTGTAAGCACCTGTTTTTTTTGACCTGACTACCTGAATTACTTTAGCAAAATCTTTGCCGGCGGATTGCAGGGTAGCAACAACTTTCTTTGCCATATTTTAAATTTTTTACTTGATTTCTCTATGAACCGTCATTTTTTTCATGATGGAATTATACTTCTTTAATTCCATTCTTTCAGGAGTATTCTTCTTGTTTTTGGTAGTAATATACCTTGAGGTTCCTGGAAGACCACTGGTTTTGTGCTCTGTGCATTCCATGATTACCTGAACCCTTGCTTCTTTTGATTTCTTTGCCATTTTATAATTCCTCTGAATTTTTTAGGGCTGCAAAATTAAAAACTTTATTCAAAACGAACAAGTTTCTTTTTAAAATTTTCAAAAAAAGACAATTCATGAAGAAATGTTTTGAAAATATAAATATTCGAAATCAGTTTTCACAAGCCTGCAGACTGATTTATTTTTTAACAGTCTTCCAATCCACAAAATTCATCCTCAATTTCAAATTCGATCGTAACATGGTTGAAATCCATTTTCTGCATTTCGTTTTTCACGCCATCCTTTATTTTTCTGATCTCTTCCATGTCAAGATTATTATCCACCACAATGTGCAATGTAACTATATTGTACCTCCCATCCATCGACCATGCATGGATATCATGAACATCCTTAACCCTTTCTACCTGCATCGCCAAAGATTTGATCTTCGCGATATCCACATTTTCGGGAACACCCTGAAGCAGAATCATAAAACTGCTTTTGATATTTTTATAAACATTCGACAGGATAAAACCTGCAATCAAAATCGAAATAATGGTATCGATCTGTGGAAAATCGACGAACATCATCGTGATGCTGCCAAACAAAATGGCGACCCATCCCAGAATATCCTCCAGGAAATGGAGTGCGACGGTTTTTTCGTTCAGGCTTTTTCCTTTCCTCAACCTGAACATGGCCGCTCCATTTACGATTATTCCAAAGATGGCAAGTAAAAACATGCCTTTAAAATCGGAATGTTGTGGATTGAAAAGCCTTGGTACGGCTTCTACCAAAATGATGACTGAACCGGTAAACAACACCATCGAATTGATTACAGCGCCAAGGAGTGAAAATCTTTTATAACCAAAACTGAAAAATTTATCACGTGATTTTGTCGAAAGCTTCTCAAAATACCAGGCCATACCCAACGAAAGCGAATCACCAAGGTCGTGAAGTGCATCTGATAAAATAGCCATACTGTTTGTAAAAAAACCCCCGAATATTTCGACGACAGTAAAACCCAAATTAAGAAAAAATGCTACCTGGATATTTCTAATGCCTTCATTATTATTTGGATGGGAGTGCGCCATATTTCATTTTTTCATTAAACAGCATTGGAACGTTATAGTTCATTGGGTTTGATCACTGATTTTTCGGTGATGATCATCGAAACAAGCTGGCTTGGAACCGGTTCGAAATAGTAATTTATTGGATGGATATTGTTGTGATTAACTTTCCAGACGTCCTGTGATGGCCAGATGATATGTCGGAGAGAATCAGGATTGCCGGATAATGGCGATATTTTACGGCTATCGGCAAGCACTATAAGCGGAACCTTCGATTCGCGGCAAAGCAGGCCGATGGCAAAGGTTCCGATTTTATTCACAAAATAGGCTTTGTGAATCTGATCGGCACCCGTGATAACCATATCTACTTTTTTCATCATAAAACCAGTGGCTGAATCGACAACAAAATCGACTTCAAAACCAAGATCAGCAAGTAGTCTGGCCTGGTAATGACCTTCGTTCTCAGGCCTCGATTCGGTTTGAACAACCCGAAGGTTTACACCCATTTCACTCTGTTTCCTGAAAAAGCTACTCACAACACTACTATTGCTATGAAGAAGGATCGCTTTTCCTTCACAAACCAACGTTTTTGTAGCAAGCACTGCCACAGCCCTGTTTGCATCTTTCCAATGATCGTCGTATGCGTTCACAAAATCGAGTAATGCCACTTCATTAGCAGGGTTATCTTCGAGAAGATTTATCTGGTGGTCGATTTCGCGAAGGAAATGATTAACCACCGAAAAATGTCCCAACGCCGCATTTATCATCGGCAGCCTGTATTTTATGACGATCAGGCTTTCGGAAACATTGCTTTCGCGTCCAAGATAGGACTGGATCGATCGGATCAATTGCTGCAAAACAGCAACGGAACCCGATTGTTTGTCGTTAAAGACCTGGCTGAGTGATTCGTCAAAAATATTCATCGGATTTTTTTCGGTAAAAATACAAAAAACGCCATTAGCTTAAGTGAGTCCTATTCACGGGTTATCCTGAAAATTATTTTGTTTTCATCAAATAAATTCCTTAAATTTAGCACTTTTAGAAATCTTAATTTAAAAACAACATTATGAAAAACATTATCTACCCTATCATGTTCATCGTCCTTCTGTCGACATGGCCAATTCAGTCCTTCCCGCAAGGGATCATCATCAATCACAACAGCACCATTCTGCAGCAAATACCCGAAACCTGGATTAATCAGGCAAAAACACAGTTCAGGGTCTGGTATGGTCATACTTCTCATGGAAGTCAGATCACATCAGGGATTGAAAATATTCAATCACATTTTGGAGCGCCATACACCTTTAATATTTCAGGTTCGGGGGGTTCTTTATCATACCAGGAACTCGACTGGTACGATCTTGGGCATAACGGAGATTTATACTGGGAATATCTGACCCGCGAGCAACTCAATAGTCCGGAAAATGACCGAAATCTCGTAATGTGGTCGTGGTGTGGCGGAGTTTCGGATAATACCGAAGAAGGTATCAATATCTATCTTGAAGCCATGAACCAGCTGGAGCTGGATTATCCAAACGTAATTTTTGTTTACATGACCGGCCATTTAGACATCTGGGCATGGCAAAACCTGAAGGAACGAAATCAACAGATCAGAGATTATTGCATGGCCAACAACAAAATCCTTTTCGATTTTGCTGATATTGAAAGTTATAATCCTGACGGAACGTTTTTTAATTATGCTACCGACGATTGCAGCTATTACACGGGACCGGGCTGGGGATACCTCGGAAACTGGGCTCAGGAATGGTGTGCTTCACATCCCGGCTCAGCTCTTTGCGAAGATTGCTATTGTGCACATTCCGAATCGCTCAACTGTAACCTCAAAGGAAGAGCTTTTTGGTGGATGATGGCAAAACTTGCAGGATGGGACGAAGATCAGAAAGCATTTTTTGTTGATAAAAACAATCCAGCAGCCAGCAACAACAATCCAGGGACAATCGGTTTACCCTGGCTTTCCATACAGCATGCTGCCGATGTTGCTTCTCCCGGAGATACTATCTACATCAGGAATGGTATCTATGCTGAATCTGTGGCAACTCAAAATGATGGTAACGATGAGATGGGTCCTATCGTTTTTTCGGCTTATCCCGGTGAAAACCCAGTAATCGATGGAACAAACGTAAATGCAAATGCGGGATTCTATTTACAAAATTCATTTATTAAACTTATTGGCTTAGAAATCAGAAACTGGCAGGATGCCGGTATTTGGGCTGAAGATGCGTCATTTTTCGAAATCCACGATTGCGAAATTCATGATATGATTTTTGGGGTCGGTATTTCGGGGAATTCCCATGATTTTTTACTCCAAAATGTAGAAGTCCATCATTTCGACCTGTATGGAATTGATGCTTCACCATTGGGAGACGCTTATTGCTACAATGGAAATTTCATCAACTGCCTGGCACATACGGGTCGTGACATGGAACAAAATGTTGATGGTTTTGCACTGGGACATGGTTTGCAAAGCAATTTCTTCTTCGATCACTGTGAAGCCTACGACGTTTATGATGGTTTCGACATCAGCAGTTCATCAACAATGATTAACGGATGTCGGGCTCATAATTGCTGGAACACCTGTTACAAATTATGGCAGGATCAGGTTGAATTGGTCAACTCAATTGGTTACCACGGGGAAATTGCAATTGTCCAACTTTGCTGGACAGGTTCTCAAACTGAAACAACGCTAAGGAACTGTACTTTTTATGATTCACAGGTTTACACCATCTGGATTGCAAACAGCAACAATATCATTAACCTTTATAATTGTATTATTTCGGGAGGTGAAAATATCGGGCTTTCGTTTGAGCAGAATTCAACAGCTAATTATCATGGCAATTTCAACCTTTTCCAAAACAACAATCCAGCCAGGGCCATTTCGGTTGGCTACAGCACAGAATTTTCGCTTGAGGAAATCGGAAACGGCGACTGGAATTCCTATGCCGGTCAGGATGCAAACTCTGAAGTTGTGCAAATTGCTAATGAAATTTTCACTGCCCCTTCCATTTTTGATCTTCACCTTACCAGCCAGAATCAGGCTGTTGATCACGGAAGTGCCACATGGGCTCCGGATATCGATTTTGAAGGAACACCAAGGCCATTTGGTTATGCTGATGATATCGGGGCTTATGAATTTAATTCACTAAATCATGAAAACCAGCACTTAATCCTGAAACAGGGCTGGAATGGAATCTCAGCTTATCTTCTTCCAAACAGTCCGGATCCTGATGTTGTAATGGCACCCATAATAAATGCATTAATCATTTTACAAAATCAGGACGGCATTTACTGGCCAGGCCAAAACATCAACACCCTTG
>Ga0172369_10001071_pt1 | contig 40209 bp, 34 predicted proteins | sample LakKiv25m_FD_114539 | JGI IMG/M metagenome (GOLD analysis project Ga0172369, IMG submission 114539) | Freshwater microbial communities from Kabuno Bay, South-Kivu, Congo - kab_022012_11.25m | ecosystem: Environmental > Aquatic > Freshwater > Lake | place: Democratic Republic of the Congo... | reverse complement strand
TAAGAGCATCAAGTGTTTTATTCATTATGAAACAAATCTTGATGCTTTTTCTTTTAGTCTTTCATCCCTATGAGTAAAGTTTTTGACTTACATTTGTTAGTATTAAAAAATACCGAAGTATTGGGAGAATAATATGTAGAAAAAATATGTCATTAACAATAAAAGCCACAATCGTGGCCTTTTTGTGGGAGTTACTGGATTCGAACCAGTGACCCTCTGCTTGTAAGGCAGATGCTCTGAACCAGCTGAGCTAAACTCCCTCTACTTTTCTAAAAAATTTTCAAAATTTGGGAGTGCAAATATATGCCAATTATTTTTTCAACCAAGAAAAAATTAAGCAAATTAAAATATCTTCGGGTATTTCGCAGGATTGGCTTCATGCATGAGGTTATAGACAGCATCAAAAACATCTTCTGCATTTGGATTTGAAAAATAATCTCCATCGGTACTGTAAGCAGCACGGTGCTCTTTGGCAGTTACAGTCCGGGGCTCAGCATCGAGATAATAGTAACCCTTTTGCTCTTCCAATACTTTTTGCATCATGAATGCTGTTGCCCCTCCTGCTACATCTTCGTCGAAAAATACGATCTTGTTAGTCTTCTTTAACGATTCGACGATGGAATGGCCGATGTCGAATGGCAGTAAGGTTTGTACATCAATTAATTCACAGGAAATGGAAAACTCCCTGAGTTGCTTTACTGCATCCTGTGCAATTCGCACACAAGAGCCATAAGTAACAATAGTAATATCGGAACCCTCATCCATGATTTCCGGAATACCGACCGGTGTCTTGAATTCACCAATATTTGCAGGCAATTTTTCTTTTAGCCGGTAGCCGTTGAGGGGTTCAATGATCAGAGCCGGATCATCCGATTCAAGAAAGAGGTTATAGAAACCGGCCGCACGGGTCATATCTCTTGGAACACATACATAAATGCCACGGATGGAATTGATAACCATGCTTAAAGGCGAACCTGCATGCCAGATTCCTTCAAGCCTGTGTCCCCTTGTGCTGATGATCAGCGGGGCTTTCTGTCCGCCTTTTGTACGGTATTGTAAAGTTGCCAGGTCATCCGACATCGCCTGCAATCCATACAAAAGGTAATCGAAATACTGAATTTCGGCTATCGGCCTGAATCCCCTCATAGCCAGACCAATTCCCTGGCCGATAATGCTTGCCTCGCGGATCCCGGTATCTGTTATCCTCAATTCTCCGTATTTTTCCTGAATTCCCTCATAGGTTTGATTCACACCGCCGATTTTTCCTACATCTTCACCGAAAACGGTAAGCATCGGGTATTTGCCGAAGAGGTAGTCAAAATTATCACGAAGAATAATCCTTCCCGGCACCCAGGAAGAATCTTTTGTGATCACCGGTTTAACTGCTTTGATCTTTATCGCCGATCTGGCCGAATCGCTGTACAGGTATGTGTTGTAACGTTCAAAGTCATCCTTCATCTCCACATCAAGCCACCGGGTGACATTTTTTTTAAGTGAGTTATCCGGATTGCTGCACTGATCGCAGATCAGCCTCAGGATTTTTCTGCCTGAGGAAATGATGTCTTTTCGGATGGGTTCACCAACCATTTTCAATTCTTTTTTGATGGCATCAATTTTATCGGTCATAGCACAATTGCAGGTTGTGATGTCCACCATATTGATAAAATCTTTACTTTTCTGCTTTAGCGGTCTGTTATAATTCAACCATGCATTTTGTCTCGCTTCTTTAGCCCTTGTCAGAGCTTTCTCTTCAATATTATCGAGAGTTTTTGCATTCGTAATTTTTTCGTTTAAAATCCATTCCCGCATTTTCTTTATGCCGTCAAATTCGGTTTCCCATGCAAGGCGCCGGGCTGGCTTGTATCTTTCATGCGAACCGGATGTAGAATGCCCCTGTGGCTGGGTAAGCTCGGTGATATGGAAGATGACCGGAACATGTTCCTTCCGGCATTTTAAGATTCCTTCGTAATATATTTTGCAAAGGGTCGGATAATCCCAGCCTTTTGCCTTATAAATATAGAATCCGTTTACCTTTCCGTCTTTTTTAAAACCGCTGAGTGCCTCAGAAATGCTGCCTTTGACAGTTTGATAATCCGTTGGGACCGAGATTCCATAACCATCATCCCAGATGGATACTGCCATGGGAACCTGCAATATGCCGGCAGCATTCAGGACTTCAAAGAAATATCCTTCTGAAGTGGAGGCATCGCCAATGGTTCCGAATGCAACTTCATTTCCGTTTATGCTGAATTTATCAATGTCTCTGAGCTCTTTATTATTGCGGTATAGTTTGGAGGCAAGCGCCAGTCCGAGCAGCCGGAGCATGTGCCCTGCAGTTGGAGATATATCGGCAGAACAATTTTTGAGTTTGGTGAGGTCGAGCCAGTTGCCGTTCTTATCAATGGTTTTTGTAGCAAAGTGATTGTTCATGAGCCTTCCGGCTGTCTGTGGATTAAAATTCTCATCGGTATCGCCATATAGCTGGGCAAAATATTCTTCAAGAGACATTAGTCCGGAAGCGAACATGAAAGTCTGATCGCGGTAATAACCTGCCCGCCAGTCACCTTTCTTAAAAACTTTTGCCAATGCTAACTGTGGAATTTCTTTTCCGTCACCGAAAATACCGAATTTGGCTTTGCCGGTAAGTGCTTCCTTTCTTCCCAACAGGCTGACCTGCCGGCTTTCGTTTGCGATCCGGTAGTCATTCAGAACTTCTTGTTTATAATTGTTGCTGCTGGATTTTGCTTTTGTCATTTCCTGTGTTTGTAACATAGGGCAAAAATAATGAAAATGGAGAATAATTTTATTGATGCGAATGCACGAATGAATCTGTAATTAATAGAAAATATTATCATTCCTGAATTCATGGCATTTTTAAATCCCGATTATTATTAGCAACAATCAAATGAACCTAAAGTTCTCTGATCAGTGCAGAAAAAAGCCTGATGAGATCCTTTTCGGCAATTGCTGCGGTTGAGAGGATGTCGTTGATATTTATGGGTTGAAGGTTATCAGGATCACATTCATCCGTGATGACTGAAACTGCAGCACAGGGTAAGCCGGAATGGTTAGCCACGATCACCTCCGGAACCGTTGACATACCGACAACATCCGCACCTGTATTTCTTAAAAACCTGTATTCGGCACGGGTTTCAAGGTTGGGGCCGTGGACAGCAACATAAACTCCGTTATGAAGAACAATTCCTGATTCATCTGCAATCCTCACTAATTTCCCATTCAGAAATTCGGAATAAGGGCAACTCATGTCGGGAAACCGCGGACCTAATTTGTTATAGTTTACACCGACAAGTGGACTGCTTCCCAGGAGGTTAATATGGTCATCAATCAGCATCAGTGAGCCCTTTTTAAAATCAGGATTCAAGGCTCCCCCTGCATTTGATATCAACAGGTATTTTATTTCCAGCGCTTGCATCACCCTGACAGGAAAGGTTATCTGCTGTAAAGTATAACCCTCGTAATAATGAAACCTGCCTAACATGGCAAGAACGTACTTGCCATCTATTTTGCCATAAATAAGTTTCCCTTTGTGAAATTCAACAGTTGAAACCGGAAAATTAGGGATTGAATCGTAGTCAATAATTGCGTCAATTTTAATTTCATCCGCTAATTTTCCCAGCCCTGTTCCGAGGATAATTCCGGTTTCAGGTTTCGTAATTCCCTTGTCGTGCAGGAAGCTTACCGTTTGATTGATTTTTTCTACCATAAAATTATTCTGCATTTATTTTTTTTCTTTCAGAACCTAAACCACAAACATAGTTAATATCTTTACGGTGAAAAAAATAAAGTTACAGATGAAATCTCCAATATTATTTTTACTCATATTATTGCCCCTGCTTGGATTTTCATATAGCGGCGAGGTGGTTAAATCTTTTGATTGTCCTGGCCATTACCCTACAGGCCTTGCTTTCGACGGTAAGAACCTGTGGATGGCAGATTACCAAACCGACTTGCTGTATTGTATTGATCCGCAGGATGGCAAAGTGATCCGGACCATTCCGGCTCCGGCATATTGGCCTGAAGGGCTGGCCTGGGATGGTGAATTTTTGTGGTGTGCGGATGTAAAGGGTGGAATTCCTCTTTCGGAAAATTATAAAGGTAAAATTTATAAGCTCGATCCCGCTGACGGCAGAATTCTTAAAACTATTGAAGCTCCTTCCTCAACACCCCGCGGATTGGTTTGGGACGGAACCTATCTTTGGTGCGTGGATAGCGATGAGCAGCAGGTAATACAATTCAGTCCCGAAGATGGAACCACTATCAAGTCTTTCATAGCTCCTTCATCCGATCCGAGGGGTTTGACCTATGACGGGAAATATCTCTGGATTTCTGATCGCGGTAAGGATGAAATTTATATGGCAGATCCAATTACAGGCCTCGTAGTTTTAATTACTGATACACCGGGTGAATTTACCACAGGATTGGCTTATGACGGCAAAAATCTTTGGGCTGTGGATTATCAGCAGGATAAGTTATATCAACTTAAAATCAGGGATGAAGAGAAATTCAGGACTTATAATTCGCATAAGGCAAAAATCACCTACATGCACCAGGTAACCAACTTCGGTCCCGGAGTCATACAGAGTGCAGATGTTCACATTGCCATTCCGAAAGACCGCCCGAACCAGGATATTATTGGCGAGCCCACTTTTCAGCCCACTTACACAGATATAATCAAAGATAAGTGGGGTCAGGAAACCGCTCATTTTCATTTTGAAAATATTGCCCCAGGCTCAAAAGTGGAATGTGTGATGACAACCCATGCGGTAATCAGCGAAATCCGATATTTTATTTATCCCGACCAGGTGGGATCGCTTGAAGAAATCCCGGCAGAAATTAAAAGCCGGTATCTGGAAAATAACGACAAGTATCAGTTCGACCACCCTGTAATCCAAATTGCAGTGAAGGAAGCTGTTGGGGAGGAGGCCAATCCTTACCGGATCGCCAGGAAGATTTTCGATTATCTTCGTGGAAAGTTATTTTATGAAATGGTTGGAGGTTGGAACACTGCACCGACAGTGCTGGCAAGGGGAAATGGTTCCTGTTCGGAATATGCTTTTGTATATATTTCGATGTGCAGGGCTGCAGGGCTTCCGGCCCGGTATGTGGGTTCGGTTGTAGTTCGGGGCGATTTTGCTTCGATGGACGATGTTTTTCATCGCTGGGTCGAAGTTTATCTCCCGAATTATGGCTGGGTTCCGGTTGATCCTTCGGGAGGTGACCAGGATTGGCCGCGCGACCAGGCAAATTATATCGGCCACCTTACGCACCGATACCTGATAACAACTGAAAGCGGCGGCGGTTCGGAAACCATAGGCTGGACATACAATTCCAATGAATTCCTGACAACAAATCCAAAAACATACGTTGTTTCAGATCATTTTGCCGAATGGGAACCGGAAGAAGAGCAATGATTTCAGCAAACAAATAAATGCTATCATATTTCAGTTTAATTTTGCCTCAAATAATTTCATAATGAATTTATTTTTAGCTTCCGTCTTAATTTTCTTCATCATGCTGCTGGGATTAATTCCCTTTTTCCTCATTTATCCGTTTTCAGATTTGATGTTCTGGGTGCTTTATGGCGTTCTGGGTTACCGGAAGAAAGTGGTAAAGGATAACCTTTCACAGTGTTTTCCTGACCTGGGAAAGAAAGGCCTTAACCGGCTCGTGAAGTTATCATATAAAAATCTTACCGATATCATTGTGGAAGGGATCAAGGGTTTTACCATGACCCGGACGCAAATTCTAAAACGCCACAGGGTTCTTAATCCTGAAATACTTGAACCATTTAAAGCTGAAGGGAAAAGTATAATTTCGCTTCCATCGCACTATGGAAACTGGGAATGGGGGAGTTTGTCCCCCGGTTTGTTTATCAGGGATTTTAAGATTATTGCTTTCTACAAACCATTGACGAATCCTTATGCCGATCGTTTTATGCGACAAAACCGATCACGGACAGGTACTATACTTGCCTCTATATATAAAACAACCGGCACATTCGAGAGCCTCCGGAATGAAATGACCGCTTATATAATGGCAGCCGATCAAAGTCCATCCAATTCCAAAAATGCAATATGGGTTGACTTTCTCGGCAGGAAGACTGCTTTTCTTCATGGGCCTGAAAAGCATGCTACCAGGTATAATATTCCGGTTTTTTTTGTAGATATTCAGAGGATTAAACGGGGTTATTATACACTTGAATTATCTTTAATTGCTGAGAATCCTTCTGAACTCGAACGGGGCGAAATTACCCGCCGCTATGCAAAAAAGCTGGAGGAAGCGATCTTAAAAAAGCCTGAAAACTGGCTGTGGTCGCATAGAAGATGGAAACTAAAACCATAAGGGGGCAATGGTTAAATTTTTCATAGCGCCGATTTCAAAATTCTGAGTTCGAAGCTTTCGACTCATCAGGTTATTCTAACCATAAAAATGCCCGTAACCGGCAGCCAGAAACAAGTAAAGAATCATAGCTAAGCGAATCTCCCGCTCTACAGGGTAACCAGTAACTAATACATCGCTTCAATAACATCTCTGTACTTCTCCGAAATAACCCTTCTCCTGAATTTTAAGGTACTCGTCATTGCGTTGTTTTCAATGCTGAAAGGTTCGTGCAAAAGGGTGAATTTTACCACCTTCTCGAATGATGAAAGTTCGCTTTGCAAACGATTTATCCGGTTTTCGATGAGGTCCCTGATTTCTTTCTGCGACACAAGATGCTTATCCGAAGTATATATCAATCCAAGTGTAGTTGCATATTCTTTCAGATGGACGATTGCAGGGACAATCAGCGCAGAAATATATTTCCTGTTATCGCCAATGGTAATGACCTGTTCAATAAAAGTATCCTGAGCTAACAGAAGCTCTATTTTCTGAGGAGAGACATACTTACCGACTGATGTTTTGAATAAGTCTTTAATTCTGTCGGTCATTACAATATTACCGTCAGCGGAAAAATGCCCCTGATCACCGGTATGGTACCAGCCGCCGGTTAGTACTTTTGCAGTTTCATCAGGCTTCTTAAAATACCCTTTGAAAACCGTATTTCCTTTGACAAGGATTTCATGTTGGTCACCGATCATCACTTCAATTCCGGGCATTACAGTACCGCAGGATTCAAGTTCATAAACATCGGACTTATAACAGGAAACGGTTGCAGTGGTCTCAGTAGCGCCGTAACCGAAATTAATAAACAAGCCTGTAGCGTGAAAGAAATCGAGCAGTTCAGGCCTGATTGCAGCTCCTGAACAAGGCATCATCCTGATATTGCCTCCGAAAATGGCCCTTAATTTCCTGAGCACAAGCTTATCAGCGATTGTTCGTTTGAAGTGCAGTGAAAATGGTACTCTTGCTGATTTCCTGCGGTATCCTGAGTATTTTTGGCCAACTGCAAGCGACCAGTCAAATATTTTCTTTTTTATTGAAGGCCATTTTAAATATTCGACAACAATCCCTTCGTGCGTTTTTTCGAAAAAGCGGGGAACCGTACACATCAGGCTGGGTTTTGCGATTGGCAGGACATCAATTACTTCACGCGGATTTTCAAGAAATACATTTACTGCTCCCCGGTGAAGAACATAGTATGACCAGGTGCGTTCAAAAATATGGCTGAGCGGGAGAAAACACATCGAAATATCCTTATCGGTCACATCAAGGCGCTGGTCATGAATACCGAAACAAAACATGAAATTATCGTGGCCGAGCATAACGCCTTTGGGCTCTCCGGTTGTTCCTGAAGTATAAAGTATAGTTGCAAGGTCATCCGGTTGGGCTTTATCCAGTACGTTAATAAACTTTTCATGATCTGCCTCCAAGACTCCGGAGGAAATGAAATCAGCCCATCGCATGCATCGGGAATCGCTTATTCTGACATCAGGGTCGTAAACGATCACACTTTTCAATGTCGCAGCGTTGTCCAGAACCCAAACAGCTTTGTCAAGTTGTTCTCCATTACCTGCAAACATGAGTTCCATTTCGGTTTCATCCACAATGTACTTAACCTGTTCTTTGGTTGCTGTGCCGAAAAAAGGAACGACCACGCCCCGCACTCCAAGAATTCCATAATCAGTGATGCTCCATTCGGGACGGTTATTACTGAAAATGCCGATGTTGGATTTGAATCCGTATCCTTTTGCAAGCAAAGCTGCTGAGACCTTTTCAGTTTCACGAACCAGATCATACCAGTTCATTGACTTGAATTCTTTGTCATTACTATCTTTGAACCTGTAAACTTCCCGTGCGCCGTGTTGCCTCGCACGCTCTCTCATCAAATGTACTATGTGCTGTTTCATTTTTTCCTTTATAAATTAGCAATTCAATATTTGCAGGATTTGTAATCCTTTCTTAATGGTCAGTATTTTCATAGGATTAGTATGTAAATAAATCCGTAGAAGCACCGTAGTGTGGTATTATTGCCCTGGTTTAAAGCCTATCCGGGTCCGGTTCTTAAATTTAAGTTCTTCTTGTTTGACTTTTTCAAACTGATTAAGGTATTCAAAAATGAGTTCTATTTTTTTATCCTGTTCAATATCATTTCTTTTCAACTCTTCCAACTTTTGCAAAATGTCACTATGTGTTAGGGCTATCCTGCGCATTTTACTGAACAACCGAATAATTTGTATATTTACCTTGATAGCTCTTTCACTATTTAAAACTGTTGATAATTGAGCCACGCCATCTTCCGTAAAAGCATAAGGTGCATAACGAAGTCCTTTTTTATCATTGTTGGAGGTGACAAATTGGCTCCTCCAATCTTGAAACTCCTGTCCTGTTAACTCGAACATGAAGTCTTCCGGAAAACGTATTATGTTTCTTTTTACTTGTCTTTTTAAATATTTCGTTTCTACTCCGTAAAGTTCCGCTAAATCCCTGTCCAACATAACCTTTACACCTCTGATTACATATATTTTATTCATTACCACTTCATCAGGGATTGCAATACTTTTTATTGATTCGTTCATATTTTCTTGTTTACCAGTAGCAAAAATATTATTTCTTTCTTTTGGTTTGTAGTTTAGCCCATGAGTTGAATCATTAAAAAGTATATTGGAAAGGATACAAAGTTGAGCAAAAGGAGGGATTATGCCGCGTGCCTGCATTTTAATAAATCCAGTGAAGCAGAGGTTATCTGAGAGATATTCGGATAAATTCAGGTAATATGCAATTTATTAAATCCGTATCTTTGCGACCCACAAGAGTTCAGATCATTGTTTTCAGTTTTAAGGTCGGTATCTGAAGCTGAAAGCCTGGTTCAATAATCACAAATCATAATAATAAAAATGACATTTGATATTGATATGATAAAAAGGGTTTATGCCGCATTTCCCGGCAGGATAGATGCAGCCCGTAAAATCGCCGGAAGGCCTTTAACACTGACCGAAAAAATTTTATATTCACACCTTGCAATTGGTCTTCCAAAGAAATATTTTGAAAGAGGGAAATCTTACGTGGACTTCAATCCCGATCGTGTTGCCATGCAGGACGCAACGGCTCAAATGGCACTACTGCAATTTATGCAGGCCGGAAGAAACACGGTAGCGGTTCCCTCGACTGTTCATTGCGACCACCTGATACAGGCGAAATCGGGAGCCAAGTCGGACCTGGAAACAGCGATAAATACAAACAGGGAAGTTTATGATTTTCTTTCTTCTGTTTCGAATAAATATGGGATCGGATTCTGGAAACCAGGAGCAGGCATTATTCACCAGGTTATTTTGGAAAATTACGCTTTTCCCGGAGGGATGATGATAGGAACCGATTCGCATACTGTCAATGCCGGTGGGCTTGGAATGATCGCCATTGGAGTCGGTGGCGCCGATGCAGTAGATGTGATGGCCGGTATGGCATGGGAACTTAAATTCCCGAAACTTATCGGAGTTAAACTAACCGGCAGGCTGAGCGGCTGGACATCAGCAAAAGATGTGATCCTGAAGGTTGCGGGTATTCTTACAGTAAAAGGCGGTACCGGAGCTATCCTCGAATATTTCGGGGATGGAGCCGAAAGCTTATCCTGTACGGGAAAAGGGACGATCTGTAACATGGGCGCTGAAATAGGAGCGACAACTTCCATTTTTAGCTATGATAAAAAGATGGTTGAATACCTGAAAGGTACCGGAAGATCAGATGTAGCTTATGAGGCCGGTAAAATCGCTCAGCATCTTAATGGCGACCATGACGTTTATCTTCATCCTGATAAATATTTCGACCAGGTCATTGAGATTAACCTTTCGGAGTTGGAACCTTACATCAACGGACCCTTTACACCGGATCTTGCAACTCCGGTTTCTGAATTTGCCAAAGCTGTCAAAGAAAACGGCTGGCCTCAAAAATTAGAAGTGGGATTGATTGGTTCCTGCACCAACAGCAGTTATGAAGATATTACACGTGCAGCGTCAGTTGCACAACAGGCTTTAGACAAAAACCTGAAAGTGAAATCCGGATTTACTGTAACTCCCGGTTCAGAGCAGGTGAGATACACCGTTGAGAGAGACGGGTACCTGAATATTTTTGAAAAGATCGGAGGAGTCGTGCTTGCCAATGCCTGTGGCCCATGCATCGGGCAGTGGGCGCGACATAATGCCGATATGCAGGAAAAAAATTCAATCATGACCTCTTTTAACCGGAATTTTGCCAAGCGAAATGATGGTAATCCCAATACTCATGGTTTTGTCGCATCTCCTGAAATCGTCACTGCTTTTGCAATAGCTGGTGATCTTGTCTTTAATCCCTTAACTGATTACCTCGTGAACGAGCGGGGCGAAAAGGTAAAATTAGATGAACCTCTGGGTATAGAAATGCCGATGAATGGTTTTGCCGTTGAGGATAACGGTTATGAGTCTCCTTCAAACGACGGGAGTAAAATAGAGGTTGTTGTTAAGCCGGATTCCGAACGGCTGCAGTTGCTTAGTCCATTTCCAGCATGGGATGGGAAAGATTTAAAAGGTTTAAAATTGTTAATTAAAGCAAAAGGCAAATGCACTACGGACCACATTTCAATGGCAGGCCCCTGGTTGAGGTTCAGGGGGCACCTCAATAATATTTCAGACAATATGTTAATTGGCGCTGTTAATTCTTTTATTGAAAAAACCAATAGCGTTAAAAATGCAATTACGGGTAATTATGAACCGGTCCCGGCAACTGCAAGGGCATATAAAGCAAAAGGATACAGTTCTGTTGTCATCGGTGACGAAAACTATGGTGAAGGTTCATCCCGCGAACATGCGGCTATGGAACCCCGTCATTTAGGTGTTAAAGTAGTTCTTGTAAAATCATTTGCCAGGATACACGAATCCAACCTCAAAAAACAGGGGATGCTTGCATTAACTTTTACCGACAAGGAAGATTTTTATAAAGTTAGAGAGGATGACACCATTGATATTCTTGGATTGGAATCATTTTCCCCGTCGAAGCCATTTACTGTTATTTTGAACCACAATGATGGGACGAATGATAAAATCTCTGCAAATCATACCTATAATGAAAATCAGTTTGAATGGTTTAAGGCGGGGAGCGCTTTAAATCTGATCAAATTGCTTAACCAGGCATAATCGAAAATTGGTTGTCTTGTTAACTTATTTTACCGCGAATTCACGAATAAATATATTTTTGCATTAACAAACCGTTTTTATTAAATGCAGATTTATTATCATGGGAAAATTCAAACCAGTTTTTTTCAGCTTCCTGATGGTCTTACTTATTGGCGTATTCACAAGCTGCAGGGATAAAAACCATAAGACTAATTCTCCCGCAACCCAAAAACCAATTAATGTCAGCGGTGTTGTTGTATTCCCAAAAGAAATAGAAAACAAAATTTACACAACAGGTTCCATACTGGCTAATGAAGAAGTTGAGATCAGAAGTGAGGTTTCGGCCAGAGTAGTTAATATAAACTTTACCGAAGGGGGTTGGGTAAACAGGGGTGATCTGCTGGTCAAGTTCAATGATATGGATTTGCTGGCGCAATTGAAAAAATTGCTCATCGAAGAATCACTATCGAAGGAGGATGTTTACAGAAAAACAAAGTTGCTGGAGCTTGCAGCCATCAGCCAGGAGGAAATGGATATTGCCAGGAACCAGCTTGAAGTGATTCAGGCAGATATTGAACTGGTAAGATCGCAGATAGCAAAAACAGAAATATTTGCTCCCTTCAGCGGGCAAATCGGATTAAGATATATAAGCCCGGGTGGATTTGCTACGCCCTCAATGCTTATTGCAAGACTGATCGAAGTTGACCCGGTAAAAATTGAATTTGCAGTTCCCGAAAAATATCTGGGCAAAATCAAAAACGGCTCTGAGGTATTTTTTCAAACAGATAGCTATGACAGTACTTTTACAGGAATTGTTTATGCTGTTGATCCAAAGATAGATCCTTCCACACGCTCGCTTTCGATAAGGGCAAGGTGTCAGAACAAAGAAAAACTTATTTTCCCGGGATCTTATGCGAAGGTTGAGATCGTAATTGAGAAACTGACCAATGCCCTTATCATACCGTCAGAGGCTATTATTCCCGATATCAGGGGAGAAAAAGTCTATGTGAGTGAAAACGGTATGGTAAAGATTGTTTATATAACGACTGGTATTCGTGGCGAAAGGGAAGTTCAGGTCAGCGCCGGGCTTCAGCCCGGAGATACTGTGATTACGACCGGGTTATTGCAACTTCGTGAAAATATGAAGGTTGATGTTGGTGTAAAGTCATTATAAAGTTTAAAGCGATGTCCAGGTGAATATTTCGTCAACAAGTATTAATCGGCCGGTTTTAGCTACGGTCATTTCGGTTGTCCTGGTTTTATTCGGGATTATCGGATATACTTTTCTTGGCGTCAGGGAATTTCCAAGCGTGGATCCACCTGTGGTCACGGTATCTACAAATTACGTGGGTGCAAATGCAGATGTCATTGAAGCGCAGATCACCGAACCCCTCGAAGAATCCATAAACGGAATTGCCGGGATACGGTCATTGAGCTCTGTCAGCAGTGACGGCAGAAGTACCATTACCGTAGAATTCGAGCTTGGAGTTGATATGGAAGCGGCTGCAAATGATGTCAGGGACAGGGTTTCGAGAGCGACACGCAATCTCCCGCAGGATACCGATCCACCAGTTGTCATCAAGTCGGATGCGGATACAGGTCCTATTGTTGCACTCACCATTCAGAGTGACTCCCGGAATTTGATGGAGCTAACCGATTTTGCGATCAATGTATTTAAAGAACGGCTTCAGACAATAAAGGGAGTAAGTGAAATCAGGATATGGGGTGAGAAAAAATATTCCATGAAACTTTTGCTTGATCCATCAAAATTAGCCAGCTATAAACTGACTCCTGAAGATATACGCCAGGCTCTCAATCGTGAAAATGTTGAACTTCCAACCGGGCGTATAGAAGGTTACGGAACCGAGCTTACCATAAGAACCAGCGGCAGGCTTACCACACCCGAAGAGTTCAATAATATGATCATCCGTGAAGATAACGGCGTGCTTGTCAGGATGAGCGATGTAGGCGAGGCCAGGCTGTTGCCTGAGAATGAAAGGAGCATTCTCAGGGGAAAAGAATTACTTCCGATGGTCGGCGTGGTTCTTACCCCCCAACCCGGAGCCAACCAGATTGCGATCGCCGATGAATTTTATAAAAGGGTTGACCAGATTAAAAATGAATTACCAGCAGATATCAAGCTGGGAATGGCCATTGATACCACCATCAGCATTCGCAATGCCATAACGGAGGTTCAGGATACCATTTTAATTGCCTTTGTACTTGTCGTTCTCGTGATATTTGTATTCCTGCGAAACTGGCGAACGACCCTGATCCCGGTGATTGCCATCCCGATATCCTTGATCAGCACTTTTTTTATCATGTACATCGCCGGATTCTCCATCAATATTCTAACCCTCCTTGGAATCGTTCTGGCGACCGGGCTCGTGGTTGATGATGCCATCGTCGTTCTTGAAAACATTTACCATAAGGTAGAGTCGGGAATGAATCCGGTTGAAGCCGGCCACAAGGGTTCGAAGGAAATTTATTTCGCAATCCTTTCGACCACCATTACTCTGGCTTCTGTGTTCCTTCCGATCATTTTCTTACAGGGGCTGACCGGGCGGCTGTTTCGCGAATTCGGAGTCGTTGTTGCAGGCGCCGTATTAATTTCAGCTCTTGTTTCACTTACACTCACACCAATGATGAGTTCGAGGATGCTGAAAAAAAGTAAATCTCACAGCCGCATTTTCATGATCACCGAACAATGGATCAACGATATCATTTCCGGTTATAACCGCACGTTAAGAAGTTTTGTAAATCGTCGCTGGATTTCATTTGTTATCATTGCAGTCTCAGCCGGGATCATAGCCGGATTGGGTTATCTGCTGCCTTCGGAACTGGCTCCCCTTGAAGACAAGGGGCGACTGTCAGTCATTTCTACGGCTCCTGAAGGAGTGTCGTTTGAACTCATGGACGATTATATGTTACAGCTTCAGAGAATTGCAGATTCAATTCCTGAACGAACGGCTTTGCTGAGCGTAACTTCTCCGGGATTCGGCGCTTCCAGTTCGGTGAACAGCGGTTTTATCAGGATTACTTTTACGGAACCCGGCGAGCGCGAGCGGACTCAACAGGAGATCGCAGACGAACTTAGTGCAGTATTCAGAAAATACAATTTTGCAAGGACTTATGTCACACAGGAACAAACCATCGGAGGAGGAAGGAGTTCAGGACTTCCAGTGCAATTTGTATTGCAGGCGCCTGATTTTGAAAAGCTGAAAAGCAATCTTCCGGCTTTTATAGAAGAAGCTCAATCGAGTCCTAAGTTTCAAATCATTGACCTGAATCTGAAATTCAATAAACCGGAGATTTCCATTGAGATTGACCGCGAAAAGGCACGCGCATTGGGTGTTACTGTGAGAGATGTCGCCGAAAGCCTGCAATTGTATTTCAGCGGTCAGCGATTTGGATTTTTTATCCTGAACAGCAAGCAGTACCAGGTAATTGGCCAGGCTCAGAGAGAGGATCGCAACAAACCCCTTGATCTGAGTTCGATCTATTTAAACAATAACCGGGGAGAAATGATCCAGCTCGACAACCTGGTAACAATGACGGAACATAATAATCCTCCCCAATTATACAGGTATAACCGTTATGTTTCAGCCACTGTCTCGGCTCAACCATCATCCGGAGTCACCCTTGGACAGGGAATTGATGAAATGAAAAGAATTGCAGAGAAAACACTGGATGAAACTTTTTCGACTGATCTGGCAGGAACTTCAAAAGAATTTGCTGACAGTTCCGGGAGTCTTGTCTTTGCTTTTTTACTTGCACTGATATTGATTTATCTGGTACTGGCCGCCCAGTTTGAAAGCTACCGGGATCCGCTTATTATTATGTTTACCGTTCCGCTTGCATTGGCAGGCGCCGTTTTATCATTATGGCTTTTTGGTCAGACCATCAATATTTTCAGTCAGATAGGAGTGATCATCCTTATCGGGATTGTCACCAAGAACGGAATTCTTATTGTGGAATTTGCAAATCAGCGGAAGTCAGCCGGATTAGATAAAACCGAAGCTGTAATTGATGCAGCAACCCGAAGGCTCCGGCCTATTCTCATGACCAGTCTGGCCACGGCTCTCGGTGCCCTACCCATCGCTCTTGCACTGGGTGCTTCATCCAAAAGCCGTATCCCAATGGGTATTGCAATTATCGGAGGCTTGATTTTCTCACTGATGCTAACTTTATATATAATTCCGGCTCTTTATACCTACCTGACCGGCAAAAAAGTGAAAATGAACCTTAATCCCGGATCATTAACGGAAAGTAAAAACGAATGATAAAAAGGACAGGAACCATAATTTTTCTTACAGTAATATTCCTGATTACATCAGCACAGGATACTCTTACCCTGTTTCAGGCCATTGAGATCGGTTTGGAAAATAATTATTCTATAAAGCTTCGGCAAAACAGCCTGGAGATTGCCAGTAACAACAATACACTCGGAAATGCCGGAATTCTTCCGGTCATTGATATCGAGACTTCTCCGAATGCTTCAATAAGCAATACCAGTTCAAGATATATTTCAGGCACCGAAAAGAATGTTTCAAATGCATTAAATAAATCATTCTCTGCCGGGGCTGAGCTTACCTGGACCCTGTTTGATGGATTCAGCATGTTCGCAGATAAAAATATGCTGCAGGCTCTTGAACTTATGGGTGAAACCCAGGTGAGGCTAACTGTTGAGAATACAGTGAATGCCATCATCCTTACTTATTTTGGAATTGTTCAGGAGAAAAAGTTGGTACAGGTTTTATATAATGCTGTCAAACTTTCCATAGAGAGGAAAAAAGTGGCAGCCGCAAAAATTTCAATAGGCGCCGGCTCAACACTTATGCTTCTTCAATCCTCAGTTGATTTAAATGCTGACAGTGCAAGACTATTAAATGAAATGACCTCTGTAATTAAATTGAAAGCTGATTTGAACCAGATGATTGGCAGGAATCCGGAGGTTGTATTTGAGATCAGGGATTTGCTTGAAATTGATATGGATCTGGTATATGAAGACTTGTTATTAAAAATGTTATCGCAAAATGCTGAACTTTTGATGGCAAAAAATAACGGGGTAATTTCAGCTTTAACTTTAAAAGATACAAAATCAGACCGGTACCCTAAGCTTGATTTTAATGCCGCATATAATTTTAACCTGTCGAATTCTCAAAGCGGATTTCTTGAATACAACAGAGCCTATGGCCCGAATTTCGGCTTGACGTTGTCATACAAACTTTTCGATGGATTTAATGTACACAGGAATATTAAAAATGCAAAAATTGAATTCAGTTCTTCGGAAATCCGGGTAAAAGAAACTCAACTGGGCATTCGGACACAGCTATTTAAGACCTTCCAGGAGTACAAACTGAACCTTGATATTATTCAGTTGGAAACCTCAAATTGTGAAATTGCACGTGAAAACGTGGAAGTAGCAATTGAAAAATATAAGTTAGGCGCCATCAGCGATTTTGAATTGAGAGAAATTCAGAACAAGTATATAGATGCGCAGTATCAGTTGCTTCTTTCACAGTTCCGGGCAAAACAGGCAGAGACCGGATTGCTCAGGATGAGCGGGGATCTAAATAAGGTTGTCATTAGGAAGTAAGGAATGGTGGAATGGTGGAATATTGGAAGGATGGAATGTTGGAATGTTGGAATATTGGAATGATGGAATATTGGAAGGATGGAATGTTGGAATGTTGGAATACTGGAATGATGGAATATTGGAGTGATGGAATGATGGGATATTGGAATGATGGAATGGTGGAATGGTGGGATGGTGGAATGTTGGAATGGTGGAATGATGGAATGATGGAATGTTGGAATATTGGAGTGATGGAATATTGGAATGATGGAATATTGGAATACTGGAATGATGGAATGTTGGAATACCGGAGGGTTGGAATGTTGGGATACGTCAAAGGTCAAAGGGTTTTGCTATTTATAAAATTCCCCTGGGAATTCTTAATCCTTTCATTTGAACAACCGTTTCGTAAAATGGGAAGCAGGTTTTATGCTGTTTTAGGAAGGGAGAAAAGGTCATAAATTATTATCCATTATCCGTCAGCCTCAGAGATAAATAATGAATTTTAACTTGCGCAAAAAATTACTTCTGCTGTCCATCACCAACACTTTTTACTTTAATCTTTAACCTATTTCCTTGTTGCGGAAGTTATAAATTCGCCGAACCGTGGTCTGCTATTAAATAATTAATACCCTTCTCGAAAAAAATTCATTTTCTAAAATAATAACAATATTATAAATCCCCGTATTAAATCTATCTGTTGAAATTCTCACATGATTCATGTCATTCGTGATTCTTAAAGCTTCAACAGTTCGGCCGTCATTATTGTAAACCCTTATATTGAGGCTTTTCTCTAATTTGTTTGAAAATTGAATTATTATGTCTTTACCTTTTGCAACAGGATTTGTATTAATTGTAATATTTTCAGTTGCAACTGTATTAATATTTGTACAAATTCCTCCAAAAAAAGCTGAATCATTGACAATGGATTCAATAAGTGTAGTATTATAAACCGCTGTTACTTTAATCCAATAAGCTTCCCAAATATTCATGAAATCTCCATCAGGGCAGGGATCTGGCAGAGCTTCAACACACGCTGCTCCAATATAATCTTGAAATCGCCAAAATTGATCACCTTGATAAATATTATACCCGACTAATGTATCTTGTGTCAGGGTATCAGGAACTTCCCAGTTTAATTCAAAACAATTAAAATTTGGACAATTTGATTGATAGTGATACCAGTGGTAAAATGTTAAATTGTTAATGGGATTAAGTTGTCCATATAATCCAATAAAAGAAACCACGATTGAAATTGTCAATGCTATTCTTTTCATTTCGTATATTTTTAATATAACCGCTAACATCTTAGTGTTTCATACACCCTCCCCCAAAACAGGATGCTCAAAGATAATGAAAAAAGTTTGAATTTATTAAATCCCTTAAAATACTTTGCCGGTACTTACGCGTAGGCGCTCATAAAAAAACCTATTGCACACAGGCTGTTACCGTGGGTTAAGGATGCATTGAATAAAATTCATCAAGGTTTTAACCTATTTATTAATTCCGAAATCGTTTTATACAAAAGTCCTATTGCGTCACTCTGAATAAAAAAGGATCATTCTTTCAATCGCCTTCCTGCAGACAGAACAAAATTCATCGCCTTTAAAAGTATTCATTAAACAATCGTAAGCTGGACGGTAAACGCCTTTTGCAGCATATCCGCCCCCTTCAAAAACTCCTGTTGACGGATGATTTTTTTTATCGGCAGGAGTGGGAACAGGTGTTTCTTTATCCAGCAAATTTTGCCATTTAACCTGAAAATTAACCAGGGTGGTCAGGTTGGGTTCCCAAGGCTCCACATCAACAGGATAAAAATCATTGTAGGAAACATCGTCCATATAATATTCATCAGCAAGCCCGGCAAATCCGTGCCCGAACTCATGAACAAATATCTTTGCCGCATGCAGGTTGCTGTTCACACTTACAGAATAATAATTGTAAATAGCTCCGCCCCCATATTTAGTTGAATTTACAAGAATGTAAATCTGGTCGTAAGGCGCATTGGCTGCCAGATCGCGCACACTTTTATTATCATAGGTCATGCAGTAACGTTCGCTATCGAATGTATAAAATGAAGTTCCCATCAGGGTCCGCTTCCAGGTGGTATCGGCCGGGACATCGCTTCCTGATTCGGGTGACGGTGCCAGAATTCCCCTGATATTAAACTTGTCTTTGTGTCCTGAATATGGTTCGAACGTAAAAAGAGTCTCGGCAAATTTATTACAATCACTTATAAATATCCCAAGTTCAGATTCACTATACCCTTCCGGAAGGATTACAATATCTGCCTTTTTATCCGGTGTTCCCGATATAAATACATCAAACGATGAATAAGCCAGCCGGTTCTCATGCTTAATAAAATAGTCACCGGGAATATAAAGGTATTGAAATTTTTCTGTCATCACACCACTTCTCTCACGGCGGTAAAGAATAACTTTTGCTTCGCTTTTTGGTAAGGGAATGATCACTGTTTCGCTAAAACTTCTTTTAACCGATTTGGCTTCATCAGTGGTCTGCCATTCACCGAACAGGGTGCTGTACCCCCGTGAATATATCAACTCGCTAGAGGTATGGTCGAATACTTTAACATAGCAATGTCCGTAACTAAAGGTATCAATGAGATTGATATGCGATCCGCCCCAGAATGGTTCGAGGATGGCTTCATCGAAAAAGTATTCATCACTCTGGTAATCGCCGGCCCGTGTATAATCAATGCGTAATGTTTTATTAACAAAATAATCGTCAAACGCGGCGTTTAGCGAAATCGAAATAAAGACCAGTATAAACAGCAATAATTTATTCATATCATTTATTGTTTTAAGATCGTGAAATTATAAAATTCATCTTAATCGTAAAAAATCATGACCGAATTATTCCATTTTCGTAATTTATTATCCTGAATCATAGAGAAAATTAATAGTCACAAACTTACTGCAAGATAAACCACACGCTAACTGCCGAATTCACAGATTCGGTTATAATGGCATGAATGTTGGCACAACAATTTCATAATTATTTTTCATTAGCGTAGAGGGTAAAGTCCGCCGGATTATTTCGACGGACTTTAATTTTATTATTTAAAAAACCTGTCGTTAAAATTAACAAGATAAAGCAATTTTGTGGCTCTAGTAAAAGCCGTATATAACCACCTCAGATATTCCCTGTTGATTTGATCTTCCGTAATGAAACCCTGATCTATAAACACACGCTCCCATTGCCCGCCCTGCGTTTTATGACAGGTTAACGAATACGCAAATTTAACCTGAAGTGCATTGTAATAAGGATTGTTTTTGACTTTTTCAATCCTCAGGCGTTTTGAAGGAATTTCCTCATAATCCTTCATTACCTCCTCATATAACCGCTGATGATCCTGACGTGGAAGCGAGGGGCCATCAACCATAATCGTGTCGAGTAAAATTTTTACAGAGAGATCGTTTTCTTCGGGATAATCCATCAACCGGATGACAATAGTGGCAAATCTGAAGCCATATACTTCCTCGTACTTTTCTATCCGCATGATCTGAACTATATCTCCGTTTGCCAGAAATCCCGGTTTGGAATCCTTGGTTACCCAGAAATAATTATTCTTTACGATCATCAGGTAATCGCCTGTGGCAATTTCATTTTCAAGAAAAAGGATGCGCTTCCTTATTTCCTGGTTGAAAATATTTGCCCTTTTATTTGAACGCGTAATGATTACGGTTTCTTCAGTTCCTGAATTTGAAAAAGATTCATTCAGGATGTCTTCGAGTTCGGTCCCGTTTATTCTGATTAAATCAGGAAAGTTTCCTACTTCAATAACAGCAGCCGGTTTATCCTCCAGAATATTTTTCCGGATGTTTGTGGCATTAGCTAATATTCCGGATTCAAGTGATTGCCGGACAACTTCCTTTAATTCAAATGTGGTAATTTGAAAATGATATGTATTTTTAAGATATTCAAGATTCAGTGCCGGACTTTCATCAATACCCACAGGCGGAAGCTGCGCAGTATCACCGATCAGTACCAGGCTGCAGTTTTCACCACTATACACATAGCTTACCAAATCGTCCAGAAGGTTACGGGTAGAAAACAAGCTGTAATCGGGTGAGACCGAATTATCCGGGATCATTGACGCCTCATCCACCATGAAAATTGTATTTTTATGTTTATTCACTGATAAAACAAGCCTTACAGCGCCATCATAACCGGTTGATAAAAGATAGATTTTTTTGTGGATGGTAAATGCCTTTTTGCCAGAGTAAGATGATAAAACTTTTGCCGCCCTGCCTGTCGGAGCCAGTAAAACAGAATCCCTGCCAATTGCCGGGAGGTTCTTAACAAACGAACTAACCACAGTCGTCTTTCCTGTTCCGGCATAGCCTTTCAGAATAAACAATTCACGACCGGATGAATGAATCATGAAATCCGATAAAACATGAATCAGGCTGTTTTGAGTTTCGGTAGGAGCGTATGGGAAATCCTGAAGAATGATGCCGGCGAAATGTTCGTTATCCATATTGGCTATGGTTTTAGAAAGGATAACCTATTCCCAGATTGTACCAGGGGTTCAGCCAATTTCTGTTCTTACCGATTATCCACCTGCTTCCTTCCGGGTATGCAGGGTCTTTTAATCGCTGGGCTATGTCAACCCTGAAAATAAAGTAGGTAAAATCAAGCCTGATACCTAATCCGGCGTCCATTGCAAGTTCTTTTGCAAAATTCTTAAAAGTAAATTTGCCCCCCGGAAAAGTCTCATTTTCGGAAAGATACCAGATATTACCGATGTCATAAAATAATGCACCCTCAAAAACTTTGTAAATATTGAACCTGTATTCAAAATTACCTTCCAACATTACATCGCCAACACGTTCAATATCGGGATTTGTATTCTGATATGATCCGGGTCCAAGAAACCGGAGCGGCCAGGCACGCATGCCATTGGCGCCGCCGCCATAAAATCCTTTTTCAAAAGGAATATCAATTGAATTTCCGTATGGAACAGCAACTCCGGCGGCCACCCTGAAAACCACACTATGATTCTTACCCATGTTCAGATAAGATCGGAAATCATAGTCATTTTTTATATACTGCGAGTACCTGATTCCAAAAATAGTTTTATAACCCTCCTGAAGGGTCTTCGTTCCCGCCATCTCATTTATCAATCCAAGTAAATTCCCTGACGTTTCCAAATTACCCCTGAAATAATTATAATTACCCAATTTATTAATATCCTGATTGTTATAAATATAGCTGTATTTTAATCCTACGATCAGATGGTCCTTGTATTGGTTTTTATACCTTTCCGATTCATTTGCAAGTATAGAATCAAAAGAGGGTGTGGTTGTTACCTTAACAAAGTTGATATCGGCCGGGTATAAAATATGGCTTTTAATCCTTGTCTCCGACCATTCATATCCAAAAGAAAAGTTTGTTATGGTCCTTTGGTAATCGAGCTTGTCCTGTAAATTATAGCCGATGTTTAAAGTAGTTGTGGGTCTGAAATATCGCGAAAAAATATCCTGGTTGAGGGGCGCCAGAAACTGTGGAATACTCAGATTGGCTTCAAGGCCATACTCATAGGTATTAAAAAACAATAATTTTCTTTCCTTAACTTCCTTTGCAGTCGTCCCGCCTTCCTGTGCTTCCATAGCACCTTTAAGCCGCAGGAAAAATACTTCTCCTCCCCTGAAAAGGTTCTTGTTTTGATAAACCAGATAGCCGCCTATCCCTAAATCACCCCCGGAATTGGTTCCCTGCGCTTCAATCGAATATGAATGTACTGGATACCTGATGAGCTGTACCGTACAGTCAAGGTAGTTTTTAGCCGACGGTTGTTTCTGTGATGGTTCGGTTTCCTTAAAGTTTATGTTAACATATTTAAAGATTCTCAGATTGCTTAGCTTTTTATATGATTGCTGGGCATCAGTTGAATTATACCTTCTGTCTTTTTCTACAAACATTGACCGCATTATCAGCCTGGGTTTAATTTTCAATGGCGGAGTATAAACAAATTTGTATTCATGCTGAACCGGATCGTTACGCCTTTCCAGTTTGTCTGTAAGAGTATCGTAAATTATCGTATCCGATTGAAAGGTCTTATAATTCGGATGGATATAGATATCATTTATATAATACACTTTATGTTTTTCCTCATGCGGCGGAGTATTTGGTGTTGATGTAGGGACGGTCACGTTTTTAACTACTACGGATATATCCATTGATCTGTTCATACCGGTGCTGTCAACGTCATAATAAACATAATCACGGTTGAATCCGAAATATCCGTTGTCATTAAGTAATTTAGCAATTCTCATTCGCTCCATATCAAGGTTTATCGTATTGTAGATTGCATGCTTCTTCAAATATGATCCGGCAGTATCGGCGAGGATAATGGTTTTAATTGATTCGTCCCTGACATTGTACCGGATATCTTTTATTTTATAAGGCACTGAGAGATGTACAAAATAGGTCACTTTCCTTGCCTTCTTTTTCCTGTATTTAATATCGTGGCTAACCTTAGAACCGAAGTACCCGATGTTGTTTAAATATTTCATCATCTGATTCTCTGATTCACTTATAAGAGGTATGTCAACCACTACCGGAGGTTCTCCCCATTTCCGGTTTATACCATTGATCCACAATTTTACAGGGAATATTTTCAGGAACCGGTTATTTGGCTTTTGATTTATCAGGCTCTCCAGGTCACCCGACGTAACTTCTTTTGCCGGGTTGATCATTTCAACTTTATTTTTTACAAGCAAAAATTGGCCTTCCTGCACTCTTCGGGTCGTGCTGCAGGCACTTACTACCAGGATCAACAGAATCAGCCGGAAGAAAAAACAAAAAACTTTCAATCGCAATAAATTAGCATTTGATATTGTACAAAATTAATAGGAAAGGAATAGAACCAGACTTATCTGTCAGATTTTTGTTACCATTTTGTTGTTAATTCTATTTGCTTAATTTTGCCGCCGGAATTCTTTCCTAATTTGTCAGGGTCAAAAAAGGATCAAACGAATCTTCACTTTTTAAAACAACATTCCGGAATTGCGGATTAAAATTAAATTAATACAATGCCTCTAACAAGACTAAGAAACATCGGAATCGCTGCACATATAGATGCAGGAAAAACTACAGTAACCGAACGCATACTTTTTTTTACAGGAACTACAAGAAAAATGGGAGAAGTCCATGACGGGCAGGCTACCATGGATTTTATGAAACAGGAGCAGGAGAGGGGTATTACCATCGCCAGCGCCGCAATTACCTGTGCCTGGAAAGGTTCTCAAATCAATATCATAGATACCCCCGGTCATGTTGATTTTACTGTCGAAGTCGAACGCTCTCTGAGGATTATTGATGGAATGGTTGCGCTGTTTTGTGCAGTCGGCGGTGTAGAACCCCAAAGCGAAACGGTGTGGAATCAGGCCGACCGTTACCGTGTCCCGCGTATTGCATTCATCAATAAAATGGATAGGACCGGGGCTGACTTCACGGAAGTGGTTACACAAATGAATAAATACCTCGATGCGAATGCTCTTCCCTTTCAATTGCCTATGGGCGCTGAGGAGGATTTTACAGGGGTTATAGATGTAATAAGCAGAAAAGCCTATACATTCAGAGAACTGGAGCAGGTTGAAATAGAAATCCCGGCAGTTTACAAAAGTAAAGCCGAGGAAGCAAGATATTCAATAGTTGAAAAATTAGCCGAATTTGACGATGAAATCATGGGTCTTTATCTTGAAGACAAAGAGGTCTCTGAAGTACTTTTAAAAAAGGCCGCAAGGTATGCCACCTTAAAATTGCTCATCACACCGGTTTTTACAGGGGCTGCTTATAAAAATAAAGGAGTGCAGTTGCTGCTGGATGCTGTCATCAGCTACCTTCCATCACCCATCGATATCGGAGCGGTTGTTGGTATTGATGTGAATGACCCGGAAAAAACGCATACGCGCCATCCATCTTCTCACGACCCTTTTTCGGCGCTTGCTTTTAAGCTGATCCATGATCCGTTTGTCGGCCAGCAAACTTTTATCCGGATATTTTCCGGATCGCTGAAAAGCGGAATGCCTATTATTAACTCAACAAAGGATAAACAGGAGCGGATCGGAAGGATATATAAAATACATGCAAAGGACCGCGAGGAAGTTAAGGAAGCCGGACCAGGCGATATCGTAGCTTTAATCGGTATGAAGTTTACAAAAACAGGAGATACTTTGTGCGAACCCGGCCATCGTCTTTACCTTGAATCTATCCATATTCCTCCGACTGTGATCGAACTGAAAATATTACCGATGAAGCGCAAGGACCAGGAAAAATTAGGGGAAGCCCTGGGCAAACTTGCAAACGAAGATCCATCCTTCACTGTGCGTTTTGATGAGGAAACAGAAGAGACCATTATTTCAGGCATGGGTGAACTCCACCTTGAGATCATCGTTGACAGGCTCAAGCATGAATTTGATGTGGAGGTTGAAGTTGGCGAGCCTGCTGTTGCCTTCAGAGAAACCATTACAAGCGAGGTTGAGAGCAATTACAAACATTCCAAGCAAACCGGCGGTAAAGGCCAGTTTGCTCAAACGGTCATCCGGATGGAGCCCAACGAGGGTAATGGTTACGAATTTATTGACAAGATCAAGGGTGGAGCCATTCCGAATGAATATATTCCTTCTGTCAATAAGGGTATAGTTAAGACATTGGATAGGGGCGTTTTAGCCGGATTTCCGATCGTGGATGTTAAAGTGGTTCTACTGGACGGCGGATTTCATCCTGTTGATTCTTCCGATATGGCATTCCAGACCTGCGCCTCCATCTGTTTTAAAAACGGATTTCTTAAAGCCAATCCCATCCTTCTTGAACCGGTAATGAAAATCGAGATCAATACGCCGGATGATTATATCGGGAATATCGTTGGCGACTTGAATAAGCGAAGGGGAAAAATTGAATCCATGCGCAGGCACAGAAAAGGCGCACAGAAAGTCAACGGCTTTGTACCCTTAATGGAAATGTTCGGTTATGCAACGCAGCTTCGCAACATTTCGAGCGGAAGAGCCAATTATTCGATGGAATTTTATAAATATCTGCCACTAACAAAAAGCATACAGGAGGAGGTGATCAAAAAGCTGGCAGCGAAAAAGGAAAAGTGATTTTATAAAAAGCTTTGTACTGCAAGCCGGTATGAATTTAATCCAAATCCTATGATGCTTCCTTTTGCATAAGGGGCAATAAGGGATTTTTGCCGGAACTCCTCACGTGCTGCAACATTTGAAATATGTACTTCCACCACGGGCGTAGAAATGGCTTTAACAGCGTCAGCTATAGCTACGGAAGTGTGGGTGTAGCCGCCGGCATTTAAAATAATCCCGTCAGAAGTAAAACCGACTTCATGTAATTTATTGATGATCTCACCCTCAATGTTGCTTTGGAAATAACTGATTCCGATCTCCGGAAAGGAAGTTTTAAGTTCCTCCAGACAGTGCTCAAATGATAAGGAACCATATATCGAAGGTTCACGTGTTCCCAAAAGGTTAAGGTTGGGTCCGTTGATGATGCATATTTCCATATTAATTTGTTTCTGTGTAAATAAACTCAAAGATAGATTTTTTATATTTGTATTTATGTTTACTTTTTCAAAAGATTTTCCACAGGCAATAAAGGATTACGAAACTTTTCTATGGAAACAATATCCGCAAAAGGCTGTTTTGAAACTCGCCGGTGACAGATATAAGCTTTCCGGAACAGAAAGGGCGATGCTTTACAGGGGAGTTACAACTTTTGATAAAGCTGCCCGGAGGCGTTCAAAACTAACTGATCTTAATGCTATAAATGGTGAAATGTTGCATATTGATGCCTTCAACCAGTTGCTGACCATAAGCAGTTATCTCCATGGCAAACCGGTATTTATCAGTTTGGATGGCTGTTTGCGCGATGCCTCTGAGATTCATGGAAAATCCATCAGCATATTACTACCGATGAGGGCCGTGGAAATTATTATTTCCTTTTTGCTTACTACCGGGATCGAAGGGGCCAAAATGATTTTCGATGCAAAGGTTGATGGCCATGAGCTTTTTCTGGAGAAACTCAATAAAGCCTTACCTGATTTTAAACTTAAGCCGGAATTATTAAGTTCTGAGAATACTGACAGCGAACTGATTAAACTGACCAAAGGCATTATTTGCACCTCAGACTCGGTAATTATTGAAAGGTCGCCTTTGAAAATATTTGATCTGGCACGTGCAACGCTGGAATATCATTTTTGGCCGAAATTTATTGATATGAACAGTTTGGCTACAGATACTCAGAAATAATTTTAATCTCTGAAAACCTGTGTAATCTGTGGCTATATTTTTTACCTTTGCGTCGTCGATTCAAACAGGGGTGCCCTGAAAGATTTATGATCTAGGAATTTAGATTTACGATTTGAAAAATTCCCAATCTGATAGTCACAACGGGCTGAGAACATACTCTTTGCTTGTCTTCAATAAGCAGTAACCTGATCCGGGTAATGCCGGCGGAGGGAAACAAAAATTCAAACAAAGTATGGCAATTCCCTATTTGATGACTTAACGTCATTGTATCATTAAATTTTATTGCCATGAAACGACAAAAATTATTGATCTTTTGGATTGTGGTTTTGATAGCCAGCTTTCCGCAAACCGTTTTTCCGCAATTCAGCATTTCGGGAAAAATCACAGACAAAGAAACCGGAAAACCCTTACCCGGAGCCAACCTTGTGGTTCAGAATACCCGCTTTTCTGCTTCTGCATCTGATGAGGGTACTTACATTATTTCAGGACTGAAACAGGGTAGTTATAAGTTCAGGGTTTCATTCATCGGTTATAAAACTCTTGTTCAGGACGTCACAATTGACAAGGAATTGACCGTTGATTTTTCACTGGAGTACAGCCCGGTGATGAGTGATGAAGTGATCGTACAATCCACGCGGGTTCAGGAAAAGACACCTTCCACCTTTACCTCTTTGGAAAAAGAAGATATTGAGCGGCAGAATACCGGACAGGATTTGCCATTTATTCTCCAGATCACCCCTTCGGTTGTCACCAATTCTGATGCAGGCACAGGAGTGGGATATACAGGAATAAGAATCAGAGGAACCGATATCACAAGGATCAATGTGACGATGAATGGCGTTCCGGTGAATGATGCCGAATCGCAGGATGTTTTCTTTGTCGATCTTCCCGACCTGTCTTCTTCGGTCGATAATGTCCAGATCCAGCGCGGTGTCGGGACATCATCCAACGGAGCCGCAGCTTTCGGTGCAAGCATCAATATCCAGACGGACAAGCTCAATCCTGATCCTTTCGCCGAGATAAACAGCGGAATAGGTTCTTATAATACTATTAAGAACACACTCCAGTTCGGATCAGGACTTATCAACAGTAAATGGTCGTTCGACGGAAGGCTTTCGGCAATTCAGACTGATGGTTATATCGATCGTGGATGGAGTGACCTAAAATCGTTTTATATGTCCGGAGGTTATTATGGTAAGAATACTATTTTAAAAGCCATTATTACATCAGGAAAGGAAAAAACTTACCAGGCATGGAACGGTGTGCCCAGTGTAAGGCTTAACAATGATACCGCAGGAATGATGCGTTATGAAGAGCACTGGCTATACTCACATGAGGAAACTTTACACATGCTTCAGTCTGATAACCGGACTTTTAATCTTTATACCTACGCCAATCAAACCGATAACTATCAGCAGGACTATTACCAGCTTCATTTTGCGCATCAGTTCACAAAGACGTTGAATATGACTTCTGCTTTGTTTTATACAAAAGGCAATGGGTATTATGAAAGCTATAAAAGCGATGAAGCCTTCGCTGATTATGGTTTTGATGATGTCATTACAGGATCGGATACGATTTCCTCTACAAATCTGGTCAACCAGAAATGGCTTGATAATGATTTTTACGGGTTGAACCTTGCAATGAATTATTCCGGAAATAAAATCGCTGCAACCTTTGGCGGAAGCTGGAATATGTATCATGGCGATCATTACGGTTACATCATCTGGTCCGAACACAGCAGCAACAGCTTTATTGATAAGCCCTGGTATGAAAGCACCGGAGATAAATCCGACTTCAGCGGCTTTGCTAAAGTCAATTACAAGATGAACCCATTGATAAATCTTTTTGGTGATGTTCAGGTTCGCAATATCAATTATTCCATCGGTGGTTTTGCCGACGATCTCCGCGACCTGACACAGGATCATACTTTTACATTCTTCAATCCGAAAGGAGGGATTTATTTTAGCTTTGATAAATATAACAGTCTTTATGCATCGGCAGCGATTGCACACCGGGAGCCGAACCGGTCGGTTTACCGCGATTCCGATCCGGGACAGCAAATCAGTCCGGAGAGATTGCTGGATTATGAGCTTGGATATAAATTTCAAAACAAGATTCTGAACCTTGAGGCTACCTGTTATTACATGAACTACAAAGATCAGCTTGTGCTGACTGGGAAGATCAACAACGTTGGCGATCCGGTCATGGTGAATGTTCCAAAGAGTTACCGGACAGGTATTGAACTCTCCGGAGGAATTCAGATACTGAAAAAGCTGAGATGGGATTTGAACCTGACCTTTAGCAAAAACAAAATCAATGATTTCGTTGCTTATACTGACAACTGGGATATGCCGGTGCAGAATATGGATACACTCGGAAAGACCGACATCTCCTTTTCACCCGACCTGACGGGAGGAAGCAACCTGAGCTGGGAGCCATTCAAATCATTTGTAATTGCTTTGCAATCGAAATATGTGGGAAGGCAGTACATCGATAACACATCCAACGAAAACCGCAGCCTTGATCCTTATTTTATCAGCGAACTGAAATTCTTTTATACCATAAAAACAGGTCTGGTTCGCCAGATCGACCTGATGCTGAGCCTGAACAACATCTTTAATGAGGAATATGAATCCAATGCATGGGTATACCGCTATTATTACGGCAACCAGGAATACAAGATGGACGGCTATTTTCCTCAAGCAAAGTTCAATGTGATGGGCGGGGTGAGTTTGAAGTTTTGATTTCCATGTACGGCACCAGTCCTGCTCTCCCACCTGCCTTGGCTGGAAGACTGGGGTAGATGGGGCGCCAGGTGAGTTATGCAATGTTACAAACTTTGCTTATTTATTGCCACAAGTGATCCTGCGGAACACTTGCGGCTGCGGGGGATAGAATAGCTTATTATCACTTCACATCCAAAAGGCGATAGTCCGAAAGTTATAGAATTTTTTCACTCCTCACCGTTTAATCAGCTTTTTCAAAACTACCGACTTATTAATAAGAATTCTTAAAATATAAATGCCAGAGGGTATTTCGCTGACATTAATTGATTTTTGTGCGCTAGTAATCAATTCCCTTCTAACAATATTACCCTGCAAATTAATTATCTCAATAAGAAATTTATCATCTTTATTGTTATCTTCGATGTTTAATAAATTGCTTACAGGATTAGGATAAACATCAATATTGATTGTCGATTTTTTATAATCCTTGACTGAAGCAGGAATACCACTTTCATTAAATACAGCTAATCCACCAACAGTACCAATCCATTTTGTATTATTTTCATCAATAGCTATTGAATTAACTTGGTTATCAGGCAGTGGTGAATTTGAAATATTGAATGTTGTCCAAAGTGTTCCATCAAATTTTGTGATACCTCCGCCAGTTCCAATCCATTTTGAACCACTATCATCAATCGTAACTGTGCTAACCCAATCATCAGGTAAACCAGAAACATAAGTATTATAAATTGTCCAGTTTATACCGTCAAATTTTACAAGGCCACCATAAGTACCTATCCATTTATTATCGTTATCATCGATGATAACTGATTTTATTAAGTTATCGGGTAACCACGAATTTGTAGTGTGATATATAGTCCATTCAATACCATCATATTCTGCAAGTCCATTTGATGTACCAATCCATTTAATCCCGTTATCAGAAATTGCAATCGAATAAACATGATTGTCTGGTAAACCAGAATTCGAAGTATTGTAAGTTGTCCATATTGAACCATCAAATGTTGTCAATCCACCTTCATCATTATAGCTTGTACCAATCCACATTAAGCCATTTCCATCAATTACAATTGAGGTAACATGGTCGGTGGGCAAGCCTGAATTAAATGCATTGTATGTTTGCCAGTTAACACCATCAAATTTTGTCAATCCACCACTCGACATCCATATATTCCCGTTAATATCTTTTGTTAATTCTCCTGTCCAATCTTCTGGTAATTCTGAATTCGATGAGTTGTAAGTTGTCCAAAGCATTCCGTCGAATTTCGTCAGTCCACCATAAGATCCAATCCATTTGACATTGAGTTCGTCTATAAGGACAGAACGAATCCAATTTGAGGGTAATGGATCTGTATTTGCTGTGTTAAATGTTGTCCAGTTTGTTCCATCGTATTTTGTCAATCCTCCACAAGCCATCCAGATGATTCCGCTTTCATCAGTGCAAACCTCACCAATATTATTACCCGGTAAACCTGAATTAAGAATACTGAAGATTGTCCAATTATCTCCGTCAAATTTAGCAAGTCCACCACCGTTTGTTCCGATCCATTTTGTTCCACTTCCATCTATTGCAATTGATCTAATATAATTTGAGGGGAGTCCAGAATTAATAGTGTCAAAAGTAGTCCAATTGAAATCATCAAATTTTGTCAATCCACCACCATTTGTACCGATCCATTTGACCCCATTTGTGTCAATGGCTATTGAGCAGATTGTGTTTACAGGAAGACCTGAATTTGTAGAGTTATAGGTTGTCCAGGTTGTTCCATCAAATTTTACTAATCCATCACTTTCATTACCACCACTGTTATCATAAGCTCCAATCCATTTTGTATTGCTTCCGTCAATCGCGATGCATGTTATATTGTCACCACACAAGCCTGAGTTTGAGGTATTATAGGTGGTCCACGTTGTTCCATCAAATGCTGCTAATCCATTAAAAAGAGTCGCGATCCATAATGTCCCGCTTTGTTCTATTGCTATTGAGCCTATATAGTTATCTGGAATTGCTGAATTTGAGGTATTGTAGGTTGTCCAATTTATTTCGTCAAATTTTGTTAATCCATAATGAGTTCCAATCCACTTATTTCCACTTAGATCTATTACTAATGTGTTTACACAGTTTGAGGGCAAACCTGAGTTTGAACTGTTATATGTCGTCCAACTTGTTCCGTCAAATTCAGTCAATCCTCCGGAATCACCTCCGACCCACTTAATATTGTTTGCATCAATAGCTATTGCCCTAACAGAATTATCTGGCAAACCAAAATTTTCAACATTATAAATTTTCCATTGTGCATATTGAGCAACAACCAATTTTACCAGTAATACCAAGGTAATAAACATTAATATTTGCTTTTTCATATACCAAATTATTTAAATAATCGAACGTCAATCCTATATTTCTTTCTATGCTTTCTTTATTTGTCATTTTTTTTGTCTTTTCTCTTACTCCCCTTAACTATTTCCCAGCTTCCTTCTTCTGTTTCGCTGGGGTTTTAAACTATCAGAAAAGTGTTGCCTTCGGCGCCGAGCTCGCTGGCGAAGGATTAGTCCTTCAGCCGGTTAGCTGGGTGAGACAAAATCAGTCATAGGCTTTCTTTTGTCTCAGCTTAAATTCCTCCAGCGCTTTCCTTAAAAATTCCATATACCGCTCTTTATCCGCTAAAAATTGTTCGGTTAATTCACTGCGCACCTGTCGCATGTAATCAACCGCATGAAAACCATCCTGAGCTTTTTTATTCGTTTCCATACACTATTTCTTTAGGTGTTCTGATATCAATGGTTGAATAACCGAATTTTAAATTTATAGAGTTATATTGCCGGATGCGGAAAAAATTTACCATGTGCCTGAAGTTCCAACTGATGAGGCTGTCCACTTTAAGTATTGTTGAAATGGCTATATGTTGTGCATCTGAATGAAATTTTGAGGTCAATGCTCCTTCAAGCACATATTTATCTGCTAAAGCAAGGTGTTCATCATTAAGGCTAACAAGTTCTATAAATTCTGAAGGAATCGTAGCGGGAAGATTGCGGACTATTTCAGGCGCTTTCGTCAACTCACCAAGGGTTACATCTGACAGGACAATAATAAATTTCCCTTGTTTAGCCTGGATGAAAAATGGCTTTGTCCAATCAGAAAACTCCTCGTCGGCATATCCGCCCCAAACTGATGTATCAACGTAAAATTTCATTTTTCAAATGTACTGAAAATATTTCGCTCAAATAATTTACACGCCATGAATTTTCGTTACTTTTTTAACTTTCACTCCCCCTCCTTCACTTCCCAGCTTCCTTCTTCGGTTTCGCTGGGGTTGTAAACCATGAAGAAAGTATTTCGGCGCCAGGCTCCGGGGCTAACATTTCAGGGCTATTAGCGTAATTATCGCCATTATTGTTTCTGGAATTTTAAACTGTTCTTCTTTAAAAATTCTGTGATCTGCTCAAATGTCATCCCGGAAATTTCTTTGGCGATTTTCTCCTTTATTTCCCTGAAAGTTTTTACAGTTTCAAAATAAAATCTTTGTTTCATGGATTAATTTACTTTCGCAAATCTAAGAAAATTATACCACCCTTTTACTTTACGAAATTTTTTTACGGCTATTTCCCGCAGGCGAAGTTTAATTTTATGGCAGGGGTGAGTTTGAAGTTTTGATTGAATAAAACTTATTGATTATGAAGCTGGTGACCATACCCAATGTACAGGATTATGAAAGAAGGGCTATTCCAAATTCTCATCTAACCTAAGACTGCCCGTTGAAGTTATTTCCATTGTAGCTCAACCTTATATTTTTTCAGTCCTTTGTCCCTTGTGAGTAGTATCAAATTCTCAGCAATTGCCTGGGAAATTATTAACCTGTCAAAAGGATCACTGTGATGAAAGGGTAAATTTGATAAAACGATGAGATGGGCGTAATTAATGGGAATAATTTCGATTTGATTTCTGTCAGCATAATTAAACAGCTCTTCGAGGGAAATGTCTAATGTCAATTTTCCAATTTGCTTTTTGATTGTGATTTCCCATAAACTGGCGGCACTCAAAAAACATGCCTGATGAATATCTTTGATTTTATCCCTTAAAGACACCGGTAATTTGATCATTACCTGAAGCAAACCACAAAAACGTATGGGTATCGAGTAGATAAGCCATTACATGTAGTTTTTCAATTCATCTAAAGGCTCGTCAAAGTCAGCGGAAAGTTTAATTTTACCTTTAGCAAAGCCAAATTCACGCATCCTGAGTTTTGATTTTGTCCTGGATTTTTTCTTCAAAAATTCAACAAAGTCAGCGACCTGCTCCCTCAAGTCTTTAGGCAAAGAATTAATCTCTAATTTTAATGAAGTGTTTGTCACGCTGCAAAATTAATGAAATTAAAGGTTTGCTTGGCAGTTTATAACCAAGCCGCATCAAACACATGGTACCTGTCTTTTATGGTTTGAAGCTTTGGGACTCTTAAAACCTGGCTTATACATCAAATCGAACTGATGCCGAGCCTGAACAACATTTTTAACACCGAATACGAATCCAATACCTGGGTGTACCGCTACTACACCGGAAATCAGGAATATGAAATGAATGGCTATTTTCCGCAGGCGAAGTTCAATTCTATGGCAGGGGTGAGTTTGAAGTTTTAAAACAATCAAATATAATTTATCGCAAGCTAATGATTATCACATTACCGGGCTAATTTAACATGCGGATAGGACAATATTTTATCGTCGGCAGTTAATAAGGCTATTTCTGTAATATTAGAGGTTGCAACAATAATCTGATCAGCAGGATCTTTATGAAAGTCACCTTTCAGGCGGGTTGATTGAATAATAATTTCTGTTGACAATTCAACTTTCCGTAAACTTTGATAATGAAGGGCTTTATCTATCCATTTATCTAGTGAAATACTCAGTATAAGTCTTTTGTATTCGACCAATTTAGCTACTTCCCAAACGGAAATAACACTGATTAATAAACCGGAGTCTATGGAATTGTTAATAATATCCAGTTGCTTTGTTTTTAAATCACCGGATTTATTTACCCACCAAATCCAGATATGAGTATCCAGTAAAATCAATTGATTGCCTCCCAGTCATTTTCTGAAACTACTGGTTTGAAAGGATCAGTATATTCAATAACTGTTCCTTCAAGGTTTTTCAGAGATGATTGTTTTTTCTTTTTATTTCCTGTTGGAATAACAATCACTTCGATTTCCTGGCCTTCCTGCAACGGTAATTTGTCAAACCATGCCTGAATATCCTTATTAAACTGGGTATGCGTTTTAAAAGCTTCCATTATTATCAAGAGTTTAACATTACAAAAGTACAAAATGCAGGACAATAATAATCCATATAATCCCTTTCAGAAAAACATAAACACTGATGGTGAGCTCGAACAGCATCTTTAACACCGAGTTCGAATCGAATGGCTGGGTATACCGCTATTACACAGGAGATCAGGAATACGAAATGAACGGCTATTTCCCGCAGGCGAAGTTTAATGTGATGGCAGGGGTGAGTTTGAAGTTTTGATTTCCATGTTCGGCACCAGTCCTGCTCTCTACTTGCCTTGGCTGGAAGACTGGCGCCAGATGGGGTGTTTTTTGCAAACCTGTTTTCCGGCGGTATAGTAAGTACTATTCAACTAATTGCGAAAACGAAACTTAGATTTTCTTATAAATATCACCTCTGTTGCCTGCGGTAAATACAAATATGACAATTTCATCCTGATCTATTTCGTAAATAAATCTTAATTTCCCGACTCTCAGGCGATAAACCGGCGAAGAAAATTTCATTTTTTTAATATCAAGCTGTGGATGAGCAAAGGGATCGGTTTTTAACAATTCGAACTTATAAAATACCAGTTGGCGTTGATTTGTTGGGAGTGAATCAATAAATTTTATCACTCTTTTGGATATCAGAAGCCTGTACATGTTCAGAAATTGCCTTTGATTTTATCCCAATCTTCAAAATCCGAAAAGTTTCCTCTGCCGGTTTTTTTCTTCAACCGGTAAACTTCTTTATTTTCTTCAGCCGTGAGTTCATCTGAAGATTCTTCAAGGACTACAAAACTGTCCTTTGGTAAAATTTTAAGGAAATTAATAAAATCCCGATAAACATTATCCGCTATTTCAATCGACAAGGTTTTCATATTATGTTAAGATTGAAAAATTTCGGTAACAAATATAGATAAAACAGACCAATAAACGGCAGGAAATTTATTAGCTTATTTCCTTCACGCCATTTGGCAAATTTATAACCAAGCCGAATCAAACACATGGTACCCGTCTTTTATGGCTTAAAGCTTTGGGACTCTTAAAACCCGGCTTATACATCAAATCGATCAGATATTGAGCCTGAACAATATCTTTATAAAGGAATATGAATCCAGTTCATGGGTGTACCAGTATTATTACGGAAACCAGGAATAAAAAATGGACGGCTATTTCCCGCAGGCGAAATTTAATGTAATGGTTGGGGTGAGTTTGAGGTTTTGATATTATCAGTATTTTGATCTTCAAACAAAAAAATTCATTGTCAAAGTATATCAGTTGAAAGCCTTCTTTTGATTGAGTTTGAAATCTTCAAAATGCTTTCATTACAAATTCCAGATAGCTGATTTTATCTTTATAATACTGTCCGGTCAATTCGGTATGTACTTGTCGCATAAATTCAACTGCATGAAAATCTTTTTCGTTGTTTTTATTCATTTCCATATACAATTTCCTTAGGTGTTCTGATATCAATATATGAAACCTAATCCTGCATTGGACCAACTACCTCAAGAAGTTCTGGCAAATCCATTCCAAGGTTTTTAAGATGTTCGATCTTCGGAACACCGTTCTTTGTCCAGCCGCGTCGCTGATACACTGCATCTAAAAGCTTTTCATAACGGTTTTCGCGGTAACTGCGCGTGATGGCTAACTTTTCTTCCATTGACTTTCCTTGCGGATCAATTCCGATGATCTCCTTCATCTGCTTGTCGTACCTTTCAGCTCTCGATTCATATTCCTCGGCAGTGACCGGCCCTGCAGCTCGGTAAGGCTGTGCATCGTTCTTCCTGAGCCCGTAACCTCGCCGGATACCAAATATTCTCTGGAAGTTATAAACCCTTTCGGACATGCGGATCAACTCTTTCCTGTCAATTTCTATACCTGTTACGGCCTTATAAATAGTAAGATAATTGTCAACATGCTCAGGAACCTTGGCTGGCTCGTCGGTTTGTGCATTGTTTTCCGGCTCCACATCGTTCCATGGCAATTTGCAAAGGCCCATGAGTCCGAACCATGTCCTGAACATCGGGAAGTAATGCAGGGCTTCGGCTTTCTTTTCGAAAGTCGGTATCTGGTTGTTCACCATGTCCATAAAGATCAGCCAGGCTTCATCGTGCTGCGGGCCTTTGTTGGTCATGGCATAACCTCCCTGTTGCGCCAGTGATTCTTTAGAAACATATTGCGAATATTCGAGCCCCTTGTTTTCCATCCCTATATCCTGCATAAACTGAGGATCGCCCCAGCCTTTTTCAGCAAAGATTTGTTTCATCATGCGAACACCTTTTCCGGCGATCAGTCCGAAGCCTTCGCCACGCGCGAGTTGGTGTAGTAATTCCATTGCAGCATCGGCATTTCCGAAATTCAGTTTCAAACCACCTGTTCGTTCTTCGTTCAGAATCCCATTTTCAAAACATTCCATAATAAAACCCATTGTGGTTCCCCATGTAATTGTACAAATCCCATAAGTGTCACAATAAAAATTGGTTTCTATGGTAAAGTCCGGATTGAAAATGCCCATGATCGAGCCGAGTGACGATGTTGACTCATATTCAGGCCCGTCAACAATCACTTTCGAACCTTTGTACGGCCCTGTCCTGAGTTCGTAATTATCCACACCTTTAGCGCACGACATATTGCATCCGATCCAGCAGCCATCAGGAATCCCTTGAGTAAACCTCGATTTCCAGACATTGGCGTGGATTTTATCTGCATCTTTATGGCTTCCGAACTTAAAATTATGAACCGGGAGAAGGTCATAGTCATTCATAATATTGGTGAGGTGGGCCGTTCCGATTGCCCTCATCTGGCACTGGCTATCGTCGAGCTCACGCATTTCCTTGTTGAATTTCTTACCTCTTTCTATGATGGAATCGAGATCAACAACATTATTCAGGTTGCCTTTAACACCGGGAATTTTAACAACCAATGCCTTGATCTTTTTATCTCTGAAAACCGTCCCGATTCCGCCGCGGCCTGCCTGCTTCAGCCGGACAATCTTTCGTTTGGGATCATAAAAGCTGAAGTTCAGCATTCCGATCAATGAATGATCTGCTGCGATACCCGCCGACACAACAGCAACATTTTTTTTATCTTTTTCTTCATCCGAAAACATCTCGTGAAGGTTTTCGGCAAGCAGGTGGCTATTGATGGGTTCCATCGGTGCCTCGAAAATTTCAACCTTATGATTGATGCCGTTAATAAATACGATTACATCTTTTGTTGCTTTTCCCTGAATTTCGATAGCATCGAAGCCAGCAAACTTTAGAAAAGGGCCAAAATGCCCGCCAACATTGCTATCAATCGGAATATCGGTTTGAGGTGAAATAGAAACGCAAATAGCCTTACCTGTCCCGGAATACTGTGTGATCCCGCCAACTGGTCCTGAAGAAATGTTGATCTCATTTTCCGGATCGTTCCATCGTGTATCGGGTTTGGTTGCATCCCACAGAAGCCTGAGCCCATAACCCTTCCCTCCGATAAACTTTTCCTTCATCAATGGCGGAACGATCTTTTCACTGACCTCGTTATTACTCAGGTTAATGTATAAAGTTTTGTCCGTATAGCCCTTTTGCAATGGTTTCCAAAGATAGCTCCATTGCTTAAGAATTGTGTGAGCCTTTTTCATTTCCAATAGATCTGTCATGTCACTGTATTTTAATACTCAATTATCGTTAATGAATTCACAAAAATAAATTTTAAAGACAAATCTCCAAATTAAAATGTTGAAAAATGATTTTTTATCGTAACACATATTGATAATTATATATTTTTGTTTCTGTTTGAGTCTCACTTAAACCTTGCTTCAATGACATTCATGGAAATTAAGAGGATTCTTAAAAAAAAGACCGTCGGAATTGCGGGCGCTGGTGGCTTGGGATCCAACTGTGCTGTTGCACTTGCCCGCGTCGGTATAGGTAAAATAATTATCTGTGACTTCGACGTTATTACAAAGGATAATCTGAACAGACAATACTATTTTCACGAACAATTGGGCCAAAAGAAGGTTTTTGCACTTGAAGAAAATATCATGTTCATTAATCCTGCGGTGAAAGTTGAACCTCATGTTATAAAGCTTAGTCCCGAATCTATCAGAACCTTATTCAAAAAATGTGATGTTATCGTCGAAGCTTTTGATAGCGCCGACATGAAGCAAATGATTATTGAAACAGTACTTATCTTTTTACCAAATACTCCGCTGGTTGCCGGATTGGGCATGGCAGGCTGGGGTGATAGTAATTCAATAGGTCTGCGAAAAATTGATAATCTTTATATTTGTGGAGACGGAAAAAGTGAAATTGCAGAGCAACTACCGCCTTTGGCTCCAAGAGTAGGTATTGTTGCACATATACAGGCAAATACGGTAATGGAAATTTTATTAAACAATTAAAAAATAAAATGAAAATAATTCTCAATAATAATCCTGAAACAATAGATGCAGAACTTCTCACTTTACAGGAACTTATCGAATATAAGAATTTTACCTTCAGATTACTTGTGACTAAATTAAATGGCCGGTTGATTAAAAAGGAAGACCGCAGCATCACACAGGTGAAAGATGGTGACAACATTGCTGTTATACACCTTATCAGCGGCGGATGATATTGGGTTCGATGTTCAAGGTTTCAGGTTCAGGTTCCAGGTTCAATTCCCCCTTTGAAGGGGGCAGGGGGCATAGCCGTCAGGTTAAGTTAAATTTCTTAGTATTGTCAATGGTTTCAGCTTATTTTTCTTTTGCTCTTTGATACATGTTCTTTCTATTAAGGATGCCAGTTGATCTAAAAAATC
>Ga0172369_10001070_pt1 | contig 40216 bp, 47 predicted proteins | sample LakKiv25m_FD_114539 | JGI IMG/M metagenome (GOLD analysis project Ga0172369, IMG submission 114539) | Freshwater microbial communities from Kabuno Bay, South-Kivu, Congo - kab_022012_11.25m | ecosystem: Environmental > Aquatic > Freshwater > Lake | place: Democratic Republic of the Congo... | reverse complement strand
CTACCGGATGAACCAGAGCTACCGGATGTGCCAGAGCTACCGGATGTGCCAGAGCTACCGGATGTGCCAGAGCTACCGGATGTGCCTGACGAACCTGAGCTGCCTGATGTGCATGAGACACTTAAAGATAATAATTCTTCATTTATATCATCAAAAGCATCTTTTATTTTAGTTTCATTATTCCAAGGAAAAAACCCATCTAACCAATTATTATCAGTAGGTGTTCCTATGGTGCTGTCACCAGAACTAATATTTCCTACACCATTATCAATAAATCTATTATCTATTGATTGTAGTCGTAATTCAAGAACATCTGAAATTTGAGCATATTCTGATGTAGGTATTTCACTTATTCGTAAATCATTTGTTGTTCTACATAAAGCAGCAACACATATAGATGGGCCATTAGTATCTTCTTCACCAAAATCATCCCATTGAACTAAACAATCAAGTCTTTTCCCAACAGCATAAAATATATTAACTATTTTCCACCGATTATTTGTACCAAAATATAAACTTTCGTCTATGATGATATCATTTTCAATAACATCAACAGCAGTATATCCAAAAAGACTATAATCAATAACATTTCCAGATACTAACCATAAACTATTACCAATATCATTAACATTTATTATTTCATACCCGGCAGCAAAAGTATTAGACATTCTACCTCCTATTTCTTAAAATACTAGTTTTATATAGTTTGATGCCGATGTATTACATCCAGAAATCGTGAATCTATCAAAATCTGTTGTATTTTGATTAGCACTTACTGCTATCATATTACCGGTATCTTCTCTATAAACTTGAAAATTAGGAGCAAATCTATTATACCAACCGGTAGCATTAAATCCAGTATCAATAATTACCTGGCCACTTATGACATTTGATCCTTTTATTCTTATAGTGGCTGCTAACATTGTTACATCATTAGGAATTGTAAAAGAAATTATATTTGAGGATCTTGATGCTGTGATTCCTGTATTTGTTGCTCTTACAGTAATTTCTTCATCTACTGTATTATCAGCAATGTATTGAAATACATTACCAGTTACACCACTTGTACCAGATGTTCCTGTTATACCAGATGTGCCAGATGTTATACCAAAAAATGATGTTCCAGATGTACCTGAACTTCCATTTATACTTATACCAGATGTACCCGATGAACCAGAAATACCGGATGAGCCTGAGCTACCGGATGTTCCCCATCCACTTGTGCCACTTGATCCGGATGTGCCTCTTGTTCCTGAGCTACCGGATGTGCCTGATGTTCCAGATGTACCATTTATACCAGAACTTCCACTTGTAACACCATAGAAAGAAGTACCTGATGTGCCATTAGTGCCTGATATTCCATCAATTCCTGATGTACCAGAGCTACCTGATATTCCATCATTGCCTGATGTGCCTGATGATCCATCAATACCTGAACTACCTGATGTTCCAGATGAACCATTTATACCAGAACTTCCAGAACTTCCACTTGTAACACCATAGAAAGAAGTACCTGATGTGCCTGATGATCCATCAATACCTGATGTACCACTTGTGCCTGAAATACCAGAGCTGCCTGAGCTACCGGATGTACCCCATCCACTTGTACCACTTGATCCGGATGTCCCTCTTGTGCCTGAGCTACCTGAAGTACCAGATGTGCCTGAGCTACCAGAGCTACCAGAACTGCCTGATGTTACACCAAAAAATGATGTACCTGAACTACCTGAACTACCAGATGTTCCTCTTGTACCTGAACTACCTGAACTACCTGAACTACCTGAACTTCCACTTGATCCAGATGTTCCAGAGCTACCAGACGTTCCTGATATACCACTTGTGCCTGAAATACCAGAGCTGCCTGAGCTACCAGATGTTCCCCATCCACTTGTACCACTTGATCCGGATGTACCTCTTGTGCCTGAGCTACCTGAAGTACCAGAACTACCTGAAATACCGGACGAACCAGAGCTACCTGAGTTACCAGATGTACCAGAGCTGCCCGATGAACCAGATGAACCACTTGTGCCTCTTGTGCCTGAAGTACCAGAGCTACCAGATGTACCTGAACTACCAGACGTACCAGAGCTACCAGATGTTCCAGAGCTTCCGGATGTGCCTCTTGTGCCTGACGAACCTGAGCTACCAGACGTACCTGAGCTACCAGAACTGCCTGAGCTGCCTGAACTACCTGAGCTACCAGACGTGCCTGAGCTGCCTGAACTGCCTGAACTGCCAGAGCTACCAGACGTGCCTGAAGTACCAGAGCTACCAGATGTTCCATTTAAACCACTTGTTCCAGAGCTACCAGATGTTCCTCTTGTACCGGATGTACCAGAACTACCTGATCCACTTGTACCACTTGATCCACTTGTGCCTCTTGTGCCTGAAGTACCACTTGTACCTGAGCTTCCAGAGCTTCCAGAGCTACCAGATGTTCCATTTAAACCACTTGTTCCAGAGCTACCGGAAATACCAGATGTTCCAGATGTTCCCCAACCACTTGTACCACTTGATCCAGATGTTCCAGAGCTACCAGATGTTCCAGATGTTCCTGTTCTTAGTATATCAATATGGTCATATGTTATATCAGATACAACAATATCAAATAATACTCCATTATAATCATCTGTATCAATGAAAAAATTGAATAAACCATCCGAATCTGACGTGACTTGTGGTGGTGTTATTACAGGAATAACATCATCAATATTTATATATATTTTGGCGGGTGTTGTCGTTCCTGCTTCATATATAATTACATCAATATTAGGAGAAGCATTTCCGTATGTGTCTCTGGTTCTACCTATAAAGTTTTTTCTCATTATTTGAAGTCCTCTATTATATTGTTTATAATATTTATTTTTAAAACAAATTTATAATTTTCGTACAGTTAAAATTGTTTTATGTTTAAATGATATAGAATTTTTATTTATTGTCCATATCACATTATATATTTTAGGATCGGATGTTACATCTGTATCTATTAACATACGAACTTTATTACTACTTACACTTCTTGTAGCATTTTCAACAATAATATTATGATTTACATCTTCAATATATGATTCCGCATAATCTGGATAAAATGGAGATTCATTTTGATCCCTAATTGTAAGCTCTATATTTCTTATTTCATTTTTATAAAAATATATATAAGTTTCTGACATTTATTACCTCATAGATGATCTTTTATATAGGTATTTACTTAAACTTTTTGCCATTTGGTTCTTTGGTTTTCCTGGTCTTTGTGGTCTCATTCTATCATTCAATATAGTCAATTGCTTCATTGCCATTACTGAATAATCTCTTGTCCATGTTGACACAACTTCTTTTTCGATATCAGCTTCTTTTATCTCCTTTGCATATTTCATCATATTTCTTTTCAATAGATATCGTCTTACAGCAAATTTAAGATATGGATATTTTTTAATAACCATATCCCATGTAAGTTTTACATTTCCTCTATTATATTGATATGTAGGCATCCACATATCAATAAATTTTTTTCTTATGTTTCTGTTTATATAACTTAAATTTATACACTGTATATAATTATGTCGATTTCCAGTAGTTGGGTGGGTTCCATAAACATAATTTAACATAATAACAGTTGGAATAGGATCATTTTGATAATTACTATAATAAAATGAATAAAAATGTCCACTCTTAAACCATACCATTCCTTCTTGTACTCTATCTTTTACAATTAACATTCTTACTCCTTTATAAATGAATATTATATTGGTTTGCCATTCTTAAATAGATCGTCTTCAGTTAATATTTTAAAATTCATCCCCATTTTTTTACAAAACATAATAGTAGCATTCCATTTGGCAATATTTATTTGATATGTAACATATTCGTATAAATAAGAAGAACTTTTTTTATTCTTTTTTATAGGAGGATATGTTTGGGATTTTGGTTTTATTTCTATAACATATTTATTTTCTTTACCATTTTTATCTAATATAATCATAGTAAAATCTGGATAATACCTTCTCATTTTTCTCTTAGTAGGGTCATAATATGGTATTTGTATTGCTTCTGATGACCATTTTACTACGTTTGGGTTTCTATCACACCAGTTACAAAATACATTTTCCCAACTTGACCTACAAATTGGATATTCTTTACCTATATACTTTTCTTCGTTTATAGGTGAGTATATAGTATGCTTCTTAGGATTATATGTGCTACTTTGATATGACATATTATTCTTTTATACTGTGTTCCTTCTTACCTTCATCCTCCATTTTTTTCAAACGCGTGTAATAATCTGGAATTTCAGCTAGGTGATCTAATGCTATACGTCTTGCCATCATTGGATAATTTGTATGTTCTGCTTCTACCTTTATACCCATTTCTATTTCTTTTTTATATATATCATCTTCACTTTTACCGGATTCATTAAATCGCCCATTACTTAGAAATGATGTAAGAATACTGTATATTTCTTCCTCTAATTTATGTGAATTAATATTATGTTCATCAGCAAACTTATGGATTTTACTATCTTCTGGATTTGGATTATCTTTCAAAAATTCCATAATTTTTACTTTTATATCTGTTTTTTCTTCTTTTTCATTCAAGAAGTTATCTATTTTACTGACTGTACTTTCATTCATATTATCTTTTACCCTCCACATACCATGTTTTTAGCAAAGGCTAGTAATGCATTGTCTGGTTTTCCTTCAACCTTCTTATATTTGTATATTTGCTTATATTTCTTCTTTCTATTCTTACCAGATGTTGTATCATAATAAGCCACTACAGCCCATTGACCATATGTTGAAATAAAAATACCTTTCATTCTATAGTCCATTATACCACCTAATGCTGTTCCTTCTACCCAATCACCTGGCTTTATATCGTTGTTCATTTCTATCCTCCTGTTGAAGGCAAATCGGCCTTCCTTCTTCCCTTTTTCTCTTGTTCCTCTTTATATTTCTTTATAACCTATATATGTTTAGCAGACAAATATACTAAGAATATTGCAGCATATATTATAGACATAAAATTCATATTTTTTATATATCTACCAGAAATAATATCAATATATATAGCAAGTGAATATACTGGATAAGATACAACGACCGATACAATTTCATCTTTCTTTACTGTTGCTGACACAGATTCATTTATCTTACGATTTTTCAATTCTATTATATGTTTTATCAGTTCATCAGTATCCATTCTTTCTTTCTTTGTTGTGCCTGCCATATAAAAAGTTTAGATATTTCATCAGCTATTTTAACAGTTATACTATCATTTTTTGTATCATCCAATCTTTTCAATAATGCATCAGCTAATTGATAGAATGCTTCTCTACATTTTCTTTCTATTTCTTTTATTGATAGTTTAGAAACCTCTGTTTTTACTTTAGAAATCCAAGATGATATTGCAATCTCATTTATCATTTCATTTGCTATATATTGTTTAAGTCTCATTATAAGATACCACCATTTCCTTCTTCTCTTTCTTTTTTATATTGCTCAGGATTTTCTTTTTTCCATTTCATCCATTGAGCTATATGTTTACCAGATATTAATATAAGCCAAAATGAAGCATAAAAACCAATTACTTTACCACTATATTCTGTGCCTTTCAATACCTTATCAAGTTCAAGCCAAACCTGAAGAGCCGGATAAAATGACATAGTAGGAAATGCTTCTGTTTTTATAAGTTTCCATAAATGGGCAGCATCTTCATTTATTGGGTTTTCAAATATTTCTTTCCTATTACAATAACGTAAAGAATCATTTATATCTAATTTTTGATCTAAATTGAAAAGTCTTTCTTTTATATTTTTATCTTTAGTAGTTTTTAATAATAAATTGATAAATTTTTTATCTTCTATTTTTTCTTTATCTGTTGTACCTACAATATAAAATACCTTACCTAAAATATCTGATATTTTATACGTTATGGGTTCTTGATTTTTATTATTCGTTGTATCTATTTTTTTCAATACAGATAATAAAATTTTATTATAATCATTCTCACATTTTTTTACAAATTCACTAAATGACATTTTATATAATTCTGATTTTACTATATTAAAAATTTTTAAAATCCATGATGGTACTATTGTCTCATTAACCATATATTTTTGTAATCTCATTATTTTATCTCCTTGACAGACCCATCAGGTTGAACATTATATGATTCAAATGATATAAGATCTTCATCAGCAATATCATATAAATTATATGTTTTACGAACCTTATTTAAAATTTCTGTCGGAATATCTTGTTTTATTGTTAAAAATTCTTTACATGTTGTTAAATAATCATCAAATAATCTAACACGACGATAAACACCATCTTTTAAGTATTTAACTATAATTTCTTTTTTTATATATGGTATTGATATACCAGATCGATTACCAGCTCTTTCAACATATACCTTATCTATAGGAAATCCTTCTTTTCTAAATTTTTCTAAGAATAAAGATTTATTATCTAAATTAGTTCTAGCCGTAAGAATTATAACTTTTGATCCTCTTTGTTCAGAATGGTTTATAATTCTAACCACTCTTTTTATCATTTTGGTTACCGGTTTAGATGTATCATAAAATAATTTTGCATTTCTAAATTCAGAATAATCAAATGTTTCTCCATCTTCTTTTTTATAACTATTATATTCTGCATTAGTAAGTGATTTAATTATTTTATCATTCTTTATGACGTTTATTTTAGCAAATGTATTAAATAATGTCTCATCAAGGTCTACAAATGTTATCCCTAAACCCTTTGTTTCCTTTTCTGTTATATAATTCTTTAATCTCATATAAATTTCTCCTAAATAGATATATACTGATATAAATATTATTTATAATAAATAATATAAAATAATATAACTACTATGTGAGGAAAACTTATGAGATTAAAATCTTTTATTTCAGAAAATTCAAGTATTTATGGCCCTGGCATAACATTTATGGATTTAGATGATACCATACTTTACACAAATGCTAAAATAAATGTATATAAAAACGGAAAAATTACAAACAGATTAGGTAATTTTGCCTTTCTTCATTATGATAAACAAGAAGGTGAAACATTTGATTTTAGTGAATATGGAAATGCTGAATATTTTAAAAATACATCTAAACCAGTAACCAAAATGATTAATAGAATCCAAAGAATGTTCCAAAATATTAATAAAAGAGGATCAAAGATTGTTATATTAACTGGTAGAGCAGATTTAGACAATAAAGAAGTTTTTCTACAAGCAATGAGAGACTTTGGTATTCCTATTGATAATATATATGTAGAGAGGGTTGGTAATCCGGGTAAAGCACAAGCAGATTTACCTACAAAAAAGAAACTAACAATTTTAAAATATCTATCAAGTGGTCTATACAGAAGAGTTCGCCTTATAGATGATAGTGAGGCTAATTGTCAAGCATTTTTAGAATTAGAGATATCAATTCCTAAAGAGATTGAAAATAAAATAAGAAATAAATATAATGTACCTGAAAATGAACCAGCTATAGAATTTTATGCTTTACAAGCCTTAAAGGATGGGTCATTAAAAAGAATAATAAGGAGTTAATGTAATGAATAATAGACGACGTATTAATATTCCTGTGGAAAATGATAGGCGTGAATCTAATATATTGGCCACAGTTCTAGACACAATAACTGTTATAATTATTATTAATAGAGGGGAAGAAATTCTTTATGCTAATGATACATTTTATCAAAAAACTGGATATACTAACAAAGATTTAGAAACATTGAAATTTGGTAATCTATTTACACATAAGGATAGAGAAACATTTTCATCAAGAGCCTTATTAAGATTAGAAGGTAAATATGAATCTATTCCAGACATGTATGAAGAAGTTGAAATAATAAAAAAGGATGGTAAAACTCTTTATTGTGAAATACATCCAGATGTTATATGGTATAAAGGAAAAAATGCAACAATTTATACAAGTATTGATAAAACTCGTTATAGAAAAAGTGAAAAGGCTATAAATCAGTTTTTTGAATATTGTCCGGTATCAATGTATATAAAAGACGAACAATCAAAATTTATAAAAATATCAAAATATTATGAAAAAATTCTTAAAAAACCTTCATTAGAAGTAATAGGTAAAACTGTACATGATATATGGCCCAAAGACATTGCTGATGATATGGCAGAAAATGATAAAATCGTTTTTGAAAAGAAAACATCTTCAATATCTGAAAATAAAATCAATGGAAATACATATATGGTAACAAAATTTCCTATAAACGGTGATTTGTTAGGTGGTGTTTCTATTGATATAACCGAAATGATTAAAGCAAAAGAAGATATTGATAATTCTCGTAAAAAATTTAAAGAATTATATTCAGTTTTAGAATCATTTCTTGATTCTATGGATGATATGGTTTGGGTGAATGATTCATGTAAAAATATAATATTCGCTAATAAAGCTCTTAGAGATTTTCATCTTGATGAAGATATATTAAATTCTACGGAATGCACAACGATAACAGATAAAGTAGAAAGATTTATAAAAAAATATAATATAAACGGAAATGAAATTATTGTAGAAATTATAAAATCTCCTTTACTTGATGATAATAAATCTGTTGTTGGGTGTAGTGGTATTGTTAAAGATATTACAGAATCAGTACATCAACAAAATAAAATTATAAGAAAATTGGAAAAATTAGAAGGTGAAACATTACAAGAAACTAGAAAAGCTATAAATAATTTGAATAATACAATATTATCATTTAATAGAAAATGGAAATATTCTAATGACAGATGATAAAAAATATAATTCAACTGATATTCTTCCTGGCATAGTAGAAAGATTAATTGATAATTTGCAAGAAACAAATACATCAAATACTGATATGTTACGTTCTATAAATATATCATTAACTAAGGTTTCTGATACAATACCTACTGTTGTTGATGAAATAGGAATAATAAAAGAAGAAATTAGAAAATTTGAAGGTAATGATGTTGTTAATGGAATTAGAAGTATACTTACTAAAATAAAAATCCTTATTGCTGTTTTCAGTATAATTATAACATTGGGTGTTATAATTTCTAGTTTAACACAATTTAAATTAGAAACATCTATTATAAATGGTATAAAATTAGAAATGAGAGAAAACCTAAAGGAGCATACAGAAAATATGAAACAACAATTAGAATTATTTCTTTCAAGGAATGGAAAATAATGAATATATTTAATGAATATCTTAAAAAGGATAATATATTTGAAGATATATCACTTATCATATTAAATGAAAATATTGGTGTTCCTGATTCTGTATTTGATAATATTAAAAAAGTAGGTAATAAAATAGGCATTCAGATAAAGAGATCTGATACGATTTTTGATTATCTTGAAAGAGCAGGAAAAGAAGTATCTAATATTATTGGTCTTATCTGTAAATATATTATTACGAAAAATGGTAAGGAAAAAGATGATTTAAAATTAAAATTAAAATCAGATATAAAAAGTGTTAATAGACAAAGGATTGTCTCATTTATTATGGAAATAGATAATTCATTTATTGGCCTCTCCTCTATGTTAAAATTAGTAATGAGAAATATATTTGGGATTGAAATAACAAATTATAAAGAATGGTTAAATGATGTCGAATATATATTAACATCTCTTAAAAAAATTAAAAAAGTTTTAATAGATATGAATGCATCTCAAGATGAATTTGATATATATAATAATTTTTATAATTCTATAATAATGATAAAACAAGATATAGGAAGTGTAAATGAAGATGACACAGGAGGCACCCCTAGTTCACAACAGGGAGAGGGATATACAGATCCTAATGGAGCAACAACATCTACGAATATACAAAAGTTCTATCCAAAATTTGGTACAAAGATAGAAAGAAGGAAATTAAAAAATAAGAAATTAAGAAAATATTTAAATAAGAAAATAGAAGGAGATAGATAATGAATATAGTAGAAAAGATAGATTTCTGTTTATATGAAGATGGGTTGATACAAGTCTTAAATGAATCTGGAATTCGCAATATTCGTGAGCTTGCAAAAACTCACAAAAATGCTGAAATATATTTTCATCAAGACCTTGATGGTGTAACATCAGCTATAGCCATCAAGACATATCTTGAAGGATATGGTATAAAAATTATTGATACTCATATGATAAATTATGGAGGGATGGAATATTCTGTTCCTAAACCACAAGATAAAACACTTCATGTTCTTGTTGATTTTGCTCATGGTAAAGATGCTATAATGCATATTCATACAGATCATCATGAAGGTCAAGTAGGTGTTTCTGACAGAACATCAACATCATTCGTACATACACCATCTAATGCTGCATATTTATCAACTATTATACCAAAATCTGATTCCTTTCCACAAGAAGATTTAAAACTCATATCAATGGTTGATAGTGCTGATTTTGCTAAAAATGATATAACACCTGATGATGTTATGAGAGCGGCATTTGAAGTCAATTCTAAAATAGATGTTAGTAAAAATAGGATTTTTATGGGATTAGTTGTTAATAAGTTGTTATTAGCATATAAAAATAAAAAGGGATTTCTTGACCAATTAGTTTTAATGGCAAAACCTTCTTTAACTAATATGTATATTATAATTAAATATCTTGCTAAAAAGAATGGATATAAAACACCAGAAGAGGTAGATTCTGGAATGCAAAATTATATTCAAAATCAAGAAATAAGAAAAAAACAAGGTAATTTAAGTGATATAATTAATTTGAAAACAGGTGAATCCATGATGTTTGGGAATTGTGTTGTCCAATATGGAAGTAGTTCACTTGTAAGTAAGACAGTTGTATATGATAGATATACAGTATTTAAGGTTAATCCTACAGCTCAATATCTTGTAATGATGTGGCCTCTTGGTTTATTACAAGCTACTGTAAACCCGTTCATAAAAGGTGATAATCCATATCATTTAGGTGAATTAGCCCAAAAAGTAATATCAAAATATAAGGGAGACCTTAAACGAATAATGGTATCAGCTGATTATATAAAAATGTCATTTGAACGAGGTGTTACCGATAATTCTATGGGATTTACCATGAATGATTTTATGGCATTATTTAAAAAATATACTAAAGGTTTACAAGATACTGAAACATATTATGATATGTTGAAAACAATAATGAATACACCATTTAGTCAACTTTCACAGAAAGATCATAAAATATTAAGAACTATATCAGTATCAGCTTGGGATATTATTCAAGCTCAATCAGGTGGGCATAAGAATATAACAAATCTATCGGGATGGGGTTTTATAGGCAAAGGATTTATTAATATTATGAAGGCTGTAGCTACTGATCTTGTTAGAGAATTATCTAATAAGGAATTGGAGATGGATTAATGTCAATGTACCCAAAAACCATAGAACTTACAGAAGAAAATATTAAAAGATTTAACATTTATAAAGAAAGAGAAGAATATTATTTGAAACCAAAACGACATTATAATTACTTTATTTGTAAGGGATGCAATAAAGAATTTATTCGTCTTGATGGAAAATTATTATATTGTTCAAATAAATGTTCAAATCCTATAATAAATCAGAAAAACAAATTAGATTTCGATTTATTGAGTAAATCATTTGAAGATGAAGGATATGTTTTACATACGAAAGAATATATTAATAGGTATCAATTTTTATATTTTACATGCCCTAATGGACATTATCATAGAATAAGTGTGGGTAATTGGATTTCTGGGCAAAGATGTGGAAAATGTAGAAAAAATTCCCCTATTTCAAATGAGCAAATATTAAAATTATTTAATTCTAATGGATACACAGTATTTATACCTGAATATAAAATTTCTGGTTATAGAACAAAATTGAACTACAAATGTCCTAACGGCCATAGTCACTATATTACATATACAGCATTCAAGAGAGGGATTAGATGTCCATATTGTCAAAATCAAGCTCAAATAGAGTTTTCTGATATAAAGAAGTCTTTTGAAGATGAAGGATATAATGTAATAACAAAGGAAGATGAATATAAAACTCAAAATACAACAAAAATAGAATTTATTTGTCCTGCCAAACATAGACATTCTATTTCAGTTAGACATTGGAGAGACGGTCAGAGATGTGGAAAATGTAGTGTATCAAAAGAAGAAATTGAAATAAGAAAATTTATAAATACATTAAACATAACATACATAATGAATGATAGGAGAACTATTATTAACCCAAATACAAATCATTTTCTTGAACTTGATTTATATTTTCCTCATCTTAAAAAAGCAATAGAAATCAATGGAGAGTATTGGCATAGTAGATCTGAAAAGAAAATAAATGATGTAATAAAGAAAAAACAATGTGAATTAGATAATATCCAATTATTAACAATATCTGATAAAGACTGGAATAAAAGTAGTTACAATACAAAGAATAGAATAGAAATATTTTTATCTGATAAGGAATTGGAGATGAATTAATGTCAAGATTTATCAATATTGTAAATATTATAAAGAGGAATAAAATATGATATCATTAGATGACTATTTAAAAGAAGAAATAGATAAGGATATACGAGTTATTGTAATAACAAGTCGTAAAAAGTCCGGTGGTTATTATAAAACATCAGGTAAAATAAAAGAAATGTGTGATACGATGAAAATAAAAAATTATATTGCATATGCTGAAGAGGTGTTTCTTGCTAAGGATGATGATGGTAAATTACGAATTTATAATGTTGGTGATAAAGTAGGATTCAGAATAAGTAAAAATAATACAGTGGCTATAATAAGAAATAGTGTTACCAAAGGACAGGCAAGTTTAGATTTTGTGTCACAGTTAGAAAGATATGGTATATTTTGTGTAAATTCAAGACAATGTATAGAAGAATGTTATGATAAGTATAGAACTTATTTAAAAATGTCAGATGCTAAAATACCTACACCTAAAACAGCCCTTATATCTAATGAAAATGGTATAGAAGCCGCTTTTAAAAAGGTAGGGGGTAAATTTCCTTGTGTAATAAAGACACTTACAGGAGAGCAAGGAGTTGGTGTATTTTTAGTTGATTCTGTAGAAGGAATGAAATCTACTCTACAAACGGTATGGAAATTAAAACAAGGAACAGAGGTTATTATTCAAGAATTTTTAGAAGCGGATTATGATATGAGAATTCATATCTTAGGTGGTAAATATATAGCTGGTATGAAAAGAATGAAGATTAAGCAAGATTTTCGTTCTAATTATTCATTAGGAGGTTCGGTCGCTCCCTTAAAAATAACTGAAGATGTAGAAAAATTAGCTATACTAGCATCAAAATGTGTGGGTGCTGTATGGGCAGGTGTTGATATAATGAAAACGAAAGATGGTAAATTGTATGTTCTCGAAATTAATTCATCTCCCGGAACAGAAGGAATAGAAAAAGCAACAAAAATACCTATAACTAAAAAAGTTATAACTCATATAACTAATAGAAATAATTGGCATAAGACTCCTACTGAATGTGGTTATATAGAAATGATCAATATAGAAACTTTAGGTGATATGAAAGCCAAAATGGATACAGGTAATGGATCATATTGTGTTATACATTCTGATAAATGGACAATAGATGGAGAATATATTACATGGACTTGTAATGGTAAAAAATATGAGCATAAACTAGATGGAATGAAAAATGTTCGTACAATGGGAAAAATGGAAGAAAGACCAGCTGTTTTGTTGAATGTAACTTTTAATGGTGACACATATAAAGATATAAAATTTACAATCAGTAATAGAGTCGCAATGAGTACACCTGTATTATTAAATAGATCATTTATAACACAAGCTAATTTGATTATTAATCCAGCAAAGAGGTATGCTCTTAGTATTTCTGGTAGTAGTATAACAAGTTCAACTAATGAAAGTGAAAATAAAGGAATTAAAGGATGGCTAGAATAATGTCACGATTTGTCAACTATCTGGATGAAGAAGTCAAAGAAGATATAGTAAAAAGCATGGTAGGTTCAAAAAAGAAGGAACCTACTGCAAAAACCCCTGTTACTAAAAAGAAGGATAGTAAAAAAAAAGAAAGACTGAAACCAGAAATACATAAAGATCAATTTGGTGTTGATAAAGCTCATTATGATATGGTACAAAAATTGACTAGTGGTGGATGGAAACACATTGGACATAATGTCTATGTAAATGGGTCACGAAAGGGTAAATTAGATGGATCAATTTTTAAAGAATTAGATAATAAAGGAATGAGTGGGGATAAGAATTCACAAATTCAGAATCCTATACAAAAACAAGAGACTCTTTCCCCTAAAGAAAAAAAAGAAAAACAAGATTCAGAGGCATCAAAAACAGGTACAGCACCTTCTTATTTAAAAACAGACAAAGAAATTGCTCAATGGTATTTTGAGAATGGTGGAAAAGATAGAAGATTAAGAATGACTCAAAATGCACAAGATGAATTAGACAAATTGATACAGCAAGATAATGAAAAAAAAGAATCTGAGGCAGCAACAAAGGTATCTTCATTAAAATCAACGATCGTGGATAAAAAATATCCAACACATATAGGAGATAAAGATAAAACATTAAAAGAAATTGAAACATCTAAACAAAAAGCATTTACAGAAGGTCTTTATGATTATGATAAAGGTGATGATGATTTCTATAAAAAATTAAATGATTATAATGGAAATGATATATCTATATCAAATAAATGGGAACCTCCTATATTTTTAAGTTCTTCCAATAAGATTCCCCAAAGAGAATTACAGATATTAATAAGAATGATGAATACAAGACCTATAAGTTCTACAGAACCACCTATATCATTTTTTACAAATGGGGGCGCTGGGGGCGCTGGTAAATTACAAGCTCAAGCTGGGGAATTGATGACGATGATTGCAACATCATTATCTAAAAAGGAAATGAATGAATTTAGTAAATCTTTAATTTCGCATTTAGGTCAATTTGAGAAAAATGAAAAGACAATCATAACAAAAGATTGGATAAAAGCTGCTACGAATAATGCTTCTGCTATTCATAATAGAATACAAAAAGAATTTAATGTTGATGATGCATCCTCAATAATTACACATACTTGTTGGGATACTAAAGATGATGTAGAAGCTCTTGGATTAAATGACTATAAGAAAAATAAAGGATTTTCATCAGATGTCTATATAAAATTAAAACTACCTAATGGCCAGGTTATTCTGAATGAAGTCTCATTGAAAAAAGATAAAAATATTAATTTTCTTAATTCATCAACAGGAAAATTTAAAATTTGGGATAAAAACTTACCCCCTGAAATTGATCCTATTGTATATGCTTCCAACTTAAAAAGGTCTTTATCTAATAGTATTGATAAAGATGAAATTAATAGACTTTTATCCTCTGCATCAACACCAGAAATAAATGAACTAAAGGCTTTATTAGCAAAAAATAAAGAGATAAACATTAATAAATTTATAACAGGTGATAATAGGGAAAGTAGAAAAATACTTCTTGCATCATTAAAAGTACAAGCATCTATGGATGATAAAAAAGCACAAGAAGCATTAAGTGACATTAAAAGAATGAATAAAATGTATGCAATTGATTCAATAAAAGCGATCGCATCCAATGAAAAATTAAAAAAGGGTATGTTAGATGAAATAAAATCAGAATTTCCTTTAAAATCAGTTACAGAAAATGAAGAAACAATGGCTATAGGTGATATGTCTGTAGATAAAAATATTATAAATGATATTTTTAAAACTGATAAATGGGATGAAATACAAGAGAATTTAGAAGCCGTAACTGATAAAGAACCACCTATCTTAGCATATAAAGTTAAAGGTTCTAATGAGTATATTCCTATCGCTATTATTAATGTTAGAGAAGATGGTGTTGGATATGGAGCATCGTTTAAATTTGAAATGACATTAGATCCTAGATTTGCTACAATATTAAAATCATCCAATAACAAACTTTATAGTATGAAAAAAATTGATGAAAGTTCATCTTTATATAAATGGATGTTATATTATCAAATAGAAGAAGATGATTAAAAAATAACTCTATCCATAATAAAAATTTTTATTATGGATAGTATTTAATTATTTTTTAAACTGAAATACAGGCTCATATTTAGTTAATTTACCGTCCACGTTTACAATATTCATTGATTTCGCTTCTTGCATTTTTTCTAAATTATTATCACGTCCTATAACAAATCGTTGTAACATTAAAAGGGTTTTCTCTTGTGTAAACCCACATTCGATTGCTTTTGATACACTATCTTGTTCAAGAGGTAAAAATTTACCTTTACTAATTTTTAAATTTCCTATATTCCAAAACAATCTACCTCCCGGCATAAGTAAATCATAAGAATTTTTTAATGTACCTTTTAAAAACCCATCTCTCCAAAGATTATATTGACCATATCTTTTGAAAGATTGACCAGCATCTTCACTATATCGTTCCTTGGAAAAATAAGGGGGGCTAGTATAAGCAATACACACCTTACCTTTATATTTTTTAAATACAGGGTCATTACAAATATCTTCTGCTGGCAAACATAATGGAATTACTTCAGCTTTACATGTGGGATCAATATATTTTTTCCAAAAATTTTCAATCATTTTATATCTTGAATGAATTTTCGAATTAGGATCAGTTCCAATGTATACACACTTTTTATTTTTTAATTCGGGATTATTTGTGGCTGCTAGAAACGCTATTAAACGACCAGCCCAGCCCATAGAAGGATCATATACAACAATTTCATCCAAATGTTTATTAGATAACATTCCATTTTCCCATACCCATTTAGCAACTGTCCCACGAATATTTGTAACTGGTTGAGTACCTGATCCCATTCTTAAACTTTGTTTTAATGTTGGCCATACTGATTTATTAGGATCATCACGCCATCCATTAAGTTTGTCTTTCCATAATATACGTTTCATTTTTTTCATACATAAATCTTTATCTCTTAATACACCAATAATTGATGGTTTAATACCAGATAATCCTTCTGATATTTCTACTTCCATCATTTCTGGGAACCAATGATCTACAACAGATGACCATGTATTGTATCCTTTGAGTATTTGGTTTCCATTATCTTCAAAATATATCATATCATTATTATTTACATTGAGTTTATTAAATTTCTGTAATCTATCTATAATATTTTCAAGAGATACATCTCCACCACCGACACCATAATGTTCATTATCATACTTATTCAATAAATATATTCTTAATCTTTCAGCATATTCCTCAAATGTTTTTTCATCCATATCACGAATTATTGACCATACTATATTCAAATCTTGTGACATATTCAATTCTGTATATAGAGGCATACAATCTTCATTTGTATTAACAATCATTTCTACATCTTTAACTTCATTAGTATTAAAGAATAAATTAACATTTTTATCCATTATATCTCCTATGTAAAAAATAAGTTTATTGTATCATTTTTCTTTTTCTCTACATAATTAGTAATAACAAAAGGTGGTTTACCACATGTTTCTCTTATACCGTTCCTTTAAAGTTATGAAAAATTAAAGTTCATTACTTCTTCAGGTTTGCAACAGGAACCGTAGACTCCTGTAATGAATCGTTTGAGTATATTCAAGGCGGCATTTATATCCGCATTCATCTCGTGGTTACATTTTAGACACTTAAATAGCTCACCATTACGATTCATCCTATCAGAATAACCACACTCTGAACAGGTTGTAGAGGTATAAAAAGAAGCTACAGTGCGGAACTTAACACGGTTAAGTTCACAAGCTTGTTCTAACCTTTTTAACCAATACTTCCAATTCCAGATTCCGATAGAGCGTCTAATATTTTTAGTCAATAGACGTTTGACTTTTGTATTCTTACCTAAATCCTTCAACTTTTCTACTACAATCATATCAGGATCGAGTTTAATAATCTCTTGAGCAACTTCATCTATTCTCTGTTTTAAAGCTCTACGAGCCTGTTTCTGACCTTTTGATCCTTGCTTACACCTCTTTATCCTCTCTATACAAGATTTAATATCTGTACCAAGCTGTATCTTGTTAGAAAGAGACGCAAGAGCGTTAATACCAGTATCTATACCTAAAACCTTGTTACCTTCTTTTTTAGGTAAGGTTTCGACTTCAAAACTAAATTGAACATACTTATCAGTAATAATATAACTATTTAATCTTTTACCAATAGAAGCTATCTTATTGAAATGCTTATGGAATTTAATGGGCAAATCTAAAATATGCTTATCTCCTACCGAAGCTATATGTAACCAAGCATCAAATTCAGTAGCCTCTTCTGACTCATTGAGATCAGCTATGGTGCAAGACACATACATTCGTTTGCCTTTATGTATAGGCATCTTCATCTTATCTGGTTTAGACTTCCATCTCTCTTTAGTTGCCTTGATCATGTCAATAGATTCACGGGCAGCAACTTTTCTCAACCTTGCAGATAGCCAAGTCTCTTTAGGAAGATCAACTATATCTTTAAGGAGTTCAGCTTTAGAAGGAGTTTCGTTCTTCCAAAAGTGATCTATAAAGATATTACAAACTTTACCATACTCTGCAAGGATAGATTGTAATTCAGCGGTTTTATGTTTTGTAGCAAACTTCAGACTACATTTAGTTGATCTTATTAGTTTCATCCTATATTCTCTCTATGTATTTTTCTTTTCTTTCCCACGCTGCTATTTTACCATCTGCTTCAGTTTCATGTGTAATAATAAAAGAATAGTCTGATAAGTCTTTTAAATCATTTGCTTCATTTATAGTTATTTCTTCATTGTTATGCGAGACTAAATATTTTTTATTGTTTACTATTACAAGCACTGCGGGTTTTTCTTCAGACTTTAAATCTGTATAATCTCTTTTGAAAAAAGCTCCTAATGCTTTAGCAAATATTCTTACATGTCGAGGATCAGACATTTCTTGACCAGATAATATAAAAAGCTTAATGAAATCTTCTCTATTTAATTTTCCATCCAAAACAGCATCATATATAAATGTAGCGCAGTCTTGCCAAGTTATTTCTGGTTCTAAATGATGAGAGTTTTCAAAATCTAACATGTAACCATCTCTTTTTTCTTTCTTCTATTTTCCGCACTTCTTTTTCCATAAACTTTAGATGAAGACGAGGCTACTAAAGACATAATATCTTCAACTAACTCAGCTTCATAAGTTTTAGGTAGAGTCTCTTCTACAATAATAACTTCAACGCCTAAACTTTTAAAATATCTTTCATATATCAAATAGTTAAATCTTGTTAATCTATCTTTATGTTCTACTATAATTTTACATATCTTTCTCTTTTCAGCTACATCACACAACCTATGTAGTTTAGTTCTTGTATCAGACATACCAGAACCTACCTCTTCGAAGATATACTCTACTTGATACTTTTTCTTAATACAATATTCAAGAAGTCTGCCTTTTTGACGTTCTAAGTCACCTTTTTGTTTCTGCTCATGTGAGGAAACTCTACAATAAACAGCTACATTATTTTCATTAATACCATCATCTATACAGTCTTCAGATATACCTTGAAGTTTCTTAATATCAGATAATAAATATCTTCTATGACCACCAGCGGTTTTCTGTGGTTTCAGTTTATTAGTTTTATCCCAATACCTCAAAGTAGACTTATCCACTCCAAGAAGTTGAGATGCTTCAGATATATCTATAAGATTATTAGTCATTATCATCCTTCAGCATATCAGAAACAAGTTTACGGCTTTTGTCATAAATTTTCTGAAATTCCTCAATAGTAGGAACGTCATCAAGTTCTACTGGGTGAGGAAATATTCTTCCATCATCTAATTCAAACTCTGTTTTAGTAACTCTTACGACCATAGGCTTCTTCTCCATATTTAACCTTTCACTAAGTATTTATATTAATAGATTATTAATTTTACATAGTTTTTAATAATTTTTCATAATTTTTTAATCAACTGTTAGAACCTTTATAAATTGATCTTTTTTCAGGATTCAAATGTATTTTACTTTGTGATTTTATTCTACCATGACTTGTTGTTGTTGTACACATACCATATCCTGATAAAACGGACATACCACTACATGACAATGACATATTTACATAAAGAGAAATAGCATTATCTCTACCCACACAATGATTTAAACTTTTTTTATACATCATTATACGTCTTTTTAATGCGTTATCTTTTTTCCAAGTAAGAATTTCTTCGGCAACTAAAATAGCTTTAAAAATCCATTCTTTTATAGCATCCTCCGGCATTAAATGAACCTGACCAATTCCTACTTCTAAAATTTGACCCATTGCTTCTGTACCATTTGTAATATATCCATGAAAAATATTATTAACAATCATTCGTATTCCTTTTGATTCTTCATTATTAGATCTACTCATTATTATTCTCCTTTTCAACATCCACATATTCATGGACAGGGGTATATGGAAATTCTATATAAACACGACTATCCTTGCTTGCGTAACAACATCCATCAGCTTCTTTGAACACATGACCAACTCTATTATTCTGCCACATGTTATCAGCAATTTCATTCCATTCTGTATCATCACCTGTAAGTGGGGTTAGTATATCATAACTTGCTAATTTTTTAAAATAATTGATACAATATGATCCTGAAACCCCGAATGACCCTGTTTATCAAACACTCGTAAAAGTTCAAGAACATTTTCAACCATCCATTTATTTGGATCTTCTTCGGTTTGATTCAAGTCATATCCAGAAAGTTCAAGTTCTCTCTTTGCATGCTTAATAATATCACTTTCTTCTTCTTTCCATTCTACAGAAATAGAATTTGGGCTTTCTACCTGATCTTCTATTTTTCCACACATGCACTCAATATTATCACAACAATCCATATTCATATTCATATTACCTCTTTTTCTCAATATATCAGACCTTCAATTGTTTTCATAATCCTTTCTCTATCTACTATCTCCTTTGATTCAACTATAAATATTTTACTATGATCTAATATCTTATCTAATACTGGTGATACATTCTCCCATTTCAATCCACCATGTGAACATCCGGGTTTGGGTAGCAATACGGACTCTAATTTATATAAATTACATATATCCATCAATTCATTAGCTGATCTTTTTATTAATTCTATTTCTGATTTTATTGCCCAACCCGGAATTTTTGAACATCCTATCATCTTATTCTTCAAACCTTCATTTGCAAAGCCAGGAAAATTTTCTTGAAATGAAAAATCAAATGAATCTCTTTTTGTTGGAAAAGAGAATATTGATGTTCCCTTTTCTATTGTCAGTAGCATAACATGATTTCCATATTTTGTCAACTTTTTTCCTAAACTAAAATCTATATTTGGATATCTACGTTTAGCCTCTCTTGCTATTCCAGCTCCCATTATATTTTTTCCACTTGAAGTTACATACCCATTAGTAGTTATGCATATAGCAGAAACTTCTCCTATGAAATCCCATACATTACAATGATATACATTCATTATTTACCATCAATTTAAAAAAATAAACCTATAACTTCTTTAATCTTTCCATTCATAATATTTAATTTATTCATTGGCTCTAATAAGATACTTATTTTATTTGTAAAAGTTTTCTCTACCTGTTTATTATAATCAATTTGAATAACCTTGTCAAATTCAGTAGGCCATCTAAGAAAGGCCATACTTTCAAATCCAAATTTATTCTTTTTTAAATATACAACCTTTACCTTTGTTCCATCAACTATATCTTCATATTTATCTTCCAACTTCAATATATTCAATAACGAACGATAATTAGCAACACTTTTTACATGCATTGGGGTTCCCTTTTTACATAAATTATTTACTCCTATATACTTTGATAATTCATGTACCCCTATATTAGTTGATATTTCTTCTGGTATAGATGCTAATAAATCTTTCTTAACCTTTTGTACTTTATCAGATATTTCGTAATCAGAAGATCCTTTTAATATCATTGTAATTATATCTTTTAAAAAGGGCCTTACAATTTCAGGTGTATCTGATCTGACAATTTCTAATCCAGTTGTCTTAATATAATCAACTGAAGCCCCTTCCTCTTCTATTATCCAACAAGAATATTTTTTCTTTTTTACAAAAAGAACTGATTTAGCAATAATCTCCTGTTTAAATTTTATACGAAAATCTGTTTCAGAGGAATTATATGTTTTTCTTTGTATTTCACGATATGATTTATCATTTACATTCTCTTCAATCACCTTTGCTACTTGTTTTATAATACTTATTTTCTTATCATCAGTAATTTGAAGCCATTTTTCTTTACCAATATTTTTTTCTATAAACAAACCAACATTTATGAACAAACTATCTGTATCAAATTCAGGAGTAGAGAACATAATCAATGTTCTCTACTTTTTTATCTCCTTTTGTAATCATATAATGAAACCATCCTTACATTTATTGATAGAACACTATTCTTTGATATTTTTCAATATTTCCTTTAATTCATCATTAGGATTGTTTAATAAATTATTTACTATTGATTCACCTGCTTTTATTGTCTGCCTTCCACAAGAAACGATGGCTTCAGCTATGTTTATATTGAAATATCTAAAGTATGGTGTAGCAAGAACGCCATATGTAGCATTTAGAATAATTTTTAAAGCATTCTGTAAACTATTATATCTGGCAATTTTTTCTTTTGTATCCTCAAGCATTTTACCTCTTAAATCAGGTAAAGATTTTTTTAGTTTTATCATTTTTTTCTTTACTTCAATTCTTTTATGAAAAGTATTTTTTTCCACGGTAGCAATAACACCCAATGGATTAGTAATAAAAACAGATCCACATGGAGCTATACACAATAATTTCTTTTTTAAAGCATTATTAAATAAATCAAGTCTTTTATTTGAAAATTCCATTTTTCCTATATTTTTCATCATTTGAAATTCTGGAAAATTTTTATTTCTTGAATAACTCATTACTTGATCCTCTGTCATACCAAGTATTCTACCATAATATGTTTCATTTGACATATTTAATGTAATGATAGCTGTTGGATACGAAGATGTAATATCTAAATCTATTACCCAATTATGCATACCAAGAATTGGAGATTTGACATAAGCAGCTTCATAACTTTCTTGTGTGCCACCATAAAAAGTGGGTGCACACATACCATTTCTTCTAAAATATGTAATAAACATACCTTCAATCAGAGCTGTTTGTATATGATAATACTTCATGGGTACTTTTGTAAGTAGCGATAATGTTTGAACTAATTTTATATATCCAAGTTTTTCTTCTAATTGTCCTACTCGTAATGAATCAATTACATTGTATTCTACATATAAATTCCAATCATCATGATATAGTTGACGTAAATCATTATATACAGAATAATCTACCTTTCCTTTCTTGAGTTCAAAGATAGATACATAATCAAGAGTATATCGTTCAAGTTTTTTAGGACTATACCATTTATATATATCAAGATAATCAAGTATAGTAACACCAGCTATATCTATATTTACATCATCACCATCTTTTGGTTTCCATGTTCTTACATTTTTTATAGGAGATAAAAGAGCATATGATCCTTCATCACCTGTAATTCGTTCTATCCTGTTTATCAAATACTGTAAGTCAAATGTCATACAATTGTGAACATTTACACCATTTGATATAAAATATCCTGTCTTTGTTTTTATATCACCCATTTCTACTTCTTTATCCGTTTCTTCAATATCAGTTATTCTTATATAATATTCATTATCAATTTTTTTGAATCTGATTTTAGAAGCTTTTTGAGATGAATTCCTATTTAAACTACTTTTTTTCATTGACTTCCATCTATATGGATGATTTAAATGTAATGAATTGAAGTCATACTCTATAAAATGCATAATATTTTTACTTCTTGTTATAAATATACCATTCCATAAGCATAAGTTATATAGTTTATCAATTCCGTCTTTAGTGTAATCACAATATGACATTCCTGTAGAACTAGCAATCCCATCACCATCGAGAAGGCCAGAAAGAAAATAATAAAATTGTTTTTTAGATAACCGACTAAGCATTGATATATTTAAGGCCTTATTACCCTGTTCATCATATATGAGATTATGAACTGGTTTTACAATAGAGTGTTTTACATTTCGATAAAATCCATGATCTCTATTTCCACATATTTTTGTTGTAATATATGGTATTTTATTCAATAATTCTGTATTTGATTCATATATTCTATATTCATCATATATACACGATTTATTTCTCAATGATCCATCGGTGTATATTAATCCTGCTAAATATAATAAGTTATTATCAATATCATTACACTTATTTACATTCAAATCAAACGGAACATGAACAAAACAGGATTGTTCTTCAAATGGTATATCATCAACTTTCATATCCACATCATATATGTGATTATTAGATTTATCGTTTTTTATAAGTTTTGTATAGGAATTCTTATTAATATATCTTATTGGTATGATATGATCTCCTGATGTTTCAATTGAACTGCCATTCCCAAGTTTTATCCTTCTAACCAACTTTTTAGACCTCGGATATACTATATCAACCTCATTTGATAAGGATAGCATATCACCCGGAATAATACTTGATAATTGTGCAATTTCATTTGACTTGAATATATAATTCGTCAATGGAATACAATTCCAACCCGTTATAACATCACATGGATTTTTATGCATCCATCCAAAGAACTGTCTTAGTAACATTTCTTCATCTTTACAATGAACAAATGTAAACCAAGGTTCATTCAAATACTTACCGTCATATGGTTTAATACCGAATGATATGGTTGTTTTATTCATCATATCATATACAGATATAAGTGATACAGGATCTTTGGCTTCGGTAGCTTTTGGAAATGCTTTATCTGCACACACTTCTATATCCAAAGAATATACCTTTAAATTTGGATTTTCTACTTCATCATCAGGGATTTTATGATAATATTCGGCCAGAAACTGAATTTCTGGCCGTAATAAATTTTCTTTGCAATTTGGATGTTCCTTAGCATATACATAATACTCATTGTATGTATTAAATGTTATCTTTTTTGCTGTTTCTCCTTCGATAGTTTTTATATCACCATCGTCAGCTAATTCATATACATATGGAACCCAATTAATGCTGGTATATACATTTTTACCTCGCACTTGATCCCACAAACAAATTTTACTTTTTCTTGTATCATAATAGACATTACGAAACATAACAAATTTTCCTTATATTTTCTAATTTATTTCTTATAATAACATAAAATGATTATTTTGTAAAGATTATTTTTCTATGATGGTACATAAATCTTCAATAAAAGATAATTGATCTTCTTGTGTTTGAGATGCTATCATAGCTAATTTTACTATTTCATGTAAAACATAATCTTCAGGATTTTCTATATCACATGGATATATAATAGCATATCTATCTTTTATATTATATCTTATCTGACAATATGTTTTTTTATCATTAATAATTTTTATATCCCAAAACCAAAGAATATTAAATTTTGATTTCCATTTTCGTAAGTATTGTTCATACTCTCTTATATTCACAATATCCATAATACACCCCTAAATTAATTTAAATTTACTTATACTATTTTCTAATAATCGTTTACCTCCTTCTGTATATGTAGCATATATAGGAGGAACAGACCTTACAAAAGGGATCAGAGGAGAATTAAAATTTTCTATTCTATAAGATGTAATAGTTGCATTACAGTATATCATATTATTATTTTCATTTAAAATAATTTTTTGAGTATTTTGTCCAAATATGATACCTTTAAGTGGTAATAATACATTAAGATATTTTATATACCATTTATTACAGCATTTTAATCCATATTCCATAAATTTATCATCTTGGTTTATTGGTTTACAGTTCACACAGTTGATAATAAGAAACTGTTCTTTTTTAAATCCATATTGTTTCATTATTTCCCAAAATATAGATTTATCTTTTCCTGTAAATGGTTCATTATTAGAAACTTCATTTTCATTAGGGACATCACCTATTATGATATAAGAAGATTGTTCTGTCCAATATGGTTTTACTCTACCATTATGATATAATTCACATCCTTTACATCCATTTATCATATTATCTAATAAATTTAATTTTCTTTTAGTAGTAGCATCCATCATTAAATCTCTAAACAATCTTCTTTAAGTATGCCTATATCAAGATGACGAGCTTTCTTCATTCTTTTTAATTCTTTTTTAGATAAAAAAAACATTTTATCATTCACTTTATTTTCATCGACCTCAAATTCTTGCAATATCTTATTATTATACCATAAATTATTGTGTTTTGCTCTCAATATTTGAATCTTCATTATCCCATCCTTATACATCATATTTAAAAAATTATTAACACCTTTTATTACCGTGCCTATATGGACGTTCTAGATTTATTTGATGTTTCTTATTCATTTCTGAAACAATATCTATGTTATATGCTTCACACATATCCCAAATACGAATAACAGCATCAGCAAGTTCTTCACCAACCCATCCCTTATCACCAATGGGTATATTATTTCTATATCCTTCTAATGCTTCACTTATTTCTGAATGAATAAGACATAGAAGTTCTGGTATTTCCCTGTTCTTTTCCCACCAACCCTTTTCTTTTGCGTATTCATGTACTTCTTTAGGACTAACTAAATCTAGCATTATAATATTCTCCTTTTTTTATATTTTTAATTTTTTAGTATATATGCTAACTTATCACCAACCAATTTTTTATATGGAAATATTTTAGATAAAAAATTCATATTTGGTTTTTTATTAGAATCTTTTGTTACATTATGAATAGGCGATCCATATGGAATCTTTATAAAAACTTCATCATCCCCCGAACCAAATAACTTTACATAAACTTTATCTGACATTTATCATCTCCTTTATATAGTATTATCTTCTTTCCCTTCTTGATCTTCTACCTCTATTATTTTCAACTCTATCTATAACTTCTGCCTTTTTTCTGGTATCACCTGATATTCCAGAATCATCAAGCCATTTATCTAATTCCATACTATCATACATCTTTAAATTTCTCATATCTGTATAAAATTTATCAATTTCACCTACCCTACCACCTAATCTATTCTTTACAATTTTATAAAATAGTTCAGATTCATATACTGCCTGAGATTCATCACTACCAAAGATAAGAGCAAAATCAGCACTCGCCATTGTTCCAATACTATTTTTTGTAAGTATATCATTAGCATAGAATAAATGATCTCCTGATACCTCAATATCCATACATTCTAATTCACCAACATATTCAATAGATTCTATTTCATCATTATACTCTATCATATATTATCCTCAATAAATTTCATTACATTTTTTATTTCATCATCATATTCTTTATATGACCATATTACATAATATTTAAACCCTAATTCTTCTGCTACTATTTTTCTTTTAATATCTATATTATACTGTATAGTAGAAGATATTCCATATGGTGATTTCCACTTATACCATTCTTTATCAGGTATTATATGTTTTGACGGATGAAATCTCTCTCCATGATAATCTATTATAATCTTTTTTGTCCTTATTGTAAAATCATATCTAAAATAATATTGTGTTGAATTGGCAAGAAAAAATTCTTTTGAACCATCAATCCCTATATATATATCATCTTCTGATATATTATATTTTTTCATTATCCAACACTTTAAAGGTAAAAAATACAATAAAGATTGTTTAGATGCATTACATTTAAACCCATTATTTTTTGATATAGTTTTGAGTGTTTTTATCCTTCTCTTTTCTTGCATTACATCCCATTTTTCTTCCCATTTTTCACCATATTTCTTTTTATATTCCTCTTTTGATTGTATAGATTTATCAGTTTGTATTTTTTTCATTACACATGCTGTTTCATAATCATATCCATTATATAACCAATAATCTAATGTATTGAGTCTATGTATTCTTGGTACAACATGAACAACACTATGAGAATTTTTTACTAACATATTAGAATGGTTTTTTGCTAATAAAATTGATTCGTCTTTAGAATATCCCCTTTTCATCCAATACTCCTTGCATAAAAGGGATCTCTCTTTTTGAATTATTTTTCCTTCACGAATAACCTTTTTTTGCTGTGAAACAGAAAGTTTTTTTATATAAAGACCATATTTTTTATATCCTTCTATTTCACCATATTTTTTAATATATCTATTCAATATATTAAGTTTATTGGTAAATTGGCCATATCGTGCGCTACCTTCTTTTTTCCCATATTGAAGAATGAACATATTTAATTTTCGTTTTCTTTTTTCAATACCATCTGTTGTTGATAACACATTATAGTTATTTTTTATTTCATCAACTTCAGCATATCTTATAAGCCTCGCTAAACTTACTATATCTGTAATATATAGTTTCTCCCATTTGGAAATAATAGATATTATAATAGTTTCCCTTTCTTTATCAATATAAAAATTACCAATTTTTTTTATCCATACAGGGCTATTATATAATCTATTCAACTTATCTTCTTTATTTAGCATTGAAAACTTTACCATCGTCTTACCCCCACAACTGATTTATATCTATTTATAAAGTTTTCAATTTTTCACCAACACAAAGACCACTATTTATATTTTTTATACCTTCTGATGTTGGGAATTTATGATCTGCTGAACAAATTATTTCCTTACCACTTTTCGTTTTTATTTTATACATTTTTTTAATTTTTTTATTGAAGAGTCTTTTTACACAAACATTATCCTTGCTACCCATAATTATATCATCTTTCTTTAGATTTGATATTTTTTCAGCAATGTATATTTTACCATCCCATTTCAACACAGAGGTATCTAAAGATAAACATTCTGATATATATGTAAAATCAACTTGTTCAAAGGGTATATTCATACCCTCCCTATTCAACTGACTAACAGATATTATAGGCATTTTAAATTCAAATGACATTGCTCTTAATTCTTCTGAAATTGTTTTAACATCATTATACATATCTCCTTTGCTTTTATATGCTGGCTTCATCAGATTCATATAATCACAAATAAATATTTGAGGGTTCAGTCCTCTCATTGTTAATTCTCTTATGTATTTTCTAAAATCCTCAACCGTTGCCTTACCTGTAGGATACTGCTTTATCCAAAGATTTCCTCTACCAGATGTACCCTTTACCTTATCTAATGCCGAAGGAAGTTTTTTCCTTACTTGGGAATCCTTATATAATTTGTTTATATCATACATTGAAAAGATAGCATCAAATCTTTGTGCAAAGGCATCTTCTGACATTTCTAATGAAGCAAGAACAACATTCCATCCATTTAGAACTTGTCTTGCCGCCATATTAGCCAAAAATGCTGAATTGTGTGACAATAAACCGTTTGCATAATAAAGATGATGGTCTCTTAGACTGACATCATACATTTCTTCATATTCACCAGTATTGAATATATCAAACACAATATCAACACCATCATCAGAAAGTATTCTATCCCCTATTTTTAAATCCTTGGTTATGATTGTTTTATATTCTTCATTTATGAAAGCATGTCTATCAGCACATTCTATTTCTCTGCCAGATTCAAATAGTACAATATATTTTTCAAATGGGATTGTTTTTAATACATAATCAACAGGAACCCATCCTATATTTGTATATATCGAAATATCTTCACATTTTCTATACTCTTTACAAATATTATCCATTTATGAACTCCAAACATTTCTGAATTGTTTCAACCGGATTATTATTATAATCTCTTTATAGGAACAATACTCTTGATATCTTTTATTACCTTCATATTTCTCAATATACCAAGGAAGGGAGTGACAGCCCTTCAATTTATTTGTTTTTTCTTGGTATTTTTTCGTTCCTTCTATATTACCATATTTCTTAATATACCAAGGAAGAGATCCCTTACCCTTTCTTGTTGATATTCTGCCACTCATTATATCTTTTTTCTCCTTCTATTTCTCCATATTTCCTTTGAAACAAAAGTAGTTTTGGTTTTTGTTCAAAATTATTTTGTTGCTTACATTCATCTATACAAGAATGTTTATATAAATCAGATATTTTTATTTTTTTAATAAAATTCTTTGAATCCATAATGGTAATAATACCATCACCATAAATACACTTAAAACCATGTATCCTGGCGAGCATTATGGATAGTGTATATGGCGGAAACCCACCAGATATATATTCATCAAATTTAGGAAAATATGATGGTACTCTTGTAACATCTGTACTCATTATTCTTATCAAACGATCCTTTAATGCCCCGAAATAATCTAAACCTAAGTCTATTTTCAGATCTTTTGATAATGCTTCTTCAATAATTCCTTTTATACTTGATATTTCATCGGGTTTATTGTTTATTACATCAACAGAAGTTAATATAGACTTCTTTACGGCCTTTTCTTTTAAATAATCATTAATACTATCAAACAAACTTGTATAATTTCTGGTTATATCATAATCTATACTGTCAACATCACGAATAAATGCTTCAGCATTATCATTTTCTTTATCAATTTCAGCAATGATTTCTACTCTAGGTGGAATTGTTTGATATTGCTTAAATTTAGTTATTATATAATTATAAATTTGTGAGGCTGTTAAATTATCAAAATAATCCTTTTTAAACGTAGATGAAAGGGTTGCTATTAATCCTGTATCTTGTAGACATGCTTTTATTATAAGTTGTTCAAGTAAATTTGAATTCATTATCTTCTATTCCTTTTTGATTCAAACATTTTATAAGTTATAGTAATTTTTATCTGAATAAGACACTATTATAACATTATTATTATAAAAAGTCAATAATGAATTTTTACATAGGTTCTCTCTTACATTTAATAATTGTAACATGTGATGATTGTTTACATTTCTTCTTACATGTTACACATAAGTCATTATATTTTGACCACCATTCCTTTTCTGTTAATCCTCTTTGTTCTTTTATCTCCTTTGATTCTGGGGGTACTGTATCCACTGATTTTGTTTTTGTAATCTTTTTTGACTTAGAAACATTAATATCATCAGGCATCTTTATATACAAACGTTCTATCTTTAGTTTTTTAAGATATTCATCTGCATTAACAGAGTCTTTATTCATTTTAATCCATTGTTTTAATGTAAGATATTTCTCTGTATTTGTGACATCTGATAATTTTTGAATCTGTTTCTTTTTCCTAAGACTATCTTCTGTTATACTACCAGTGAACCAATGCCCATCTCTACGATAAACAACATTAGAACTCTTTATCATCTTCTTCCTCTCTTCTAAAATTATAGTATATTTCTATTTCTTATATATTATAATAACATAAATAAAAAGAAATGTCAAGTTAATTTACATTTTATTCATCATTTGATAAAATAATATAAAAATCGGGAGGTATGTATATAATCATGCAAGATGAAAAAAAAGAACAATCATATGATGAAGTAATAGAGGAATTATCAGTACGTTGGAATATAAAGGAATTACTATCATTTAGTGAAATTAATATTCAAGAAAAATTATCAACAAATGCTTCACAAATATGGCATTTCACAGAACTGTTTCACAGAGAAAAAAACGAATATGATAAAATAATGGAAATGAAAGAACAACTCACAGGACAATTATATAACCATTATAAAACAAACATTCAACTAGATTTAAAATATAGTGAGATTGAAAAATTTTATATACCAAAAGATCCAAAAATGATGAAAATGAATCAGATTGCCCGAAGGCAAAAATGGGTTGTTGATTTTTATGATGGATTAAGAAAGGCTCTTGAAAAGATGCAATGGAATATGAAAGAATTTATGGACGGAATGATAAAAGCCGGTTTATAAGGAGATAATATAATGATTGAACCTGAATTAATAGATGAATCAGAACTTGAAAAGGGTCAGATAGGTGTATGTATTCATCACGAAGATGGAACATATAATCTAAAAGTACGAAAAGATTTATGGAAAAACTTGTGGTTAAATAAACAACATCAAAACTATATAATAGCACATGAACAATACCATTCTATTGATCCTGATAATGAATTCTGGCTAGAAGATGAAAGAGAGGCTGATTTTTATGCTTTTAAAAGATATCCTATTGGGTGGATATTTAATATAATATATTTTATAATAACACCTAATAGATGGTATTACTATTTGAAACGAATTAAAGATAAGAAATAAATTTACACATCAACCATATTTTAGTAAATAATTAAAAAGATTAAAGGAGATAAGTTGTTATGTTAATAGGAAAAAATTTCTAAAGCATTGAAAGGACATGAATCAAGTGCTGAAAGAAATAAAAAAATATCAGAATCTTTAAAAAATATAATATGTTGAAAGGGGAGAAAATGTTTAGCTTAATATATGCGCATGCGCCTTTTTGTGGACACACAGGCTATGCAAATCATGCCAGAGAATTTTTTACTGCATTAAATGAACGGATACCTGTAAGAATTCGTAATTTTACCCATACATCGAATATATCATATTTAACTCAATCACAAAAAGATATGGTAGTTCATCAAACATGGGGAGAACCGCCTTGGGAAATAGGAACACCTTTCAACCCAAAATCCAATGAAAAATTGTTGAATATAATCTTGATGGAAACTAATCACATGTATTTTTACGATTCTTATCAAGGGCCTAAAATAGCGCTAAACGTATGGGAATCAACCGAACAACCAGTACAATTTTTTGAGAAATTAAAAGAATTTGATCAAATATGGGTTCCTACTCAATGGCAAAGAGATTGCACAATAAAACAAGGGATATCCAGTGATAAAGTATTTGTTGTCCCAGAAGGTGTTGATATAGATAAATTTAAACCTATTGATTGGTTCAATAAAAAAAGATTTGATGATGGAAGATTCAAGTTTATGATATTTGGTAGGTGGGATTATAGAAAATATACAAAAGAAATGGTTCAAGCATTTATAGAGGAATTTGAAAAAGACGAACCAGTAGGTTTAATAATATCAGCTGATAATCCGTGGCCTGTTGATGAATACAAATCGACTGAAGAAAGACTTGAAAAATATGGATTACAAGATGATAGAATTGAAATCCTTCATTTTCCATCCGATGAAAAATATATAGATTACTTGCAAAGAGGACATGCTTTATTGATGGTATCCAGATCAGAAGGATGGGGTCTTCCGGCATGTGAAGCTCTTGCTTGTGGAACACCTACACTTATAGTTGATTGGGGTGCTTCATTAGAATTTGGTAAATATGCTTATAAAGTGAAAGTAAAAGAATTTAAAAAACCTGAAAATGTATTTATTCAAGATAATGTGCCTGGTGTATGGTCTGAACCTGATTTTGATGACATGAAAAAACAGATGAGATATATATATGAAAATTATGACGAATGTAGAAAATACACAATGGATAACATTGATTTTATTAGAAATTTTACTTGGCAAAATTCTGCAAATATTGCTATGGATATAATTAATAAAATTGACTATACCAAGTATTATCCAGTAAAATTAAATATAGGTAGTGGTGAATATCCAAAAAAAGGATATATCAATATCGATAAATATTATGATAAAGCTGACCAAATGGCTGATGCACTATCTCTTCCATATGAAGATCATTCTGTATCTGAACTCTATTCATCACATCTTCTTGAACATCTAAACAAATATGATATAAAACAAGCATTAAATGAATGGTTTAGAATATTAAAATATGAAGGAAAAATACATATAGAAGTCCCTGATTTTGAATCTATTATTGAAGAATGGAAAAAATCAGAAGATAAAACAGGATTTTCTATGGATACCATATTTGGCCTTCAGACAAGACAAGGAGAAGAACATAAGTTTGGATTTACAGTAGATATATTGAGAGATATGTTATTAGATACGGGATTTTTTGATATCTCAATAAAAAAGGTTTTTTCACATTCTCAAGATTGTATTGAGGCAATTGCATACAAAAAAGAAATAAAATATGATGATGAAGTAATTATCATGGATTGTTATCCTAACACAGAAGAAAAGATGGATATTCTATTAAATAGTATAGATAAAGCAAAAGAAACTAATTTACCTATCGCTCTGGTAACTCATTATCCATTACCTTTAAACATTATAGAGAAAGTTGATTATTTAATATATGATAAAAATAACCCTTTAAGTGAGAATTACAGTCTAACATTCTGGATGAATTCTTATAAAAAATTAAAAATAGTTACATCACTCAATAATCCTTATCATGGATTGTGTTGTCTCACTTCTATGAAAAACGCTGCTACATTTCTTAGAAATAAATATAATTTTGCCCATTTTATAGAATATGATGTCGAAGCTAATTTAGAATCATATATAAAAAGGGCCAATTACCATAGATCAAAAGGTAAAAAATTCATAGGGTTTGATTATCACCATACAATTCCAAAACAAGATGGTATTATAACTAATTTTTTCTCATTTGATATAAAATGGTTTGATGATAATATTATTGAAATGAAGAAATGGTCAGAATATAGAGATGAATCTGCAAGAATGTGTGATAGAATAAATGCAACATCTGATTTAATTTTAGAGCACTGGATATATCATTATTTTAAAGATAGAAATATGTTAAAGGATACTTATATTTTATCAACAGAAGAAAAAGAAAAGATAATTATACGAGGGAATATAAGAGATCAAATGGATGAAGAACCTGAAATGCACTTTCGTATATCTGAAACAGATGATCACAAGCTCATTATGTTTGTTATGAGAGATGATAGAGTACATTCTGTGGGCACATATAAAGTTGAACATATCGTTGATGGTGTATCAGATATATATGAAGGTACATTAGAAAGTGGTAAAACCGAATATAGTGTTATGGAAAAAATAGGTGTGATAAAAGTATCGTCTGGTAATTATTATAAAGAATTTGTCATAGATCCTAATATGACATATCAAGATACCATATTTAGATTTTATGATGATAGAATCAAATGTATTACATGGAACAGTGAATATGATGATGGTTTTATGGATGTAGATGATGATAAATTCATATATTCATTTATGAATGGTGCTAAAGTTGAGATTGTTGGTAAATCATCAAAAGAATATGAAGTAGATTTCATTAATAGAGATACCGGATTATCTGTATATAAAACTACATTAACACCAAATCATTGGGGATCTCCTTCTCCGAGATATTATATAAATTGGGATATCATTATTAAACATGATGGCAAAGAAGTATCACGACATATATTTGATTGCACAGGAAAAAATGTTATGATACAAACAGATAGTTCATCCCTTGGTGATACAATAGCATGGATACCTTATATAAATGAATTTAGAAAAAAACATAATTGTAAAGTATATGGGAGAACATTTCATAATTCATTATATGAAAAAGAATATCCTGATATCATATGGGTATTTCCTGATAAAGCCCCTGTAGAAAATATATATGCTTACTATGAAGTAGGATGCAGAGATAATGATTATAATTCCAATAAAAATAATTGGAGGTCTGTTCCTTTACAAAAAGTCGCTTCTGATTATCTTGGATTAGATTATCAAGAAATACGACCTAAAATAACAAAATCCACTAAGGATAGACCTATAAAAGAAAAATATGTTGCAATTTCAGAACATTCAACATTTCAATGTAAATATTGGTTAAACCAAAAAGGATGGCCTATGGTTATTGAATATTTGAAGGCAAAAGGATATGAGGTCATGGTTATAAGTAAAGAACCAACAAATCTTAAAGGAATTATAGATAAAACTAATAGGCCAATGGAAGAAACTATAAATAATATACAGCATGCAGACTTATTTATTGGTGTAAGTTCTGGTCCTACTTGGATGGCATGGGCATTAGATGTTCCTACTGTATTAATCTCTGGTTATAGTGCTGTATGGGGTGAGTTTCAAGATAATTGTGCTAGAATAATTACACCAAAAGGAAAATGTTCCGGTTGTTTTAATGATAGAGATACTGTTTTAGATAGAGGAAATTGGAACTGGTGCCCACGAAGTAAAAATTTTGAGTGTTCAACGTCAATTGAATACACATCTGTAATAGAGGGTATACAAAAATTTATTTAATATGGACTTATGACTATATGCCTCCGAAATTGTCATATGAATATATAAAATCATTTGTATCATCTACAGGATATAAATTACTTTCTACTGAATACACAAACAGTAAAACAAAATTACATATAATATGTAATAATGGGCATCTATATGATGCCCATTTTAATTCTTTTTATAATGGGAATAGATGTCCTGTATGTTTTGGCACACCAAAATTATCATATGATAATGTAAAAGAAATTGTAGAAAAGGAAAAGTATATTTTAGTATCAGAAATATATGAAAATAATTCAAAAAAATTAAAAATGATTTGTAATAAAGGGCATGAATGTTATATATCAATAAATAATTTTAAAAACAATAAAACACGATGTAATATATGCTCTGGTAAACAAAAATATACAAAAGGATATATACAAAATTATATAAAACAATTTGGATACAAGATTATATCTGATATGATGTTATATAAAAATGTAAATTCAATAATAACAATAGAATGTAAATCAAAACATCATTATAGAACCACATTTCATAATTTTAAAAGAGGTTATAGATGTCCAAAATGTTTATACAGTGGAGAAGAAAAGGAAGTATTAGATTTTATAAAAACAATATATAAAGGAACAATAATTGAAAATGATAGAACACAATTAATAAATCCAAATACAAATCATTGGTTAGAATTAGATATATGGATGCCAGATATAAACATGGCAATAGAGTATAATGGATATTATCATACATTAAATGAACATTATAAACGTGATATTATAAAAAACAAGTTATGTTTGAAGAATAACATAAAACTTATAACTATTAATAGTAATGAATGGAAGAAGAATAAGTCTATTTGTAAAGGTTTATTATTAGAGGGAATTAATAATGCTACAAATAATTTATAAAAATTTACATTACAAACTATATATAATTTTATAAATAATATCATGGTTGATAAAATATTTTGATTCTTATAAATAATAGAAAATACAACATGAGGTACTTATATAAATGAAATTCCATGAAATAGATTCTGTTGGGTCAATAAAAGTTGAAAGATGTGCAACATATGCTGATATGTTAATAAGTAAGACACCTTCAGAGGGAAGATTAGAATTTTGCCAAGATACTAAATTATTATATGTTGGTGATGGTTCTAATTGGAAGGTATCAGGGAAACAATTATTCACTGAATTAGAAGATGCTCCAGCATCATATACAGGGAAAGATGGTTATATTGTAGCAGTTGATGAAACTAATAGTGTTATAGTATTTGAAACTATTGCAACTGTATTAGGTAGGGCATCATTGTCTGATATCGGAGATTTTCCACCTTATGATGGACATGTAGGCCAATATTTAAAAGCAACATCATCAGGACCCACATGGGGAACACCGACTTCTGGTATAAGTGTTACAAGTGGGACGAGTGGTGTGAATGGAGCAATCGGACCAAGTGGGACGAGTGGGACGAGTGGGACGAGTGCTGATAGTGGACTTTGGCCCACTGGAGAACCCAGAAGCGTTGTATTTGATACACCAGGGTCAACCACATGGACTGTACCATCAGGGGTAACTAGTATATTAGTAGAAGTTAGAGGTGGTGATGGTGGTTACAGTATTCTCACTATTGAAGGTCTTGCTGATTATGTCAAACCTGGTTCAATGGGTGGTTATTGTATCACTGATATCCCTGTTTTAGAAGGAGAAATAGTATCTATTAGTGTAGGTGCTAGTGGTGGTAATTATAATGATGGAGGAGCATCACAAGTAGTATATAATGGGATTACATATGGAAGGTCCACTGGGGGTGATGTTGATGGTCTTACACAATCAACATCTATTACAGATCATGTAGGTATTGGTATATATCACAATTTTGTTTATCATGGTGTATTTTATACTTATAGGGTGCCATCTGAATTAGAATCTTATCATAATCCTATGACCGATAGTATATTTTACCATTTCAATATACCATGGGCGAGTGGTGTATATGGTTTTTATGATTATAATACGATTGATAGTCCTGTAACTAAACTTCGTTTTAATGGAACATTTTATACTTATGTCATACCAGGTTCAATAGTTATATATTATTAAAAGGAGAAATATAAATGGGCATTTTATTACATATATTTGATCCACAAAGTAAACGTCATGCTGATACATTAATGTTTTCTGGTAAAGTACTTCCCCCCAATTCAACTACAATAGAGCCTTTAGAAAAGAAAGAAGGATTTTCTGTATGTTTTATTGATGGAAAATGGGAATATATAAAAAATCCACCAGTATTTTATCATCAAATAGTGAAATCAAAAAGGGACATAAATAAAATTATGTCAAATATGATACCTATGTTAGGTGAAGAAAAGGCCAAAACAGAAAAACTTTTAGCTGGTAATGAACCATGCTTAATATGGGATAATTTTATTACTAAAAGAAATAAGATTCTTGAAGAAGGAAGAAAATTTATACAGGATAATAATTTAGAATAGGAGTATCAAATGGCGTGGTATAATCTTCTCAGTGATAAAAGGATTGATGAAAGAATAGCAGCATTTAAGGGTAAAGATAGAGATGCTAACATGACAGCATCTGATTTTAAAAAGAGAACAGGTGAAGGTATTGAAGATGTTTTAATGCTTCAATTAGCTGGTGCATATGGTTCTCAATCTCTTGGTTCTTTTAATTCATTCTATAATTCATATATTAGTAGAGCATTTGAAAATGAATATGCAAGAATTATGGAATATAGAAAAATGGCTGAATATCCAGAAATTTCAGATGTTATTGAAGATGCTTGTAACGAAATGTGTGATGTTGATGAAGATGAAAATATGTTATCTCTTGACATTACAGACCCTAAACTTGCTGATAATGAAAATATTAGTAAAATACTATATAACGAATTTAAATCTCTTTTTTATGAAAGAATAGATGCTAATGATACATTATGGGATTGGATGAGATCATATCTTATTGATGGTAGATTATTTTATGAAAGAATAGTAGATCAAAATAATAAAAGTAAAGGTATTATATCTGTAAAAAAACTTCCTTCTGATACAATGGATTATGAATATGATCCCAAAACCGGTAGAATCATGGGATATTATCAATATCTTCTTCCAAACATGAGAAGACCACCTAATAAACAATCTGCTGAAAAAGATGCTCAACTTGGTAAATTAATTATATTTGAACCGGCTCAGATTGGATATATCAACTATGGTATATATGGTCAAACAAAAATAAATGTACTTGGTTATCTTGAAAAGGCCAGAGTACCATACAACCAATTAAAACTTTTGGAAACATCTGTTATTATTTATAGACTTATTAGGTCGCCTGAAAGATTGGTCTTTAAGATCGATACAGGTGCCATGCCTCGTGACAAAGCTATGAAATTCGTGGAAAAAATCAAACAATCATTTATAAAGAAACAAACGTATAATCCTCAGTCTGGGGCTCTTACCAACGAACCAGAAGTGTTTTGTATAAAACATGATACAGAAATACCATTATTAGATGGTAGGTTCTTGACATTAGACCAATTAGTTCAAGAACATTCTGAAGGTAAAGAAAATTGGGTTTATTCAATTGACCAGAAAACGTTGAACGTTGAACCAGGAAAAATTAAAAATGCAGCATTGACAAGGTTTGATGAAAAAATAATCAGGGTGTGGCTCGATGATGAAAAATATATTGACTGTACACTAGACCATAAATTTTTAGTATGGTCAGATGAAACCAAAACAAGTATAATTGAAGTTGAAGCTCAGAACTTAACAGAAGAAATGGACTTAGTAGAATATGCCTAAAAAATTGGCAATTGAAGAGGTAAGTAAAAAATTTGAAAAACATGGATATAAACTTTTATCAACTGAATATGTTAATAATAAACAAAAATTAGATGTATTATGTAATAAAGGACATAAATTTCAGATAAGATTTGATATGTTTTCAAATGGTAGAGGGTGTTCTGTTTGTAATATCACACCTAAATATAATTTTACTTATGTAAAAGAATGTATAGAAGCAGAAAGGGGATATAAATTATTATCAACTGAATATGTTAATAATAAACAAAAATTAGATGTATTATGTAATAAAGGACAT
>Ga0172369_10001067_pt1 | contig 40290 bp, 42 predicted proteins | sample LakKiv25m_FD_114539 | JGI IMG/M metagenome (GOLD analysis project Ga0172369, IMG submission 114539) | Freshwater microbial communities from Kabuno Bay, South-Kivu, Congo - kab_022012_11.25m | ecosystem: Environmental > Aquatic > Freshwater > Lake | place: Democratic Republic of the Congo... | reverse complement strand
GGTAAAATTAGCTCGATTATCTTGTGGGGCCCGCCCGGCTCGGGTAAAACCTCGCTTGCTCGGCTAATCGCGCAATACACAAAATCACATTTCGAAGAGTTTAGCGCGGTTACTTCTGGTGTCGCCGAAGTAAGGAGGTTCATCGAAGAAGCTAAAGACCGATTAAAGTTTAACCAACAAAAAACTATTTTATTTATAGACGAGATCCACCGCTTTAATAAGGCTCAACAAGATGCCTTTCTGCCTTCGGTAGAAAATGGCACCATCGTACTAATCGGCGCCACGACAGAAAATCCCTCGTTTGAGGTTAATGCACCTCTCATTTCTCGTTCACAAGTTTTTGTTTTAGAGCAACTTTCATCAAAAGATATTATTTTACTAATTAAACGATCGTTAATCTACTACAAAAATCATTCATTTTCAGAAGAAGCTATTAGATATATTGCTTATCAAGCTAATGGCGACGCTCGAACCGCTTTAAACGCAGTAGAACTAGCCGCCAATTTAGCTAAAAAAATTGACTTGAAGACTGCCGGAGAGGCAGTTCAGAAAAAAGCAATTTACTATGATAAAAAGGGGGATTGGCACTATGACACAATTTCCGCCTTTATTAAGTCAATGAGAGGGAGCGACCCTGACGCGGCCCTTTATTGGTTAGCGCGCATGATTAAAGCAGGCGAGGATCCGGTTTTTATCGCTAGGCGCATGGTCGTTTTTTCCTCCGAAGATATTGCCAATGCCCAGCCGACCGCATTGGTCGTGGCAACTGCCTGTATGCAGGCAGTTCATATGGTCGGCATGCCCGAGGCCGGCATTATTTTGGCTCAAACCGCCACCTACTTAGCCAACTCGCCTAAATCGCGCGCCTCTTACGACGGGCTTATGGCGGCTATGCAGGACATTGATGAAAAGAATTTGGATCCAGTCCCTTTGCACTTAAGAAATGCCGCGACTCGATTAATGGCAAATTTGGGTTACGGCAAGGATTACAAATGGACTGACGACCAAAATTTTCAAAAAAGTTTAAGTTTTCTTCCAGCTAATTTAAAAAATAAAAAGTATTACAAATTTAAAAAGAAAATATGAAATTTTTAAAGTTTTTTTTAGTTTTTTTATTTTTATTAGTTTTGATTTTTTTGTTTTTTTATTTTTATGGACCGCAAAAAATTCAAACATCTTTTCAACCGATTTTGCAATCTGAACAGACGTGGTCTCTTATTGGCGTGGGCGACATCCAGCTTTCCCGCGAGGTAGCCAGTAAAATTGACCTGTATGGGGTAGATTACCCGTTTGAAAAAACTGCCGATTTGACCGGTAGTGCTAATTTGACGATCGGAAATTTAGAATCGCCATTTTTCGAAGGAGAATCAAACACAGATCCAAACACCATGATTTTTGGCGCAGAGTTAAAATCCGTGGCAGGGCTCAAAAACGCTGGTTTTGATGCTCTAAATTTAGCCAACAACCATTTTTCGAACCAAGGAAAAGAGGGTGAAAATTTAACTATGGATGTTTTAACAAAGAATGATATCAATTATTTCGGTACCCCCGAGCAGCCTTTAATTAAAACTATTAAAAATAATCGGATTGCTTTTTTGGGCTATTCTGAACCGACCATGGATGCTGGACAAGTTAAACTTGATATAGAGTCTGCCAAGGCTAAGGCGGATACTATCATAGTATCGATACACGCTGGCTACGAATACACGCCTTACGCCAACTCTCGCCAAATTGAGTTTGCCCGGGCGGCCGTGGACGCCGGTGCCGAGGTCGTGCTTGGCCACCACCCCCATGTGGTGCAGGGAATCGAGGATTATAAAGGAAAAAAGATTTTTTATTCACTCGGAAACTTTATTTTTGACCAACCCTGGTCAGAGGAAACCAAACAAGGGCTAATGGTTAAACTGAATTTTGAAGGAAAATACTTAACATCAACTGAACTTATTCCAATCAAAATTGAAAATTGGTGCCAGCCGAGAATATTGGCCTCAGATGAAAAAGAATATCAGACGATTCTGGAGAGGATCAAAACTGCTTCCGACAAATTGTGAGATTGTTCGATTGCAATATTGTTAGATTGTTATGATATAGTAATAGTATGCGTGATCACAAATGGCTAAAATCAAGGCTGGAAGCAATTTGGACGAAATATTTTCCTGATGTTGTTGTTGCCAATAATGTTTTTGTCAAATTTGGGAGGGCCTGCAGAACCAGGCTAGGGTCGATTAAATATGGCCGAAGGAAGGAGGACCCTAATACTATTATCACCATAAACGGCCATTTTAAGAACGATTTTATTCCTGAATTTGTGGTTGACGCGGTTTTGGCTCATGAATTAACCCACTACGCCCAGGGCTTTGCCAGCCCCCACGAGCAGCAATATCGGCATCCGCATAAGGGCGGGGTGGTTAGAAATGAATTGGCCGAGCGAGGTCTTCACGAATTAATGCGTGCTGAAAAAAAGTGGGTTAAAGCGAATTGGCGGGAATATATTTTACAAAATGAAAGGAGATAGAGATGGACAACTGCATTTTTTGCGCCATTGGCGCCAAACAAAGTCCGGCCGAGCTAGAGTACGAAGACTCGGAAATTGTAGCTTTTGACGATATTGACCCAAAAGCGCCAGTACATATCTTAATCGTTCCCAAAAAACACATTTCTTCGGTGACCGAACTTACCGAGGCAGACGCGTTATTAATTGGAAAAATGATTTTGGTTGCCAATAGCTTGGCGCAAAAAAAGGAAATCAGCGAGGACGGTTTTAGGCTGGTTTTCAACGCTGGCAAACATTCTGGACAAATTGTTGATCATATTCATTTACATCTCTTAGGCGGTAAAACTTTAGGCGATATTGTCTAAAATCACCTTGACCGAAGGTATTTTTTATGCTACCATGATAGTATCAATCTTAGAGAAAGTGGGTGATTTTTTTGGAAGAACAAAACCAACAAACCCGTTCTTTTCCCGCCTCACGGCAGGTAGGCGAAAAACCAAGAAGTGAGAACTTTGAAGTGACGCTCCGTCGCTTTTTTCGCGATGTCCAACAATCAGGAATTTTAACCGAAATAAAAAAACGGCGTTTTCGCGATAAAGAAATTTCGCGCACTAAACGCCGTGCTTCGGCACGACGTAAAGCCGAGGTAAGACGTGTCAAAAGAGGTTACTAATGTCATTAAAAGAACAAATTGAAAAAGACATTGTCGAATCGATGAAAACTAAAGACGAGGAAACTCTGACGGTTTTAAGAATGTTAAAATCAGCGATTCATAACGCAGAAATTCTCAAGAAGGAAGATCTTAAAGAAGAGGATATCTTAGGTGTGATCCAGGGCCAAATTAAATCCCGCCAGGATTCAGTTGTGTTGTATGAACAGGGCGACCGCCAGGAATTGGCAGAAAAAGAAAAGACCGAAATCGAAATCCTTAAAAAATATCTTCCCGAGCAAATGGAAGAGGGGGAGATTAGGGCCTTAATCCAAAAAACCATTGCCGAACAAAATGCTGGTAGTATTCAAGATATGGGTAAGGTTATGGCCGCGCTCATGCCTCTAACCAAAGGCAAAGCCGACGGCAGCTTGATCTCCAATATCGTCAAAGAAGAACTATCGAAATGAGTGCCAAAGTTAAGTTAAATATCGATAATCCGATTAAAATCGCTTTTTCAGCCAAAGACATTGAAGAAGCGATTTTAAGTATTTTGGTTGAGAAACATCTAGAAGGTGTTTTCGAAGTTGATCTGAAGTTCGTCAGCGTCCAAGAAATCCACAAGCTTAACCGAGAATTTCGGGAGATAGATAAGCCCACTGATGTCTTAAGCTTCCCGATTCACGAAAAAGTAGATAAAAATACACCGCGACCAGTTTTGCTCGGTGATATTATCCTTTGTTCCGAACTGGCTAACGATAATATTATTGATCTCATCAAGCACAGTACTCTGCATTTATTGGGCTTTCATCACAAAGAGGACTAAATTAAGTACGAAAAAGGCCCACGGTACTGGGGCAGGTACTAAATGCACCGTGTCCTTTCTCGTGAGCCTGTTAGTAAGGCTCAGTGTGCCAGGCGATTTCGTCGACCAGGAGCCCCTTCTTCTTGAGCTCCTGCGCGATACCGCGGGCCAGGGCAACGTCCTGCGATCCATCGCAGATCTCCATGGCGCCAAACCCGTCGATCTCTGTGTACTCGTCCGAGACCCAGAGGTCGAAATCGCGACTGGTCTTGCACCATTCGTCGTCGAGCTTGAGCGGCTCGGCCAGGTGCATCAGCGCGGCGCGCGTCCCGCGGTTCGAGTCCCAGTAAAGGGCTTCGAACTGCTTGAAGATGATGTAGCGGCGCAAAACCATGCGCCCGCCGTCCTGACGGACATAGAGCACGTGGTCGTTGGCCGCGGCAAGCTTCAGGAGCGCAAAGGCCTTGTGGGCCTTGCCCCAGTTCACCTGCCAGTTGGCCTCGGTCTTGGCCACTGCCTTGGCGACCTCGCGGTCAGCCTTGGCTTTCGCCTCCGTGGCCATCTCGGCCATCTCGGTTGCGGCACGGCGCTGGGCACGTTCTCCACCGGCCTGGAAACCGATGACGAAAACAGCCAGTAACGCGACGATGAGCCAGAAAACCTTCACGTTTTCCCCCTTATTTCGGCCATTGGCCGGATTTTGACTACAAGTAGTATAGCACAAAATACCCCAAAAGTCAAGGTATGAGCGCTTATATTGCCACCCAGGGCTTTTGCGTTTTGATATTTTTTGATATTATAAATGTATAGAGAAACTTTCGGAGGGTTTTTGTTTTATGGCTAAAGAAAATATTTTAGTTGGACTAGATGTTGGCACAACCAAAGTCGCGGTAACGGTTGCGCGAGTTGAAGAGGGGATAATCAGCATTATCGGTCATTCGCGCGTACCGAACCTTGGTATGCGTAAAGGCATGATTGTCGATGTCGAGGAAACTGTTTCGGTCGTAACTTCGGCCATCGAGGAGGCCGAGCGGATCTCTGGTTTTGCCATCAACTCCGCGATCATTGCCATGGGCGGCGCCCACATCAGCTCAACAGTTTCCAAAGGCGTCGTGGCAGTCTCACGCGCCGACGGGGAAATTACCTATTCGGATTTAGACCGAGTACTGGAAGCAGCCAGAACCGTGGCGCTACCACCCAACCGCCAAATTCTGCATGTAATTCCTAAATTTTACACAGTTGACGGACAAGAACATATTGCCGATCCAATCGGCATGACTGGTATTCGGCTAGAAGTCGAGGCAGTCGTAGTCGGTGGTGCGACCTCGGCTATTAATAATTTAACCAAATGCCTGAATCAGGCCGAAGTCCAAATTGAAGATTTAGTATTCGCGCCCCTGGCTTCAGCTGAAATCCTCATGACTAAGAAACAAAAAGAAATGGGTTCGGTTTTAGTCGACATTGGCGGGGGCACCACCAGTGTGGCGGTTTTTGAAGGCGGCGATGTTTTACATTGCGGCGTCGTACCGGTGGGCTCGGCCCACATTACCAATGATATTGCCATCGGGCTTCGCACCTCGCTTGAGGTTGCAGAAAAAATAAAAATTCAGTATGGTTCAGCTATCCCCGAAAATATTAGCGAAAGCGAAATGATTAACCTGGCTAATTTTGATCCGCAAGAAACTCAACGCGTGGAGCGCCGCTATTTGTCAGAGATTATCCACGCACGACTCATGGAAATTTTTTCTCTAGTTCGTGCCGAGTTGCGTACTATTGGAAAAGATGGTATGTTACCCGCAGGAATTGTTTTTACAGGTGGGGGCTCCAAGCTAGAGGAGTTAGTTAATCTGGCAAAGGACGAGTTGCGCCTACCCGCTCAAATTGGTCAACCTTTGTTCGAAATGGCGGGCCTAGTTGACAAAATCGACCCAGCTATTTATTCTACAAGTACAGGTTTAATTCTCTATGCTTTAGAAAACCAAACCGTACATAGACAGATAGATGCGGGCAAGATGATCGATAAAGCTAAAGGATTTTTTAAACAATTTTTGCCGTAATATAAAAAGTTAATTGAGAAAATTATATGGAAAAAGCTTCCGAAATTGAAACATTTGCCACTATCCGTGTAGTTGGCGTCGGCGGATCTGGCTGTAATGCCATCAATCGAATGATCTCTTATAAGCTAAAGGGTGTAGAATTTATTGCCGTTAATACAGATGCTCAAGCCTTGGTCCATAATCAGGCACCTATGAAGATTCAGATCGGCAAGGAAACAACGCGCGGGCTGGGCGCGGGCTCGGACGCTGAACTCGGACGCAAATCTGTTGAAGAAAACAAAGAGGAAGTTTACGAAGCCCTTAAGGCCTCTGATATGGTTTTTGTCACTTATGGCGCTGGCGGCGGGACGGGTACTGGCGCGGGGCCAATGGTCGCCGCAATCGCCAAAGAGTTGGGTGCGTTAACGGTTGGGGTTGTAACAAAACCATTTTCTTTTGAAGGCAACCGCCGCATGAAGGTGGCAGAATTGGGTGTAGAAGAACTTAAAGATAAAGTTGATACCTTAATCACTATTCCGAACGACCGACTTTTACAGGTAATTGATAAAAAAACCAGTCTTTTTGACGCTTTTGGTATTGTGGATGATGTTTTGCGTCAAGGCGTCCAGGGTATTTCTGATTTAATTACTTTGCACGGCATTATTAACGTTGACTTTGCCGACGTCAGAACCATCATGAGTGACGCGGGCTCGGCGTTGATGGGTATTGGCCGCGCTTCAGGCGACAACCGCGCCATTGAAGCGGCCAGGGCCGCCATTGACTCGCCGCTTTTGGAGCTTTCAATTGATGGCGCCAAAGGTATTTTATTTAACATTACTGGTGGTCCGGATATGGGTATGTATGAAATTGACGAAGCAGCCAAAGCCATTACAGAAGCGGCTGACCCAGACGCTAACATTATTTTTGGTGCCATTATTGACGAAGCTATGTCGGGTGAAATCAAAATCACGGTGATTGCCACTGGTTTTGAAATGGAACGTGGCGGCCGTGATAATAGGCTAAATATTCCTCGTCCGATAACACCCAGTATGATGCCACCCATACCCCAAACCATGGCGCCAACCATCCCGGAACCGATGCCGAATCTTGACGAAACCATGGATGAAGAGTTAGAGGTCCCAGCGTTTATAAGAAGAAAATTAAAGTGAAAAATTAACAATAGCGACGAATAATAAACATTAGTGGGATGCCCTTCCTATACTGATGCTTGCGATTCGTCCTTTCCGCCAGTTGGCGGATTTTAAGGAGGATAAATGACAGCAGAAACTCCCAAAGACCGCCAAGAGCCGTTGGTGGAGGTTTTAAAGCCAAAGAAACAAAGTGCGGCAAAAAAAGACCGGATTATCCCAGATTTTAGCGAAAATGCACTCAAGGTTGTGGAAAAGCGTTATTTGCAAAAAGACGCTGATGGCAAACCAGTTGAAACGCCGGCGCAAATGTTTGAAAGAGTGGCCCGACATATTGCCAAAGTAGACGCGGATTACGGCGCCACAGCCGAGGAAGTTCAAGAAACTGAAGACCAGTTTTATGAGGCCATGGCGCGCTTTGAATTCACGCCCAATAGCCCGACTTTTTGGGGCTCTGGCACTAAACTTGGTCAGCTTTCGGCCTGTTTTGTGTTGCCAATTGAAGACGAAATGCGTTCAATTCTGAAAACACAGATGGATATGGGGCTTATTCACAAGTCCGGCGGCGGCACGGGTTTTTCGTTTTCGCGATTACGTCCCGCCCAATCAGTCGTTGGTACGACCGGCGGAGTCGCCTCTGGCCCGATCGGTTTTATGCAAATGTACAATGACACTAGCCAAATCATTAAAGAGGGGGGGCGGCGGCGCGGGGCGAACATGGGAATTCTACGCGTCGACCACCCTGATATTCTGGACTTTATTACCTACAAAACCCAGGAGGGAGCGCTTTCTAATTTTAATATTTCGGTGGCAATAACTGACGCTTTCATGAAAGCGGTTGATGAGGACAAAAATTACGACTTAATTAATCCATCAACCAAAGAAAAAACAGGTGAACTTCCCGCGCGTGAAGTTTTCGATAAAATTGTTCAAGGCGCTTGGGCTAACGGCGAGCCCGGTGTGGTTTTTATTGATAAAATTAATGCTAAAAATCCCACACCGCTTTTGGGCGAAATAGAGTCAACCAACCCTTGCGGCGAGCAACCATTGCTACCATACGAATCATGCAATTTGGGTTCCATCAACTTAAGTAAAATAACTAAAATCAATGAAACAGAAGAGGTCGAAATCGACTGGGATAAACTCGATCAGATAATTGAGCTATCCTGCCACTTTTTAGACAATGTCATTGATGCCAATAAATTTCCTATTCCAGAAATTGAGGAAATGACCAAAAAAACCCGTAAAATCGGCCTGGGCGTCATGGGTTTAGCTGATTTGTTTTTCCAGCTAGGCATTCCTTATGACTCGAATAAAGGAATTGAAATGTCGGAAAAGATTATGAAACGAGTTTCTGACAAGTCCCACGAAGTTTCAATGAAAATTGCAGCGGCCAGAGGAGGTTTCCCGGCTTTTAAAGGTAGTATTTGGGACAAAAAGGGCGCTAAACCGATGCGTAACGCCGCCACCACTACCATTGCCCCGACAGGCACGATTTCCATGATTGCTTCGGCGAGTTCCGGCATTGAACCGATTTTCGCGCTAGTCTATACCAAAACCGTTATGGACGGTGTAGCCCTAATCAATGTTAACCCGTTTTTTGAAGATGCGCTGAAGAAAGCGGGGATTTACAGCGATGACTTGATCCAGAAAATTACTAAGAACAATGGCTCAATTCAAGATATTGAGGAAATCCCCGAAGATATCCGCAAAGTCTTTGTAACGGCCGGGGATATTAGTCCAGAATGGCACGTTAAAATTCAAGCGGCTTTTCAAAAATACACAGACAATGCTATATCTAAAACCATTAATTTCCCGAATTCCGCTACCATTGAAGACGTGGAAAAGGCCTATTTAATGGCCTACAAGCTTAATTGCAAGGGGATTACAGTTTACCGCGATGGGTCGCGCCAAGTGCAGGTTTTAACCACAGGTGTTAAGACTGACGAGAAAAAAGAAGAAGTCATGCAAACTTCAGCGGTGGTCGCCAGCGGCGTGCACATTATTCCGCGGGAACGGCCAGACGTTGTCCACGGTTCAACTTATAAAATTAAAACTGCCTACGGCAAGCTTTACGTTACAATTAACAATGATGAAACGGGCGCTCCATTTGAGGTTTTTTCGCATTTAGGCAAGGCTGGCGGTTTTTTTGCGGCTAAAGCCGAGGCCATTACACGCATGATTTCCTTGGCGCTTAGAAGCGGGATTGATCCAGAAGAAATTATTAGCCAGCTTAAGGGGATCCGTGGGCCAACGCCAACTTGGAGTGAAGAAGGCAAAATGATTCTTTCCTTGCCGGACGCCATTGCGCAAATTTTAGAAAAACACTTGCACCGCGAGCAACCCAATTTAGCATTGGACTTCAAGGAGCCAGAAGCGCTACCGACCGTGACCGAAGAAAAAATCGCTGAAAGCGTCCAAATGTCTGACGGGTTTTCGGTTCAAAACAAGGAAAAATCTCTGGCTGACATGGGCGAAGCACCGGCCTGCCCGGACTGCAGCGGGATGCTCGAATTCACCGAAGGATGCCTCAAGTGTCCAAGTTGTGGCTATTCAAAATGTAGCTAGCTACATTTTGAATATTCAGCAATCAGACTACAGACTACGGCTAATAAAAATGAGCTATCGTTTTGAAAAACTTAATGTTTGGATTAAATCTCGTGATTTTATTAAAACGATCTATTTTGTTACGGAAAAGTTTCCGGCTAAAGAATTTAGCCTAAAGGACCAACTTAAACGAGCTGTTGTTAGCATCGCTCTTAACATTGCCGAAGGCTCCGATAAAAAGTCGGATAAAGATTTCATTCGTTTTTTGAGAATTTCTATTGGATCGACAAACGAAGTTGTAACAATATTGTATATTGCTAAAGATTTAGGATTTATGCATGAAAAAGATTTTATAAACGCATATAATTTGAGTTGTGAAATCGTAAGAATGTTAAATGCTTTGATAGGAAAGTTAAATGCCAATAAATAAAAAGCTGAAGTCTGAAGTCCGAAGTCCGAAAGCTATTATTCATGCCATTACTGGCGATGGGCAAGGAAAAACCACCGCCAGTTTGGGTTTGGCTTTGAGAGCTTTGGGCGCTGGTAAGCGCGTCAAAATTATCCAATTCATGAAAAAAGGGGATTCGTCAGAATTCAAGGCGATCAAAAAATATAAGCTTCCAATTGACGCGGAGACATTCGGCATTGGTTTTTACGAAATTTTGGGCGACACTCATACCAAACTTGAGCACAAAAACGCCTGTGAGCGCGGCCTGATGGCCGCCCATAAAACGATAGAGTCGGGCAGATATAATGTAGTTATTCTGGATGAAATTAATGTGGCAATGGGATTTAAATTGTTGGATGTTAACAGCGTCATTGCAATATTAAAATCAGCTAAAAATATGGATATTGTTTTAACTGGAAGAAGGGCTCCCGCAAAAATAAAGAACCTCGCTCACAGAGTAAGCGAGGTTCGAAGCGTCAAGAATTACTTTGACACTGGATGGTCGGCCCGTGAGGGCATTGAATACTAAGGCGCATACGCGGCAATGACGTTGACGCCCGCGGATCCGTCTGGCGTGTGAAACCAGAAATACCGGCCGTCAACGATCGTGCTCGCACGAGGAACAAAGATTTCGCCATGTCTGGTGCTAACACAACGAAGAGAGTATTCGTTGGCCCATTCGCCGATCGTGAGTTCAAATTCTCCCTCATCGTCAGCGACATAGACCTTCTTGCCCTGGGGCAAGGTCGCGGGGTGAATCGTGGCCATACTGCACCTCCCTTAGATTCGACATTAATATTTTACGTTTAAACTAAAAGAAAATCAATATTTCGTTTGTTTAAAATTTACAATAAGGCATACTGAAATTCCGCACGAAGTTATCCACAGGAAAATAATTTGACAAAAACCAATAGTAATTGTTTAGTAAGTGTAGAGGAAATATGACCAAAAAAATTGAAAATCAACAAAATCAGATAAACATTGGTTTGGGCAACATCATCGCGATTGTCGTGCTGGTTGGTCTGTTGATTTTAGCTGGCTGGGGAATTTCTAAATATTCCAAAGACAGCGTCCCGCAAGTAGCAGCCGCACAAACCCTAGACTATGATTGTAGCGAAGGCCAAACAGCACTAGGCGTTTTAAAGGAAAAAGCTGAGGTCAAAACACAGGATTCTGATTATGGTGTTTATGTTGATGAAATTAATGGCACAGCAAATGATGACGGCGGTTTCTGGATTTACTATATCAACGGCGAGATGGGAGAAGTCGGCGCCGATCAATACAGCTGCCAAGATGGTGACAAAATCGAGTGGCGTTTCGAAAAATTGTATTAAAAATTAAATTTGATATCCCAAAGGCAATCCCGGTGAAATTCCGGGGCAGTCCCGCTACTGTTAAAGCCAGAAAACTTTAGGGTATCTTTAAGACCTTCGGTCGAAAGGCGAAACATTCCTTAGTTTGCTGACCGAAACTAAGGATATTTTATTTAAGAGAGGAGAAGATATGAAAAAATTTGTTCGATCAATCTTTTTGTTAGTAATTGGATTGAGTTTAGTTGGAGTAGTCTACGGGGGAGTAAGTATCTTCCAAGAGGTGAGGGCCAACGACAACGCAAGCCAAAATCAGACAGTTTTAATAAACGAAATTAATAGTCTGAAAAACCAACTTGATAGCCAGGGCCAAACTATTAATGATTTACAAAATGCATTAGCTGATGTTAAAAAGTTAGCCAGCACGCCCAAAGTAATCGCCGGAGCATCAACACCAACGCCCGAGCCCGCTCCCGTAGTAGAGCCGCAAGTGGTTACCAAAACTATTACTAAAACAGTGGTGGTCAAAGAAGAGCCCGAGCCAACCGCCAACATTACAATCGAGGGCATTGGCTCCTATAACATGGAAGTCGGTAGCGCTGACACTGCCTTTGGTATTTTAAAAGAGGCTTCAATCGCGCATGGTTTTGCGCTCGAATATCAGTCTTACGATTTTGGTATTTTTGTGACAGCGATCGGCGGCGTTAAGCCCACGGGCAGTCAGTACTGGGCTTTTTACTACAATGGCAAATATTCAATGGTTGGTGCCTCTGACCAGCAAGTTTATGAGGGCGATAGTATTTATTGGAAACTAGAAACATTTTAGTTTATAAAGTTAAAAGTTATAAAGTTCATAAATTACTTTACAAACTTTCAACTAGAAACGGAGTTTTATGGCAATTTTTTTCATCATCGCAGCAGTTTTGATTAGGGTTTTATCACACTACGACGTGATCCCGCATTTAGCGAATTTTGCGCCCATCGCGGCTATGGCCCTGTTTAGCGGCGTTTATTTTAACAATAAAAAATATGCGCTTGTCGTCCCCTTGGCCGCCATGCTTTTAGCCGATCTATTTATCGGTTTTTACAACCCTTGGATTATGGCTTCGGTTTACGGCACTTTTCTGCTGATTGGCCTTTTGGGAATTTGGCTTAAAAAACATAAAACCGTTCCAAATGTTTTAGGCGCTAGCTTGATAGGCTCAGTCATGTTTTTCCTAGTCACCAACTTTGCTGTTTGGGCTATTCCGCATTCAATTTATCCACAGACTTTACAAGGATTATTGCAAAGTTATACAATGGGCTTGCCGTTTTTTCGCAATACTTTAATGGGTGATCTTTTTTACACGGGAAGCATGTTCGGGTTGATGGAACTGGTCATGTGGCTGACCAATAAACGTTTAGTGAATAAAAAAGCATAAATAGATAGAGGAGGGTGGTGTGGCGCTAACCGAATGGACTGAAAAAGAATTCAACGAAGCTTTAAAAGATAAAACGCATGGCGTAGTAGAGTTTTCTGCTCCATGGTGCAATGCTTGCAAAATGACAGAGCCTATTTTGGAAGATCTTTCAAAAAGCTTTGAAACTTTAAAGTTTGCGAAAATCGATGTTGCTAAATGTCCAGGACTAGCCTCCCGTATGGGGGTCATGAGCCTACCAAATTTATTGTTTATAAATGGCGGGGGAGTTAAAGAACAAATTATCGGCGCCACCACCAAAGCTAAAATTGAAGAGAACTTAAAGAAGATCGTTAAATAATAGTTAGTATTATTTGGCCTCGATATATCTATTCGCTCTGGCCACCCACCCCATCCCTGTCTCGAATTACCATTCGGGACGCCGGCACGCGCTCATAGACACATCTTCGGCCAATAACAGTATTTTTGTACTAAAAAAACAGGGTCCTGCTGGTAAAATATAATTAAAAAGAAGAAAACCTATAATTTGTTGAAATAAACAAATTTCCGCGGTTTTCCAAAAGATATTTGACATAATCTTGCACTAAAAAACAGGGTCCTGCTGGTAAAATAGGCAAGGAGGGGAAAACCTATATCACCAGACAGGACCCTGTTTTCAATTGAGCAATCAATTACTACTCCATTGTGAGTTTATATTGTAGCATTTTTTGTTGCATTTGTCAAGGGGTTTTAGTATGGTTGGAGAGGAAGGAAGTCTATGGCGGAAAACGATTTTAAGTGTCCGAAATGTGGCGAAAAAATTACGATTGACGAGCAAATTATTGTCCAGCGCGTGCGGGGGCAAATTGAAAATGAACTAAAAAAACGGTTGGAGCAAAACTTTGCCGATATGTTGAAATTAGAAAAAGAGAAACTTGAAAAGACGGTAGGCGAAAATCAAAATAAAGAATTAGCCGTCTTAAAAGCCGAGTTAGAGTCAAAATCCAAAAAGATAGAAGACTACCGCGCCGAGGAGATTAAATTAATCAAAGAGCGAAACGAACTCGAAGAAGCTAAGAAGGAAATTGAATTAACGACCCAGCGCCGTCTCGTGGAAGAGAAAAAATTATTGGAAGAAAAACTACAAAAAGATTTTGAGGAAAAGAAAAACTTCGCCGAGATGGAGCTAAGAAAGCAGCTTGATGACACAAAAAAAGCGTTGATCGAAGCACAACGCAAAGCCCAACAAGGCTCGATGCAGACCCAGGGCGAGGTCTTGGAGCTAACATTGGAAGAAAATTTAAAAAAGAAATTTCCCGACGATGAAATTGAGCCAGTCGGTAAGGGAATTTCAGGCGCTGATATTATTCAAAGAGTTGTGACCCAATCAAGCGAGGCAGCCGGCGTTATCGCCTGGGAAATTAAACAAACCAAGGCTTGGGCAGAGGAGTGGGTTCAAAAACTTAAAGACGACGGCCATCGCGTCAAAGCTAACTTATTAGTTTTAATCTCTAGCGTTTTGCCAAAAGGAATCGAGCGCTTTGGACAATATAAAGGTATATGGGTTGCCGACTATGCGTCCAGCTTGGGACTGGCAGCAGCACTTCGAAACAATTTATTGTCTGTTTATTCGGTAGCTTTAGCCAACGAAAATAGCCAAGACAAGGCGCAACTTTTGTATAAGCACCTGACCAGCCAGGCGTTTGTGAATCGCGCCAGAACTTTGGCCGATACTTTCATTGAAATGAAAAACGCGGTAGAAAAGGAAAGGCGCGCCTTTGAAAATATTTGGGCAATTCGCGAGAAACAAATCGAACGACTCTCCTCAAATACCAGCCAAATGTTTGGTGAAATCCAGGGGATCGCCGGCGGCACTTATTCCGGTATCGAAATTTTAGAGGATTTAGGTGCGACACCGCAATTAAAAATGAACAAGAAAAAACCCGATGATAATAATCAAGTTAATTTGTTCTAATGGTTACCAATGTTTTTTTAAAAGAATTTAACCGTCTTAATGATGCGCAACGCGAGGCCGTAGAAACAATCGAAGGCCCGGTGATGGTGGTGGCCGGGCCGGGGACAGGCAAAACGCAAATATTAGCCATGCGGATTGCTAATATTTTAAAAGAAACACAAGTGGATGCGGGGAACATTTTGGCCCTCACTTTCACTAATTCCGGTGTTTGGGCCATGAAAAAGCGGCTTTTGGAAATTATCGGGCCAGAAAGCTACAAAATTCATGTTCATACATTTCATTCTTTTTGTAACGAAGTTATCCAAAATTTTCCAGAAAAATTTATCTTTAGTGATCGCTTAAGCCAGTTAAATGATTTAGACCAAATCCTCATTATTCGAGATATTTTAAAGCAAAACAAATTTAAGCTTATTAAGCCCTTGAAATCACCCTATTATTATCAAGCGGCAATTTTAGAGGCAATTAGGAAATTGAAACAAGAAAATATCGAACCCACTGACTTTCGTAAAATTATTTCAAAAGAAATTGTTGTTATAAAAAACCTTGACGATTTAAAAAATGAGAAAGGCCAAATTAAAACAAAATATACTGACTTGCTTTCTAAAATGGATAAAAATTTGGAGTTAGCAACTGCCTATGAACTTTATCAAAAAACCTTAACCAAAAAGGGAGTTTACGATTACGCGGACATGATTGTTTTTGTTGCCGAGCGCCTTAAAAAAGACAAGACATTGCTTAGTTTTTACCAGGAAAAATTCCAATACATTTTGGTGGACGAATACCAAGATACAAACTCTGCCCAAAATGAAGTGGTCCGCCTATTAGCTAAATTTTACAAAGACCCAAACTTATTTGTGGTCGGCGACGACGAACAATCGATTTACCGCTTTCAGGGTGCAGCTTTAGAAAACATTTTGGGTTTTGTAAAAAATTACCCCCGCGCTAAAATTATAATTTTGAAGGATAATTACCGCTCTGGCCAAAACATACTTGACGCGTCCCGCGCAGTCATTTCGCACAACAAACATCAAATTTTTAGTGTTTTAAAAGCCGATAAAAATCTTATTAGCAGAACCGATCATCGCGATAGTAAAATATTTTTTGCCAATTTTGCTAATAATATGGTCGAGGATTTTTTTATTGTTGAAAAAATTAAGAAGTTTATTCGTAGTGGCGTTAAACCAGCGGAAATCGCTTGTATTTATAAAGAACATAAGGACGGGGATAATTTAGCCGAACTTTTAAGTAAGAGCAAGGTTTCTTTTAGCCAAAATAATAGCGAGAATGTTTTAGACGATCCCGATATTTTGAAAATCATTTCCTTGCTCAACGCGATTAATAATCCTTATAACGGTGCAAATTTATTTGAGGTGATGAACTTGAGTTTTCTAAAATTAAACCAATTGGATATCTACCGAACGGCCAATTTAGCCTCCCAGCGCCGGCAGGACTTGTTTGACATGATTAGTTCTAAGGAAATTAGCTTTCAAAACGAAAAACAAATGAGAAGGTTTCATCAACTAATCCTAGAATCATCGAGTGATTTTCACAACAAGACGTTTTCGCTGGCTTTTGAGAATTTGATCAATAAGTCTGGATATTTGGGCTATCTTTTGAGTTTGCCGGATGCGCCGATTAAGTTAAATCGTTTAAAAAGTTTTTTTGACGAAATCAAGCTTCTCAATACGAAAAATAAAAGTTTAAATTTAAAAACATTTTTGCAGTTTATCCGTGATCTGCAAGAAAATAACTTGCGCCTGGCCGACGAGCCTATGGACGCAGACCTAGACAGCGTCAAACTTTTAACCGCTCATCAAGCGAAGGGCTTGGAATTTGAATACGTTTTTATTATGCACCTCACCGATAATCGGTGGGGGAGTCCTCGCAAAAAACAATTGTTTAAACTTCCGGACGGCCTTTTGAAAAATCAGACCACCTTACCAGAGGCAGAGGAAGAAGAGCGTCGGTTGTTCTATGTAGCCTTGACGCGTGCCAAACGTGAAGTTTATTTAACAAGCGCTCTGCATTATCGAGAGAATTCTTTGCCCGATCTGCCCTCAAAATTTTTAGCAGAAATTCCTGGCAATCTTTTAACAAAAATAAATATTGATAGATACGAGAAACAATTCGTACGACGTTTAAAATCCAGTCTAATGCCAGCCGTTTGGCGGCCAGCCAAGGAAATGAAGAACTTTCTTGAAACATTGACGGAAAAATTTGTACTGAATTCGACCGCTTTTAATGCTTATTTGCTTTGCCCTAAACAATTCTTTTTTGACCATCTTTTGAGAGTACCCAAAGTCAAAAATTACAGCTTGGCCTACGGTTCGGCCGCACATTTCGCCCTAGAAAAGTTTTTTAAAAAACAGCAAAGGGAATTAAAACTGCCCTCAAAAAAGTTTTTGCTCCAGGAATTTAAGACTGGCTTGAATCGGGAGATTCTCTCTTTAGAAGATTATGAGCGTGGCCTAAAACAAGCCAAGGTCAATCTCGGTCAGTATTTTGATTATTACGAAAACGCTTGGCGAAAAGTCATTCCTCTGGCTATGGAATATAACTTTGGTTATAGAAATGTCCATTTTGGTGATGTCCAAATTAATGGTAAAATTGATAAAATTGAATTTTTAGATAAGCCCGGTAGATTGGTAAAAATCATTGATTATAAGACCAGCCGTCCTAAAACCTTAAACTATTTATTAGGATTAACATCTGACCAGGATGAATCTTACCTCAACCAGGCGTATTTTTACAAACTCCTGACTGAATCAGACCCCTTGTTTAAAGAAAAGGTAAAAGAGATTGAATTCGACTTTTTAACACCGGAGAAAGGAAAATTTAAAAAAATCAGTCTTCCTATTGACCAAAAAAAATTCGAAGCGTTCAAAGAAAAGGTCGATTTTGTCTACAAAAAAATTCGAGCGCTGGACTTTGCGCCCTGTAGCACTCACAAAAAACCGCTTCAAGACTGCCCCTATAAAAACATCTGTGATCAGTGCTAATTTGGGGTTTTCTTTTAAGCACAAAAAACATATACTAGAATTATGAATAAGAAAATAAAGGGGGTTTTTGTTTTAATCAGTACGATCGCTCTCGTCTTGGTGATCGCTATTTTTGCTGGCTGGCTGTACTACACTGAAAAAAACAAGCAAACCAAGACTAAAACCGGTCTAACGATTAACTTAAAAGACGACAAACCTTATCCCAAAGTTGAAACCTATAATATCCCCGTTTTAATGTACCATTATGTGCGCGATGCCTCTGGCGAAGATGAGGTTGGCCAAAAATTGTCGGTTAGCCCGCAAAACTTTGAGGCCCACTTGGCCTGGCTTAAAGAAAATGACTTTAAAACTTTGAGCCTGTCTGATTTGGCTGATTCCGACCGGACAATGCTTTCCAAAATCAACGGCGAAGGCTACCGACCGATTGTCATCACTTTTGACGATGGCTATGACAACGCCTATACTCAAGCTTTTCCGCTTCTAAAAAAATATGATTTTACAGGTACTTTTTTCATTATTCGAAACTTTGTGGACCGAGCTGAATACATGAACCAATCTCAAATTGATGCGTTGGCCAAGGCCGGTATGGAAATAGGTTCTCACACACTCACTCATCCCGACCTAACCGATTTGGATTCAGGGCAGGCTTTGGCGCAAATTACGCAATCAAAACTTGATTCTGAAGTTTTTTGCTACCCATCGGGTCGCTATAATGATCGGATTAAGGATTTAGTCAAAGACGCCGGCTATGTCGCCGCTGTTACGACTAAATCCGGTCTTGTAACTCAAGAATCGAGGCTCTTTGATTTACCACGCATTAGAATTAACGATATTTCCGGTGAAGCATTTGGTTCTATTATCGATCATGCCTTAGAAAATGAATAAAATCATCTTTGAGACTTGGAATATGAAAGTAGTATTTTCAAATGGAGATTACTTAGTTCTCGTGAAACCTGCGGGCGTTTTGGTGCACCCAACCTGCCCGCCATCGCTACGCTCAGGCGTTAGCAGGCGGGCCGAAGCGCGTGAACCCAATACTTTGGTTGATTGGCTCATCGAACATTATCCCAATATTAGGACGATGTCCTGGCCCGATCCAACGCGGCCGGGGATTGTGCATCGTTTGGACAAAGATACGTCTGGTTTGATTGTTTTAGCGAAGAACCCGGACACACTGGCACGGCTACAGGCATTATTTAAAAATCGCGATATCAGGAAGACCTACCAGGCGTTGGTTTTGGGTAAAACGCCACCCGATGGCAAGATTGAAGCCGCGATTGTGCGTGACAAACAAAACGGTTTGATGAAAGTTCAAGAAACGGCCTATTCTTTTACTAAAGGCACGGTCAGGCCGGCGGTAACTGAATACAAAGCGGTGAACTATTATCGATATCATAATGATGATTTAACATTGCTTGATGTAATGCCACAAACCGGTCGCATGCACCAAATTCGAGTCCATTTAAAACACGCGGGACACCCAATTATTGGCGACCAGTTGTATAACAATAAATTATCAAGCCAAATTTCCAAGGAATTGGGTCTAAACCGCCAGTTTTTACACGCGGTTAAACTACAGTTTGACGAACATGTTTTTGAATCAGATCTCGCCGAAGATCTAGAAAAAGTACTCAAAAGCTTATCTTGACAAATGCTCAAAAATATGGTATAGTAGTATATGCTCTGTTTTGCGTGACAGAGTAAATTTCCCCCATTGAGGAGTAAAACGCAAATGCTCAAAGCACTCGTGACGATCGTCACATTGGTGGCCATGTTTGCGACCATGGCGTTGCGGACAGAGGCCGCTCCCAAGCTGCCGTACTGGGTTACGGGCAAGGGCGTCTGGATCTACATCAAGAGCCGTTGTGAGGGTGGCGATTCTACAAAGATTGCCGCCAAAGCGAAACGTGCGGGACTCGACTACGTCGCAATCCGTACAAACGGCTACTATGGCTGGGACAGGAAGAATTCCCGCCAGTCGGTCCGGAACCTGATCAACGCCTGTCGTAAGGTCGGAGTCAAGGTGTACGCCTGGGGCTACATCTATCCCGACAACCCCCAACAGGTGGCAAACCTCGCCAACGAAGCTCTGGATATGGGCGCAGACGGATACATTTTCAATGTTGAATCCGCCATGCGTTACCATGCCAAGGCAGCGCGCGAGATGTGCCCCTTGGTGCGGCGGCATGTAGACAAGCTGAATAAGAAGTTTCCGGCTCGACACCGGATTCTGGCTTATTCACCGCCATGCCGCTGCAACATCGGCGCCGGCGTCGGCATTCCCGTCGAGGTCTTTGACTACTACTGCGACATCAACATGCCGCAGGTGTATTGGACAGAGTTCAAAGACTGGGACGAGAAGAACGCGGACTTCAGGATGATGGATATCTGGCTCAAAATCCAGAAAAATTGGCATCATCAGGCGCGACCGATCGTCCCGATTCTCCACGCTTACGAAGCGAAACCCGGGATCACCAGCGAGGTTGATGCCAACGAACTTCTGAGGCTCTCCAAGGGCTTCTCTGGTTACAGCGGGATCAGCTACTACTGCTGGGACCACATGGGTCCAAAGCAATGGCAGGCGATTAAGGATGCGCCCGGCAATCGTGCCTATCAGGCACAACATAATCTCAAAAAGTTCACCAAACAGGTCAAGGCCAAAACTAAGCAGTCGGCCGCGACCAAGAACACGCGCATGAAGCGCAAGCAAGGCCGGTCTCCGTGACCGGCCTTCGCCGTATTTATTTTTATTTATGATCTCAATTTGTATTAAAGGGATTGACTTTTGATCTATTTTATGGTATGATAAGATGGTTCTTTAAAAGCCAGGAAGGCTTAATTTCTGTTCCGAAGGGGGGCGAAAGCCGTGAAGAAGACGTGGTTGGCAGCGCTGTTGATCATCGTTGTGATGATTGTCGGAGTTTGGGTTTTGCGCCATTATACGGCCGGAACCCCCACCCCTTTGCCGAAGTTTGTGATCGGCAAGGGCATCTGGATCAACGTACTCCAGCAGTGCGAATCCGGAAAGGTCGACAAGATCGTCGAGAAGGCCAAGTGGGCCAAGCTCGACTACGTCATCGTGAAGACCCACTACGGCTCAGAGTGGGCCGAGTACAATGGGCGCGAGAAGACCAGGAAGCTTGTGAACGCGCTCCACGCGGCAGGCATCAAGGCATACGCCTGGGGCTATGTCTACGGAAGGTTCCCCGAAGCCGAAGCTGACCGGGCCATCGAGTCCCTGGAAATGGGGTTCGACGGCTACATCTGGAACGCCGAGGCGCACATGCGGAACCGTCCGGAAGAAGCGGAAACGCAGTGCCGGATTGTCCGCGAGTATGTGGACGCCAATTGCCCGACGGCAATCCTGGGCTACTCCACCTTTTGTCGCGTCCAGAACCAGGCTGGAATTCCCTTTGAAGTCTACGACCGGTATTGCGATGTCGCTATGCCGCAAGTCTACTTCAGTTGGTTCCAGGGCTGGTCTGGCAAAAACGCGGCCGTGAGGACGATGGAGATCTGGCTCGGCGAACAGGCCAAGTGGGATCATGTGGCCAAGCCGATCATCCCGACGCTCGAGTCGTCTGACGGCTCGTCCGACATGCCCAAAACCTCACCCAAGGAGTTGAGCCAGGCGGCCCAGGGATTCAAGGGCTACTTCGGAGTCAACTTCTACACCTGGGAGATCACCAACGAACGCCTGTGGAAGGTAATTCGTGACGCCCCGGGTGGAATGCCTCACCAGCGCAAAACAAATGCCGCGAAGGCTGTTGCGCTGCCGTAACCAGTCGGCAATGACCCGGTTTTCACCGGCAGCACCCCCGCGCTTAGGCGCGGGGGTGTTTTGTATTTTAGAGGTTTTCGTGATAATTTATAGTCATGCATAACAAAATTTTTATTCTTTCGGGGCAAACTGGCATTGGCAAAAACTATATTTTAAAACAGCTTTTAGCTAAGCTACTAAATCTCCAAAAGGTTGTTACTTGCGTGCCAAGAAAACCGCGACCCGGAGAGATCGAGGGGTTTGATCATTATTTTATTTCCGAAGAAGAAGCGCAAAAAATGCTTGAACAAGATGAATACATCGAACACGCCATTGTTCACGGCCGACTTTACGGCACGCCCAAAAAAGAGATTGACCGGATTTTGGATTCAGGCAAAGACGGAATTATGGAAATTGATGTTCAAGGTGTTGAGCAACTGAAACGAAAAATACCCAATGTCGTAACTATTTTTGTTAAATATCAAGATGGGAATTTGGAGCAGCTCATTAGAAACCGGATTTCCAACGACCATTCTAGAGACTTTAGTGAGCAGGAAATTTTAAAAAGAATTGAGAGCGCCCGTAAAGAAGCGGAGTATATCAAGGATTATGATTACGTGGTTGTAAATCCCGACGGCCATCCGGAACAAGCGGTGGAAGATATTAAAGAAATAATTAAGGAGAATAATGGCAATAATTGAAAAGAAAATTTGGCCAGATTACTTTGATCAAGTCGCCAGTGGTAATAAAACTTTTGAGTATCGTCTGGCTGATTGGGAGGCGAAAGAAGGGGATACTTTGGTTTTAAAGGAATGGGACCCAGAAACTAAAAATTATACCGGTCGGGAAATTAAAAAGACGATTGGCCGGGTTTTAAAACTAAAAGAACTAAAACCTTTCCATACACAAGAAGAAATCGATAAATATGGCTTTATGATAATTTCACTAAAGGACTAAAATGTTAGTACTTGGATCCCAATCAAAATATAGGAAAGGAGTTTTGGAAGAACTCGGCTATAAGTTCAAAACCATGAGCTCAAATGTGGATGAAAAAAATATTCGTGACAGGAACCCCCGCGAGCTAGTCTTAAAATTAGCGAGAGCTAAAAATGATGCTTTAACCGACAAACTTGGCCCGAATGATATCCTTATTACGTCAGATCAAGTAACAGCCTATAAAAATGAAATTCGCGAGAAACCAGTTGACTACAGCGAGGCAAAAAACTTCCTACGAGACTATAGCAATTCCGACCTTCAAACATTTACTTCTCTTGTCGTCCACAACAAAACTAATGGTAAGCGAGTTGAAGGAGTTGATGTCGTCGCTGTTTATTTTGATGAAATTCCAGAATCCGATATCCAAGCGATCATTGATAAAAAATATATTTTAAGCTGTGGGGGCGGATTTATGATTGAAGATCCTGATTTACTGAAACATGTTAAAAAAATTGACGGCGATATTAAAAGCGTTATGGCAATGCCGCCAAAACTCTTAGAACAATTATTAAACAAGGTAAAAGACTAAATGGCCGAAGTTAAAAAAGTTGGATTTATTAAAGATCTACACGTAATAGTTTTAAATGGCCAGAAGACCATTACTTGGCGGTTGTGGGACGATAAGAATTTGCAAAAAGATGATGTGTTTATTTGCGTCGATATGGTTACGCGTGTGCCGTTTGCCAAAGCAAAGATTATTAAAGTCTGGGAAAAACCCATGGGAAAGCTATTGCCAGAAGACAAGGACGGCCACAAGAAATTTGCTTCCGATGAAGAAATGTATAAAACTTATTCAAAATATTATAACCGTCCTGTCGATGAGAATACGATTGTAAAAATTATTAAATTCAGCCTCGTAAAGGAGTAATATGGCCCAAATTTCCGCGGCAGATATTGTAAAAGAGTTAAAAGCGCAAGCTAACCCCGAAAATGTTTCTGGCATGCAACGATTCGGGATTCAGGGAAGCGATATGTTGGGCGTGAGTATCCCGGCTCTCCGCGCCATCGCTAAAAAAGTGGTTAATTTAGGTGAAGATGAGCGCCACGCCATTGCTCATGAATTATGGGAGACCAAAATCCATGAAGCGCGAATTTTAGCGAGCATGATCGATCCGCCCGGGAAGGTCGGCGAAGCTCAAATGGAACATTGGGTTAAAGATTTTGATTCCTGGGATTTAGTTGATCAGGTTAACATGAACTTGTTTAGCAAAATTCCTGAAGCCTATAAAAAGGCTATCAAGTGGGCCCGCCGAAAACAAGAGTTTCAAAAACGGGCTGGTTTCAGTTTAATGGCAGTCTTGGCCTGGCACGACAAAGAGGCGGATGATAATAAATTTATCGAGTTTTTCGACATCATTAAAAAAGAAGCGACCGATGGAAGAAACTTTGTTAAAAAATCCGTTAACTGGGCTTTGCGCCAAATCGGCAAACGTAGCCCGAAATTGAAAAAATTTGCGCTGGAAACCACCAATGAGATTTTAAAAATCGATAACAAAACGGCGAATTGGATCGCCAAAGACGCCTTAAGAGAACTTAGTCAATAAAAACATTGACATTTGCTAAAATAAGTGCTATATTGATGGGTTGCAACTGGACCTTATATTTTGCTGTGGACGCAACTAAAGCAGCGAAGAAGGAGGAGGATCCAATCATGGCAACCACGTTTATATCGCCCGAAGGCGAGGTGGCTCTCGGCCACGTGCGTAAGCTCATTTTGCCAGCAATTGGAAAATGGGAAGAAGTGGACCAGGGGATTGCCAGGCTGAACATCAACAAACCGGGTGATAACGCGCCCTGGGATCCAGCCATGGCGATTCAGGCCAAACTCTGGGAAGTGAGCCCACAAGACGCGGCCGAAGGTGTGCCTCTCAATCCCAATGGCGGCCGCTTCCGGATCGGTATCTCGGCCGCGCTGTTCATCAAATGGCGCAAACGCGTCGTGCCAGTCTACGGCCGGTTCGACCCGACCCATCCGACACGGCCGAATCACCTGACACCGTTTGCAGGGCTGCAACGCATTCGCGACCTGCGCGCCAATTCCCTCATCGAGCTGGGCGAGGAAGCCATTCTCTGCCAGCACCTGCTCGAGGGCAAAAGGATCACAGGCGTGAAGGTTGGCCGATGGGTCTTCGATGGTCAGCCTATCCAAACCGACTGGGTCACAGAATACGCCAATGAGCACAATGTCAGGTTCGACAGCGAATTCCTGATCCCGGTCAAGGTCATCGATGGCATACCAGGCCTCATCAAGATCCGGATCGGCAGTGAGGTGTTCTATGGCCTCGTGGCCTTCGAGCCCGAGACCGGCGGCATAGAGATCATCCTGATCTACTATGCCGAGCTGGGCGACAATGATTTCCCGGCTGACGGAGAAAAGGTGCCGGAGTTCGATGCCGAAACCGGCGCACCCACCGGACGGCGCGTCTGGCGCGAGTCCGCACCGGTGCCCATGTTCCTGACGGACAAGGCCCTGAAGGTGCAGAATTTCACGGCCGAAGCCATTGTCAACGGCTGGGAGATCGCACCGGGCATCCAGATCGACTGGACCGGCATGTAACGGCTATGTAGCAAGCCGCAGAGCTCGATTCCTGCTACATGATTGGCCGGTGCGGAAACGCACCGGCCTGTTTTTTATCTCTTGACCTCTTATCATTTTATTTTATAATGGTATTAGTACAAGAAACTCATTTCAAGGAGAGTATTTTGCGACGCAATTTGTGGATTTCCTTAGGTTTAATTTTAGTCATTACTGTTCTAGCTGGTTTAATTGACTGGCCAACTGGACCAAATTTAAGTATTGGTAAATTTTATAAAGAAATTAAGGTTCATGAGGGTCTGGATTTACAAGGCGGTACGCATTTAGTTTATGAGCTCGACACCTCAAAATATGAGGGGGATAACATCAACCAAGCGGCCCAAAGCGTGGTTAATGTGATAGATAGACGCATCAATGCCTTGGGTGTTTCCGAACCAGTAATCCAAACTGCAAAGCTAGGTGATAAGCAAACAGTGGTCGTGGAACTGCCTGGCATATCTGACGTCAATGAAGCGATTAATTTGATTGGAAAAACCGCGCAATTAAAATTTAAGGAGCAACAGCCCACAACGATTGAAGCTGGCACAACTCTGACCGCCGGAACGACTTTGGGTGGCGAGTTTGTAGATACTGATTTAACGGGCGCCAATCTACGCCGAGCCGAGGTTCAATTTGATCAAAACACGGGTGAGCCACAGGTCAGTATCCAGTTTGACGCTGATGGCACTAAAAAGTTTGCGGATTTAACGCAAAAAAACCTGCAAAAACCATTGGCTATTGAGCTTGACGGCGAAATCATTTCCGCGCCGACTGTTCAAACCGTGATTGAAAACGGCGAGGCAGTTATTACGGGTAAATTCGATATTCAAGAAGCTAAAAAGTTGGCGATTGAGCTAAACGCGGGGGCGCTACCAGTGCCGATCACGCTGGTGGAGCAACGAAACATTGGCGCGACCCTGGGTAGCGAATCAGTCCAAAAAAGCTTAGTAGCTGGCTTAATTGGGTTACTTTTAGTCGGATTATTTATGATTATTTATTATCGGCTACCAGGTTTTCTAGCAACCCTAGCGTTAATAATTTATACTTTGATAGTTTTGGCTTTATTCAAATTAATTCCTGTGACTTTGACATTGGCCGGGATTGCAGGCTTTATTTTATCGGTTGGCATGGCCGTAGACGCGAACATCCTTATTTTTGAACGCACAAAGGAAGAGCTGGCGACCGGAAAAACCATGGGGCTAGCGCTTGAAGAAGGTTTTAAGCGAGCATGGAGCTCGATTCGCGACTCTAATTTCTCGTCGCTCATTACTTGCGTGATTTTGTATTATGGCACAACCGGCCTTGTCCGAGGTTTTGCTGTGACTTTAGTCATTGGTATATTGATTTCTTTGTTTACTGCCATTACGGTCAGCCGTACATTTTTACGCATTTTTGTGGGCACACGTTTTGAAAAAGCATTAACCATTAAATAGAAGAGAAAATAATATGAACATCATTGGTTATCGAAAATTATGGTATATCATTTCTGCAATTTTAATTGTCCCCGGCATTGTTGCATTATTCGTTTGGGGCTTGCGTCCAGGTATCGATTTCAGCGGCGGCACCCAAATGGAAGTGAAATTTAAGGCGCCCACTTCAGTAGAACAGATTAAAACAGGTTTACAAGACCTCAATTTAGGAAGTCTGGTGGTCCAGACTACCTCGCAGGAAACATTTTTTTTGAAAACAACACCTATTAGTCAGGAAACGCACATAAAAATAACCGAGGCTTTGGCAAAAGTGGGGGAGAGCCAGGAATTAAGTTTCGAGACCGTGGGGCCGACAGTTTCGAACGACCTAGCGAAAAAGGCGGTAATTGCGGTTATTTTAGCAAGCTTAGCGATAATTTTTTACATTGCTTACGCTTTTCGGCAAGTCCCCCGTCCCGCCAATTCCTGGGCTTTTGGCATTTGTGCGGTTTTAGCCCTGATTCATGATTTAGCCTTTGTAGTAGGACTCTGGGCGATCTTAGGACATTACTTTGGTTACGAGATAGATTCCTTGTTTATAACTGGCTTATTAACTATCATGGGTTTCTCGGTTCATGATACGATTGTGGTTTTCGACCGTATCAGGGAGAACCTGCGCAAGCACCCCTCAACTAGCTTCGAGGAGAACACTAATAATAGTATTATTCAAACAATTAACCGTTCACTGAACACCTCTCTCACAGTCTTAATCGTTCTAGCCGCTCTATACTTTTTGGGCGGCTCCACATTAAAGCATTTTATACTACTTTTGCTCGTTGGCATCACGATCGGCACATATTCATCGATTTTTTACGCATCGCCATTATTAGTTACGTGGCACACATGGAGAATGAGTCGTCTGTCAAAAAAGAATGCGTCTTAGGGGCTTGTAGAGCCTAATTTAACAGGTTGAATTGCACTAACAACGTACGGCCGTATTTTTAGTAAACACGTCTAAAAAGACGTATTTTTTATTATAGTATGTGAATTTATATGACACGTAGACCAAAAAATAGGGAAGAGATATCTCAAATTTTATGTTACCGCTAAGTCTAATAAGTCTAATCAACCATATTTTGCGATGGTTTAACCATAAAACGTCGCAATAATATGGTTATATTGTGCGAACGCATTTTATAATGCGTCTCACAATATCTGTTTTGCGACTAATTATGACTGATAAGATATAAACATACTTTTAAAAACAAACAAAACTGTTAGTAGAAAGCCAATTGAAATTTGCTCAAATTCCCTTTTTCGTTAGCTCGCCCCGCCCAGGCCAGGGCCATCTTCCCAGCCATTAACGCGATTTTGTTTAAATTACCTCTTCTCCACCCCTCCCCCGTTTAATTTTAAAATTAACAGGTTTGCGAACCTGTTAATTTCACCCTAATCACCTATTAAACCAATCTTAGCTCATTTTGTGTTGATGTATTTCCACCACTTCGCCCTCGTTCAGGGTTTTAACAATTTTGGCTTTATCTGCCTCGATCTCCGTTGAAACTGATGGCGTTGCCTGTGGTGGGATGTATTCAATTTTTTTATCTGGCTCCCCTGCCTTGGTTGGTTCTGCCGCTTGCGGCGCTTCAGTCGTGGTGGTTGATGGAGCGCTTGGCTCGAGCGCCTCAAGCCGGTCTTTTTGCCACTGCTCGAGTTTTTCTTCACGCACACTCGCCTTTTCTTCTATCTTTTGAACCTTTTCCTGAACAGTCTCTTCGTCCAATGGTTGGTCAACCGTTCCCCCGCCAAGGTACCAGCGAACATCGCCGGGGTTTTGTATTTCACGGTAATAAGTGTTTCCGATTTTGGGCGGAATTTTCGGAATTAATTTTTTTTCAGATTTAGTTAAAATTTCTTCGACTTTTGGCATGTCGACCAGTTTCTCAATTTGCTCCTCGACATGTTCCCGTTGACGGCTATACTGCTGACGCGAGGAGTCAATAATTTTTTGGGTATAACTAAATTTAGTGGCACTTCGTGGCAAGGTTGTGGCTGAAAAAGCCGGACAAGTAACGCCATCGATCGACATTTTTACATAGATATGATAATTATCTAGATTGACCAGGTCGTTAGCTTCAAAGACCGGCTCAAATTCTTTTTGTAAGAAATCAGCGTCTGGCGCGCCAACTCTGAACGAGACAATCGTGCCAACGTTACCAACAACCGCATCTCTGACTGGCTCAAGCATTTGCGCAATATACTGGTGTGCCATGATCAAATTAAGGTGGTATTTGCGCGCCTCGGACAAAATGGTTGCAAAAGATTCTGTAGCAAAATTTTGAAACTCATCAACATAAAGATAAAAATCACGGCGCTCTTCTTCAGCGATTGACGCGCGGTGCATGGCCGAGAGCTGGATTTTGGTAATCATTAAAGATCCTAATAGGCTTGAGGCGTCTTCGCCAATTTCGCCGACAGAAAGATTGACTAAAAGAATTTTGCCGGTATTCATGATTTCGTCAATATCAATAGTGGACTTGGGCTGGGCCACAATATTACGGATTGTTGGGCTGGATAAGAACTGACCAACCTTGTTTTGAATCGGGGCGACAGCTTCGGTCCGGAGTTTGGGATCGTATTGCTCAAACTCATTGACAAAAAAGTCTTTAATCACCGGGTCTTTTACCTGACTTAGTATTTTTTCACGAAACGGCCTGTCAACCAATATCCGGGTAATACCCATCATAGTAGAGCCAGGCACTTCCAATAAAGCCAAAACGGTGTTACGTAAAATATATTCCAGTCTCGGCCCCCACGAAACTTCACCAAAAATTTTTTTAAAGATTCCGACAACACCAGAGGCTATAATACTCTTCATGTCCGGATCAACATTTTCCAGCGGATTAAAAGCCACGGGATACATCCGGTCGGCCGGTAAAAAATAGACCACGTCTTTAATCCTATCTTCTGGAATATATTCTAAAACATGTTTCACAAGATCGCCGTGAGGATCAACTACAGCCACCCCGCGGCCCTCGCGGATATCATCTACCACCATATTCTCTAGCATGGTTGATTTACCAGTACCAGTTTTACCAATTACATACATATGGTAGCGCCTGTCAGGAATCTTAATGCCAAATTTGTGTTGTAAGTGCCGGAAATCTGTTCGCGCAAACAAGGTTAGTTCTTCGGCCTCAACATTTTCCTCAATCGGTAAATTAGCCGGCGGCTCGCCCTTTTTAGAACCAGCCCAGACAATATTAGGAGTTGCTACACTTATGCTCGGCAAATGGTAGATACTGGCGATTTCTTCGATATTCAAAATAAAGCTGTCGTCAATAAATAATCTTTGGCTGTAACTCTCCCAGATAGACGTGGTAGTGTCGAGGTCCCCACTCTTAAAGCCGTTCATATGCAAAAGATTAAACTGCTTAAAAGCCCCGACCAATTCAGAAATTCTGGCGCGGCTAGAGTTTTCATTCGGTGAAATAGCTAGAAGTCGAATTTTAGTATTGAAACCCAGTTTTGTCACCTTAGCCTCGATCCCAGTTAATCCAGCTTCGGCCGTGCCCGAAAGTTTAACTTCTGCTGGTTCTTTAGCCTTTGATGACTCCGGGGTTTGCCCGCTAACAATTGTGGTGATAATCGCCCCTAAACCCCTTAAAAAAGTGCCAAAGACCTGTTCCCAGACTCCTTTTTGCTTGAGAGTCCCCTCTTTGGTTGCTTTGATATATTTCGTGCCTTTCTCCTGCCAATCGTCAGATACGGGCTTGACTAATAATTGAATCCAAATTTGTTCGTCTCTTTCGATTTTTGCTATCACGCTGGTGATGGCCGCAAGTGGATCAACCTCAAAGTTTAAAAAAGATTTAATCGGATAAACATCCTCATTGGTGAGTGTCAGCTCTGTTCCGCAAATTTTCATATGTCCGTTTCTAATAGCCGCAATCTCTTCCTGCGTATAGTCATCGACCTCAGCGATTTCGGCAGTCGGGTATTGCGCATAAATTTGTCCTTGGACAAAATCTTTTAGATGCGTTGGCGTGCAAACATAAAAATAAATGTATTTGTCACGAGCAGCGATCTCGAAACTGACATACTCTTGAAACTGCTTATCGGCCTGGTAAATACCGTGTAAGGCCGCAAACATTTGTTCAGCGGCCAGCGGGGTTTTTTCATTGTTTTTAGGCACCAGAATTCTTAAAACCAAAAAACGCATCTTGGAGAGCCACTCGATTTTCTGGTTTAGTAAACGGTTGCGATATATTTGCATGATTATCAAAATCGGACCACCAACTAAGATGATCAGAAGAATTCCCTTTAATAATAATGTAACGGCTTGTGTGCTCATTATTTTTAAAAAATTTACTTGTTTTTTTCGAGCAAATTCTCGATAATTCGGAATACTGAATTTCCGCGAAAATCCTTCATTTGTTCTTCTCTAGTAGATTTTCTATTGCCGCCCAGTCGGCCTCACCGACTTTGGGTATTATGGTTGTAATCTTGTCGCCGGATTTAGCCTTAAAATACGTGACCGAGGCTTGCAGGACCTGATACTTTTTGCCGTCGCAAATCACTTGCCAACGTTCACCAATTTTTTGCAATTTCCCAATTAGGTGTTTGCGCTCTACTGGGCCAATTTGTTTAAATACAAAGCTACCGTCTGGCGCCACCGTCAACTTTAGCTTGTCTCCAGCAACTAATTTGCTTTTAGAGGCATAGTTAGCAGGCACCGCATATTTGCGGCCGTCTTTGTCAATCATTTCTTCACCATTAAAAACTCCTTCAACTATAGTCACCGCACCTTGCTGTATAATATCTAGATTTTCGGCTTCTTCTTGATAAACTTGTTCAAATAAAATTCGTTTAGCTGATCTCACTTTTTCTTCGATGTCATCCAAGAGCTTTCTTAATTGCCCTAATTTTTTGTCATCATGATCCATTGGACTCCTTTAATGAATTTTACAGATTTCTAAAAGGTTCGTTGGCGCCGGCAGGAGGTAAGGTGCTTTGCCCAATTTTTAGGGTTTCTGCAAACTCTTGGTTGACCTGCTCAACTGGCCGGCCATATTTTTGACGGCAAATAGTTTTAATTTGGTCCCTAGCCTGTGGATTCGAAATTACCTGGCTCATTATGCCTTTCATACTAAATGGTTTAGAAGGTGTGCCATCGATTAATAGTTTAACATAAGTATTAAAGGCGTCCAAGTTAGTCATGTCTTGAACGCTGACATCAGGAAACTCTTTGATCAAAAATTCAGCGTCAGCGGCTCCGATTCGGTAGCTAATTATTGTACCGGCGTTACCAATGACCGCATCACGAATAGCATCGGTTAGCTGGGCAATATACTGGTTGGTAATATTAAGATTCAACCGATATTTACGCGCTTCTGACAAGATAGTTTGAAAAGTATCAGTCGTAAAGTTTTGAAACTCATCAACATAAAGATAAAAGTCGCGGCGTTCTTCTTGCGGAATATCTGCCCGAGAGAAGGCCGCTACTTGGATCTTAGTAACCAAGATCATGCCCAAAAGAGACGAGTTCATTTCACCGATTTTACCCTTGCTTAGATTGATCAGAATGATTTTGCCAGTGTCCATGGCCTCTCGGATGTTAAATGATGATTTTTTTTGACCTATAATATTGCGCATTAAGTCGTTTGTCATAAACCGACCGAATTTAGAGATGAAATAGTTGTACATCTCTGATTTATGGAAATCGGCTGTTTTCGCTAACTGCTCGTCCCAAAATTTTTTAACGACTGGATCTGTAACATAGGAGACTAATTTTGCGCGATAAGCATCATCTGTAAAAATTCGCGGTATATCAATGATCGTGCCACCACCAGGCTGACTCATAACCGTCAGGGCAGCGTTTCTGAACCAGTGTTCCCATTGCGCCCCCACCATACCGGTCCGGTTGGGATCGAAAAGTTTATAAAACATCTCAATACTTTCCTGGATTAAGAAATCACGATCTTCCGGATTCTTCCATTCAAGCATGTTTAAACCCAACGGGAATTGAGTGTCGGCTGGATCAAATAGAATAACGTCTTGGACGCGGTTTTGTGGAATTTTTCCTAAAATATCCTCAATCGCATCACCGTTCGGGTCTAAATAGCAACAACCATGCCCGGCTAAAATATCTTGCTCGATCATGTTAGTAAAAGTAGTAGTTTTACCCACGCCAGTTTTACCGATCATAAACATGTGCCGGCGGCGATCGTCTGTTTTAATGCGTACCATCATTTCTTCCCCACGATAAACGCTTTTTCCTAGAATTATTCCCTCGGTAGGCAAATTTTGTGGTGGCGCCATCTCTTTGGCTAATAACCAACGGATATTGGGTGTTTCCACATATTGGCTCGGCAAATGCCAGAGTGTTGCCAGCTCCTCAGTATTTAAGATCATCGCTTTCCTGGGCATGCGTCGCAAAATGAAGTCCTTGGCTACCTGATGGTCTCCAGATTTTAGCTTAAAACTATTTAACTCTGGTGTTCCGAATTGAGCAAAAGCAGAGGCAATACTTTTAAGGCTAGCCTGATTGACAAGCTTGTCTGAGCCAGTTGTAACCAATCTCATCGCTACCTTAAAGCCGTTTTTAGAGATTTTTTCATTAATCGCCTTTAAGAGTGATTCCTGGATGGGGCTCAAGGGCTTATAGGCGTCATCCTTGGCAATTTCGGCGGGGATATCCTTGGGGGCTGAAGCGCCGTGCAAAACATCAGAAATCAAATCAAAAGAACCATATAAAAGTTTCATTAACCAATTATCATTGGAAATCGAGGTTTTGCCTTCTTGAATTTTTTTCGTAGCCGCATACGCCGGACTACGCCAAAGTTCATTGGCGGGCTGCAGGATTATTTGGAAAGCGGCATTTTCATCCTCGCCTAGTTTGCTCATGGCGTTAGTAACACCGGAGAGCGGATCGCTTTCCAGATTAAGATAGGTTTTTAGAGGCAAAACATATTTTTTATTCAACTTAAAAGTAGCGCATGAGAAACTACCAGGTTTGCTTAATCGGAAAATATTCGGATTGGGCACGGGGTCGAGGTGGGCTGTTGGGTAATAGGCCTGAACTTGACGTGCCACCATTTCTTCGAGCATTTTAGGACAAACTATATAAAAAGAAACGAGGTTGCCACGTGAGATAATCTCAAAAGAGACCTGCTCTTGCTCTTGAAGAATCTTATTTTTTAGTTCGTGCGAGTATAAACTGGCAAAAGCCGTAAACATCTGCTCGGCTACACCTACCAGTTGACGAAAATCTTTAGCTGGCTCTCTTTCACTGGCTTGATGAACCTCCCTCGGCAAAGTAACTAAAAAGAAACGGGTGTTTAAGACTCGTTTAACCTCAATATCACGCTTATTTTTTTCCCAAATTTTATAGATCAAAAAAATAGTGCCAAATACTAGAGCAAGAATGATCCAAAAAATTAAAAAATTAAAATCCATTTCCCCTCTGATCGAGAATTATTTGCTCTCGGTTGGTGTATCAAAATTATAAATATCGCCAAGACCAGCCAATTCATCCATACTCTCTTGATCTCGGCCGATCATGGCTTCGGCCTGGACAAAATTAGTATAGGGAATCGGCCTATCATCAGGCCCAATATCGACTGAAGAAAGTGGCTGAACTGGTGCACTTGGCGCTGAGAAGGTTTGCTCTACTTTAGTCTGTTCTTCCTGAACAATATCTTCTGGTGCGCTAGTTTCGGGCGCTAAAACACTTGTTTCCACTCGAGGCGTCTCTGGGCCCACTGATTGCGGCGCAAGAAACTCTTTATTATTATAACCAGGCGCTTTCGGCACCCTAAGATTATCTTTCATAATATTATTGTAGATCAAATTTCTTCAAATTGAAAGGCGGATTTTCTTGGTCAACTCTGCCAATATCCACAGATTATGAATAGAAGTTAAACGCATGCCTAACATCTCACCACTTTTAATCAGGTGAGAGATGTAGCTAAGCGTATAGCCTTTAGAGCAGGTTGGGCACTGGCAATTCTCCATGATTAATCCCCTATCTTCACGGAATTTTGCTTTTCTAAGGTCAATTTTTTTAAATTTCTTCCAATTAGAGGTCGTCCAGACTACGCCATGGCGACCGAGACGAGTTGGTAAGACGCAATCAAACATATCGATCCCCTGTGCTGAGGCATAGATAATGTCTTCCGGCTCCCCTACCCCCATTAAATAACGTGGCTTATCTTGAGGCAGTAACGAAACAATTGATTCAATTGCTTTCTTCTGCTTGAGTTTACTCTCACCGCCATTTGCGACTCCACCAATCGCAAAGCCATTAACCGGAAATTGACTCAAGAACTCAAATGATTTTTTCCTTAAGGCCGGCTCAGCGCCGCCTTGGACAATAGCGAAAAGAGCCGGGCGATTTTTCATATTTTTCGTTTTCGCCTGAAAATGCCCCCATGCCTCTTTAAACCATAGATTAGTGGTATCGACCGCACGCTCAATTTCTTCGTAAGAGGCGTCAGCTGAAGGACAATAATCTAGGGGCATAATAATGTCTGTGCCCAAGGCTAGTTGAATATCGATGACTTTTTTTGGAGTAAATAAGTGTTTTGAGCCATCTAAATGTGAGCGAAACCATACTCCCCGCTTAACAATTTTAGTGAGCGGCTCTTTTTCTTTGGTCTGGTGATTTTGATATTCACCGAGCGAAAAAACTTGGTATCCGCCAGAATCGGTTAAGATCGAGCCAGGCCATTTCATAAACTTCTGAGCGCCACCCATCTTCTTAACGATATCCTCCCCCGGCCGCAAATACATATGGTAAGTATTGTTGAGAATGATTTTATATCCTAGATTTTCGAGTTCATCAACGGAAATTCCTTTGACTGCCCCGCTTGTAGCACAGGGCATAAAAACAGGCGTCAAAAAAATGCTGTGGTTGGTTTTAATTTGACCAAGGCGTGTTTTACTTATTTTTGATTGTTTGTTGATTTCAAATTTCATCATAAATTTAGATGGGCCGCCTTGAGGGTCGGCGGCCCAGTGATGGGCAGAAGAGCTTAAATCAAGCTCTCCAGCTGCTCCTGGACGCGCTCCAGTTGCCATCGCTTTTCCTTCCTTTCCTTCTCTCGGTTCGCCTTAGCCACTTGTAGGCCACTAATCTCTTGAGCGCAGAGGCCTGGTCTAGTGTAGAGATAGCTGGGAATTTCTTTCATCGTTTCCTTGAGCAAGCGCGCTCGTTCGTCTCGAAGGAATTTGACCTCCTTTTCCTTTTCGATGATCAAGTCATCGATTGATCCGATTTTCTGCGTCAAGACTGCGATTTGTGCTTCGAGACCAGCTATCTTGGCCTTCAGGCCCGCTTCTCTTTCTTTTCGAATTTCTTGAGGCGTAAGAGATGTTCCAGGAGGGGCTCGATGGTTGGTGCGCGTCTGTGATGGTAAACTCATAGCCATCACCTCCCCCCTTGATTAGCGAAACCCCTTGTTTCGCCGCCTAAAGTTTACCATGAAACTTTAAAGATTTCAATAACAAAAACCGCCCTTGATAAATCGCCGGCGGCTTTTGTTTGTTACTTATTTTTGTAACTTATATTTTATTTTAATTCGACTTTAGCTCCAGCGGCTTCAAGCTTTTTCTTGGCTTCTTCAGCGTCCGCTTTTGGCATGTCTTTTTTGACTTCTTTTGGCGCCCCATCAGCCAAGTCTTTGGCTTCTTTAAGCCCTAATTCTTGATTGATTTCACGAAGAGCTTTAATCACAGCGATTTTCTGGGCGCCAGAATCGGCTAAAACCAAAGTGTATGAAGATTTCTCTTCAGCAGCTTCGGCTCCGGCAGCTGCAGGCGCAGCGCCACCAGCCATCATCATGGGAGCGGCAGCGGAAACGCCAAACCGTTCTTCTAAGGTTTTAACTAAATCAGCTAATTCCAAGGTGGTTAAACCTTCAATCGATTTAATTAAATCTTTGAACTTACCAGTTGGTTCCGCTTTAGCAACTTCTTTAGTCGCTTCTTTTGCGGTTTCGTTGTCAGTGTTGATCGCTTCGACTTCGGCTGGAGTTTCCTCTTCAGCCCCAGTCGCCTCTTCAACCGCTTCAGTTTCAACGGCTGCTTCATCAGCATTTACTGCCGCTTCTTCCTCTGGCGCTACCTCTTCGGCTGCTTCGGCTTCGGTTTCGACTTGTTTTTCTTCTTCTTTAATGTCTTTTTCGTCTGCCATAATAACTCCTAACTTTTTATTTAATTTTTACTTTCTTGGTATTGTTTTAAAATGTAGACCAAACTACGTAAATTGCCTTGCAAGGCATTCACTAACCGGCTCATGGGCGCATTCAATGTCCCCACTAACTTAGCATAGAGCTCATCTCGACCAGGAAGAGCCGCTAATTGCTTGACAGTCGTCACATCGGCAAATCTGCCGTTAACGATTGCCCCTAAGATTTCTAATTTTTCGGCTGATTTCGTAAACTCCACCGCAATCTTGGCGGGCACGATTTCATCGGTTAAGCCCCAAACTGCCGCGACCGGTTGGTCTAAAAGATTTGCTTCGACTTCAATCCCCTTTTCTTTCAAAGCGATTTTAAAGAGGGTGTTTTTAACAATCTGAAATTGAATTCCCGCTTCAAACAACTTCTTTTTTAAATCATAGATTTCTTTAACTTTTAAGCCTTGGTAATTTACCAAAACCACGGTTTTGGCATTTTCTAAACCGTTAACCATGTCTTTAACCAATAGTTCTTTGTCAGCGCGTTTTAATCGCATAATTTCCTCTTTTTTATTAAAAAAGCTCGCTTACCGCGAGACAATATTAATAGTTTATAAAGTGGAAAGTTTTTAAAGTTATAAAGTTGGAACTTTATGAACTTTTTGCTTTACGAACTTTACGAACTAACTCATATCGCCTCGACAGCCTATTAAGCTCCTCGATTTCACTCGGAACAGCTGTTTTCTACGGCAAATATATCTTAACATAGATATTAATATTTTGTCAACTGGTAAACGCCTCACCGATACCTTCCTCTGAGCCGTTAACCATAAAATCCCACCTCCCAGGTGGGATTTAGCCGGTATAGCCGTCAATAAGCATACTTTTAATTAGGGCTAATTCTCTTTGATACGCTTTTCGGTCATTAACAAATTTTTTGTACTTGGCTGGTGCAATTTCTAGAAAATCAAAATTGCAGAGTCCTTTGATTCCGGGTTTAATATATTCTAAATAAGATGACCAGAGCCAATCCTCAGGTTTTTTAACTATCCCCGCTGAAGTCGCATTTAAATGCAAATATCTCGTCAAATGAAACATTTGTTCGTCAGTTTTAACTAAAACATTGTCGAAATGCCCTTCCCATAATGGTCCCTTGCGATGATGCCGAATATTGAAATGACGCGTATAACTATTCAGAATATTGGACATAAATTTAGAAATACCTCCATCGGCCACCTGCTTAAGGACCAAGTGTATATGAGTCGGCATAATACAATATGCAACTATTTCAATTAGAACTGGGCTTTCCCGCTCTAACCGTTCAATAATAGATTGTTGAAGTATCACATTTAAATCTAAAAACTTACAAAATTTATAATTAAAATCCTTAAAACGATATAAATTTAAAATTTCTTTTATTCTTAAAAAATCATCAGTATTATTAAAGACCGTGAACCCGGCGATACTGCGGCTGAAAATATGGTAATAACAATCATTGACTAACGGTGTTTTTCTAAAACTCATATTCATATTATACCATAAATCCCACCTTGGAGGTGGGATCAGAGGTTAAATATTAAAATTCCGCCTTTGATTTCTCGCCAGCGGTTTTTTAATGCTAGTATTTAATTTCTAATTATTTTTGGACTTTGACTGATGGCCCCATGGTAGCACAAAGATTGATAGATACTATCTTTTCTTTTGGTAGTAGCGATACTAAGGCCTGGTAATTTTCGGTTAATTCCTTATCTTTTCCGGAAACTTTACCAATCACTTGGTGGATAATGCCGTAAGAATCGGCTTTATATTCGACTTTGCCGCCAGACAATTCCTCTTTAGCTTTATCGATATCGTCAGTGATGGTACCGTTCTTGGGGTTCGGCATCTTGCCTTTTGGACCCAAGATTTTAGCAAGCTTGACTACTTTCGGCATATTCTCCGGTGTTGCCAAATAGATATCAGCCTCAACTTTGCCGGATTTAGCAATTTCTTCAATAGTCTTTTCGTCCAAAACTACCACATTCATTTTTTTACCATTTGAATGTGGGTAGCTAACCATGCCCCGGAGTTGCTCCGGTTTACCGGATTTTCCTAAAACACGGATATGAGCTTCGACATTTCCATCAAATTTGGTGTAAGAACTTTTCTTTACTAATTCTATGGCGTCAGCAATTTCGTACTTTTTATTTGCTTCTATGAGAGTTTTAACTTCTTGATATTTTTTAGAACGAATCTTGGCTTTGCCCTGTTTGGCTTTCTTGGCCTTTTTGGGTTTTTCGGTAGCTTCTTTATTTTCGGTTTTTTCTTCGCCCGTTTCCTCAGCATCTTCAGCAATAGAGGCTTCTTCAGCCTTTTTTTCGAGTTTCGATTCTTTAATTTTACTAGCCACGGATTCTTTTTTCGACACTTCCTTCACTTTGCCGTGATGTTCGGTTTCAATTTCGTCGAGCGCTTCCCCCTTTTCAATTTTTTCTTCTGCTTGCTCTAATAGAGCATCCAAATTGTCTTTGGCCATGTTTTCCTTTTAGTGGTCATAACGGCTTGCGAGCCTCCCACTAACTAATATTAATATTTTTACTTTCTATTCCTTTGTTTAATGATTCTAACACAAAACCAGCCATTTCGTCAATGATTTTAGTCATATCTACTTCAAAATTTTGCAAAACCCAAGTCTCAGTCGGAATTTGATCAGAGCGGCCGACACCCACACGAATGCGCCAGAATTGTTCGGTGCCTAAATTATCAATAATTGATTGCACGCCTTTGTGGCCGGCTGACGATCCACCCAATACTACACGCACCTTGCCCACTTCTAAATCCACATCATCGTGCACGACCCAAATATCTTCGGAATCAAGTTTATAGTAATTCTTCATTAAGCTAATTGCTTTGCCCGATTCGTTCATAAAAGTTTGGGGTTTAGCGAGTTTGACCCGATCATCGTTAATATTAAAATCACCATTTTCAGCTTTATACTGATTTTCGAGCCGCACAACCACTCCCCTCTTTTCGGCAATTTTATCTAGGACTAAAAACCCGATATTATGTCGAGTGTTTTCGTACTTTTCGCCCGGATTGCCGAGCCCCACAATTAAACGCATTAAACACCTGCCTTACTTAGAATAAATATCAATAAGAATCCGCCTAAGGTACCGAGCGCCGCTCCCATGTACGATTCGCGGTAGGCTTCCGGCATCATGGTAACCGCAAGCATGGCCAAGACCGCACCCGCAGCGATTGCTTCGAACATTGCTGTAACATCGGGTGAAATGCTGGCAAAAACCAGAAATCCCGCGATTACGCTTAAAAGCCCGGCTAATGCCACAATAGACCATATCAAAATGATTTCTTTAATTGATTTTCGAGCATGGCGCAAATCATAAGCCGAGGAAATGGCTTCCGGTAAATTGTTAAAAATAATTGCGACTAAAACCAGCAAACCAAGTTTTGAATTAAGCGCCAAACTAATACCCAAAGCGAAAGACTCTGGGATTCCGTCTAAAACGGCGGCTAAGACTATTCCCCAACCGGTTGAATTTTGCGCTGAATGATAGCGTTTATG
>Ga0172369_10001065_pt1 | contig 40307 bp, 35 predicted proteins | sample LakKiv25m_FD_114539 | JGI IMG/M metagenome (GOLD analysis project Ga0172369, IMG submission 114539) | Freshwater microbial communities from Kabuno Bay, South-Kivu, Congo - kab_022012_11.25m | ecosystem: Environmental > Aquatic > Freshwater > Lake | place: Democratic Republic of the Congo... | reverse complement strand
GCGCAAATCGGTGACGGCGCCGTGGTCGCCGCTGATGAGACGGGGGTTCCGTTCACCCTCACCGCGCCCCAATCCGGCGAGTATTTGAATGAAACGGTTTTTCTGACCTTTACTGAGGCCGTCGCGTCAGCGCAGATACGCGTATTTCATGGCGCGGTGCGGCGTGTGGCCATCATCACCGACGGGTTGCAGATGCAGGCGTTGGCGATGCCGTCTGGTGAAGCGCATGCCGCGTTTTTTACTTCCGCGTTTCGCTTCGCCGCTGGCATTACCGACGCGGAGACGGCCCAGCAGCAACTGGTCACGTTCCTCACATCACCACGTATCCGCGAACGCGCCGACGACGATTTGACGCTGGTACTGGCCGCGTATTGCGAACCTGACGCGGGGGAGTGACGTCCGGTACCCATGCCTACTGTCATCCGCCAATCGCATAATCAACCGCTCACTCTCTCTACGCCGCTTGCTGCGGGGGGAGAAGCGATCATTTACGTCGTTGATGGAGGGCTGGTCGCCAAGGTCTACCACCAATGGCAACCATATCGCGCAGCAAAACTGGCGGCCATGTTGGCGAATCCACCGAGCGCCTTGCTGCAGGGCACGCACGTGGCCATCGCCTGGCCGTGCGAGTTGCTGTATGATGGGCATACGCGCGACCGGGTGGTCGGGTTTCTGATGCCTCGTGTGGGTGGGATGCAGCCGATCTTTGAGTTTTACATTCCTAAAGCCCGTCGCGCCTCATGCCCGCTCTTCACGTATCGCTACCTGCTGATCACAGGACGAAATCTCGCGTGGGCAGTACGGGCAGTGCACCAGCGGGGTTATGTGATCGGGGACATCAACGAATCAAACATCCTCGTGCGTGACACCGGGCAGGTGACGCTGGTAGATACTGATTCCTTCCAGGTGCGCGATCCGCACTCCGACACGCTTTTCCGCTGTCCGGTCGGCAAACCAGAATTCACCCCGCCGGAGTTGTACGACTGTCATTTCGCAACCATTGATCGTACAGTCGAGCATGACCTATTCGGGTTAGGGGTATTGATCTTCCGTCTGTTGCTAGAGGGAGTGCATCCCTTTGATGGGGTATATACCGGAGCGGGCGAGGCGCCACAGCTGGAGGAGCGCATCGCCGCCGGGCATTTCCCGCACGGGAAGCACTTACAGGCACCATATCACCCGAAGCCGTCTGCGGTTCCCTTTGCGGTGTTGCCGCCGGCGGTGCAAAAGTTATGTCTACAATGCTTTGAGAACGGCTTCCGCGATCCGACCGCGCGCCCCACCGCCGACGAATGGGTACACGCACTAGAATCCAGCGCGGAAAACTTGCAGCAGTGCACGGAGAATCCGTCGCATTGTTATGACAACCACCTGCCGGCTTGCCCGTGGTGTGAGCGCGCCGCACGCTTGGGCCGTGATTCGTTTCCGTCCCCGCAGGCCGTGCGGCAGGGGTTCCACCAGCACCCTCAGCCGCGCCCGACTGTGCGCTCCGCACCAGCAACCAGTGTGCCGGCGTCGCCTACCGCACGTCCGGCGTCCACAGTTCCCACCACTACTCGATTACACCCCACATCAACCCCTAGCGTTCCGGCATCGCCACCTGTCGGGACACGCCGAATCACGTGGATCATCGTGGCGTGTCTACTGATGGTACTAGGTGTTGGATGGATTATTACTTCGCAGCGTACTCAACATAACAACCCAAGAACGATGAGCGAGCCATCCGTTACGATTAATAAGGTAGCAAATGAAAATATTAATCCGATCGATGGCGCAGAAATCGTGCATATCCCCGCCGGAGAGTTCATGATGGGGAGCGCTGACACGGATAAACTTGCGAATAATCAAGAGAAACCCCAGCGTCGCGTTTACCTAGACGCCTACTACATATATAAGACTGAGGTGACGGTGGCTCAGTATCGGGCGTTCTGCACGGCGACGGGACGACCATTGCCGCCCTGGCCGAATTACTGGGGGTCGGAGCATGGATCCGGCTGGATGGATCCAACGTTGCAGGAGCACCCCATCAAGAATGTGAACTGGGAGGATGCCGCGGCTTATGCCCAGTGGGCCGGCGCCGCATTGCCTACCGAGGCGCAATGGGAGAAAGCGGCACGAGGTGCCGACGGGCGGGTGTATCCGTGGGGGAATGCGTGGGATGGTGACATGTGTCAGAATGATGTCGGAGATAATAGAGCAATTAACACCGCGCCGGTGGGAAATTTTCCTGCCGGCGCCTCACCCTACGGTGTGTTGGACATGGCGGGAAACGCAAGTGAGTGGTGCGCCGACTGGTTTCAACGGGACTACTACCGAAACGCGCCGACGAGGAACCCAACCGGGCCAACCGGCAAATCGCGGGTGCAGCGCGGTGGTGCCTATAGTGACCATATACCAAGCAACTTCCGCACAGCCTCACGGTTAAGAAACTTCCCGACATACCGGTACGACGACTTCGGATTTCGTTGCGTGTTGCGTTCGCCAATACCGTAATTTCCTTTACAGACGTAGGTGCTAATACCCTAGTTTGGGAGTGCTATACGTCGATATTTGGCTCCGATGTGGCAACGCGATGAATATATAATCACCCGACGGCGTTTTGGAGGTGGGAAACCATTCGACGGCCGTCACCGGGTAAATTACAGCTATAACATGCTCATTCTAATCCAAAGCATCAGGCACACCAGATAATGACTGCACTTCGAATCGCACACTTTTACCCAGAATTCAGTTAATCCCTCCACATCGGTCAATTACCCGCTTTTCTGAACTCAAAATGGTACTTCCAAGGTGTCTCCCCCGCAAATATCAAACTGTCTCAGCTGTCATGAGGAGCGACCTGTTGATGTCGTCAACAGCGCTTCTCCCGAAAATCATGAAAGCTATTGACGAGTTATGGGGTAGTCAACAGCTTTCAGAGAAACAGAGAGAGAAATGACCGATTTTGGGCTGTTGGGGAGTCCGAGCGCCTGCACCTCGTCCACAGGTTGGCGGGCGAAAATGCCGATTTCGTGCTCGTGCATGGCTGAATTGGGACCTGCCGTCACGCATGGAGAGCCACCCCCCGGCAGGGGAAGTGGTGGAGGAAGAATACCTGGGATCAAACTGCCGGGGGGAGAAAAGGGAGGATGCCTACCAGGAGAATAACAGAAAAGTCTCAGTACGGAACAAGCACATCCGATTCTCCGGCAGGTAGCTCATATGCCGGTTTATACCCAATATTCATGCTCAATATCCCCTTCAGGCAGTCCAATTCCTATCCTTCTCGATTCCTCTCACGGCCCACTCTCATGAAAAATAGACCCCCCAATATCAGAGATTGTCTATTTTGGTATCCCAACGCTTAAAAAGAAATAAACCAATATAACAATAACCACCGACCAATACGGTCCAGATTGCATGATATCTAACTTGTCGGTCGCGCGCCCCTAACTCAACGGCATATATTGAGTGTTTCTTACTTTCGTGTCGTCAGCAAATGCACCGCTTTATCTTTCTCATTGAGATATACAACATACAAATCGCCATCGGGGTCGAAGCCCAGGCTGGCAGATTGTGTTGAGGCACCGGGAAGCGTCTGGCATTCCCAGGTGCGGCCGCTGTCGGTCGATACGGCCAAGGCATATCCCTCCTCGACGGTGCCGTCGGGGATCAATGCCGCGACTTTGCCGCCCCGCAGTGCTGCGGCGGCTGTGATATACGCACCGTCCCCATAGCTTGACCGGCTGGCCAAATGGCCCGCCGGTGTCCAGGTGGCGCCGTTATCTTTCGATGTAAAACAGGTAATGGACCCGATATTGAGTGAAACAATCAGGTAAAGGGTGTCGGCATCGGCGGTGATGGCCAGAGGGTAATAGGTGTTCGCTTGATCTGTCGCCTGCCCGAGTTTCTCCGGCAACCCGGCTTTGATCATAGTCGGTTGACTGTTGAGCATCTGGTAGGCCACCGCCGGTTCGCCGGCTGGAGTCATGGTGATTGCGCCGCGCGAAATCGGGGATTGTCCGCGTGCCAGCACTTTCCGTCTCCACTGATCGAACTCATCTTTATAAATCAGTACAGACCGCTGCTCGCTGTCCAGGGTAAAGAATGCCCCTAGTCCGGTCCGGCGATTCACATCGTACCCACTCAATGCTGCATAATAATCCGCCGCTTGAATCCCGGTATTCGAGGTGGACCATTTGCCGTCTTCCCCTCGTGTCCACTCGGCCTGGTACTTGCTGTTATTCAAGCCCAAACGCACTACGCCAGCGTGATCTTGCCGGAGACCCAGTATCTGATGCGTCAAACCACAGACTATCTCACTATCGATTACCAATTGAGGTTTGGTACCTGGTTTGCCGAAGCTCACCTGAGAATAATACACCATACTGTTTTGGTCCATCCAAGCGATGATCACTTCTCCGGGCGCCGGAGCATCGAGACCAAACCTGCCCTGCGCCTTCTTCTCTTTGCTGGCGATAACCAAATCGCCTGAGAAGGTGACAGCTGCGAGCACGGGAATCGAACACGCCAGTAAAGTAAAGAATCCGATGAACTGTAGATACCGCATTTTTCCTCCTTTTTCGCGGAGCGCTATCTATGCTTCGCCGGTGGTATTGGTGGTCCGGTATCGAGTAAGTGGATAACCTGTCTTCCCTGTTGTCCTACTCTCGCTTACGGCATACAGCAAACGTTGCTAACAATATGATTATATCAGAAGATCTCCAAATAACAATGCCTTGTATAGCAGTGCATGTCACCGGAAAAGGTATAAATTTTCAGGGTATGCAGTTGATTCAGGCGGACGCTGGGGTAGTGTTTTAATCTAGTCACGATAAAGTGTGTAAATCCGTCTCACGGATCGGTGCCACTTGAACTGCATACTCTAGGCACGCGGCTAAACAGCAGGCCGCGTGAATGCAACGTACGACGATTAAACCGAAAGGTATATTCGTCAAGGTAGTAGTCGAGATGACTCACCTGGATGCACCCTTGATGGGTGCCCAACAACCAGCGTTTATACAATGCGACGACCAGGTGGACTTGGGGCAGCAAGTCCTCGGCTCCTCGGTATGCAGCACCTCATGCCGATACCGCTCCTTGGCTAGCCCATGATACCCATTCCAGCCATCGGTTTCCACCACACTGCCGGGCGTGACCAGCTCCTGCACTGTGGGCACTAGCGTCTCCCCCGCGGCATCCGGAATGCGGAGCAACCGGAGACGTCCCAGCTTCCAGCCGGTATGCTCGACAGCGACCAGGATCAGCGTCTTGCCTGCCGCCCCGAGGCCTCGCTTGCCCGACCGCGGGGCCGCTGGCAAAAGCAGGTGCCACCGGTCCGAGAAGTGGATTTACGGGCCTCCTCCCTAAAAGCCTGATGCACTACCGGTAGTGTGGACCTGATTCAACTGCATACCCAGGTAAATTATATATTAAAATACTTCTTCGCCTCTTGCGCCAACCTTACCTGCCGGTTATACTGTGATTAGGGAATAAATTGCTGATGAAGCTTAACATAATTATGCCTCTTTCGTGCCAGCCTCACACCAGAGTGTTGAGAAGATCGCATGGAGTAATGGTTATCTGTAATCAGTACTATAATGTAACCGTTACATCCTGATAATTGTCGAGACTATGTTGGATATTTCAGGAGATTCAACTCCAATACTGATTTGCTTTATAATCCGACGCCGGATTCGTGTATGAATGATGTAGTGCAATCGTTAAAGGAGTGATGACATGCGAAGGAACATGCTACTCGTTGCACTTCTGCTCAGCGTGGCAGCGTGGGCTGCGCCGCGAGAAGTCTGGGTCAATGCCGGGTGGACTGGGCAGGACAACTGTGGTGGACACGCCTGGATGGTGGATGCCTTTCCGACAATCGCTGGCGCGCTGCAGGCTGTTGAACCCGGCGGTACGGTGACAGTGGCGCCGGGCCGTTATACCGGTCAACTCATCATTGGGAAATCCGTGTATTTACGAGGTCCGGGAGCCGGCATCAACCCCAATGCCCCGACTGATGCCGACCCATTTGCTGCCAACCCCCAACGCGGCACCACTGAAGCCATCATTATGCCTGCGCAGACAAGTTTTAGTATCAGTGACGGCCTGTTGATCACCATCAAAGCCGACCGCGTGATGGTCGATGGGTTCATGCTGGATGGCGATAATCCCGACTTGAAGAACGGTGTTCAACTCAACGGCATCGATGGCAATGCCGCCGGTGGCATCGGCAATGCCGAAGGATCTGTTCGGGAGGTGATTATTGCGAACAATATCCTGCGCAATTTTGCCCACAGCGCCATTTATTTCCGCAACAAAAACGGAAATGCGCCGCTGGTCAATCAGAATATTATCGCCAACAACCGCATCGACAATCTCCCGTTGAACCAGGCGGTACTCTATCCGACTGATTATCCCATGGAAGACTGTGTTGGCATTTTCATCGACCGCGTCATGTTCGAAATTACCGGCAACACCGTGACGCGTGCCCTGGTCGGCATTTGCGTGCGTGGGATTTGGCACGGGGTACCTGTGTTCTCTCCTGCATTGACGCGCAATTGTTTGGACTGTGCCATCTCCGGCATTTCCTGCAATATGATTTCCGATCAGAATGTGCATGGCAACGTGAGTTCCACTCCACCCAGAATGCTCATCGCGCAGAATTGGATTCGTATTACTCCACTGCCGAATACCAAGCTCCTATGCACCGGAATGAGTCTTTGCAGTATTGAACACAATAGTAAACTCTATCTCTGTGACAATGTTATCTCCGGTGGGGACGCCGGCGTCTTCGTGTGGAATGCGAAATCGATGAATGCTGGCAACGTCCACCTGTACGGCGGCACGATCAGCAATGCTAAAAATGGGGTGTGGCTCTCCAATTACTACAGCCTATTGCCGTATCCGAATGAACCGACAGCTGTCTTGCTGAAGGGAGTGATGATCCGTAATTCCACCCAAGCGGGCCTGTACCTGTTAGATGATGCGCAGGGTGATGTCGAAGTCAAAGCGACCATTATGGGTGGAACGGTGTTCCAGGGCGGGCCGGTTGGCATCCTGGTGGAAGGCGGGGGCACACGATTATCATTTGTCTCCGATGGAAAGCCGTCCGCAGAGTTCACGGGCCAAACCGAATATTTTATTGAACTCAATGGCAATGGCAACACCTATCCGCCTTCGTTTGATACGACAGCAGTGCGCTTCGAGGGCAAGACGCTAAACGACATGACACCGGATGAGCGCGCGAAGCTTGAGAAAAAGTTACGCGATCAGCATATCGACCCGAGGTTAGGAAGACTGTATTAGGCCTTGATAAACCATGCGCCTTGTTGGCAACCCTTTAAGGGGTCCCTGGCAATAATACAGGATGAGACCAAGTCATCAGGCACGAACTGTGATTTTTCCCATAATGGGCATAGTCGATGCTGGCTAACCTAGTCGTTCCGTAGCTTGGAGTTAGGAAGCTCTATTATGGATAGATGTAAACACTTGTCTTACATACAAAGGACGTTTGAAAGGTTTTTCGGTAGCTTCAACGTATTACCGCTATTTGTCGGCATGCTCATCCTGTGCGGTTTGCTCGCTGAACGGGGCATGGCTGCCATCGATATTGCCGGCTTGCCAGCAACACTCGATCAGGAGTATGACTTGACGTGGTCGCTGGTCCCCACTGCAGTCTCTCCAGCCCCGGTCGGGTTTTCGTTCGAGGGAAAACAGCCGCGCAACGGCTATCGATTGATGCTTGAACCCACGCGTCTTCGCTGGCAACCGCCGCACGTCAACCAATCGACGCCATGCCTTGACCTCCCGCTTGACTTAGCTACTGGGCAAATCGCCGTCTTCACGCTGAAACGCCGGCAAGCCGTCGTAGCCTTGCTCCTTAATCATCGGCTGATCTTTACGACGGCCATGCCGGACGGCAAACATGGGAGCATTCGTGGTGATCTCCCCCAGGGCGGATGGCAGTTAGTGAATGCTCGTTACCATGCTGTTGGCCGCCGCATCTTCGGAGATGATTTCATGCGCCCGGATATCCTCGACGATTTCCTCGCCATGCAGACGCGCTGGGTCGAGGATCAGACATGGCGCGTTGCGGGATGCCAGGGGATGGCTGGGTTGCCTGGTCGCCGGCCAGCGACCAACCCCTGGCAACTGACTTTTCTTCCTTATCGCGAGACGGTGACCAATGGTTTTTGGTATAGCTACATCGGCGTCGGTCCATCTTGGGTGATCACCCAGCCCACATTGGTGCCTGCCGGTTGGGACCGCTATTTTCTGGCCGCCTCGGTGCGTCCCGACTACGACAGCCAAGTCGGTTTGATTGTTGCCTATCAAGATAACGAGAATTACCTGCTCTTTCGCTGGCAACAGGCGGACACCAGTGGCAAGCCGCGTGCCGTATTGACCGCTGTCATAGCAGGAACCCCACAGGTACTGGCCTCTGCATCTGAAGGCTTTATCCCGACCCAATGGTATCGCCTGCAAGTCAATCTGGGGTGGGAGCGAGTGGAAATGCTGGTCGACGATCGATTGCTGTTAGCCGCAGAAAATCCGGGCCCTATCGAGGGGCAAGTAGGATTATACGCCAACCTTGCGACGGACAGCGAATGCAAGTTGGCAACCAATTGGCAGGATGGCATGATCTATCGGTTAACGTCCCTGGCGGCAGCCAGCTACGGCAAAGGGTTGACGATTACCGACTACCCGCGTGGTGTCTTCTTCGACAATATTCAGACCGGCGACTGGCAGGTGATCAACGACTTGACTGCGCCGCCGTACCTTGCAAGTTCGCGCGGACAATGGGTGAGCCAGAACAACATGATACAAGCAACGGGTCGTGGCCAACTGCTGTCGCGTCAACCCAGCGGGGCAAATTTCCGGTTATCAACACAGATCACTCTCCCTCCACGCGGTTGCGCCGGAGTGCTGCTTTGTCGAGATGAACAGGGTAACGGTTACATCTGGAAACTACGGGAACACGAACAGCAGCTCTGCCTCCTTAGAGAGGGACAGCCCGGGCGTATATTGACAAGCGCCAGATATCAGATATCGGCGGACACCCCCGTTTCACTGGCAGTTACAGTCGATGGCTCCTATCTAACCTTGTCGTGCGATGGGCAACAGGTGCTGGAATATTACGCTCCCACCCAGTACATCGGCTTTGGCGGCATTGCCGCTGCTACCCCAGGAGTGCTATTTCGTCCGGTGCGCGTCGAAACGTTACAATCTCATCGTACGCAAAAGCCTCTCATCCATGACCGCTTCGTCAAGGACCCGTGGCTTTCGACTTGGTCGAGTCCCGAAGCGGAATGGGCGCCGGCTCATCCCCCTGTCACTGTCTCGAAGTATGGAGCAGCGGCGCCGCTTCCAACGGATCAGCCGGGACTCTACTGGCACAAAGGCGGACATTACCAAACTGTTGAGGTGGTGATTCCCCTCCCTAAACAAGGATTTACCGGCCAGGAAATATGTCTGACAACGCAATATGCCGCTGCTACAGGATATCGACTTCGCCTGTCGACCGAGAGGAACCACGGAAAGGCACAACTCTACCGAGGTGATTCTGTCGTGGGGGAACGGCGATTTCCATTGTCCACTCCAGCTTGCCTGGTGCTGCAGCGACGGGGAGCATACCTTCTTCTTTCTCGCAGACTGTTATCCGAGGATGCAGATGATCCGGTAATACTCGGTGAAAAACCACTCCTCTGCTACCATGACCGCGATCAACTACTGGTTGAACAGGTTGGCATCATCGTGACCACCCCCGACCTTCCGGCGGTCGCCATATCGGTCAACTCTGACCGAATGATGGAAACCTTCAAAGGGCCTCCGGCGGCATGGAATGTCGGCAGCGGCATCTGGGCGGTGAGGGCACGGTATATCTGTGGTCCGGAGTGGAATTGGTATGGCGGATTCGGTCCGGGCACACCGGTAATCTGGAGTAAACAGCGTTTACTCGGCAACCAAACGATCGAGGCCTATTTCGGCATTATCATGCAGTTTCCTGGCGTACAAGAAAGCTATGCAGAACAATTCCGCGATACCAATCTTTCGATCTGCGCTGATGGCCGGCATCCGCTGAGCGGCTATAGCCTGCTACGCTGCACCAGGGATAACGGTGTAAGAGTCACGCAGTTGCTGCGCAACGGAGTGGTCGTCATGTCGAGCACCGAGAAGGCTCATTTACTCCCGGAACGGGAGAAGGGACATCGCGAGTGGTTTGCCTCCCGCCTGGAACGAACTGGAGCGACAATCCGCGCCTTTCTCGACAATCGGTTGGCGATGACTTATACCGATCCCGATCCGCTGCCCGGCGGTTATATTGCCCTCTGGACGCGGGACAACGGGATCGTCATCGGACGTGTCAATTATTCAGCTGAAACGCGACTACCCAGCACGCCGCACTTTTTCGCGCCGGTCGACGCAACGCACTGGACGCCAGAGGCGCTATCGGAGCTTGTTGCGCACGGTGAGCAATAAATTATGCACGAAAGGATACGTTATGAGCAGATGCTTACCAGGGTATTCCATCACCATGCTCATCGGCATCTGTCTGCTGGCAGGACTCTTCCTTCCGGTGTGGGCGCAAACACCGCTGAACATCTCGCAGCTTCAGCAGGCCAATATGCTGTTCTCGCAAGGAAAATATGCCGACGCATTACCGTTATGGGCCGATCTCGTCAAAAAATGCCCTGACGGCCTTGACGGGATTCGGAACCGCTATTACCTGGGGGTGTGCTACGCCAGAACCGGGCGTAAAGATGAAGCAACGGGGATGTTTGAAGAACTCAGAGCGATCGCACTCCACCCCCCGTTGCCGTATCAGGGAGAAGCGCTGGTCGAACTCTTCTCCCAATATCTTGCCGATGGTGACGAGACACGCGCCAACGCTGTCCGCCAACAGTGTTATGCCGATTGGCCGCGTTCAGAATATGTCCAGCAGATCTGCGAAGCCGATTTCGCCCTGCGTTCTCCTGCGACACGCGAATTATCCTGCCGGGCGCTGGAAGAAGCAGAACGCTTGGGTATCCTGCATGAAGAAGGACTGCCCCTATTATACGAGCTGTATTATCAGACAACTGCGGCGGCATTCAATGCAGATCATAGGCGGAATGGCGCGCAGGCCCGCATCATCATGGAAAAAGCAATCGCGTGGCAGCAGCGCTTTCTGGACCACCTGACTCAGCGTGACCTGTTGAGTCGATACAGTTTAACGATTTTGGCGACGAACCTGCATATCGCCAATTTGACGGTGCGGGATATCCCCCGTGATCACCCTGAGTCGCAACCGACTGTAGAGAAGGCGCGCGCATTATTTGCTATGACCGTCGAGCGTGATGATGTGCCGCTCTCCGGCTATGATCTCCAGAGCCTGAAAGGATGCATGAGCGCGGATGCCTCTCCGGAAATCTGGCTGCCGATGTATGCTCGGTTGCTGCGGAAAATTCCGGTGAACGACGCCAAACGCGCGGGAGAATATCTCGATTACGGACGCACAGCGCACCGGTATGTGCTTAGGGCTGCGCTGTGTGGGCGACCGGCAGCAGCGCTTGAACAGGAGGCGGAAACGACGTATCGCATGATCCTGACGGACTTTCCAGATGATCCTGCGGCGTTGCAGGCCATACTAGGGTTGTTCTCGTTGTATCGCTATACCGGCCGTGAAAAGGAACTGGCACAACTGATCGAATTTGCCACACGATCGAATTCCTGGCAGGTGAAGAAATGGCTTGCAGAATACTGGTATGCCGCGGGAACCGAGGAAGGATATACGCAAGCGCTCGATGTGTTGAAGCCCCTGATTACCCAGCAGCAAACCGATCCAATGCGTAAAGTCTGGCTCTATCGTCTTGGACGCTGCTACGGATACCTCAGCAAGCCAGCAGAAGCAACAGCGGCCTATCAGCAAGTGATTGATGGTTATCCGAGAACGAGTTGTGCACTGGCGTCGCAGTGGGCGATTACGCAACTGAAAGGAGCGCAAAAATGAGATGGCATCGATGGGGCCTTGTATGGGCATTGCTGACGTGCCTGCTCTATCCGGCTACCGCACAGGTGGGGCAGCCGGCGTTGATTCGGCAAATGGCCGAATCTGCCATGAATGGCCAGCGCTGGGAGGATGCCGCCAACGGGTACAAAGTCCTGCTCACGCTCAAGGAATGGCCCTTTCCCAATCCACAGGAAGACTGCCTTTTTAACCTGTCCATTGCGCTGCAGCGACTGGCGCGCTGGCAAGAGGCGCATGATGTGCTGACAGCTTATCTGGATAAGCATACGTTACCGTCGCACTATACTCCCATGGTCTGGGGGCACCTGGCTGCAGTCGAATACGGCCGTAGTGGAGAACAAGGACTCGACCATCTGGTGGAGACGTTGTTCGACGATCCTTTATATGCCATTGATAACATTAAACAACAGCAAATCCTGGCATTCTGTGACACAGCAATCGAGCAAATTGGGGGTGTCGGCCCGCTTGATAGCGCCTTGATACGCTACGTGCAATCGCATCCCGCTTGTCAGGTGACGGCAGATATCCTCAAGTTGCAACTGCAGCTCCTCACTCGCGCGGGGGATAATCGGGAAGCCTGGCGTCGTGCACAGACGTGGTATATGGACCAGGTCGGAACCAACTTCGATGTCACACTGATCAAGACTTTGGCGGATACACTGATGAAACTGGGCGATCCCGACCAGGCGGTCGGGTTATTGACGGCCGTCAGTGCCGTAACGCCTGACCCGTGCAAAGAGTTGCCGCCAGTGATTGAGCAGTGCCGACTACATGCTCGCAAGCTCACCGCTCGCAAGCAGGAGATGGCCGAGACACTGCCGGCCGTGCTGGAAGCGCCGGACAGTTCTCCCGAAGCGCTGCAGGCATGCCTGACCGAATTGAGTGAAGACTTGCCTGGCGCGGTCTACTGGGTAGAGAGCTTCGTCCAGCAGTATCTGGCTGCACATCCGGAATATCCGAGACGCACTGAACTTCAATTGATGATCGCCCATCTATACAGCGATGTGAATGATCACCAGGCGGCCATCGGTTATAGTCAAACCATGCTGCCGGGAGTCAAAGGCACGCCGACGGAACAGACGCTCGTGACACTGATCGCCGCAGAGGAGGCTGCCCGCGGGAATTTTATCGCTGCCGGCGACCAACTCCTCCAGAGTTCCCCGGCAATCAGCGGCAAGATCGACACAAAACTACAGGCGATGAAATATTATCGACGGGCCGGCGATGTCGTCAAAGCGGGAACAGTCCTGAAGACGATCGGGCCAAATCCTCCCCCCAACATAACGTTGATTGAGACAGCATACTGGTTGGCGCTACACGCGGCAGAAACACATGATGCCGCAACAGCGAAAGTATGGGTCGACTTGTTGAATGCCGCGGCTCCAGAAGATTCTCGTGCCATGGCGGCACGTAAATTACTGAAAGAGATGCAGAACGCAAATATGAGATAAGCACCAGGCACCAGAGTGCATATACTAGACCCTATCGGTAATAATCCTGTCTGCTTTCTGCCCCCGCTCTCGGGTGGGCCGTGTAGTAGCATAGCCATATGGTAACACACCGAGTGTTTCAAGCTTCGGCGCCCGGGTCATGCACGTACTGACCGGGGTCTCCCAATACGAATTCGACCAACTTGTCCCCGCCTTTGCTGGGGCACTGCATACCCAGGCTGGCGGCCGCCTGGCGAGACCGACAGCGGCGCTGTAGTGCCAGCCGTGGTCGGAAGAGGGTCCCGATGATCCGGGATAGTTTATTGTTCATCTTATGGTCTACGTCCGGCTCTACCCGATCCAGGAACCCTAGGCGCTGTTGTTTGGCCTGAGCCAACCGCAGGCATGCTATTGGATCTATACGCTGCTGCCCGTCTTACGGACGGTTATCGGACGGGAGTGCACCTTATCCGGTACAGCGAATGATATATGATAAGGTGGTCTAATGAAAAGTGGGGGAACTTACGTGACAATGAAGCCTGATGTTGTGGTCTCGGTAATTATTCCCTGTTTGAATGAGCACGAGTCAATCGATGAATTGTATACACGAACAAATTCTGAACTCAATAACCTTTGTCTACCATACGAGATAATATTTGTTGATGATGGCAGTACGGATGGAACTGCCGTTTTACTGAAGGCATTGTCAAGCCTTGACCCTCATTGTCAGGCTATCATTCTACGTCGTAACTGCGGGAAAGCGGCAGCACTCCATGTAGGATTTTCAATTGCGCGGGGAGAGTATATTCTCACGATGGACGCCGACCTTCAGGATGATCCCGCAGAAATCCCTCGTTTCCTAGAGGCTCTTCAGCGTGCTGATGTCGTTTCGGGCTGGAAAGTCCATCGCCGTGACCCAGTAGGCAAAACGCTGCCATCAAAAGTCTTCAATGCTCTTGTACGCAAAGTCACCGGCGTATCATTACATGATGTCAACTGTGGATGGAAAGGCTATCGGCGAAACGTGATTCTAGACCTTTCGCTCTACGGCGAACTACATAGGTTCATTCCGATACTGGCGGCGGCTCGTGGTTTCTCCATTGCCGAGATTCCTGTTACCCACTATCCTCGCCGCATTGGCACTTCGAAGTATGGTCGGGAACGTTTTCTGCGAGGGTTGTTCGATCTGCTAACGGTAGTGTATTTGACAAAGTATCGGGATTGCCCTCTACATTTTTTCGGTGGTTGCGGCTTAGGAATGTTCGTGTGTGGCATAATCGCTGGGGGCACGCTATGGGGTCTTTCCATAACTCTACCATTACCACCATCGGTCACATTTCTTACGTGGGTGTTGCCCCTGGTCGGCATGGGGGGAGGTATGCTTCTGGGAAGTTGCGGTCTCCTCGCAGAATCACTCCGTGCCATCCTGCAGCCGCTCGTTCCAATGCCACCAGTCGCGGAACAGCTTTCGCGTGAAGTGGCTGAAACCATCGAGGCAGCCCCGGTTGTGATAGAAACTGAATAAAAAATTGAAACGCCGATGCTTGGGGGAGAGATACTGGCGGTATCGTGATGCTCGTGCGACCTGCTGGTCTCCATTGGGTTACATGGCTCGTAATGATATAAGGATACGGAGATGGTGCTGTCGATATTAGGAAGAGTCGCACGAGCAGATCGTCCTGTGTAAATTGCTGCCCATCCGCAGCAACAACTGGAGAGGAATTGAATTAGGAGGATAGGCATGCATCCGTCTGCCGCAGATTCCATAATCGAGTGGCGTGATCCGCGCACGTTGCGTCCGCATCCGCTGAATGCCCGGCTTTATGGTGATGAGCCGGACGACGACCTGCGTGCCAGCATTGCAGTGCAAGGCGTCCTTCTACCGCTGCTTATTACGCGGGAAGGTGTTCTCATCAGCGGCCATAGGCGACTCAAGGTGGCATTGGCGCTGAAACTGGAGACCGTGCCAGTGATAGTGCTGGCCATTACCGATCCGTTGGAGATCGAGGAGGCGATCATTCGCGCGAATCTCCATCGAGCGAAAACGCGTTATCAACTAGCACGGGAATATCAGTGCTTGAAGCCAATTCATACGGAACTAGCGAAACGGCGAAAGCTCTCAGGGAACGGGGGTGTTGACCATAGGGTAAATTGTCTCTATGGTCCTACAGAGCAAGGCCGTGCCAGCGACCTCGCAGCTGCGATGCTCGGTCTCACTGGTAAAACAGCAGATCGTGCCCTGCAGGTGCTACAAGCTATCGACCATGCACGAGAGATTGGTTATGACGACGATGCAGAGCGATTGCTGGCCGATCTGAATAAGAGTGTCAATCGCGCGTTAAAGAGCGCGGAACAGTTGGGCTACCTGCGTTCCGCAGAAACGGAGCATGTCCTACGTCCGGCTCGGCATTGGCGCGAGTGGGCCGCCTGGCAATGGAACCCTATCACCGGCTGCATGGGCACATGCCCCTATTGTGTAGCCCGCGCGGAGGCGGAGCAGATCCCGGCAGAATTCATCGATCTCACCGCGCCAACTGCGGTGCAGGAGCACCAGCGTTTGGAGCCGTTCAAACCGAGGCTGCATGAGGCACGGCTGTCCGCACCTTTGCGTACGCCAACTCCAGAGAAGGATGAGGCGCAATGCCGGCGCGTGCAGACCTGCTGGCAGGGGGATCTCTTCTCTCCAGGTACCGAGCCGGAATGGGTGAATTGTGTGAGTCATGTGATGGCAGACACGGCAGAGAGACGCTTGCCTTGGGAGTTTCTCCTCCTCACCAAATACCCGAATGGCCTGTTACAATATCAATGGCCGCCGAACGTCTGGCTGGGGATCACCGTCAATCAGCAGGAAGGGGTGGCAGAGGCGCTGACGATACTGCGGGCGTTGAAAGCGCGTGCACGCGACGGCGTCACCTTCCTTGTCTGCGCACCCCTGCGCGCTTCATTGCACTTTCCTTCGCTGGCAGCCTGCGACTATCTCTTCATTGCCTCACAATTCCGTACCCCCACTTGTCCGGAATACGTGCCTCCCCAGGCCGAGTGGATACTCGCACTCATCGCCCGCGCCGCGGTCGATCACTGCGCCGTACATATCGATCCGGCGCTCATCGCTCGATGGCCGGTTGGCAACAATCTCACCGCAATATTGCACTCAGCCATGGCGCCAGTACTAGAGAAGATCGGAAAATAAGCAATATACGCAGGTCTTTCGCTTGAACATTATTTGCTGGCGTAAGGAGGAGTTCAAACTTCGGGCAAGAACTATAAGATCAGTGCACAAGTCATGTTTGCCAAACGCCAATACATCGAATACTTGATCGCTACCACGGGCAACTGACCTGCACAAACCTCGCCGATCACCTGGATGGCGAACAGACCGTGAGCCATAACACGATCAGCGATTTCCTGCGTCGCGAGAAGCTGACGCCCCGCGGCCTCTGGGATGTTGTGCACACCGAGATCGACAACAGCCCGGCTGCCTACCTGATCTTCGATGACAGTGTCCAGGATAAACGGTATGTGACCAAGATGGACATCGTCTACCGCCAGTACAGCGGTGCCGTCCATGGTGTCGTCGATGGGATTGGAGTGATCAATCTGATGCACACCAGTGGGAAGGATCAGGTGTTCTATCCCATCGACTACCGAATTTAAGATCCGAAAGGCGACGGCACAACCAAACAGGACCACTTCCGGGACATGCTCCTCGTGGCGGTGACGACCAAACGGTAGAGAACTTGAAGTTCATTCACCGCCTGGGCCGCTACTTTATCACGACTGTCAAAGCAATCGGAAGGTGAGTATTTTCAAGAAAGCCGGGTATGTGAACCTGGAAGACCTGCCCTGGACGGAGGACGCCCTCCGACACGGCCTGTGGGTCAAGCTCAAAGAACTGCCCTTCAAGGTGCGACTCTTCGTGGTAGTCTCCTCAACCGGAGACATCGACTGGGTGATCACCAGCGCCCGCTGACCGCGGCGGTCATTTAAGCGGAAAATGCCCTCCGCTGGCACATCGAGCAGTTTTATCGAGAAGACAAGCAGTTCACGCGCACCTAACGCTGTCAGTGTCGGAAAGCGCGGTCGCAACGCAACCGACTCACCTGTTGTTCTTTCGCGTGGTATGCTATCAAGGTGCGCACCCGAGAACTCGGGTTCCCAGTGTACCAGACGAAACAGCGCTTGTGGGATGACTATCTCACAACGCAGCTACGCCAGCCGGGCATCCCGGCGGTAGGCTGTTAAGCGATAGTCCTGATACGTATTGTAAAACTATATCCCTGAATGTCTTTTTTATGAAGAATTCGTATATTTCATAGAACCTTGTAAAAAATTATTGACTCGAAGCAGATGTTGGCGTTATCCTTCTAACAAGGAATGCTTTATGTATCACGTTTCTATTATAACATCGCATCTTCACCGCATGATTGCCTTAAGTATGCTCATGCTTCTGGCGCTGGTGCCTGCGTTCCTTCTTGCTGACGAAGAAGCAGCACCAGCTCCCATTGCTGGGGTACCGGAGCCAATCACACTCATTCCGGGCGACGGCATGAATTTAAAGATTGTAGATCATATCACCCCTTATTTCGTCGTCGTTAAAGTCGATCCGCCAGTTCACAATTGGTTTGCCGGAACATTAACCAATCTGCCAACTGATAAAGAAGTGACAATCGGTTTATCGATGGAAGGCATGGATACATCAGGCAATAAAGCTAATGTCAGCAAGTGGGAAGGCTTGCGTCCGGTGATGACATATGCTGATCCAATGAAATATGAGACATATGAGTGGTATCAAAAGGACGAACACGGAAATTGGATTAGTGGTGATCCATTAAAACAAGGAGATGATAAATTTGCTGGGACAGGTAAAATTCCAATACAGAGTGTAGTACCGAATGAGGTTGCGGAGCAGTTCCTTTCGCCAGATGGCAAGTATTGGCAAGGATGGAGGGAGATAGATGGGGTAGAAGTAGTGAAAGAGCTTAATATCTTTAGAATTAAGCTAAAGTTCACTTCTTCAACAGCGACAATCGCAATGCGGATACCATTTACATATACCTATCTACAGCAATTTATCGAGCGTTTAAAGAAAACCAATAAAATAACTGTTAACGTCGACGAGATTGGTCAAACCATGGGTAATCATAAGCAACAAGTAATCCGCATCGATCATTCAGACAGGAATATTCCCATTCAAGAGCGAAGATCAATTCTCATTATTGCTCGGGAACACGCAAATGAGCCTGCATCGAGTTGGGTACTATATGGGTCATTACTCAAAGCTTTCGATGAGAAGTTCACCAATGACAATATTAACTGGATATTTATTCCTATTGAGGATCCGGATGGAAGTATCAATTCAATCTACGAGCAATTTACGGATGATTTTATTAAACCAGATACAAATCATCGCGAAGTAACCCAACTTGCAAGATACCTATTAGATTATATATATAAAGAGAATACGATAGACATGTCAATATCTTTACATAATGTGGAAACTAATGAATGCGAAAATGTCTTTTGCCCTTTTATGGATGTAATTCACGAAAAATCAATTATTGACTTCAATAATATATTTTTCCGAAGGATCGAATTAACAGGCTATCGACCTGCTGCACCAAAGGCGTATTGGGCGAAAGGACAAATGGTTTCTCGATTATATGGATGGTGTGCCGTTAATTTAGGAAGCATTCCTTTATCGTATGAAGTTAATGATCGTTACCCATCTCGTCGTCTTTCGCTATATGAACTACAAAATATTGGAAGAATACTATCAGAATCAATATCTGAATTCCAATCAAGTGGTGAAGGGAAAAAATGGCATAATCATGCTGTTAAACTAATAAATACTAAATCGCTTGATCGCAGAGCTTATTTTGAACGCGAATATCATAATGAACATACTCTTACAAATCAAAACATATTGATTGATGCATATTAGAATTTTAAATAATCGCAACTGAATATTGATAACTGTCGTATGCTGAGCCATTCGCAGGCATAACATAACCAAGGCAGTAGTAAAGATGTAATGCGGCTGGAACAAGCTAGTTTTTAATGCATCCGGTGCAATACAAATACATACCACTGCCTGGTAATACAAACAAACGAGGAGGAGGTCAAATGATCTGTTTCAAGTCAGCTAACGTTCTTCTGTTAGCGGTGATCACAATCTTATTATTGGGCATCCGCTGTTTTGCTGAAAGTGTTGAGTTTGACAGAAATTTTAAAATAGGCACAACGGTTACTCTTGTGGTAAATGATAAAGATATAAATGACGATTATTTAACTTTTCACTTTAACCAGATGCCTGGTTCACCAATATATTTACAAACAACAGGATCAGTCACAATAGCTCCTGCATCTGCGGATGACAATAGGGGTGATGTCGGAGTCTGGAATACAGCAACGTGTACAACTTGCTTTGTTCAGTGGGGAGTGGTTGTTCATTATAACATCAATGGATTAACAACTTTACCAATTAACCCAAAGATGTCTTGTGCTCGTAATGATCCATGGACATATAAAGCAAAATTATATTGGAAAGGCTATGAAAACGGGATAAATTATGATGAAGATACAGACCTAGGTGGCTATATATAAGATACTCGCTCTTTCTTGGGTGTTGACTGAAATCATGTTCCATCAACAACCTTATATTCCAGATTAGGCGCTCTGTCTCCTGCCTGTGCCATTGAAGGACAGGCAGGAGACGGTCGCCAAGTTATTGGATGAAGTCAGTTGCTTTTCCTCTTGCGAGGTATCTCCTGGCCCGACAGTCTGTGCTGTCCGTGTAGTCAGTCGCATTATATTGTGCATAACAGATGTGTCGTGAGTCAGGCAGATCGTCAGAAAAGTACTGCTATGGCTGGGTATGGCGACATGTTTGATGATTTGACTGGCCAGTGCTGGGGCCTGTCGCCGGTAAATTCAGTTCCGGCAGTAGATCTCCTGTCTCTTTCGATGAAGACTGAATCTGTCCATCTGATAGATCGCCTGTGAATTGGCGCTGTCCCATCCGTATACCGAGAAGATAACATGCACATTACGATTAGGTTTGCTGGCACTTCAGTCCACGGTGCCGCACCCGACTCGATCGTGGTGGATGAAGTGTTGTAGTGTCAAGGCATATAGGCCCAAACACGTGGTGCAGGCTGGAGCTGAATTTGCGGAAAGGGAGCAGTTATGAATAGATATGATAAGAAGATTGGTTTTTATAATTGTATATATTTAAACAATGATTGCAAATTGGGAACAATTTCTTATTTAATACTTCTTCTGTTGTTTGTTATACAGTGCCCAGTTCATTCAGGCACAACTGTTGAAATGCCAGTCAATTCACAAAAAGCAGAAATAATTCGATATGACGATTTAAGACATTCTCAGACTGGCCAATTAATCGACGAGTTAATTCAGCTATTAAATGATCGAGACGATTATCTTATACGTCAATGGGCAGCTAATAAATTAGGTATTTTAAAAGCTTCCCCTGCGATTCATGCATTAGAAAATACTTTAAATGACCCTCATCCTGAGGTTCGGGTAGTCGCTGCGCGATCACTAGGAAATATCCGTTCTATTAGCTCTATTTCACCATTGATTAATGTATTACGTAAAGATTCATATTATATGGTTCGTTATGAAGCAGTATCAGCACTTGGTAATATTAACAGTCAAAATGCATCTGATGCGATCGTTGAAGCGCTTCATGACCCCGATGAGGCCGTGAGAGAAGGAGCTGCTTCTGCATTACTTAATGGAGTTACCAAGACAGATAAGGTTGAACAGGCATTAATAACAATGCTATCTGATAATAATACTTTTGTACGCAGTACTGCTGCATCTGTACTTGCGAAATTCAAATGTAGTAAAGCTATTGATAAGATAATTCAGCTACTTTCGGATGAGAATGAATTTACTCGGTGCCGTGTTGCTGCTGCCTTAAGCGAATTTGAAGACCAACGTGTTATTGATGCATTACTCAATACACTTACTGATAAGGATTCTTCAGTGCGTCAATTTGCACTGATATCTTTAGCTAAAATAAATGATAATAGAGCATTATTCTCGATTAATAAAATTGCACAAAGCGATCCCCGTATTGAAGTTAGATTAACTGCAATAAGCTGCCTAGGTACGTATAAAAATAAAGAAGCCGCAAATATATTAATTACTATGTTAGGCACACGCTATAGTGAAGATATATATCTACATACAATAATAGAAGCACTAGTAGAAACCGGTGATATAAGAGCAACCGACTATTTACGAAATAAATTAAAGGGTTCCGTTGAAGAACGAATATCAGCAGCTTCTCTCTTATGTCAAGTGCAAGACCGAAATGTGATAGATGATCTTATACCTTTATTAAGTGATGAATCAGATGATGTCCGTTTGGTAGCAATTAGAGCATTAGGCCAACAAAAAGATAAGACAGCAACTACACATCTTCTTCCTTTTCTCGACGATCAGAATAAAAAGATTGTTCGAGCAGCTATTATTGCACTTGGTAATACAGGAACTAATGACAAAATTATATATGATAAATTAATTAAAATTATGCAAAGTGAAAATATTAATTTCCGCGAACCAGTAGTCTATTCTACAGGGAAACTTAAAATACGTGGAGCGATCCCTTATCTGATAAAAATGTTAAATGAAGTTAACCCAAAGACCAGAATAGTAGTTATTAATGCATTATGTAATATTGAGGATATAACTGTAGTTCCGAATGTTATAGATCTAGCGTTGCATGACGTAAACCCAGAAGTACGTGCAAACGCAATTACATTATTAAAACAATTTAATAATAATAAGGAAGTTATTGATGTTTTAACTCTTATTAGCTCAACCGATATTAACGCAGATGTACGACTGTATGCTAGTAATGCATTAACCAATTTAATTGGTAAGGATAATAATAACTAGACCTTACCGGAAATAATATTCTCCCCGAGCAGGAGATTCCTGCCCAAACCAAGAAGTCTCTTCCTATGTTGCAAAGACTCTTACATCGGGGTTCCGTGGCCTGATTCCGGTCCGTGACCGGCTTGACGCGCGACGAGTTTGCCCACCTACTGCTAGCCTTTGACACAGCTTATACCGAGCTGCTGGCGACTGAGCACACCCGAACGGCCCGCCGCCGCCGACCTGGCGGAGGCCGCCGAGGGCAAATCCCACTGGCTGCCGAGAAACTCCTCTTCATCCTCGTCTACGTCATGCAATACCCGGTGCAGGAGCTCCAGGGGCTCCTCTTCGGCCTCGGGCAATCGCAAGCCAGTGCCTGGGTCCTCCGTCTGCTACCCGTGCTGCAGGCCGCCCTGGGACGAGAACTCGTTCTGCCCGCGCGCCGCACAGCCACCCTCGACGAACTGACGGCGGCTTGCCCGGACCTGGTCGTTCTCCTCGATGCGACTGAGCGCCAGATTCCCCGGCCGCAGGATCCCGACCGGCAGACCGCCTGTTACAGTGGCAAAAAGAAGCGGCACACCCTGAAAAGCACCATCATCACCGACCGCACCGGGCGCCAGATCGTCTTTCTGGGTGAGACCACCGCCGGCAGTCGCCACGATAAGTGCCTGGTCGAGGAGGACGCGCCCCCTTTTCCGCCGGGGAGCCGGGTGCCCAGTGACAGCGGCTATCAGGGCTACACCGTCGACGGCGCCTCGATTATCACACCGCTGAAAAAGCCACGCGGTGGGGCGCTGCTCCCGGATGAGCAGACCGCCAACACCCACTTGTCTCGGCATCGCATCCCGGTCGAGCATGCCATTGGCGGACTCAAAATCGCCCGCATCGTGCGCGATCCGTTCCGCAACCATGCCGACGGAATGAACGATATGGTCATCGTCGTGGCGGCCGGGTTGTATAATTTCAAATGCCACCGTCGGGATGCGATCCCGGCGAATTAATCGAGAGCGGATAGTGCCCACAAGGGCATGCGGCCTAAGAGGGCTGCGTTATTTCCGCTAAGCTCTACTGATTGGTAACCGATGACTAAGCAGGTGATCTCTTCAGGACTTTCGCTTGAGCAAAAAGTTTTTCGGCGTAAAGAGGACTTTTCCTTCGGCTAATAATCATAAGATTAGTGCCGAAGTCATGTTTGCCAAACACCAATACATCGAATACTTGATTGCCACCACCGGGAACTACATACGTACGAACCGGGTTAATCACCTGAAAGGCGACCAGGTTGTCAGTCATGATACGATCACGATCACCGACAAAGGCATCCATGCGCAAACCATCCTGTTCGACAACTGGTATGCCTCGGTGGAGAACTTGAAGCTCATCCACAGGGCCTGACGGTATTTCATCACCACCGTCAAAAGCAATAGCAAGGTGAGTCCCTCCAAGGAGACCGGGTACGTCAACCTGGAGGACTTGCCCTGGACCGAGGACACATTGCGGCATGGCATGTGGGTGAAGCTCAAAGAATTGCCCTTCACGTGCAACTCTTTGTGATAGTTTCCCCGACCGGAGGCATCGACGGGTGATCACCAATCGTCCGGAAGATCCCCAGCGCCCGACGACCACGGCGGACATTCAATAGGAGAATGCCATCCGCTGGCACATCGAGCAGTTTCATCGAGAAGTGAAGCAACTTGTGGGCACATAACGCTGCCAATACCGCAAGGCGCGGTCGCAACGGAACCATATTGCCTGCTGTTATTTGGCGTGGCTGGCTATCAAGGTGCATGCCCGGTCCGTGGACATCTCGTTGTCTCGGGCGAAAGAACGCCTGTGGGATGAGTATCTCATAGCCCAGTTACGCTAGCCGAGTATTGCGGCGGTGGACTGTAAAGCGAAAGACCTGCTGATATTGTATAACTGTTCAGGAAGTGTCCATCGCGCAATCCGTATTAACTGAGTCGGGTTCTTTTCAGGAATTATTCCCGCAGGATGTGAGGGGTAGCGGAAAAAGTAGAGACTGTGAAGGATGGCACAAACTTAGCAAACACTTATTCCCCAATTAGTAATCCGCAGCTGCATAACGATTTTATAAATAATGGGTAGCATAAATTATGAATAATGCATTGACGGACAATGATTCTTATGATACTATAGCTCAGTGAGTGCCAGGAGAGCTTTTCTGGTGTCACCTAAGTATAAGACGGCCCCGTGTTGCAGACGAGGCCGTCGCATCGAACCGGGCCGGTATGGCCGGGGTATGATGGGTTTTCACCACCTATATCATACCCCATCTGGCCTCTATCAACAACCAGCCCAGAGAGGTATGTTATGAGTAACTCGGTTCATGGGCAGGCTAACGAGCCTGTCAAAGTCGTCAGGGTTATCGCGGAGGACATCGAGCCCCCGAAGAACGATGGCTCGCCTGGGAGCGGCTTGTACGCCGTCCCCTTCCAACTCTCCTGTTGCCCCTCCTCGACGTGGGCGCGGATTTTTGTCGAGACATGGAACCATCCGCCGCAGTGGACCTCCATGCACCGCCCCGGCATCGCACGGGTCAGCGGTGATCGTGTCATCCTGGATGGGACGACCATCGAGGAGGTCGAGAAGTACCACAAGAAGACGCTGCTGCTGGCCGTGGACAAAGCCAATCGTCTCACGGCTGAAGTCGGGCAAAGGCAGAACCAGGAGCGTGATCGGGAAGATGCTCGAAAGCAGGAGGAGAAGAAACGCATTGAAGACGCCGCTAAGCGCATCGAGTTCAATAAGGAGGACGGGGGTCAGGAATGAAGACAAAGGTGACAATGCTGAAGTGGAGTGAATGGGCGGCCAAGCAGTGGGATGGGCAAAGTCCGATTCCGACTCTAGTTCCCAACAACGACAACATGTATCAGGTCACGGTAGACGCTGAGACACATCAGGAGGCATTTCGCAAGGCCTTCCAGCACCGATTCGGAACCGCACCGCCGGAGGACCGGGTGCAAATGCTGACGAACTACCGCATCACCAAGGGGGAGGTATCCTTCTACGTCCTTGACGACTACCTGCCAACTACGGGCTTGCCGGCCCACCCGCAGGAATCCGAGATCGTCAGGGAGTAATGGAGCCGGCGGGAATCGTTCCAAGCGTATGTGCTGGGGGCATGTCACCACACGGCTGCCCCCACAGCGCAGGGAGAACATTCATGCGAACAAAGCTCGGTCAAGTGGCCGACATTCAGATCGGATATCAGGTAACGGGAAAGATCAACCCCGATCCCGCTGGAACGCACCGGTTAGTGCAGACGAGCGACGTGGACCGTGACGGAGGGATCAATTGGGGAGCGCTGGCGCCCTTCACCCCGATGCGGAAGGGGACGGACCGGTACATGCTGCGCGATGGTGATGTGCTGTTCCTAGCGAAGGGCGCCCGGAGGACGGCGGCGCTGGTAAGCAATCCCCTACCCCACGCGCTGGCGGTCTCGACCTTTTTTATTTTGCGAGTACGCGAGGATGCCGATGTGCTGCCAGGATATCTCGCCTGGTATCTGAACACCGCGGCATGTGACGACCTGGCGGCCTTCGAGCGGACCGGGGTGACGATTCCGTTTATACCGAAGTTAGGGTTGGCCAACCTGTGCGTGCCGCTGCCGGACCATGCCACCCAGCAGCGGGTGGCCGCGTTGGACTTTCTCGCCCGGCGCGAGAAACAACTGACATTGGACTTACTCGAACAGCGCGCCCGACTGGTGAACATGGTGACACGGCGGGCAGTCGCAGGTGAAGGGAGCAGATAAATGGTGACGACAACGGACAAAGCCCAGGAAGAGCAAAACCGGATCAACGGTGTGCTCTGGCGGGCCTGCGATACCTTCCGCGGGGCGGTAGACCCCTCGCAGTATAAGGACTACATCCTCACGATGCTCTTCGTGAAATACCTCTCCGACCTAGAGAAAGACCTGCGGGAGCAGTACCGGCAGCGCTACGGCGGCGATGAAGCGCGGGTGGAGCGGGCGATGAGCCGGGAGCGCTTCATCATCCCGCGGCAGGCGACCTTCGACCACCTCTACGCCCACCGCGACGATGATAACGTCGGCGAAGTGGTGAACGTCGCGCTGGATGCCATCGAGGAGCAGAACCGTGCCAAGTTGGAGAACGTCTTCCGCGGCATCGACTTCAACAGCGAGGCGAACTTGGGGCAGACGCGTGACCGCAACCGCCTGCTGAAGAACCTGCTGGAGGACTTCAACGGGCTGGACCTGCGCCCGTCCCACCTGACGAGTCAGGACGTGATCGGCAACGCCTACATGTACCTGATCGAGCAGTTCGCCGCTGGCGCAGGGAAGAAGGCGGGCGAGTTCTTCACGCCGACGCCGGTGTCGGTGCTGCTGGCGAAGCTTGTCAACCCCCAGCCCGGCGACCGCGTGTGCGACCCGGCGTGCGGGTCGGGGTCGTTGCTCATCCGTGTAAAGGACGAGATCGGCGATGCCAACTACTTCCTTGCCGGGCAGGAGTTCAACGGCAGCACCTGGTCGCTGGCGCGCATGAACATGTACCTGCACGGCTGCGACGCCGCGCGCATCGAATGGTGCGACACGTTGAACAGTCCGAAGCTGATCGAAGGCGACCGGCTGATGAAGTTCGACGTGGTGGTGGCCAACCCACCCTTCTCGCTGGACAAGTGGGGGGCGGAGAGTGCAGCGGCGGACCCCTACCGGCGCTTCTGGCGCGGGGTGCCGCCAAAATCGAAAGGTGACTACGCCTTCATCACCCACATGGTGGAGATCGCCACCGAAGGCCATGGCAAGGTGGGCGTCATCGCGCCGCACGGCGTGCTCTTCCGCGGCGGGTCAGAGGGGGCCATCCGGCGCAAGCTCATCGAAGAGAACCTGCTGGAGGCGGTCATCGGCTTACCGCCCAACCTGTTCTTCGGCACCGGCATCCCGGCCTGCATCCTGCTCTTCAACAAGGGGAAGACGACCACGGACGTGCTTTTCATCGACGCCAGCCGTGAGTTCGGCGAGGGGCGCAATCAAAACACGCTGCGCGCGGAAGACATCGAGAAGATCGTCGCCACTCACCGAGCCTTCGCCACAGTGGAGAAGTATGCCTGTCGCGCCACCGCTGAGGATATCGCGGCGAATGACTACAACCTGAACATCTCGCGCTACGTAGACACCTTCGAGCAGGAAGAGGAGACTGACATCGCCGCCGTGCAAGCGGAGATCGACCGCCTGGAGGGGGAACTGGCGGGGACGCGGGCGGAGATGCGACGGTATTTAGAGGAGTTGGGATATGGTGCCTGAAGGATGGTTGAAAACAACGCTTGGCCAGCTTGTCTCGATTTACAGTGGGGAGAGCCCTTCCCTCTACGATCTCGCTGAGGAAGGTCGTTACCCCTACGTAAAAGTCGATGACCTTAACTTGTCAGCGAAGTACCAAATAGGAAGCAGAGCGTATGCAGACAGCGCTCGTACTCTCGTTCCCACCGGCAGCATTCTCTTTGCAAAGAGGGGAGCTGCTATCATGGTGAATAAGGTAAGGATTGCAAGCTTGCCTTTGTGTATGGATAGCAACATGATGGCGTTAGAGCCAAAGAGCGGAAGACTTGACTCTGAGTATCTGTTCTATTTCCTAGTGCGTGAAGAGTTGCACCGCATAGCTGACACATCAACAATCCCACAAATCAACAACAAGCATATCATCCCTTACCCGATTGCGCTGCCGCCACTTTCCGAACAGCGCGCCATCGCCGCCCTCCTCGCCATCTGGGATCGTGCCATCGAGCAGACGACGCGGCTGATTGAGGCGAAGCGGCGGCTGAAGCAGGGGTTGATGCAGCAGTTGCTTACGGGGGCGCGACGATTTCAGGAGTTCGTGCGTTCATGCCAAGTGCAGGAGACACGATTCGGTTCATTGCCGTCTGACTGGCGCTACATTAAGGTCGGAGATGTGGCTTACGAGACAGGCGCACGGAACGCTAATGGCGCTGATGTACCGGTCCTCTCGTGCTCGAAGTATGACGGCCTGGTAGAGTCACTGACTTACTTCGGGAAGCGTGTCTTCAGTGAGGACACGTCAAACTACAAGGTCGTGAGGAGGGGCGAGTTCGCATATCCAAGCAACCATGTAGAAGAGGGGTCAATTGGCTTACTTGATTTTGCTGACGCCGGATTGGTCAGTCCGATCTACACCGTGTTTTCGGTGCGAGATGATGTATACGCCTCCTTCCTCTATCGTGTTTTCAAAAGTGACTTGTATCTGCATGTATTTCAGGTTAACACATCTGCCTCGGTAGATCGCCGTGGCAGCCTGCGTTGGGGTGATTTTTCTCTCATCCGTGTTCCCTTACCGAGCTTGGATGAACAGCGAAAGATTGCACGGTGCTTGGACGTCTGTGATCGCGAGATTATCCAACTCGCAGAGCAACTCCAGGCTATGCAGGGACAGAAGCAGGCGCTCATGCAGAAACTCCTCACCGGCGAGAAGCGGGTGAAGATAGCACAGGAGGCGTAACATGACCAGCACCCCGTTGACCCTCGAAGACGCCATCTCCCAGGTGCCCGCGCTGCAGTTCCTGCAGGCGCTGGGCTACACCTACCTGACGCCAGCGGAGGCGCTGGCGCTGCGCGGGGGGAAGCGGCGGAACGTGATCCTGGAGGGCGTGCTGGCGGAGTGGCTGCGCGCGAACAACAGCGTGCGCTATAAGGGGCAGGAGGTGCCATTCAGCGAGGGGAACATCGCCGCCGCCGTGCAGGCGCTCACCGACGTGCTCTACGACGGGCTGGTGCGCACCAACGAAAAGGTCTACGACCTGCTCTGCCTGGGCAAAAGCCTGCCGCAGGCGGTGACCGGTGACACGAAGAGCTTCTCGCTAGCCTACATCGACTGGGTCCATCCCGAAAACAACGTCTACCACGTCACCGAGGAGTTCGAGGTGGAGCGCCGGGGCAGCCAGGAGGCCTACCGTCCGGACATCGTGCTCTTCGTCAACGGCATCCCGTTGGTGGTCATCGAGTGCAAGCCGCCGGAGCTGGGCGGGAAGGACGCGCTGCCGCAGGCCATCGAGCAGCACATCCGCAACCAGAAGGACGACGGCATCCCGCACCTATTCCAGTATGCACAACTGCTGCTGGCGGTGAACAAGACCGACGCGCGCTTCGCTACCGCCGGCACGCCGGAGCGCTTCTGGGCGGTGTGGCGGGAGGATGGGCTGGACGAAGGCCGGCTCACAGCGCTGGTCAACACCACGCTGCCGTCGGCGGACCATGAGCGGCTATTCGCCGACCGTCCGAAGTTTATCCGCCAGCACTTCGAGGCGCTGGCGGTGGCTCCCCGCGAGACCACCGGTCAGGACCGGGTGCTCTACTGCCTGTGCCGGCCTGACCGTCTGCTGCGGCTGACGTTCCGCTACATCGTCTTCGACGCCGGCGAGAAGAAGATCGCGCGCTACCAACAGTTCTTCCTGGTGGAAGAGGCGCTGGCGCGCATGGCGGCGCCGCGCGACGAGCGCGACGCGCGCCGCGGCGGCGTGGTGTGGCACACCCAGGGCAGCGGCAAGTCGCTGACGATGGTAATGCTGGCGAAGGGCATCACGCTGGACATCGGCGCGTCGAAGGTGGTGCTGGTGACCGACCGCGTGGACCTGGACGACCAGATCTACACCACCTTCCGGCACTGCGGGCGCGAGGTGAAGCAAGCGAAGTCGGGCAAGAACTTGGCGAAGCTGCTGCAGGACGCGCGCGCGACCATCGTTACTACCATCATCGACAAGTTCGAGAACGCGGTGAACACGCTGCCGGCGCCTCTAGACGACGACAACATCTTCGTGCTGGTGGACGAGAGCCACCGCGGGCAGTACGGGCAGATGCACGGCAAGATGCGCGTGGCGCTGCCGCGCGCGTGCTACCTGGGCTTCACCGGCACGCCGGTGATGAAGCGCGACAAGAGCACGCTGGCGAAGTTCGGCGGCTATATCATGCCGATCTATAACATCCAGCAGGCGGTGGACGACAAGGCGGTGGTACCGCTGCTCTACGAAGGCCGGCACGTGGCGCAGAACGTCTATGAGCAGGACATCGACTCGTGGTTCGGCATCGTCACCGAGGGTCTAAACGACCAGCAAATCGGCGATTTGAAGCGCAAGTTCGCCACCAGCGACCAGCTCAACCGGGCCGAGCAGCGGGTGAAGCGCATCGCCTACGACATTGGCCTGCATTACCAGCAGCACTGGCAGGGCACCGGCTTCAAGGCGCAACTGGTCACCCCGGACAAGGCGACGGCGCTGCTTTACCACCGTTACCTGCAGGAGTTCGGTCTGGTCACCTCGGCGGTGCTCATCTCCGGACCGGACGAGCGGGAGGGCGACACCGACATCTACGAAGAGAAGAAGGACGAGATCGCCAAGTTCTGGGCCGGCATGATGCAGAAATACGGCAATGAGGCGCAGTACAACAAGCAGCTCATCCAGGCGTTCAAGTTCGGCGATGATCCGGAAATTATCATTGTGGTAGACAAGCTGCTGGTGGGGTTTGACGCCCCGCGCAACGCCGTGCTCTACTTGTGCCGCCGGCTGAAAGAGCACACGCTGCTGCAGGCTATCGCGCGCGTGAACCGGCTCTACGAGGGCAAGGAGTTCGGTTACATCATCGACTACCGCGGCGTGCTGGAGGACTTGAACAGCGCCTTGAATATCTACGCCGCGCTACCGGAGTTCGACCGGCAGGACCTGGAAGCCTTCGCCGCCACGCTGACCGACATCGCCGGCGAGGTGGTGAAACTGCCACAGCGGTACTCCGACCTGTGGGATGTGTTCAAGGGGATCGGCAACAGGTATGACCAGGAAGCCTACGAGGTGATGCTGGCCGACGAAGCGAAGCGCGCCGTCTTCTACGAGCGGTTGACGCTCTACGCCAAGACGCTGGCCATTGCACTCTCCTCGGAGGACTTTCACCGGCAAACCGGCAATGACCAGATCAAGAAGTACCAGGACGATCTGAAGTTCTTCGAGCGCCTGCGCTCCTGCGTGCGCCTGCGTTATGCCGAACGGATCGACTATCGGCAATATGAGCCGCGCATCCGCAAGCTAATCGACCAGTACGTCGGCGCAGGCACAGTCGAGTCGCTGAACGATCCAGTAGACATCTTCGACGAGGACGCCTTCGCCGCCGAGGTGGAGCGTATCACCGGTGAAGAGGCGAAGGCCGACACTATCGCCCATCGGGCATTGCGCACCTGCATCGACCATATGCAGGAAGACCCGGCCTTCTACAAGAAGTTCTCCGCGCTGCTGCAGGAGGCCATTGACGAGTTCCGTGCCGCGCGCCTGAAAGCGGCGGAGTACCTGAAGAAGGTGACGGAGATCGCCGGGCAGATGGTGCACCGCACCGAGGACGAGATCCCTGTCGCGCTGCACCACAGGGACGTGGCCAAGGCCTACTTCGGGTGTGTCAACGCGGTGGAACCCATGCAGGTCGGCACAGGCAATCCGGCGGAGGTGACGGCGGAAGCCGCCGTGCTGATCGACGACACGATCACCCGCCTGCGCATCGTGAGCTGGACAACGAACGCAGACGTGAAGAACCAGATGCGCATCCAGATCGAGGACGCGCTGTTCGACTTGTTCACTCGCTACGGGCGGGTCTACACCTTCGAGCAGATGGACGAGATCATCGAGGAGTGCCTGAAGGTGGCGAAAGTGAGGGTGCCGTGACCGATGAGTGCCATACCATCACGTTCGGCTCGGTGGAGATCGCCTTCACGCTGACACGCACCCCGCGCCAGCGCATCAAGATCACAGTGGGGCCGGACCGGCAGGTTGTTGTGGAAGCACCCGCCAACCGCGAGCAGACGGACATCCTGGAGCGCGTGCGCCGGCGCGGTGTGTGGATCGTGCGGCAGCTGGAGTACTTCCGACGCTTCCAGCCCCTGCCCACACCGCGGCAGTACGTCAGTGGTGAGACACACCTGTACCTGGGCCGGCAGTACCGGCTGAAGCTTTTCCCGGCGGACACAGAGGGGGTAAAGCTCATCCGTGGTTACTTTCAGGTGTCCGTGCGCGATCCGAAGGACACGGCCAGGACGGAGCACCTGCTCACCCGCTGGTTTGAGCGGCACGGTCGCGCCGTCATCACTCAGCGCCTGGCACTCGCCTTCCGCGAGCTACAACGCTACGGTGTGCCGGCGCCGTCAATTGTGGCCTTCCGCCGCATGGCGAAGCGCTGGGGCAGTTGCACAAAGGCAGGCGGGGTGCTGTTTAACACAGAACTGGCGCACGTGCCGGTGCCATGCATCGACTATGTGGTGGTCCACGAGCTCTGCCACCTGAAGCACCCGAACCATAGCGCAGCCTTTTACGCGCTGCTTTTCCAAGTTTTGCCGGACTGGCGGCAGCGGAAGGCGCGGCTGGAGACAGCGATGCTGTAAATCACCGATTATGGATGCACAAACGAGGGAAATAATGCCTCTACATACACGAACACGACGAGTCCACTCGATGCAAAACGAGCTCCTGCGCAAGTCGCGGGAGGCGGCATTAGCTGCCGTCCAGATCTTCAACAACCCGCAGATCCTCTTCAAATCGGAGCTCTTCATCGTCGTGATGAACATCGCATGGACCTACCTTTTGCACGCCTACTTCAGGAAGCAGCACATCGACTATCGCTACTCCCGACCGAAGGGGAGCCGGAAGGCGTATGACCGCACGAAAGGCGGCGCCTTCAAATACTGGGAGCTTGAGCGGTGCCTGAACGACGACAACTCACCTATTGATCCCCTCGCCGCACAGAACCTGCGCTTCCTCATCGGGCTTCGACACGAGATCGAGCACCAGATGACCACCAGGATCGACGGCACGCTGAGCGCGAAGTTCCAGGCCTGCTGCCTGAACTTCAACGACTACATCAAGGAGTGGTTCGGCGACAAGTTCGGGATCGACCAGCACCTAGCCTTCAGTCTGCAGTTCACCGCCATCAGCCGGGAGCAGGCAGATCTTCTCGCGGACACCCCCTTGCCGAAGAACATCGCCTCGTTCATCGAGAGTTTCGAGAGCGAGCTTTCGGACGCGGACTACAACAGCCCACGGTTTGCATACCGCGTGATTTTCGTCCCGAAAATGGCTAACAGGAAAGGACAGGCAGACGAGGTGATCGAGTTCGTGAAGGCGGACTCACCGCTGGCTCAAGAGATAAACAAGGCTTATGCGGTAATCAAGGAAACAGAGAAGCCGAAATATCTTCCGGGGGAGATCGTCAAGTTAATGAGACAGGAGGGATATACCTGGTTCAACATAGCTTCTCATACCGATCTGTGGAAGACAAGCGACGCGAAGAATCCGGCAAAAGGTTACGGCACGCAAGTCTCGAAAACATGGTACTGGTATGACTCCTGGATCGAGAGAGTTCGAGAATATTGTCAGACACAATAACTGTTTGATCGCAGATACCGAGAGAGACATCACCAGCCGCGTATTGATCTCACTGCACCAACCGGTCAACCGTAGCGTGCCATCCAATGGTACAACGCAAATCCCCGCACACCTGGTGTATTGCCATCTCCCTCACAAACTGCTTCCCCAGCACCAGCCGGAAGCTGGCGGTATGGATGTTATCTCCGTCCATCGGCCATCGCCAGCATCTCTTTCCGGCAACTCTCGGTCATCGTCAGGCGGGCATTCGTGCGATAACATCCATCCCGCCGCGAGTAATACAGGAATTCCCCCTCGTGGATACCGAGGGCCGTCACCAGTCGCTTCGTGATCTCCCGGCGCCAGCCGGCCACCGTGTTCCGGGTCGCGCCACGACCCCACGATTCCATGGATATTTCCCCGTCGGCCGCCGCCAGCCGCAGGAAATGCTCCCAATAGTCGTTCCACGCGTAGTGGGCGCCGAAAGTCTCTTGCTCCGCTGCGGCTAACGGGCGCTTCCGATCCGTAAACCCCAATTCGTCGTAACTCTGCGTCTCCTCCTGGCCAGCATAACGAATGGTAAGACAATACGGATTGACGACCGTGAGGCACACCTCCGACCAGGTGGCCGTGGCGGACATATGCACAGGCTTCACCTGGCGCGGCGTGAGCGAGGGCAACACCCGCAGGCCGGCATACAGCGCGGGTAGGTTGAAATCGAGCGTCTGCTCGGAAGTCGTCAGGTAATCTCGCAACGCGCGGACGTGCACCGACGGTCCGAAGGCTGACGGGATATTCGCCGGTACGAAGAGCAACACCGGCTCCTGGCTCGTTAAGCCGGGATCGCGCTGGACTTGCGGTACGGCCTCCGGGTTACGACAGCCCAGCGCCAGGTAGCACGGCAGCAGGTAGTCGCCCAGCGCGGCTTGCCCCAGCCGCCAGAGGTGTCCGGATATGCGTTCCTCAATAGCTCCCCGGCAGCCCAACTGCCCGGCCAGATAGCGCGCCACCGCCATGCCGTAGACGGGTCGCCAGCTATACAACCGATTCTCCGGCACGATGAAGAGTCCTTCACGCGGGCACGAGACCAGATACCGCGACTGCCCATCAGCATCGGGCGCCACCGCCTCACCGACACACCCGCCATGCGGGATGTCGTGACAATCCTGGCATCCGCAGGTGCTGTCCACCCCGGCGAACTGCACCAGGCCAGCCTGCTCAAACGGACGGATAGCATCCGAGGGATAGCGGACGACGTGCCACTGGGTGCCCCCCTCATGCCGCTCCCAGGCGGAACACAGGCTCTGTAATAGTCGGTGCCGCATCGATCCCCCAGTCGCGCAAGAGACGGAGTATGACCAGGTAATACGGGTCACTCCGTTTGAGAGAACACACATCCGGGCGGGTCAACGTGATCGTCCGTGGGATGGGCCGTGCCGTCGGCGTCTTCCCGCGAAAGAGGATCCGCAGCTGCACCTGGATCACATCCAACTCGGCTAACAGCAGGTGCTTCTCCCGCAGATCCTTGTCCATGGCGTGGTAACAGGAGACGGGATTCGACCGTAATTCACTGACATAATGATACTCACATTGGTCCAGATCCTCATAGTCTTTCAGCCAGATGGCCTTCAGCATCACCGCTTGCACACGGTCTTCGGGACGGGTGGCAAAATTGAACCCGCGGTATTTCAAGGCGTCGAGTTGAAAAATCTGCTGGCGCCGATCCTCCGGGTAGAGTTCCACCCCCAACATGACCCGCCCAAACGCCTTGAGTACTTGCTGGCGTTCCAGCTTGTTGCCGGGAGAAAAGAAATCTACCGTCTGCAAGGCCGTTTGGTAGACGAAGATCACTTCAAAGGCCGGGCGCACGGTCTCGACGATCAAGGCATGCTGCTCGTCGAAGGCCATCCGCCGGCGCGCATAATCTTCGAGATAGACAAAGATATAGCTTTCATCTCCGCGCGTCTCGACATCGACGGCGCATCCTCGCCCCCGACCGAGTTGGAGGTAGTGCTGTCCGATCACCTCAGCCAGCTGGTCTTGCGCCGCGGGAGAGAAGTTGGGGATTGCCTCCTCGATGCGCCCGGTTTTATACCACCGATGCTCGGCAATCGCCTCGACGCGGCGATACCGCAACGCATGGTGAAAGATGTCCGGCCAATGGCACAGCACAGCGAGCGCTTTCCCGTGGCTGCCTTCCAGCAAATGCAGGTGATCCCACAGGTCAATGGGCTGTGGCCGCAGGCGGGCACTGATCGCCAGCGCGGTGAGGCCAGCGTCATCGGCCAGATCATTCACGTCCATGAAATCCTGCAGGATGCGCTCGCGCAGTCCGGTGTCGGCCTCGGTGATCGCCTGCCGGACGATGGCCAGGCCCCGGCGGAAGTTTTCGCGGTCATACGCTAACGCGTCCCACGGAATACACGCGCCCAGCGCGGTCTGATCCAATCCCACTTCGGCAAAATACGCCTCCAACAAATCCATTGGCACTTTCGCCAAAAACGCCAACAAGGAAAACTGATGCTTCATCCCCATCCTCCGTCTTGGGGGCCACGGAGACGTTTGCCACGATGTCTGCTGCCACAGTTACGCGATGCCCAACGCACGTCACGTCATCACCCGGTACATTGCCCCGGGTCACATCCCTTACTCCACTGATCTGACGATACTTCTCTCACCTCACCGGTGTCTCATCGTGTTGCTGATCTCTTCTCGCGATACACCTCCTCGAGTGTCCACGTCAGCGCCTTGGTGTCGAAGGCCAGTTTATACGCATCCCGTCCCACCAAGACGGCGAAGTAGCAAATGGTGATGCCGCCGTTTTTGCCCTGCCACCGCTGGTTTACCCGGGCGACTTGATAGCGGACATCCTGCCAGCGAAACATCCGTGGGGTAATGCCCGCTCGACTGAAGACAGCGGCCACATCGATGGGATCATGCAGACGGACCTGCAACACGGTGTTCCTCCTGCGCATCGGGTATGTCACTCCAGCGCTGCCGTTTGACGTGCACATGATCGCACGGCAACATTGCGCTTGCCTGGGTGATGTGGTATAGTATAGCCGTCCCTATCAAGGACGACAAGGGGTTTAAGCGTTATTGTTGATAACTTTTTTGGAGGGCGAGATGACCGAGATCACGGCCAAGCAACAGCGGAAAGCCATTTTCGCCGAGCGGCTGCGGACCGCGCGGAAAGCGAAGAAGTGGAGTCAACCCGATATGGTCGCCCACCTGGCCACCGGCCTTACCCGCTCGGCGGCCGCGAAATGGGAATTGCCGCATGAAACAGCCGAGCCTGATTACGCCACGCTGGTCCGACTGGCGGATATTCTCGACACGACCGTGTCCTACCTGCTCGGTTTAACTGAGCGATTGGCCCCAGAGCGTCCGATTGCGAATCTCTACCCGGTTGAGACGATGCGGCAGATCCCCGTCGTGGGGACCATCGCAGCCGGCCGGCCGATCCTGGCGGTGGAAGAGGCTGAAGAGACCATCGCATTGCCGGCAGACCTGCTGCCTGGCAGTGAGGTGTTCGCACTACGCGTGCGCGGGGACAGCATGATCGAGGAGCAGATTCATGATGGCGATCTCGCGGTGATCGAGCAGATGCCCACCGTCCCTGATAAGACGATTGCCGCAGTATTGGTGGATGAAGAGGCGACGCTAAAGACGGTGCGGTATTTAGATGATCAAGTGGTTCTCATACCCGCGAACGCCACGTACCGTGCAATGGTCTACCGTCCTGACGAAGTGCGGATTCTAGGAAAACTCAGGATGGTAGTCCAACACCGAGGGTGATGCCATCCTCCCAGGTATCGGCATCAATAGGCACAAGATGACCACGAACTCGCTCCCCAATCGTATAAACCCAAGCCGCGAGCCATTCCCCGCTCGGCAACCGCACAGGCGACAGCACGCGTTGATAGAGACACGGGGAGGGCGGATGGAATCCCTCCAGTTGATCGAGGCGCGCCAGGCGTTCCGGCTCAGTGAAGGTCAGCACATCGCCGTGAATCAGGCGCCAGGTATCTATGATGGAGGGCTGCTCCTGGTCCACGACGATATCTTGTTGGCGTTGACGGTCACCGGCATATTTGAGTGAACCGCAGGCCAACACCGAGGTCTCCGGGATTACCAACGCCGGGATCTGAGCAGTCAGCGTATACAGCCGCCCGCAGATCACCGCTTCCTCAATCTTAGTGACACCACGGCAGAAATAATCGTGATTGCTGAAGCCCCGCTTGAGCGTCCCATAGACGAACACACGGAACGGCGCTGGTATAATCTGTCTGCTCATCTGCTCCTCCATCATACGACAGCCGTGCCTCAGTAAGCCAGCCCCGCCAGCTTACCAGCCTCGGTGATCTACAGCCGGGAGAAATACCCGCTGCGCAGGCGCACCCACCCGGCACTGCCGGCTTTCGCTTCCAGGCGCACGGCGACCTTCGACAGCTTGAACCGCCGGTCGCCCTTGTGGTAATGCCCCCACTGATCTTTCGCCCAGCCGTTGGCGGCCGCCCAGGCTTCGAATTCTTGACGTGTCATCATACACCTGCCTTTCGTGTGGAAGCGCCGGTATAGCCCTGCCCGGCATCGGTCTGCAGACCCTGGAAGACAAACGGCACCCGCTGCAGCGTCCAGGCCTGCGTATTGACGATTAGCCCTTTGCCGCGCGCGAGGGTCAGCGGCTGCCAGCCGGCATCGCCAGCGAGCGCGATGTCGAGGATCCGGGCTTCGGAGGCATAGCACAGCACTTGCCGCTCAGCCTGCATTCGGATTTCGAGCGGCATGTTGCCCTTGAGCAGGATGAGCTCTTCCGGACGGGTGGTGGCGGCCAGTGCGAGGCTGATACGGCCATCGAGCGGTTCCAGGTCGGTGAGGAAGGCTGGTACGTCCAGCCCGTCGGCACCGGCATGGCGCTGGGCCAGGCGCAGTAGCAGCTCGCTGTCCACCTCGGCGGTGCGGAGCAGCTGCAGCCGACGGAAGTGCCGCTGGACCTCGGCCACTACGCCGTTATGGCAAAGCAAAATCGGGGCAGCCCACAGAGGATGATTATTGGTCGGGATATGAATACTCCCCCGCGTCGGCCACCGCGTATGTCCCATGATCAGGGTCACGTCATCGCTCACTGTGTTCAAGGCATCGGCATAGCCGGCCGTCTGCACAAACTGTCGTGCCGGGAGCGGCGCCTTCTCGAGGCGATACGTGCCATCCGACTTGACCCACGCCGCGCCGGTGGCATATGGGCCGCGATGCTCTGAGAATAAAAGCAACCGAGTGAAGCGGTCCAACAGGTCCTCCCGCTCGGTGCGACTGCGCTGGCATGCCCCCCAGGCTATCCCTGTCAATCCGCACATCATCCCTCCTCCTCAACGACCATCCCGCGAAAAATGAGTTCAGCGTATAAGCGCTTATTGTCACGCAGCCATGCGACCGTTTCGTCATATCCCATCATTTCGGCAATCTCGATCACGCGGGGGCGATCGAGCATGTTCGTGCCGCCGGATAGGCGGACGGCTTCCAACCCTTCGAAGACTGCGGCGGGAACAGGAACAGGTGTCGTAGACATCGAATCCTCCTCTCAACAGGACAGCGGGAGCGGCTCGGTTCCCGCGTCGGTCGTGGCGTCGGTCTTCACCTTGCCATTGCGCGGCGGTCGCTGGCTGGCGTATTTGAAGGCCGCGTCGCCGGGCATCAGTGCCAGTAAATGCTTGCGGGCGGTGCGCGTCTCCTCGCCGATCATGCCGAGACCGAGCAGAAACACGCGCATGTCGTATTTGGCACTCGCGGGATCGTAGGTGCGCTTCTTCGCGGAGGTGCCATACGCGTTCATCGCTTTCGCGAAGAGCGCCAGGCTGAAGAGGACCGCGGCCTTGATCTTGCCGGCATGCAGGCTGCCGGCATACGCTCTGATCTCGACGGCCCCCCGGTAAAAAAACGCGGTATAATTGAGGATAGAGTACCGTTCCACCCCATACCGTTGCGGGTGGGGGGTAAATTTGCCGAACCACTGGCGATTGAGTGTCTCAAAACTTTTCGGCGGGTTTTTCGTGAGGCGCGCGATAAAAGTAGGATTGAGCGGTTTACAGTAGCGGGCCATGCGCTCCGGGCTCACACCGAGCGCGGCGTAGATGAGCGCCTCCTGCTTGTAGATCATCTTCGCCAGGTTGGCCAGCGCTTTCGGGGTCACCTCCGGGTGCGAGAGGTGAATGTGGACGCCACAGCGCTCATCACAGACCGCGTGCGTCTGGCGCACCGAGCGTACCACGTCTTGCAGGAGCGGGATGTCCTCATAGGTGAGGATGGGGCTGACGATCTCGGCGCGGCGGTCGGCAGACACGTTGCTGAGGCTGCTGTCGGCCACTACGCTCCAGGTGCGCCCGGCGGCGTCTCGCACGGTGTAGGGATCGTAGCAGGCCGGGTGGCCGACATGGCGCACCTCCCCACCGACCACCGACTGAATGGCGTGGGCCACGGTGGCGCGGGTCTGGCCGACCGTTTCAATTTCAATGCCGAAGCGGATGTCACGCAGCGTAACGGGCATGGCAGGTGCTCCTTTCTGGTACGCACACAGGCGTGTGTGGTAACAGCCAATT